>Ga0181532_10004826_pt1 | contig 11632 bp, 13 predicted proteins | sample PEATcosm2014_Bin_33_FD_119768 | JGI IMG/M metagenome (GOLD analysis project Ga0181532, IMG submission 119768) | Peatland microbial communities from MTU Mesocosm Facility, Houghton, MI, USA - PEATcosm2014_Bin11_30_metaG | ecosystem: Environmental > Terrestrial > Soil > Wetlands > Peat | place...
ACGGGACCATGTGGAGCCGTCCCCGAGTGAGCGCAACTGCGCGCCGTCCAAGGCGACGATTAGCTCGCGTTCCCCACGATGACGCAGGCGCCCACGCCCGACGATATCCAGGAAGTACGCGCAGCTTTCCGTGGCACCAGTGCTGTCTATTTCCACCACGTCCAGGGCCTCCAGCTCATCCCAAATCGCGGCGCACGACCGGCGGTCCGCGAGCACTTCCGCGCCCAGCTCCCGCTTCAACTCGGCAAGCCTCGGCGCGATCCAGTCACTCCCCGGCCCATGCTCCAACACACTGACCGAGAGGTTGCCGTCACGCACGCCAGCGGCGGCGACAGCACCACCCTTGGAGCCCGGCGCGAGATCCACACCAAGAATGACAGTGGTGGGCCTGGGCGCATCGGGTTCGGCGAGCGCCGTCCAAGTGTCAATGTCGATGATCGGCTCGCCCATCGACGGCACCCAACGGTTCAAGTAAGCCCGTGCAAACTCCCCGCGAGCCATCGACCGCTGCGCAGCCGCGACCGTATCCTCACTGACCGTGTGACCGAGCGCTGGCATACATTCCCGCCACGTGTCCGGGCTTGCAGGGTCGGCGTCATCTCGCGCGCTCCACTCAAAGAACGCGAGCCCGCTCGTAATGCCCGCTTCAACCGCCAGCCGCCCAGACTGCACCCGCTCCCACAAGTAGGGTGAAGCGTCCGGCGTGCCCGCCGTACTTACTACCCACAGTTGCGGGTCGGGCCGCGTGATCTGCGCCGGCCGTAGTGCCTGCTCAGTCCGCGCGTCACCATAAGCAAACGCCTCATCCATAAATGCCGTGTCCACCGACATTCCGTGACCGGACTTAGCGGTACTGGCGACGAGCTGCACGACCGACCCGTTACTGAATCGTAGGCTCTCCCGGCCCGGCGCGAGATACGCCGTCACCTGCGTTCCAATAACGCTCGCCTGCACCGCCGGCAACCAGTCTTCGCCGAGCTTCTTACGCGCATCGAGCCCGGACTGTGCCGTGTAAACCGCGTTGCTTCTCGGCTGCAACAGCGAGCGCACGAGCAGTAGCACGAGTATCAGGAAACTCTTACCCTGCTGGCGCGGGACCGTCAGCACCACGTCGCGGTAAATCAGCCGGCCCGCCGCGTCAACCTCCAACGCCACATCAGCAACTAGCCTTTGCCACGGCATCAGCGGCGAGCCGAGCAGGCGCGCGAGCTTCCCCGCCGCCCTCCCGAGCGTTTCGCGCTCAGGCGTGCGAGTAGTCGCATAACGCGGCAGACACTCAGTCACCGGCTGCAAGAAGCGCCTCCCTCAGCTCATCGAAGCTCGACGCCTGGCGCAGCTCGTCAAGCAGGGAGCGATACTCCCTCGCCAAGCTCGCCGCCGCCATCGCCGCAGTCCCCGTGCTCGCGCGCGTGGCCCAGTCCAACTTGGCGGCGAGCGCTCTCAGCGCCTCAACCCGCGCCAAAACATCCGGCGTCAACTCAGGTCCGAGACTCCGCACGAAAGCATCGACAGCATCCCCCGTTGCGCGATGAACGCCAGCCTCACGACGATCAGCCAACGCACGCGAAACAGTGCTCGGGGAAACGCCCAAAGCACGCGCAGCCTGCGCCTGCGTCCGACCTTCCCCAACCATCGCCACGATTTCCGCGTGAAGATCCCCGTTGCGCGATTTCACGCTCATGCGCAACATCCGCTTCTACAAGCCGCGTTGACGCGATTGAGAACGCCGCAGGTCAGCGCGGTAGTGTTACAAGCTTTTGGCATGGGCGCCGCAAACCCAGCGCTAGAGCCAAATCTGTGCTCGCTGGCGGTAGGTTGCACTGTTACAAAGTGCGTGGTCACGACGGGCGCACCCGCTTGCGGCAGTTGCGACAGTGCTGGTCGTAGGGGTCAGGGTCGGGTACATCGCAGGCGCAGCGCGAGAGGTCGGCTTCAATCGCCTTGCGCAGTAGGTAGCTCGTGCTGCGATCTGCCGCTTGTGCTGCTCGCCGTACCCGGTCTGCCAAATCTCGACTTACTGCTGTGTGAAGTACAGTTCTGTTTGCTGTAGCCATAGTTAGACCATGACTGGTGTTCACCGATTCGCAAGGGCTGTGTCACGTGAGCGTGTCCGCTGTCACGCGAGCCTGTCCGTATCTGTGTGCGTGCTGCCTGCAAGCGTCGCAGTGGAAGATGTGGCTCTTGCGTGTCGGCTTGAACCAGACGTGGCAGTTATCAGCAGCACATTCGCGCTTCGCTCTGAGCGCTCGCTTGGTTGCACGTAGCTGGCGCCGATACTTCGCCTCAGCCGCCTGCGCCACGGTCTGCTCGGTCTGCATCTAAAGCAGCGCCCACGAGTCGAATCGGCGAGCTGGGCGTCGTGGCCGTGCTGGCGGACGCCACGGTGATTCCGTCTCACGCTCGGGTGGCGCAGGCAGTTCTGCTACTTCGCGGCGGATGACGCTGGCGCGTTCGCTGTTGCGCCGTTGGACACGTTCCCACGACGCCATAAGGTCGCGGGCGTCGTGGTAGTCGCCGCCTGCGTGTTCAACCTCACGGGCGATGGCTCGAATCAGCCCTGCATCCAAGGTCGAGCGCCTCACGACCTTCAATCCCCCACAAAGCCGAGTTCTCGCGCGCCCCGGAACACATACGCCGCCGCGTGGGCGGATATCCCCTTGGCCTCGGGTACGTTTGCGAGGACCCATAGTGCTTTGTAGGCATCGTCGTAGGTGAACGGGTCGCGGCGTGCCTCGGATTCTTCGACCATACATTCGGCCACGACGATCAGGTTCGGCTGCTCAAGGTGCGTGTCAACGCTCATTGCTTGGTCCTTTCGATGGTGTTCTCAACGTGAAACACTTTGGTCGTATTTGTCGTCATGCACTTTGGTCGTGTCGGTCGTTTCCGTCGTACAGGGGTACGCACACGGGAGGGTGAATCCATAGGGCACGACATAAACGACCGAAGCTGGAAATAGGCACTTCGCCCGCTGCTCTCCGGGTACGACGGAAACGATTTAGACGACCAAAGGGTCACGTCGCCCGCCAGACCTCAGCGGCACGGCCGCCAGTCCCGGCCTGCTTGCGCTTCGTGGCGAGCCCGAGCTTTTCAATCAGCTCTAGTGCTCGCTCGATATGCCCAACCTGCTTGTTCCGGCCAAACCAGTCTCGGATCTGCGTACGGGTGACTCCCTCGTCGCCAGCCTGGCGCAACATGCGCAGGATCTCGTCTGCCACGGGATCTCCAAGCGCGTCTCCGAAGATGTGGCTTACGGAGCGTTCGACGTACTCCCAAAGAGCCAACGCTGCCCATAGATGGTCAGCCGTGATCTCGGGCGAGCAGTCCAGCACCGCGTAGATCAACGCGAGCCTTGTGACATGCGCCTCGGCCCTGGCCGTGAGGCTTCCCAACATGCCGGGACGATCCCTGGTCAGCTCTTTGTAGATGGTCTTCCACAGCTCGCGGGCCTCGGCGTTGCGGGTTAGCGGCGCCGTGAGGCTGTCGGCGTACTTGAACGCGCTTTCCAACTCGCTCACGATCGGAGCCCAGTCGATCAAGTGAGCTTCGCCGCCATCGGGCAATTCCTTCGACCGGAAAACCGACACGTACAAAAACCTGTTCCCAAACCCATTGCAGGACTCCGTGCTCGAAAGCTCACGGGTCAACTCGTCAATGGTGATATGCCCGAGTATTGAGACGTGCGGATCGGTGGCACGCAGCGGCGAGTTCCTAGTCATCACCCTGAGCGTCCCGCCGTCAAAGCCGTTTCGCAGGACCGGCGACAGCGTGTTGCCGACGCGGCCAGCGACTTTCAATGGCGATGCAAACTCCGTCTCCACAACCGCGCAGCGCTTGTCACTTACTCCAGCATCGGCTAGCTGCTCCTCGCCATCGACGATCTTGTACGACTCGTCCCGAACGGCGTAAATCAACCCCTCGCCTGTGCTGAGCCCGCTGGCTTTGCAGTCCTTCGCCCAATCCGGCGCGGCCATGCGAATCGGGACTTCGGCCTGCTTGAGGCTCGTTCCCTTCCTCGCGCGGCTGGACTCGCCCACCACCAACACAAACAGATTGGTTCCGTGGGTACCACCCTCGACGCGAAACTGCGGACGGCCGCCCATGACGGAGCCGAGCAGCGTCACGACCTGCACCTGGATAGCTACCGGGTCGCTCTCCGTGTGCGGCTCGATCTCCTTGGTGATCCTGCCAGCGATGCCGTGGAACGCGGCGGGATCGACCGGCCTCGGACGGTCTTCGTCGCTCACGAGCGCCACGGCCCGCGTGCTCGTGTCCGCCACCAGACGCCCAGCTGGTCGGCGTCGAACCTCACATATCTGCCAAGTTTGACGTGAGGGATGCGATCGGCGCGGGCCTCGGCGAGTACCCAACTAGACGGGACGTCCAGCAGAGCACCGGCTGCCTTCGCGTCGATGAGCGGCCGTCTTGCGGGGGCGCTAGTCTGGTCGCCGGACACCGTAGATGTCCTCCGTCGTGACCACGGCCGGGTTTGCCCCCCGGTCGTTGTCGTTTTCGGCCTGCTCAGCAGCGGTGAGCGCGGCCCGGATGTTGCTCAGCGCGGCCGACTGGTGTGGGATGCAGCCAGCCTCGATGTTGGCCAGCCATGTAAGAGAACAGTCTGCCGCGTTGGCGAGCTGGCGCTGTGTCATGCCTACGGCACGGCGGCGAGCACGGATCGCAGCGGCGATATCCGATGAGGTTGTGATGATTGCGGTCATGGTCGAGCAGGATCACCCCGCCCAACACTTGAGTCATCCTCCAATGCGTGACGTGCTCACCGCCCGAGAGCGCGCGAGGGTGCTGCGGTCCAAGCGGGAGCAACGCAGACGCGAGTTCGCCGCCTTCCCGATCACCGGCCGCGATGAAGCTCTCTACAGCCTCGATGCGTTCGCTGCCAACGAACTGCTCCGTCAACCCGAGGTACGGGCGCGCTTGGCGCGGGCGGCGCTGGCGCACGAGCGCATCATGCAGGCGACCATCGAGCGCCACGTCCCGGCCGCGTGGCTCGCCCACGCCCGCCTAGGACTCTGGATCGGGTTGGAGGCGCTCGACGCCGACCATGACGGCGTGCTGCGCGGAGCTGGGGAGCTTCACCGCCTCGTACGCCAGTGGCCGAAGATCAGCGCGAAGATGGAGGTTGGCTGGCCCGTGTTCTCGTCGGCTGGCTGGGTCGGACGACCGGGCATCGAACAGTCGATGACACGGGAGAACGTCCTGGTCGCGCTGCGCTCCCTGGCGCTCAGGCCACGGGCGCGTGAGGCGCTTCAGCATGGCGCTATCCCCGACTACAGGGAGCCCACCCACCGCTCTCAGCGCGGCCACAAGATCGTGCAGGGATCTCGGGCGCGTGGTGCCAGCTACGCCGACGAGCTCGCGGCCTCCGAGGTCGGCGAGCACGAAACGCGCAAGCACGTCGAGAAACAGCGCGCCCGCCTGATGGCACTGCTCGCCGAAGCACGCGCCTGACCGGGGGGGAAACGGTGTCATATTGGTGTCACGGGCCTTCCCTAGAGACACGAAAACCCTGCGATTTGCAGGGCTTTCAGTGCATGGGCGATACTGGGCTCGAACCAGTGACCTCCGCCTTGTCGAGGCGGCGCTCTCCCAGCTGAGCTAATCGCCCTGGGATCGGCTGCCAAGGGTATCAACGAGCGATCGGTCAACCGCTCGACCGCGCCAGGCGACGCTCCGGGCGCGCTCGCGGACACGTGAGACCGGACGCCGAGTAGACCTGCTCTCACGCGGCGCCCGGAGCTCACGCCGCGATCACGGCACGATCGCTGTCCGCCCTTCGCCGCTTTCGCCGCCGGCCGATTCGTAGCCGTAGGGCCCAGCGACGCGAGCCCCTTCGACGCTGCTGCCAGCACCTGAGCCTTCGGTGCCTGCTCCGACACCTGAGCCGGAGGCTTCTGCTTCGACGTAGGGGCTCTGTGCACCGTACGGCGAGACGGCATAGGGCGACTGCCCTCTGCGTCCGACCTCGGATTGGGCGGTGCTTTGCGTCGCTGAGGCATATGTCACGCCTTGCCCTGACTCGATCGTCTTGATCGCCTGAGCGACGGTGTCCGAGGAGATCGCAAAGCCCACGCCGGTACTGCCCGGCTGCGAGCCGTCTACGGTCGCCGCGTCGCTGGCGATCTGCGAGTTGACGCCGATCACGTCGCCTTCTTCGTTCAGCAGCGGCCCTCCGGAGTTGCCTGGGTTGAGCGCCGCGTCCGTTTGCAGTGCGCCGGTGATCTTGGAGCCGTCAGGCGCCTCGATTTCGCGGCCGAGAGCGGACACGATCCCACGCGTAAGGGTCTCTTCGAGGCCGTACGGGTTGCCGATCGCGTAGACCGCGTCGCCGACCTGCACGGAGCTCGAGCTCGCGAGCGTCAGCGGTTTCAGTCCAAGCCCTGACGGATCGACGCTGATCAGCGCCAGATCTTGGTTGGCTTCTTCGCCGACCAGCTTCGCGGCCCGCGTGATCTTCGAGGATCCGCTCGCATCGATCATGATGCTGGTCGCGCCCTTGACCACGTGGTCGTTCGTGAGGATCAGGCCTTTGTTGTTCAGCACGATGCCCGTGCCCTCGTCCTCGCCTTCTGCGGTGACCACCTTGATCGCGACCACCCCGGGGGAGGCACGCTGGTAGATCTGGGTCGCCGAGAGAGACGTCGAGGCGACATCGCGGCGGGTTCCCGTCGAGGTCGACGCGGGCGCCGCAGCAGCCGTACTTGAGGCCGGACTGCGCCCGCGCGCGCCCAGGACGAAGACGGCTGCTCCTGCGACGAGCGCTCCCACGAGCGCCGCCAGCAGCATGGGTGCGAGTGCATGTTTCAACGGGATCACCTCTTGAGTTCTTCGGGTAGATCTCATCGTGCGACGACCGCTTCTGTCGGCGCTAACGATGTCCCAAAGCCCCGCTAAGAGCGGCAGAAGAAGTTCATAACGACGGAGCTTTCCGCCAAGAGGCTCGTGCCTCGACGACCCTCCCCCAGGCCGACCGCTACACGAGCGCGCGATCCGAAAACCCGCGGCGTGAACGCTACGGTCCGGCCTGCCACTGCCGGCTCGATACGCTATGAGGCCTTCTCGGCGACGTGGCGGAGTGGCTACGCAGCGGCCTGCAAAGCCGTCTACACCGGTTCGACTCCGGTCGTCGCCTCTTATGAGAACAGGCTGGAAATCAGCGGGTTTTGGGTCCGAGGCGCCTGAGCCGAGGACGCCCGGACAGGCCAAAGCTCCCCATAGGCTCCCCTTAATCGGAGCGGGAACCGCACAAAAAGAGGGGCGCAGCCGTGCGGCTCGCCCCTCTTTCCTGCCCTCCCTGGCGCTGTCAGGCGGCTCGGCGGAGCGGGACCACGTTGGTCTCCTCCTCGCTATCTGCGCCTCCCCAAAGCGCGGTCAGCTTCGCCGCCGCATCGGGATCGGGGGCGTAGTGCAGGTAGCGTTCGGTGGTGGTGATGTGGCGGTGGCCCATCATCCGCTGGACCTCGTGGATCTTGAAGGCGCGGATCGCCTGCGTTCCGAACGTGTGCCGCAGGTCGTGCAGGCGCAGCCTGGGCAGACCGGCTCGTTCCGCGGCGCTCAAGAACCTGCGGTAGAGAGACGTGCCGCAGATCGGCTCGCCGGGTTTGGCCTCGTGCTCGAAGACCAGCATGTTCCCGGTCTTCCCCTCGCAGAACGGCGCGAGCACCGAACGGACGTTGGTCGTCATCGGGACCGACCGCACTCGCCGGCCCTTGTTGCCCGCGTGCCCGCCGTTCGTCGTGAAGCCGTCCTCAAAGCGCAGCACACCGACCTTGAAGTCGACGTTACTGACCTTCAGACCGCGGATCTCGCTCAACCTGGGGCCGGCCTCGGTCGCGACGGTGTAGATGGCCTCATCGGTCGTGGAGTACGCCTCGGCGACGAGCTTGCGAACCTGCTCGGGCGTGTAGAAGCGCAGCTTGCCCTCGCTCTCGACCTTCTGGCCCATCCAGGCCCACGCGAGCGCCGGGCTGCTCCGGTGTGTCCCGAAGATGCCGCGCACGACGCGCCGGTAGTGGTTCACAGTGTCCGCAGTGCGTTTGGCCTTCGCGAGCTCCTGGCGGACAGCCAGCAGGTCATCGTCGGTGAACGTGTCGAGCAGCCGGTCGGCCCACATCAGCTCGCCCCGCCACGGACGCGCTGCCAGGCGCTCGCCGATCTTCTTGTACTCGTGCATCGTGGAGCCGCGCAGCCCCTTCTCCTGGGTGCAGTAGCGCACGAAGGAATCCAGCGCGGCCCGAAACGAACGTCGAGCATCAGGCGTGTCCATGGAGTGTTCCGCGGCGAACGCCTGTGCCTTCAACAGGGCGTCGCCTTCCGTCAGGTGCCCATGCGGAGGTCGCCCCTTCTTTGTCCAGGCGAGACCGAGCACCTCCTTGGAGTCCTTGCCCGACGGAAGGCGATAGCGCATGACCCAAACGGGGGTCGATCGCGGTTTGCCCTTGTATGTCGCCGACAGGGCGACGCTGACCTGTGCGTGCTTATGAGCTTGCATCGGGACCTCTTTTCCTGATGCCGGGGTCGAGGGCGTTTGCGCGCCGCTCGGCCGTCGTTCCAGAGTGTCCTCGGGGTTACCGCCCCGGGGACACTCCCTATCTGTACGCGGCATCTTATGGGAGCCGTCGGCGCGGTCATGAGCCGCGCCGCTGATTCTCAAGCCACGCTTCGATATCCAGCCAGCGGAAGCGCCGGTAGCGACCAACGCAGACGTGCGGTATGCGATCTGCCCGTGCAGCCTTGTTGACCCACGACGGCTGGACGCCCAGCCGGGAGGCAACTTCGTCCGCCGTGAGCAGCCTGGCTACATCATTTATGCGTCCTCCAGGACGAGCCTGGGTTGTCGATGGTTGTCCGTGCATGTTGTTGTTGACCACGATGGCGCCGAACCGGCCATTGAATTTGCGAGCAGGTTCGGGATGGCTGCTCACGTCTCGTGATCGGCCTACTTGTCGCTGCTTACGGCAGGCATTTGTGCAGGTAGGCGATAGCCACAGCGGCCGAAGCCAACACTGCCTCGGCCATCTCGTGGGGCACGTCGTGAGGGAGTGCGCCCGCTCCGTGCCCACCGCGCTTGTTACGAGGCGAAGCAGCACCAAGGACGACGCGTTCCATGAATCGAGGGACGACCCCGGCCTGAGTCAGAAGGTCGAAAAGCTTGAACGCGGCGTCGTTCTCGTCAAAGCTCACGCTGTGCTCAGCGAGCAGCACCTTCATGGCACTCTCGACAGCGCAGCCAGACTCATGCACGGCCTGCTTCAGAGAGGCAGGCGTGCCGAGAGCAATCTCGACACGCGCCTGATCGAACTCACTCCGCGTAGCCCCGGCGAACCTGGCATCCGTGATTGCGCTCAAAGCCGGCCGGATCGCTCGCTGCTCGACCTCTTCGTCGCCGATCCAAGCGAACCCTTCGCTTGTCTCGAACTCCCATTCGATGCGCCGGTTCTTGCAAATCCGGTTGATGGCGTCGGTCGGAGCGACCGGCGCCCCGAGGCTAGCCAGGAGCACTGCTGATCGGAAATCGGACTCGGGCATGTGTGCCAAGACCGTCAACGCGAACAGATTTTCGGCCTGAGCTTGCTCCCCGAATGAAGTTACCGATGGAACCTGATTCGCTGCGCGCTCGATCTCTGTGCGTATCGTCTCGACTTGCTCTGAACCCCATACCGGCTCTACAGCCGATAGGTAGTCGTCCACGCTGAGGAAACGCTCTGCGAGGAACGCCTGCAATATGGCGGAATGCGTCATTTGGAGCGTGCCGAGGATCAACGCGCGAGCTCCGTAGTCCATTCCGGTCGGCGGACGCTGAGAGGCCGTATCAAGTAACGGGTCGGGAATCATGGCGCACTCACGGTAGCGCCGAGGGCGACGCCCGAGATCGGCGACCGGGAGCGGTCGGAAGACTCGTACTGGCAAGATGCGTGGCGTGACTGGATCGACTGTGCCCAGCACCTCCCCCACCGTTATCAATCACGTCGTCGTCCATTCGGGCGACTTGGTGAGTGCGTTGATCGGTGGCGGCATCGTCTTGTTGGGCGTCTTCGTAGGCGAGGTGTTTGTTCGCCTACGTGAGCGCCGCAGGCGCCTTGATGAGGCCGCCTGGGAGCTTCAGAGCGCCACACGCGGAGGGCTGCTCGTAGGACGGCTCTCCGAGATGACGCCTTCCGAAGCGTCGTCGCGCTATGCCCACGTCCTACACCAGCTCGGACGTATCCGGGCGGAGGCGAAGTGGCCAATCCGGGATGCCAAGAAGATCAGAGATGAGGTTGACGCGATCACGATTCGCCTGATGGTCGCGGTGGTGCGAGCTGGAACGCAGGGCGCTGGGCATCCGCGTCTCGGACCGATCTTGGGCTCGAAGCTACTTCTGCTCATCTTCCACGAACCCCACGCAAAACAAGCGCTAGAGGATGCGTTGAAAGCCGAGGGGCTTCCCACACTCAGCGAAATCACGGCTGACGAATCGCCGAACGTGCAGCACCCGACGGGCGGGACCACCTCGTGACCGACCGTCCCCGGGCTGGCACCTGGGTCGCCACTCCAGCGCTCTAGATCAGCCCAGCGGGGTACCGGAGCATCGCTGGGCGCATACGAAGCGCCTGCGCTAGCCACCCTCCGATAACTCCACCCCCGACCGCGCTCTCGTACGTGTTGGAGGGAAATGAGTCGCGCAGCTCGGCTGCAATGCAAAGGTCCGCTCTTAGCTCCTCATCCGCGATGGCGTTGATACAAGGCCACGGAGCACGGCCAGCGACCTCCTGCGGGTACTTCTTAAGCAGATAGAGGAAGCGTTCGTCGGCCACAGTCCGATGGTAGCGCGAGGATTACCGGGAGGAAACAATATCGAGGCGCTGAGCTCATCGTGCTCGCTCCTGTGTGCGTGATTGTTGGATGATGCGGTTGATGGCGCGCGCGATTCCTGGTATCCGACTGACGCGGCTGGGTGCGATCGGGTGGTGGAAACCGGGTCCCCATTCGGGGTCGGGTAGTTCGGGGTGCGCGAGCGATGGGGTTTGCGCGTGGCTGCGGCGCATGTTGGCGGCGAGGCGGTGGATGCGGTCGGTGTCGTGGCCTTCTGTTCCGAGGTCTTCGCGGTTGACGTACCAGTGGGTGCCTTGGCGGGCTCGTGATGCCTCGACGTAGGCGGGCTCCTTGCTGGTTTGCCAGCCGCCTGTGATGACGAGGGTGTGGGTGACGGTCGCGCCTTGGGCGCGGTGGATGTGGTGCGCGTAGCCGAGGCGTACGCGGCCGAGGTCGTCGCCGGTGAGTGTTCGCTGGCGTCCGGTGACGTCGAACTCGATGAGTGCTTCTCCGGCGGGGGTGACGTGGAGGACTTCTCCTTGGCTGCCGTTCTCGATGCGCTCCGCTCCTGGCTGGCGGTGCTGTTCGATCATCGCTACCCGATCGCCTTGGCGGATGCCGTAGTGGACGCCCGGCACCTCGACCTCCAGCTCACCGAGCTCGCCGCGTTCTGCGCGGTAGTGCTGTGCGCGGGCATTGAGACGATGGATCTCCTGGTTCGAGGCATCAGAGATCAACGCGACCTCGCCGATCGGATGGGTCTCGGTGAGTGTCGCCCAGCTCTTCACGGCCTGCTCGACGGCCTGATCGCGGGTGTCGGCCA
>Ga0181532_10004828_pt1 | contig 11631 bp, 9 predicted proteins | sample PEATcosm2014_Bin_33_FD_119768 | JGI IMG/M metagenome (GOLD analysis project Ga0181532, IMG submission 119768) | Peatland microbial communities from MTU Mesocosm Facility, Houghton, MI, USA - PEATcosm2014_Bin11_30_metaG | ecosystem: Environmental > Terrestrial > Soil > Wetlands > Peat | place...
CGGCTCGCGAAGCGCTTACTTCGCTGCCTCTCTGTTTTACAACAGGATTTCCAGGGTCCCCAAAGGGTTCGCTTCCTCAGCACCTCTTCAGCGCCTCAAATGCTGTGCATAGGTCAGGTAACAAGGAGGTCACCAGCAGCGAGCGACAGGTTCTTGATCTCATTCTCGGAGAAGACGGCATACTTCAGGTCGCTTATGTCTATTACTCCGTCTATCACATTTGGAATGCGCAGCACCGGTGTGCGGGAGGGTTCATAAGTGCATTTAGTGGATGTCCCGTAACGGATATCTATGCTCACATCGCGCAAGGTCGCTGTTGTCCATGAATCGGGAGGTATCTTGTGTATCCGCCGCCACTCAGTCGTCAGTTTCCCATCGAAAGCAGCAGTTATAATTGCTTGCCTATAGCGTTCCATCAGACGTAAGAGGCGATCTATCTCGCGGCATGTGGCCTTTGAACGAGCAAACAGGCCGTCTAGCTTGGCAACAATGCGGTTCTGGGCTGTAGTAGAGGTAACAGGTATCTCAAGATCAGCCATCCGTGATCCGGAAAGTTCTTTGAAGGTTGTTCCGCTCGCAAGGCTTTCGGCATAATCTTTTGCGGAAAGCAGATAATAGCGTATAAACTCGGGGACATAGCCATCGTGAAGCACAAGGCTCTTGAAACCTTGATTTGTACAAATGGTGTTGCGTGCAATCACGCAGTATCCTATAGGTGCGCGGGAGGAGAATAGAACAGCGCCTGCGGGCATCACTTGCGCACCACACGAGGCAAGTCCCTTCGCCGACAGACTTCGCCTTCCGCGGCTTATATAGGTTTCGTTATAACCCGTCAGGTCGGCGGGAGTGATCCAGGGAGTACCATCGTCATCGAAATTACTTTCATCACTCGCGCGCGGTGTTCCGCCACCGACTACCTGAGCAATTTCTCCCGCTTTACGCCATTTCCAGCCAGGAGGCACTGGCCAACGCTCTTTACTCATGCCATCTCCTCAGGCTGTGTTAATTCTTCGGTGAGAGCCTCGATTTCCTTGAGGGCAGTGTTCAGGTGTTGCCCGATCGCTGCGGCTAGTTGTTCCGGCTCCGTCATTTCGTCTTCGGGATTGTTGCTGGTATCTTTCAACCAAACTAAATCCAGATTGTCGTTGCGTTGAGCGATCTGCTTGCGGCTAAAACGCCGAAAACGTCCGTCGGGCCCGTCATCCCGGCGCTTGGCATTTCCGAAAGGATCGCTGCCGAAAGCGATTTCAAACGGTTCGAAGTCTGCAACCGTGAGGAGCCTAGTTTTCCCAAAGGCGTCCATATTGGCTCGCATGTCGTAGATCCAAACATCCTGAGTGTTGTCCTTGTCTTTCTTTCCGCGAGCGAAGAACAGGACGTTGGTCTTGACGCCTTGCGCGTAGAAAATGCCGGTGGGCAATCGGACAATCGTATGGAGGTTGCAGAGCTCCATCATCCAGTTCCGCAAACGCCGCCCGACCCCATCTTCAAAGAGGACATTGTCGGGCACAACGACGGCGGCTCTGCCTTCGGGATTCAGCGCTCTGACAATGTGCTCGACGAACGCGAGTTGCTTGTTGGATGTATCTGCTGTGATCGAAAAATCAGCGCGAGTTGGCCTCCCTCCACCCTTCTTGGTTCCAAACGGCGGGTTGGTAAGAACCACGTCTGCTTTCCCAATGCGCTCACCCTCGGACCCGAGGGTATCTCCGCTCTCCACCGAACTTTCAATGCCGTGGAGCATAAGGTTCATGAGGCAAAGACGATGTGTGTCGGGAACGAGCTCCATTCCGACGTAGGCATGCTTGCGCTGGAACTCTACGGTCACTCCCTTGGGTAGCTTGTAAAGATCGTCGGTTTGGTCCTTGATGTAACGGTCCGCGGCTACAAGAAAACCTCCTGTGCCAGCCGCCGGGTCTTGTATGATCTCGCCCGCCTTAGGCTTGATTAGACGGACCATACAATCAATCAAGGGTCGGGGTGTGAAGTACTGCCCCGCGCCGGACTTCTTCTCGGCCGCATTCTTTTCCAGCAGGCCTTCGTAGAGGTTGCCGAGACCCTCTTCTCTGGCAGAAAACCAGTCGAGCTTGTCGATCGCATCCGTGAGCGCCTTGAGATTGGTGGGCTTCCGCAGCTTGCTTTGAGCGTCGGTAAAAATGGCAAGTACAAGCTGGTCTTTCGTTTTCTGGGGGTTACCGAGATCGAGCAAAAGCTGCCGGTAATACTCCAACTGTTCGATGCCCTGCCCTTCGGCGAGCTTTTGCCACCGGTAGGCTTTCGGCAAGCGTTCCTCGTGGCCGGTCTCCGCCAGCATTTTGAGGAACAGCAGAAACGTCAACTCCGTGACATAATCCGTGTAGGTGATCCCGTCGTCACGCAGGACGTTGCAGAGGTTCCAAAGTTTCGCGACGATCTCGCGTGTTATGCCGTTACCATTTGTCACGCTGCCGCCTGTCTCCATAGTTCCTCGTTGATGTCGCTAAGCACAGCCTCAAGTTGTCCGCCAAAAACCTTGTTGAGCCGCTGAAAACCACCATCCTTGCTGAAAGGCTCTTCGTCAACGGCAGCACGGTCCACAACCAGCTCCCGCAGGATCTGTTCCTCGATACGCTTCAGCCACTTACGCTGTACGTCCGTCCATTGCCGCTTTGCTAGAGTGCGCTGCATGGCAGATTTGACTCGAACGTCAAACGGCGTAAGCACATCGCCAAGAGCGGCCTGACGGACGAAACCAATAATCGAGGCGGCGATGTCCTCATTCTTAGCCTCGGACCAGGCGCTACGGAGCTTCGTGTCGGAGTAACCCATCGCGTCGAGTTCTAGACGAAGAGTTTTTAGCTCCGCGCGCGTCAGATCGCGCGGACGCTGTACCACGATGTTGAGCGCGGCAATCTTGTTTAGGTTATTCTTGACGAACGCAGTGAAACTGTCGAGAAAATCTTCAGGCTTCTGCCCGGCCCCATAGCCCCGCGTAACAGCAACTACTTCATCGGGATGATGCGAAATCGGTATCAGAATTGGGGCGCTACCATCAGCGTCCCAATCAAGTATGCGGCCCAGATTAAGCTTTTCCTTAACCCACGCCGCCACGTTCGCAGATGGCTCTTCCGCAAACCGCTTGAGCGTTGCTTCGGGCGCTTCGCCAGCCTCCGCCTGATACATGGCGCGCGCTTCATCGTTGAGTCGCTTGATGCGCCGCCGCATTTTGATGAGAATCTGTTCCCGCACGAGGTCGCGGTGAGCCGCGTCTTCGAGCTTTCCGAATTCTTCAAAGAGCTGTTCGATGCTAATGTCTGTATTAACCACGACCGGCTTCATCTGGGTGAGGTCTTTCAGATGCGGGTAGAGATCGACGGCATCGAAGATGCGGAAGGTCTCTTTGCCGATCTCGGGGCATGGCCGCGTGGCGCGGCCAAGCATTTGCTCATAAAGAATGCGGCTGTTGACGCGCCGAATGAAGACGAGGTTCTCGATGCGCGGAACGTCAATTCCGGTCGTCAGAAGATCGACCGTGACCGCGATCTTTGGCAAAGCGTCATTACGGTAGGAGCGGATAAGATCGCCTGGGCGGTCCACACTGCCGGTGATCTTGCGGATAGCCGCGTCCTCAATCTCGCCGTAGGCGGCTTTGAATGCCTTTTTCAGTTGATCCACCACGATGTCAGCGTGAGCATCGGTCACCGCAAAAACCAGTGTCTTGCCGGGTAGATTCGGGTCGACATGCCGCACCAACTCCTCTGCCACGACCTTGTTGAAAGGCTCCGTGACGACATTCTTGTTGAATTCGTCAACTTCGAAGCGGATTTCGTCGGGCGTGGTGGTGAGGTCGATTGCGCCGGTACGCGGATTGATCAGTTCAATCTCTTCGCCCTTCTTGAACTTGATCCCGGCCTTGCTGAGGGCCGTGGTGATCTGCACTGGCGGCTCATGATCGATTAGATACCCGTCGATCACCGCTTCACGGTATGAATACGTGAATATAGGCTTGCCGAAGATACTGACCGTGTGCAAGGCCGGAGTTGCGGTCAGACCGATTTTCACAGCGTCGAAATGCTCCAGCACACGCCGGTATTTCGAGATGTAGTCATCCTGGCTGCGAAAGATGACCTCCGCGTCCGACATTTCGCGGTCGAGCAGATAGCCGCGATGACATTCATCCACAACCATCAGATCATACTGATCGACAGGCGGCACTTGGGCCGCGTCGTCAGTGTAAAGAACCCGTTTGACAAGCCCTTGGATCGTGCAGATGTGAACCTTCGTCTCAGAATCGGGCACCGCGGTGTCGAGCCCCTTGAGTCCGAAAATGTCGGCGAATGTCTTGGCGCTCACCATGCGTGTCGTTTCAAATTCCCCCGCCGCCTGCTTTCCGAGCGCGTTCCGGTCCACGACAAAGCACACCCGGCGGAACCGCTTCGCCGCCAGTAACCGATACAGCATTGCGATCGCAAGCTTGGTTTTGCCGGTGCCCGTCGCCATGGCGAGCAGCATGTTCCGCAGATCTCTCGCCAGCCCCGCCTCAACTTTCTCAATAGCGCGCTTCTGATAGCGCCGGAGCGGAAACCCAAAATCGAAGGGTCGCGCCTTCAGATCGGCCTGCGCTGTTTCCACATCGATTTCCAGCATCCCCTTCAGCCCGTCCGGCGTCAGCCAGTCCACCAGCGCGCGGCGGTGATTCATCGGCTTGCGGACATCCCTGAACCAGATGCCGCTCTCGATTTCAATTTGCTTCAGATAAGGCCGACCGTTTGACGAGAAAACGAAAGGCACGAGAAAACGCTGATCGGCGCTATCCTTCCACGGTCCGCCGAAAGGCTCCGCTCCGCCCTCGAACCGAAATCCGCGTGCGTAGCGCTGTGCCTGGTCGATGTGAGATGAGACGTTCTTGTTGCGGCGTTTTGCCTCGACCACGCCGATACAGCGCGTCCCTATGAAAAGCGCATAATCAGCCGGGCCACTTTTCGTGGGCCACTCAGCGATCGCAAGATTACGTCCTTTTGCCGGTCGCGTACCCGTTGCGTAGCGCAATGTCTGCGTATCAACTTCCCAGCCGCGCGCGCGGAGTTGCGCGTCGATGAGCGTTCGGGTCGAGGCTTCGTCAATATCGATTTCCGCAGCGGCGGCTTCGGCCTTTTCAACAATAGCTGCGGTCGTCTGGACAGGCGCCTCGACCGCGGCTGCCTGTATTGACTGCAGCTCCACAACCAGCGCCGTTCTTGCCTGCTCCGCCTCATTGGCGAGCTGCTCCCAAACAGCCCTCTCTTCCGCTTCCTTGCGCGCGTGCTCCTGGGCGCTTACCCGTTCGCGAGCCTCGCCTCGTCCCTTGGCTCTGTTCTTGTGCTTTTGCTGCAACAGCAGGTTGCTCCCCGTTATTCCTGTCTTTGAACAAGTCGAGAAATGCCATTGCGCATTCCTCCTTGCGTGATTCCGCGCCCGGTATTTATGCTGTTTCGATCATGGCCGATAACCCATCCATTGGAGCTGCCGAATCTCACCGCCTTTGCCAGTCCCTGCTAAGTCAACTCGAAGTTTTCCGTCAAGCCGTTACCCAGAAAAACCGTCCAAGCGCTGGCCTTAACGTTGAGCTTTCCGGCACCCGAGTGGGGCAGGTTCTGGACGAACTGGACACCGCCCTTTCTCGGCATCTCAATGACGGCTCGCTTATCAATCGGGAAAAGAAAATTGACATCGAACTCACTGAAGCCGGAGAGGTCGTTTACGACTTCACCCAGGAGGTGCTCCAAAGCCTGCACGATATGATCGGGAAGCTCCACAGACTGCAATATGAAAATGAGCTCAAGGTAGCCACGATCAATATCGTGTTGCTTAAGTATGGGGATGAATTCAAAGCGAGATTTAGAAATGTCATTCCCGAAGCTACTGTCACCTTTTCCACATTCGGCCAAGATCGGTATCCCGAGAAGATACTCGCCGAAGTTCGGGAAGGCAGGGCCGACATAGGCATTACAAGCTACCCACCTGACGTTCAGCCCCCCTTTATCATGCGTCCCTTGAGAGACACGGAAGTCGGATTGGTTCTTAACGCCAACCATCCACGCCTTGCCGCCCTTGGTAATGGTCCTTTGCGCCTTACGGAGGTCAGCCAAATGGACCCAAACTTTCAGATGGCACTGCATCGATCCACAATCGAAGGACCGTTTGCTATGAGGGTACGAGACTATTTGCGGAAGTCTCCCGATTTGCGACTTCGACGTGTGGAAGGCGAAACGATAGCCGATCTTATTGCTCTCGTTAAGAAATTCCCGAATACTGTGAGCATTCTTCCGCTTGACGCCGTCTATGATGAGGTGACCGCGAAGACGCTTGTAGCGCGTTCCCTCTGGCCGGAAATGCGCCCTTGGACCTGGGGCGTTATTTATCGTGAAGGCAGTTCGCGCCAGACGGTTAGGGCCTTCCTCGAATGCCTGTCCCCGCTCTTCAGATAAACACACCGTTGTATTCTCCTTATACGTTGCAAAAGTACCGGAAGTTCCATCCGTCGGCTACCGATCGATTGCCTCCCGTCGCATCAAAAACCTTTCTTTGCAAATGCACTGAAATGCAAAACCAAATTTGACGCCTTCTGCCGCTATAGCTTTCACATTGAGTTACTTCATCTCAGGAAGTTAAATTCACCAAAACGGCGTCCCTTTCCCGGATTCGCCGTTAGTAGGGGGGCTCAGTGGCAGCCAAGCGCAGGTTCGACTTGCTTACCCTTCGTCGTGCGGCTTCTCTGTGGGGGGAAGAGCGCCAAAAGGATAACAAATCAACCGCTAACCGTAAGCCTGAGTCCAAATCTCAAACCACCCGATCAACAAAGCAAAAAACAAATCCAATGCTCCGGTCGCGAGGTGCCGCGTGACTAGACTCGATCCGATTCTCGATCAACCGATCCTGATGCTGTCCGCTGTCGATGCGGTCACCATTCGAACGGCCACCGGGATACTCATCACTGGGTCCCCCGGATCAGGCAAAAGCAGTTGCAGCGGCAAGCAGGTCGCTTACGGTCTGCTGAGTATGTCACGGATGGGCGGCCTAATACTGACAGCAAAATCTGAGGAAACACAAAACTGGATAAGTTACGCAAAGGCATGCGGCCGCGAAAAAGACCTGATCGTCTTCAACGCTGAATCGGGGCATGTATTCGATCCGCTTTTCTATGAATGGACACGGCCTGGGCGCGGGGCCGGAGACCTCGAAAGCGTCATCGATTTCTTCTCCACACTAATTTCCATCGGTAAAAAGGAAGTCGGACACGCTCACGATCCATTTTGGGAGCGGGGCTCCGAGCAGATCATGCGTAACGTCATTAAGCTGCTCGATCTGGCCGGGGAACGTATTTCGATTGCCAACATTGACCGCGTAATCAAATCCCTTCCTACACGCCCAGCCGAATTTGAAGAAGAAGGCTGGCAAAAGGAATCCTATTGCGCGCAACTGATTGCTTCGATAAAGGCGCGCAAGGACACCTTAACGCAAGACCAATGGAGTGATCTGGATTTCGCCACACAATACATCTTCAATAAGTGGCCCGCTTTCGACGAGCGCCCGAGGTCATCTCTTGAAATGACCTGGTCTGGAATGGCCGACAAGTTTCTTTTTAACCCATTCAACCGATTGTTCTGCAGCGGAAAATGCACCTTCACTCCTGAGGACACCACCCATCGTGGGAAGATCATTATCTGCGATTTCCCCTTGCTGGAATACGGCCATGAAACCGGCCGCTTAATTAATGTCATCCTAAAGCTTATCTTCCAGCGCGCATGGCTCCGCCGAAAGATCTCTGAATCCCCGAACCCCTTATTCCTGTGGCAGGACGAATTTCAGTACTTCGTTACACGGCGGGACAACTTCTTTCAGCAGACGTGCCGTGGCAGCCGCGTCGTTGTCGTTTGCCTCACGCAGAACATCCTGAACCTGTCCGAGGAACTAGGAGAGGACCAGCCCGGCAGTAAGACCAAGAGCTTTCTCGGCAACCTAGGCCTGAAGATTTTCCATCAGCAGAACGACCCGGTCACCTGCGAGTACGCCGCTGACCAGATCGGTAAATCCTACCGCTATCTCGACAGCTACAACGCGGGTTCTGGAGACAACAATCACTCGCACGCCAGCGTTGGCGGTTCAAAGCAGCTGATGCATATCGTCGAGCCGATCGAATTCACCCGTCTTAGGATGCCGGATGGCGTCCATCCTGGAGCCGATTCAATTGTCTGGCAGTCAGGACTGATCTTCAACGCAACAAGACCAGAGAAAAACTCGGCGGGGCTTAATTACCTCGTTGTGCGTTTCTCACGCGAATAAGGAGACCGTATGTTGCCCGAACAACAAATGCAGCAACAACCCGACATGAGCCTCGACCAGCTTCAAAAGGTCGCGATCAATGTCGTGGAAAGCCTCTGCGGCATCATCTGCATGCCCGTCGATATCATCCTGCGCCCGCAATACGGAACGCGCTACTACCCCCTGCCCGTTTCGTTCTTTTCGATGATGCTTATGATTTTTCTGCCGTTCCTGTCGGCGACCGCAACGGCGGTCACCGGCATGATCCCGTTCCACCATTCCCCTCCAGTCGTCGGGCTGTTCGGGATAGGCGCTTTTGCCGAGCTCTATTTCCTGCTCCTGTTCGTTCATGGCTTCCGGCTATGGCGACGCATGATTTACATGAACAAGGAGCAACACAGTTGTTTTGAGGGCGCCCCACTTCCGTTTTTCCGCCTGATTCCGAGAAGCGGGTCATTTTGGCTGACACGCATCGTGTATGAGCCGATCTTCGTCATCATGGTCGCGTGGATTCTCGGACACACGTTCATCATCCAGTCCGGGCTTGCGACATACCTCTACCTCGCGGCTTTCGCACTTGCGATGAAGAACTTCTGCGCCTGGTACAGGGGCTGGGAATATCTCCGCAACCTGATGGATATGCAGTATGCCGCTCCCATCATCGCCAAATGGTCCCGTAACGAGGCGAGCGACGACGAACTTGCGCAGATTCACCTTGCGAGTCTGCCGAAGAACATACCGTCTGATTTCGGACGCGCCGCAATTGACAATATAAAACGCGTCTTTGCGCCGCAACCCGCTGAGCGGGGTGATCTCCAATGAGAGACTATCCCTTTTTCAAGGCCATAGGCCCGCAGGCTTATGGCCTTTATGGTCCTTGATGTATCTCGAAACCGCACAGGGTGAGCCCATGAAAATCATCCGAATGCACGATTACATGACGTACGCCCCGAAGAACGCGCAGCCTAACGTCAAGGCGTTGCGGCGAATCATGAATTCCTTCTTCGTCGCGGCCGCCATAGCAGTTGCCGTCTGCATGTTCGTCGTCGGGCGCGACATCGGCATAAGCAGCCATCCTGCTCCTCGACAGGTATCGATTCACCACTGCGCCTGCATGGAAAATTCCCGACGCTAATGGAAACCCTATGGCTACTGAACTCGAACCTTTCGTCTCTGCCGATGAGGCCGCTCAGTTTGTCGGAATACGACGCCGCGAGCTGCTTGCCCTTGCGCGCCGAGGCATCGCCGGCGCTTACCCGCTTGGGACAGGCACGGAGCGTCACATCTGGGTTTTCAGGCTGTCAGAACTCGCCTCGGCAATAACCGCCCATAACATCCCGATCCCAAAACCCCAGAAATGCGTTACGATCCGGTCAGGCAGTTCCCGCTGAGGAGACCTTTATGGCTTATCAGCGCGGATCATTAATCAAATTGCATCGCAAGGCCGGAGATATCTGGGTGCTGCGCTATCGTGACAACCGCGACGACGGAAAGCGGGTCCAACGCGACCTCACTGTTGGCCCCGTCTGCGATTTTCCGAAGGAAAAGGATGCATGGCGGCAGGTTGATTGCCTGGGCCTCTTGCTGCGCATCAACGCAGAGCATCTCGATAGCCGTATCCGCTTCCGCGCCCTTGCGGAGCATTACCTGACACATGACATAGGCCCCGACGCGCTCCGGCCCAAATCCGAGCGCACGGCGCTCAATACTAACCAAATCGTCCGAACTTATCTTGTCCCTCAATGGGGTGACGTTATTGCGGACGACATCAAACCACTTGATATACAGCAATGGCTTAAGTCATTGCACACCCAGAACAAACTCGCATGGACGACCGTTTCGAAGTTCCGCGGCACGATGCTGCGGATCTATCGCATCGGTCTCCTGCACCAGCTCGTGCTGCATAATCCCGTGCTGCCTGTCGAGACACGCTCCACCACCGACTACAAGGCCATCCTTGTCACACCCAAGCAGACTTGGGAAATCATCGAGAGCCTTGCCAACCCCATGCACCGCATTCTTATCCTCACCTGTGCCGCAACAGCCTTACGTGCGTCCGAGCTTCTCGCACTACGCTGGGCCGATCTGCTTTGGGACGAGGACAAGATCGCGGTGACGAAGCGGTGGTGGCGGGGAAGCGATGGACCCACCAAGACCCGCAGGAGCGAAGGCCACGTGCCAATGCACCCGGCCCTCGCACAATTCCTTCAGGCTTGGAGAGAAAAGACGCCGTTCGCAAAAGACACGGATTTTCTGTTTCCATCGCTGAAGGCGAAGGGCACGGTTCCGATATCGCCTGCGGTATTCGTAGCCGATCATCTCCGTCCAGCTGCCAAAGCGGTAGGGCTTGAGATACCCGACGGCTACCGTTTCGGCCTGCATAACCTGCGTCACTCACTTTCAAGCTGGTTGGTAAACAAGGGGAAGACCGACCCCAAGACGGTCCAAAGCCTCTTGCGGCATAGCCGCATCCAGACGACCTTGGATCTCTACACCCAAGGTGATGTGGATGAAACACGCGCGGCGCAAGGCGCATTCCTGCGGGAGATGGGCCTCGCATCGGAGCTAGTCCAATGAGATTGTTGGCTGAATTGTTGGTTGGCCGGTTTCTCGAATTGCTCGTAAACCCCAGAAAAATATGGTGGGCGCTACAGGATTCGAACCTGTGACTTCCACCGTGTGAAGATGGCACTCTACCGCTGAGTTAAGCGCCCACGTTGTGCGGCAAGTCTGTCATTATACACAAGTTCCCTATCCACGATCATTACTGCTTCATTGCCTCCGGCTCCCGTTGAGGCCCCCGTCTTGCCAAAATCGCCTCCAGCACCATGCCCTGAGCGGCACGCTTCTGCTGCTTGCGGGCATGCGAGTAGTACATGGTCATGTCGAGTCGGGTGTGCCGCAACGTGGCTTGGATGACAGCAGGGTTTTCGCCCTCTGCCATCAAGAACGACGCCAACGAGTGACGGAACGTATGGAACCCAGGTTCAAGAAAGTCTGACGTCAGACGAAACGCTGCTGGAGTACGTACTCGCCGAGCCGAATTCCTTCTGCATCTCGGTCACGCGTACAACTGTGAGCTTGCGAGTGCTACCGGTTGGCCGCAAGGAGGTCGAAACGCTGGTCCAGCGATATGTTGATGAAATCCGTGCGAAGCAAACTGGGGATGAAGAAGCGAAGCAACTGCATGCGTTTCTTGTGCAGCCAATTCCCGAGACATTTACGGCCATTGGGGTGTTCACTTCACTCCAGTAACCACTACAGGTTGTGGTTTAGAAGGAGCAAACAAAATGAGAAATAAAACCACTGTGAAACTGGCAGAGAGCGTTTCATATTCCTCGTTGACGAGGA
>Ga0181532_10004833_pt1 | contig 11627 bp, 8 predicted proteins | sample PEATcosm2014_Bin_33_FD_119768 | JGI IMG/M metagenome (GOLD analysis project Ga0181532, IMG submission 119768) | Peatland microbial communities from MTU Mesocosm Facility, Houghton, MI, USA - PEATcosm2014_Bin11_30_metaG | ecosystem: Environmental > Terrestrial > Soil > Wetlands > Peat | place...
CTGCTGTCCAACACCAGGCAGGTGACCGACCCGGCTTCCCCCCGGGCACACCAGTCCAACTCGGCCTTGGTCGCGCTGAGAATGCCCGCGTACGAGCCGGGCCACAGGTGGCCCTGCGGGTCAGCCTGGATGCTGCAGATGAAATCGCTGGGCAATCCCTGGTGCGTGGTGAAACTGTCAAACCGGCCCTCCCGCCAGCGGATCAGCCCCGCGCCGGGCGTGCCGATCCACACCGAGCCGTCCGCATCCCCGTGGAGCGCCCAGGCATATTCGTAGGGCAGTCCTTGCGCGCGCAGGAACTGGGTGAATTTGCCGTCCCGGTAGCGCGCCACCCCGCCGCCCCGCATCCCGATCCAGATGGCCCCGTCGGGCGTCTCGGTGATGCACCGCACCTCCGAGCGGTGGAGTTCGGCCCCCAGCCGGGACCACTGGTCTTGCCGCAAGCAGACCAGGCCGTTGTTGCTGCCCAGCCACAGCGCACCGTCGCGACTCTGGTAAATCGCATAATACAGCGGCGGCATCTCGAAGTGGGTGTCCGAACGGGTGAAGGGCCGCAACAGTTCCTTTTCTCCCACCAGCAGGCCGGCCCCCTGGGTGCCAACCCAGAGCCTGCCACCGCGGTCCTCGACCGCCGTTCGAATATCCCTCGCGGTGGGGCTGTTGCTGGCGCTGAGCCGTGTGAACTGCGCGCCTTGCAGCCTATAGACACCCGCGCCCTCAGTCCCGACCCACAGCCCGCCGTCCAGCGAGGGCGATACCGACCATATCGGGCGGTGCTGCCACTCGTCCGGCGGGTTGACCATGAACAGCGCCCGCTGGCGCAGCATGCCCAAACCGCCAGCATCGCTGCCGATCCAGAGGTTGCCTTCGCGGTCTTCGCTGATGCTGGAAACCAAATCATGGGCCAGCCCGGTCGCACGATTGATGTGCTGTTCCGAACCGCCGGCCGCCACCATGAAGGCGCCGTCGTCGCGTGTGCCGACCCACACCTCGCCGCTGGAGGTTTCATACAGCACCACCGCCTGCTGCGTCCCCCACGGATGATTGCCCCGGTCCTCCACCCATTTCCCCTGGCGCCAGCGGCGTAACCGGTTTCCGTCCCGCACCCAGAGACCCCCTTGCCGGGCCGCCGCGACCGTGCGGTAGCTCCGCGGCGGTTTGGGGGTGTCATCCGCCCGCACGGCCTTTCCGTCGGCCAACCGCACCAGGACGCCGCCGTACTGAACGGCCCAGACCTGCCCTTCCCGGTCACGAACGACATCCGAGTAAAGCGGCCCTGCCGTGTCGCCCAGAACCTCTGCTGCGCTAAGGTTGCGAACCCACAGAATGAAACCGTCACGGTTCAGAATCCATAATGTTCCGTCCCCGCCCTGCACCAGACGGTCAATGGGTGAACTGGTCCAGTTGTTGGTGACTGCCAGGGCGTGAAATCCCGCCTCATCGCGCCAGGTGATTTCTCCGGTGTCGCTCCCGAGCCAAAGGCGCCCTTCCGTGTCCTCGAACAAGCAATTGACCAGGCTGTTCCTCAAGGCGGGCGTGTTCGCGTCATTGAACACCCGGAACCGCACGCCGTCGAACCGCGCGGCGCCGTTGAACGTCGCTACCCAAAGGTAGCCCTCGCGCGTCTGCAGCACCGCTCGCACGCGGTCCGAGGGAAGTCCCTGCTGCATCCGCCAGGAAGTAACGACGAATTCCGGCGAAGTCCCGGTCAGCGTTTCGAGCAGGGGATCGGCGGCGAACGCACCCGTCGCCCACAGCACCAAACAGCCCCACGCCGCGCAGGCCATAACAGGGTAGAGCGCCCCCGCGAATCCGACGCGCAGCTTCCGCATCATGGGTTGAGGGTAGAAAGACCGCCTGGTGGCGTCAATGCGCCGTGCCAGCTCCCTGACTAACGAGCGTCTTGGCTTCTTCTCTCAGCGGCGTGGGCAACTGTGAGGATTCAATTGAGTGGCGATCTAGCTTACGGTGGCCCTGCCCAATTCCGCACTTTCAATACGTTCTGTCACACCATTAACGCATCTGGGGGCGAACCCTCCAGCGGTCCTCATGACGGGAGCCAGTTGGAGGAAGATCTTGCCATCATGCTCGCGCGCCTGGAAAGTCTGGAGCGCGACACAGGCCGGCTTGCGCTGCGGCGAGCCATCGGTGAAGTCGAACCGTCCATTGTGCTTTGGACACTCGATGAGGCTGCCTTTGACGAACCCTTCGGCCAGGTGCGCACGACCGTGCGTGCAAAGGCCATCCGTGGCAAAAAGCGCCCCTTCCGCCGTGCGGTAAATGGCGTAAGTCTTGTCCGCGTGATCGAAGCGGAGCACGTCCTCCGGCTTGAGAAACCCGCCGACGCACACCTCGACCCAGCCGTTCACCACCCGGCCCTTGGCGGTGAAGATACGCGGTCCAGCGGGTGCGTCCGGCTTAAGGGTGGGAGTTGGCAACTTGCGTTCGACGTAGTAGGAAGGGTCTTTCACTTGCCGCAGAACCGCCGGGAGAAGCTCCCGCCAGGCTTCGAACAGGCTGCGATAGGGCTTGGGCATGTCGGCTTTAACCAGTTCGTGGAGGCGCGGCAGGTTGTGATACGGGACCAGGGGGAACATGTGGTGTTCCACATGATAGTTCATGTTCCAATACAAGAACCGATTGACCGGGTTCATATAGACCGTCCGGCAGTTCAGGCGATGGTCGAGCACATTCTCGGCGAGACCCGCGTGCTGGGTGTGGCCGTAAATCGGCGTCAGCCATGCCCCATAGAGTTGGGGAAACCCGATATACATGAGCGGCAGGAGACTGCGATAGTAAGCGGCCAAGCCCAGAACCGTGGCGTAAATGAGCATGTAAATCCTAGCGCGGAAGAACACCTTCGCATACTCGGACTCCGGAATATAGGTCTTCTCCTCCGGCGTGAGCCGCCCGGCGCAGTGCAGCAGCACATTGCGGAAGTAAAGAGGGATCGTCCTGAGGCTGAAGAAGCCCAGCACATTGCCGAGCACATCCGGCGGCCTCGGCCAGACAATCTCAGGATCGCGTCCGACAATGATGGTATCGCTGTGGTGGCGCACATGGCTCCAGCGCCAGGGAACCGATTCCCGCATCACCATGAACGAGGCGATCTCGTAAAGCGCATTGTTCAGCCAGTCCGTCTTGAAGGCGGTTCCGTGCCCGGATTCGTGCCAGCGCGAATCGGACGTCGAAGCATAGATGACGCCGTAAACCATGAACGGGATGACGGCCCACCAGCTTCCGGCTTTCCAGAGCGCATAACCGCTCAGCCCGGAGCCGATGAGGATTGCGAACCAAAGGAGGGTATCGCGAATCGCCGGCCCGTCCCGCCGCTCGAGCAACCCGCGCATCTTCTCCTTGGGGACCGGCGAGGTGTACCACGTGGCTTCGGCCAAGCCTTTCTGAAGGGCGGCGATAGTGTTTTCGCCCACCAGGCTATACTTACGTTTTGTAATGCTCACGGCCATACTTGCTTCCTGTCGTTCGCGCCCGGCTCAGGCGATGGCACGCAGCCAGCAGCGGCCAAGGCGCTGAGGTCTTCCGGCATTCATTAGTCATAGTGCCATACCGAATAAGCGTTGTCCATACAACCAGGCGTCAAAGTTGGCAGCGGCGCAACTGACGGGGTAAAGCAGCCCGGGCCGCTCATATGGCCGTCCACTCAATGGACCGTCCGGAGTACGCGCACTTGGCCACGCGGTGGGCCCCCTCAGGCGCCCCGAGGTGGGCCAGACGTGGGTTCAGCCGCAACGCAAGGTGATGTGAACGATTTCCGCCGGGGCGTTGATGCGGAAAGGAAGCCAGGTGCCGACTCCATTGGACACGACAAGCTGGCTGCGCCCACGGCGGTAGAGGCCCGACCAGTAGCGGAACATGACGGAACCCAGGCCGTGCCGGCCGTCCAACATCACTTGCCCGCCGTGCGTGTGGCCGGCGAGCGTGAGCGGCAAGTCCGCCTTAGTGGCCGCGTCGAAAGCGTGCGGGTGATGGGAGAGCAAGATGGGAAAGGCATCCGGATGGCGCTGCCTCATAACCTGGCGTAGCTGGAGGGTTGTGACGTGGTCGCGGTGCGGGTCGGCGCCGGACACCCAGCGCAAGCCGAAGATTTGAACAGGGTAGCCGCGAATGTCCGTCAGCGCCGACTCATCCAGCAACAGCGGCAAACCCGCCGCTTTGACGCGCCGCTGGAAATCGCCTTCGTCGTCCGCCAGATCATGATTGCCTTCTGTCATCCACGCGCCGTAACGACCTTCTACTGCTTTCACCAGCGCAATGCCCTCCGAGAGGTCGGACAGGGCGTAATCAATGAGGTCACCGGTCCAGAGAACGAGATCAGGCCGGAGGGTGTTGGTCTTGTTAACCATGTCGCGCACCACCCGGCCACACGTCAATCGGCCCAGGTGGAGATCGGTCAGGTGCGCAATAGTGACGCCGTCCAGAGGCCGTGGCAGCGTCGGAATCGCCAGCGTAAAGCGCCGCACGCGCAGGTTGTCCAGTCGCGCCAGGGTCACGCCGGTCAGACCGATGGTGAACAAGGGCGGAGCCAGCGACGCGGCGGCGCCGATGAATTCGCGCCGGGTCAGGGAGCTTGCGCCAACAGGACTCGCAGCGGCGGAAACCTGCCTGGTCGCTCGCCTCCGGACTAGGCACTGCCTGATCCATGCGTAGCCACACACGGCTCCTGCCGGCAAAAGGAGTGCCAGCGCGAGATAGTGCCAAACCATGACCGTCGCGAACACGGCCCGCGGGACATGGCTGGGCCAGTCAACTCCGGCCATGCCCGAAACGACGGCAGCCAACTGCACGGACAGAAACATGCTGGCTACGACCCGCCATAGCGGACGCTTCGTCAAGTGGATGGCCATCATCCACCAGACCGCATCCACCACGATCATCAGGCCGTGATGCACCCACCAGAACCAGAACCAAAACACGCTGCCAGAATAAGCCGGGGCTGCATTTGCGCAACGTGAATGCGGCAAACCGCACGCGAGGCAGCACCGACCAGGGGTAGCGAGGCCGCGGAGCCTAAACGCTTTGCTCGCTCTCCCAGTGAACGGCCAGCAGGTTCGGCGCCGCGCTGCCGGTGACGTTGAGCTTGGGATTAATATGCTCGCGGGCGGGGTCTAACCCGCCGGGGCACCCCTGGGCGTCACAGCCGGCGTCGGCCAGCTTGACCTTTTCGCAGGCGTAATCAGCGACCGGTGAGGTCCGGTTGACGCCGGCGGTTACGGTCGCCTGGGGGCGCCTGGGGTTGCTACTTCCTCTGCCGGGGGTGTTTTTGCCTTTGCAGGCTCATGTTTAACCTGCAAACGCAGTAGTTTCGACAGCTTTTGCCAAATGAAATCCCGGGTCTTTTTCAGGTAGAACAAGAGGCCCAAAACGGCGGCAATGCACATTTGCGAGAGCAAAGCGCCGCTGCCCGGGTCAATATAGGCAAAGATAGTTTTGAATGTCATGCTGTCTGAATCTTCCCCATAGCCGCACCCGCGCTTTTCTGCGCTGCCTGGCTAGTCTCACGCCACGTTCTGGCCAGTCTTGCATTGCTACCGCCGAGCGGGAATCAGGGCTTTCACCTAAAAACAGCTCCGCACTGAGTTTCAATAACGCACCCCCCGCTAATGGTCAAGCTTGCGGTTGCCGCGCATCTGCTGACGCAGTTCCTGCCATTTGGCCAGTTCATATCAGATTACCAGACGTCTGCCGGAGAGGAATAGTTACGGTCTTCCGCACGAAAGAGACCCGCCTGCCCCGCCATAAAGTGCGCGCAGGAGAAGGCCGAAAACGGGAAGGCAAAGAGGCGGCGCGCCAGCCAGTGCCACACTTGCGAGTCAGAGCGTGGTGGGGGTGTTGCCGGGCGGCGGCGTACGCGGGCCGTTGAAGCGGGGCGGCAGGGGTCTTGGGGGAGCAGCTTTGGCCCCCGGCTCTTCCTCGGCCTTCGGGGCCAGTTTATCCAGCATGGGCTCCACTTTCTCCCACAATTCAGGCGGGACCTTGGCGCGTTGCTCGGGGGTGTCAATCTCGCCGTCAAAGAGCAGCTTGCCGTCCTTGTCGTGAGCGGTCAGCCGGGGCTTGGGATTACTGACGATGACTATCGTGCCGGACTCATCGGCTTTCACGATGCTCCGCACCTTGTCGCCCGAGCTACGGACAGTGACCGAGGAGCCCGTATCAGCCATTATCCCAAGCCGCTGCAGTTCCCGCAGCGCCTTGGCACTGGCCTCCGAGAAGGCGTTGGTCGAGTAGCTCAGCGCATCCTCGGTGGCCTTTCGTGCCTGCTCCAGGCTGCGGCGCACCTCCTCCTGCACCTTGCCTTGATCAATCTTGAAGTGCCCCAATTGGTCGCGGTAAGCGTTCAAGGCATCGCGCCACGCGCCGCCCAGGGGCCAGGCTTGGAACTCGTGGCGGAGCCCGGCGAGATCGCCCTTGAGCGCTTCCCCGTCTTCCAGCAACCCGAATCCGGGAGGCGCCTTGCCGAGCGTAGCCGACACACTTTGCTTCTTGCCGGCCCGATAGAACACCAGTTCGACGGTGTCCCCCTCCTTGCGCACCTGGACGAGCTTGCGCAGTTGGGCGGGATGCACCAGCGCCTGGTGATCGAACTCGACCAGCACGTCGTTCTTTTCCAAGCCGGCCTTGGTGGCCGGGCTGTCCGGTGTGACATAGATCACCACCAACCCGACGCCCGGGGCCAGGTTGAGCTGGGACGCCAGCGCCTCCGACGCCTCCTCAACCCCGACGCCCAGCCAGGGCCGGCTGTAGCGGGGAGGCGCGTCACCCTCAGCCAAAGGCTCCACCACCTTGGCCACGCTCGCGCTGGCGTTGGAGCCGGTTCCGGTTACGGCAATGCTCGTGCCGCCGTCGCCGCCTTGAACTACCACCGCGGCGGAACCCGTCTGCGGGGTCTGGGCATGGGCAACGGCGGTTCCAAGCTGGCAGGCCACTAATACCCCGCCAAGCGCCAGCAGCCAGCCGGTAGTATTCTGCATCGTGTGTAGGCAAGTTCTCATGAAACGTGATGCGTCAAACGTAGTGCGTGACATGCGATTGGTATGTTGCATTGTGCGCAGGCAAGTCTTCGTAGTCATATTGATTGAATCTGTTAATTACGGTTTCAGCCGGTTCCAAAGCTTAGGGCATTACCTCGACTGTTCACGTTTCACGCTTCACGTTTCACGCTTCGTTTCAGAAGATTTCAAGGCTCACGGGCACGACCTCCAGGCGGGGCGTGCGGCGCTCGATGACAAGGCCGTGGGCGGGATCGCGCAGCACGACCTCGTCTGTCCATTCGCGGCAACGGAACCTGACGGGCTCCCCGCTGGGCAGTTGCGCGACGGCGTCGAACAGGCCAACCAACTGCCGGTCTATCTCGATCTCGTCTGGTTTGGGCGCAAGCTTAGGTGGCAGGGTGACTGCCTTGACGTGCCGCTGCTCGTGCGCAGCGTGCGGCCACCAGCCCAGCAGAAGTCCAGCGAGCCCAGCCGCCACGGCCACGGGCGCCAGCCAGCGCATCAGCAGCCACCGAAGGGGTTGAGGGTTGAGGGTTGAGGGTTGAGAGAGTGTGGCCGGCTGATAGCTCTCGCGCGTTTCAGGTGCTCGATCCAGGGCGGCGGGTCTTGCCTCAACCAGCCGGGCCATGAGCGCGGCCGGTGGGCGGGCGGGAGTCAGCTTGCGCAGCTCGGCCTCAAACAGCTCGTGATCGCAGTCGTTCATGCCAGCACCTCCTTGGTCATCTTGCGCAGTTCGATCAGCCCATAGCGATACCGCGAGGCGGCTGTGTTCGCCGGGATGCCGAGAGTATCGGCGACCTCGGCGAACGTCAGCCCTCCCCACACTTTAAGCGTCAGCACTTGGCGATACATCTCGGGCAATCGGCTCATGGCATCTTGAAGCAACTGGTTCCGCTCCCGGTCTTCCACGCTCGTATCGAACCAGGACACCGGCATCGGGTCGGCAGCCGCCAGCTCGCGTCCCGCCCGCCGGTCATCGCTCCGGGCCAGGTCAATCGCGCGGCGGCGGATCGTCGCAAAAACGAGCGCCGGCGGCGGGGGCTCACCGTCATGGTACCGCCGGCAAGCCTCCACGACAGCCTCCTGGACGAGGTCCTGCGCGTCGGCCTCGCAACGGGCCTGCTGCCGCGCAAAGAGCAGGAACTTCGGCGCCTGGTCTTCCAACCAGCGCCGCCAATCGGCATGTTGTGGCGATTCATCCATTTCACCGGCACTCCGGCATCCACTGTCTAAAGCGTCGCAGCGGGCGGTTCTTGTCTCAATAATATTTGGCGCTACGACATTAGACAGCCGAGACGCCGGATTGTTGCGGACAGAACGGCGGGCAAATTCCGAAACCCGAAGGCCGAAGGCCGAAAGAAGGCCGAAATCCGAAGGCCGAAGCCGCGAAGAAAGGCCGAAGCCCGAAGTGCGAATCTACCAGGCCCATGCCCATTCTGGAGGAGCAGCGCCCGGCAGCGCAACAGCCTGACGGTCCGACTTACCCCAAACGCCGCGAGAAGCAGAGTGCTCAGCGACCGTAGGCGGACCCCTTCGGGTTTCGGATTTCGGCCTTCTTTCGGGTTTCGACCTTCGGCCTTCGGGCTTGGCTACCGCTCCCGGCCCCCGTCCACAAGTTCGCGCGTCAGCCCCTTCACTCGATACACCTTCTCCAGCGCCTCCAGAATACCCCGCGAGTCCACCGCAATGGACCGGCCCTGCTGATCGCTATATTGCTCGTCCCAAGGCAGGCTTTGAAGGTTCCCGTCGAAGATGACCCCGACAAACTCCCCGGCGCGGTTGACCACCGGGCTGCCGGAGTTGCCGCCGATAAGGTCGCACGTGCTGACAAAGTTCAGCGGCGTCTTGAGGTTAACCGACCCCCTTCGCTTCTCCCATAGCGGCGGCAGGTCGAAGGGCGGGCGGTTCTTCATCTCGGCCGCGCGCTCGTAGAGCCCGGCAAATGTGGTGAACGCGGGCACCGGCTTGCCGTCCTCGTCGTAGCCTTTCACCGTGCCGAAGGACAGGCGCAGGCTGAACGTGGCGTCCGGATAGCCGGCGGTGCCCAGGAGCGCGTTGCGGGCGCGCGCAATGGCGGCGTGGCCCTGCTGGCGAATCTCATCCTGCGCCTCAGCCACCTTCCGCAGCGCGCGGGCTTCGGGGTCCACGATGCGGGCGAGCTCGATCAGCGGGTCGTTGGCCGCGGAAACGGCAGCCGCCCCGCCTTCATAGAGGCGCTTGCGGAAGGCGACATCGCGCACCTTCGTGCCGCCGATCAGTTCACTTGCGCGATCGCGAGGCGACTTGCTGGCGAGCACCTTCTGCACGAGGGGATTCGTCGCGCCGAGCTGCCCGGCCAGGAACGTGAGCGAATCGGCAAGCGTGAGGGTTTCAAGGTTGGTGTAAATCGGCTTCTCGGAGAACAGGGCAAGCTCCAGCGAGGCGCGGCCGGAATCGGAGAACTCGCGCAGGCGCTCACCATTGGGCTTGGGCCGCTCCTCACCGGCGCGGAGCAGCATGCGCGCAATCTCGAAGCTCTCGGAATTGAACCCGCGCCCGGTTTCGAGCATGGCATAAGGCACCGCCTGGGCGGAAAGGGTCTTGCTCGCCTCAGCGATTTTGTCGTAGGCGGCGAGCGCTTCCGCCGAGTCGGGCCGGCCCGCCAGCTTGGCTTTAAAATCCGCCTCCTCGCGCGCTTTGGTCTGCATCATCTCGGGGTCCAGCAATCCGGCCAGCCGGCCATCGAAAGCCTTGCGCGAGTTCTGCGCGCGGAACAAGTCCTCGCGGGCGCGACGGGCATTTTCCTCGCTGCGCGCGCTCCAATTGGCCAGCAGGACCTCGAGCCGTTTGAGGGTGCAGAGGCGAAACGGCATGAACTGGTCGCGCAGGTCCTCCAACTCGGCCAGCGTGAGCGAGCGGTTGGTCCGCCACGGATGCCCGGAGACAAAGACGAGGTCCCCGTCCCTCGAACCTGCCCGCGAGAAGCGGAGAAAGTTCTTCACGCGCGCCGGCTGGCCGTTCTCGTACGCGCGCAGGAGACAGATGTCGAGATCGTAGCGCGGGAACTCGAAATTGTCCGGGTCGCCCCCATAGAAAGCGATCTGCTGTTCGGGCGCGAACACCAGCCGCACATCCGTGTAGCGCTTATACCGGTAGAGGTGGTAGGCGCCACCCAGCCAGAGGGTGACCACGTCAGACCGCAGACCTGTTCGATCCAGCGACTGCTTCTCAATGGCGGCAATGACCCGGCGTCGCGCGGCAAAAGCCTCCGCCGGATCGGCGTCCTTCGGCACGGCTTCATTGACTCGCGCCGTGACGTCCTCGATGGACTCCAGCACATTCAGCTCAAGGTCCAGGCACTTGACCTCCTCGGCCAGCGTGCGGGCGAAGAACCCGTCCCGGAGATAATTCTTCTGCCGGGTGCTGAGCTTCTGCAACGCGTCAGCCCCGATGTGGTGGTTCGAGATCAGCAGCCCATCCTCGCTCACGAAGCTGCCTGAACCGCCGGAGTCGAAGCGAACCGACGACTTCTGCAAGTGCTCGAGCCACTCGGGCGTGGCGTCGAAGCCGTAGCGCTCGCGCAGGAGTTCGCGCGGCGGTTGGTTGAAGAGCCACAACCCCTCATCGCCCCGAGCGCCGAAACCCAGGGCACAGGACAGGACGCAAACCAGTGAAGATCTCATGCGCCACAGCTTAGTGCGGCCAGAGGAAAGTTCAATCCTGGTCAGTCTGGCAGTCTCCTGGCGTAGCGATTTAGTGTGACTATTCCCGGAGGCCGGCCGGGCGAGTCTCAAGCGACACACGCCGGATACTCGCCGGATACTCGCCCGACACACACCGTAACAGCACTTTGGCATCGTTTTGGCTTAACATCCTGTCCTGACTGGACTTAGCGCAAGCCGCGTGAAAGCGACCACCACCGCAGGTTCTGGCGGGGTTCACCCAACCGTAACTTGCTGTTGCGCAGAATCTTCCGCCGCCGCGCGCCAAGCCGACTTTAGCGTTTAGCCTTTAGCCTTTAGCCTTATCCCCTCGCTTCTCCCCACCGATGGACGCGAAGCGATTTAGATTGACCTAGCCTCGGCGGCCACCCCCTTGCAGGAGAACGTCCAAAGTGGCCACCCCACCGATTCCGTTCGCTTTCGTCGCGCGTATGCGGCTTGACGCCCCGCTGCACCGTGCCGATACTGTTGGCATGAGATACGCGAGGATTTCGTTCCCGTCGCGCGAAGTGGCGGCGCGTGCTTACCACGAGTTGGCACGGCGTGGTCGCATCGTCAGCCTGCCGGACGGCCAATTCATCGTTCCAGAGCCGGCAGTGCGGTTCTTGCAGACGCAGGGGCTTGCCCACGAGACGCACGGATGGATGCACGAAGATGTCGTCACGCAGACGCTACGAAATCCTGCTCCCCATCCGGTATAACGACGGCACGGCCGTTGAGCCGGACAAATTCTTCCAAACCCAGGAAGACCTAGCCCTTTACCGACCACGGCCTTCCGCCTTCTCATTTCTGCTTTCTGCTTGTAGAGTAGGCGGAGCGGACGGGTTGAGAGGCCCGAGGCCAATGACCGTCATACTCCGCCCCTCATCAAACCGGACGAGCGGTTTTCCCGCATCCGGCTTTCCGAGGGCCATTC
>Ga0181532_10004835_pt1 | contig 11620 bp, 11 predicted proteins | sample PEATcosm2014_Bin_33_FD_119768 | JGI IMG/M metagenome (GOLD analysis project Ga0181532, IMG submission 119768) | Peatland microbial communities from MTU Mesocosm Facility, Houghton, MI, USA - PEATcosm2014_Bin11_30_metaG | ecosystem: Environmental > Terrestrial > Soil > Wetlands > Peat | place...
CGGACGTTGTGCTCCTTGCGCAACTGATGGATCTTCTCGGCAGCGGCGCGGCCATTCTTCATGTTCAGCGCTTCGCCCAGCCGCGCGTCGGAGAAGCCCATGCGCTTGATCTCGCGCAGGCGCTCCGCGTCGATGGGTTCAGTACCCAGCTTGGACTGAACATCGGAGATCTCTTTGAGCTGGTGCAGGAACCAGGGATCGATGTTGGTCATCTGCGCGATCTCGCGGACGCTCATCTCCTGCGAAAGTGCATAACGGATGTATTGCAATCGCTCGGGGTGCGGGGTAACTAACCGTTTAGTTAAGATGCGCGGCTCGATCTCGTCGGCGTCGACGCGCTTGCCAGTCTCGAGCGAGCGCACGGCCTTCAGCAGCGCCTGCTTGAAGGTGCGTCCGATGGCCATCACCTCGCCAACCGACTTCATCTGCGGGCCGAGCGATTCGTCCGCGCCGGGAAATTTTTCGAACTGCCACTTGGGAATCTTGACGACGACGTAGTCGAGCGTCGGCTCGAAGCAGGCCGGCGTTTTTCGCGTGATGTCGTTGGTGATCTCGTCGAGCGTATAGCCGACGGCGAGCTTGGCGGCAATCTTCGCGATCGGGAAGCCGGTTGCTTTCGACGCCAGCGCAGAGGAGCGCGAGACGCGCGGATTCATCTCGATGACGACCATGCGTCCGTTATGCGGATCGACCGCGAACTGAATATTCGACCCACCGGTCTCGACACCGATCTCCCGGATGACTGCGATGGCTGCATCGCGCATGGCCTGGTATTCGCGATCGGTGAGCGTTTGCGCGGGCGCGACCGTGATCGAATCGCCGGTGTGAGTGCCCATGGGGTCGAAGTTCTCGATGGAGCAGATGACGATTACGTTGTCGGCCAGATCGCGCATCAACTCTAACTCGTACTCTTTCCAGCCGAGCACGGATTCTTCCAGCAGCACTTCGTGAACGGGCGAGAGATCGAGGCCGCGCGCGAGCAGTTCCAGAAGCTCTTCGCGATTGTAGGCGATGCCGCCGCCGGTACCGCCGAGCGTGAACGAAGGCCGCAGGATGACCGGGAAGCCGATCTTGCTGCTGAAGTCGATGCCGTCTTTCAGATTGTTGACCAGCGACGATTTTGGGACATCGAGGCCGATGGCGGTCATCGCGTCCTTGAAGAGCAGACGGTCTTCGGCCTTCTTGATGGCGCCAAGCTGCGCGCCGATGAGCTGGACGTTGTACTTTTCAAGCACGCCGCCGTCGGCCAGTTCGACAGCCAGGTTGAGCGCGGTTTGCCCGCCGACGGTGGGCAGCAGCGCGAAGACGCCGGGCGTTTTGTTGGCTGCCAGCATCTCGGCTTCGACGCGGATGATCTCTTCCAGGTAGGTGCGGGTGAGCGGCTCGATGTAGGTGCGGTCGGCCATCTCCGGATCGGTCATGATGGTGGCCGGATTGGAGTTGGCCAGGACAACTTCGTAGCCTTCGGACTTGAGCGCCTTGCAGGCCTGCGCGCCGGAGTAGTCGAACTCGGCCGACTGGCCAATAACGATTGGCCCCGAGCCGATAATGAGTACCTTCGCGATGTCGTTGCGGCGTGGCATTTGTCTTATTTCTTCGTAACCAGCAGTTCGTCTGAGTCAGCAATACTGACCGTACTAGTAGAGTTGTCATCACGAGCGGACTTCAGTCCGCGAGGGATCTGCTTTTCGGCGGAAGCCGAAGGATGCAGGAGCTGAATCGGTTTTCCCCACTCCAGCGACAAGTCCTCCCAAGTCGGATTGACGCTCTCAATCAAGGCAACTCTCTTCCCGCGATCCCAACCTTTGATTTCCTTCTCCCGCGCGATTGCATTGCCGATATAGTGAAGGCGCTCACGATAGACAAGACGATTGATCCTGTACCGTTGAGTGAATCCCTCGATTTCGCCGTGCTTATGTTCCAGCACCCGGCGCTCAATGTCGTTTGTTACGCCGGTATAAATGCGCCGGGACTTGCTGGCCATGATGTACGCCCAGAAGTGCCACTCATGACTCATGGGTGACCTTCCTTCCAGGCGAGACGGACAGCAGATCCCTCGTCGGGCTGAAGCCCTCCTCGTGATGACAACTTGATGTTTCAGACGTAATTGGCATAAATCAGCAATCTTCACTCAATCTACGGTCACCCATTCTTCCCACTTCACTTTGTCTGTAGTCTTATCAACTGTGATCTTCGAATTTGGTTCGCAGTCCTTCGAGATGTAGCGTTTCTCGACCAGCCATTCCACAGAAATCGGCACATTGACGTGTTTTGTTTTTAGATCGAAGGACAGGAAGTAACGGCCGGGATCGAGCCCCAGCACTCTAAAGTGCCCGAAATCCTCGGTTTTTCCCTTGCCGTTGAGATCGAGCCCTTCACAGCATCTAGTCTCTGGGCCTGGGGCTTCAAAAATCAAGAAAGGACGATACCCAACCTTTGCCCCGCTTGCCTTGATCTCTGAACAAAAGCTCGAAGGGACCCGATGCCATTCCTGAGCGCTTGCGATCGAGCAGCACATCAAAAATCCGAATGCCAACAAGCCGCTCACCTCTTCCACTCCTCCATCATCTTCACAAAATCCTTGAACAGGTAGTGCGAGTCGTGCGGGCCGGGCGAGGCCTCGGGGTGGTACTGCACGCTGAACAGCGGCAGCGAGCGGTGTCGCAGGCCCTCCAGTGTGTTGTCGTTCAGGTCGATGTGCGTCAACTCGACGTCGCTCTGCTTCAGCGAGTCGGGATCGACGGCGAAGTTGTGATTGTGTGCGGTGATTTCGACTTTACCATTGGTCAGATGCTTCACCGGATGGTTGCCGCCGTGATGGCCAAACTTCAGCTTGTAGGTCTTGCCGCCGAGCGCCAATCCGACCAACTGATGGCCGAGGCAGATGCCGAAGATGGGCACGCGGCCCATCATCTGGCGAATGCTTTCCTGCGCGTAGGTCACCGGCTCGGGATCGCCCGGGCCGTTGGAGAGAAAAACTCCGTCGGGCTTGAGCGCGAGCACGTCTTCGGCGGTGGTCGTCGCTGGCACAACCGTCACGCTGCAACACTCTCCCACCAGGCGGCGCAGGATGTTGTGCTTGATGCCGTAGTCGTAAGCGACGACGTGGTGCTTCGACGGAGCATCCTTGACACCGACGACTTCGGTTGGCTCGTGCGAGCGCACGCCTTCGTCCCACTGATAGACGCTGCGCGTGGTGACTTCTTTGGCGAGATCGGTGCCATCCATCTTCGGAATCGAACGAGCTTTCGCTATCAGCTTGTCCGTGTCAGTCTCCAGCATGGAGATGACGCCGCGCATGACGCCGTGGTCGCGCAGATGGCGCACCAGCGCACGAGTGTCGATTTCGGCGAGCACCGGAACCTTATAGCGCTCCAGATATTCTTCCGCGACCTCCTGCGAGCGCCAGTTGGAGCTGACGCGGGAAAACTCGCGCACGATCAGACCCTCGATGTAAGGGCGCGTGGATTCGTTATCGTCGGAGTTGGTGCCGTAATTGCCGATTTCAGGATTGGTGAGGACTACGATCTGGCCGGCGTAGGAGGGGTCGGTGAAAATTTCCTGGTACCCGGTGATGGAGGTGTTAAAAACAACTTCCCCGTAACATTCACCTTTTGCTCCGTAGCCTTTGCCGCGGAAGATCCTTCCATCTTCCAGCGCAAGGATTGCCTGCATTGCATCTCCGGGGAGTGGATTTTAATGATTTTATCAGGGAATGCGGGAGCGCATAAGAGGTGAGAGGCAAGAAATCGAAAGTGCACAATCTATCGTGCAGATCGGGCTGAGCGTCAAATGCTGGACTCGTCGTCGACGGCGCTGTTTCCCCTTTTGGAATCGGCGGGGAGAAAAGGTGCTTTGGGCAGCCTGCGAGTCGCGCTGCGGATGTATGCTGCTCTCGAAGACCAATCATTGATGATCTCCAAGAGGCACGCCATGATGAAATCTGCGGTTGTGGCTTTGATATCGCTTATTGTTGCGTTGCCGGCGTTCGGCAAAACCTACAAGAGCACTTATCCCGACCCATGTAGCCAGGTGTGGAGCGCGGTCACGGACACTCTCAGCAATGCGGACAACTACACGGTTACGGGGAAGGACGACGCCAAGATGACGGCTGACTACGATCCGAAGCACGCCGCCCACGTCAACGTCTCCGGGGCGCTGCTGCAGCGGAAGAATCACGTCACGCTGATATCGAAGGGCACGGGCTGCGAGATGCAGGTGGTGTCGAACTATAGCGGATGGGAGCATAACGACCAGGGCGACTTCAAGACGCGGGTGGACCAGTCGTTGACCAAGGTGAAGGCCGCGAGTCCATCTCAGCCGGCTAAGCCGGATGAGGTAACCAAGTAAGCTCCGTCCGCGGCCGAACGGGTGGAGGACGCCTTCAGGTGTCCAGTATGCAGCCGCGCGGCATGCGAAAGGCGCTTTAGCGCCTGAAGTGGAGGGTTCTGTCTTACCTCAGCGGCTAGAGCCGACATCTGAGCGACCGGCTAATGCACCGCTGAAGCGGTGATCCACCCAAAATGCAGGTTCAAAATGGTCTAAGGGTACGCACTGCAAAAAACCAGCCCGCGACCAGTTAGGTCGCGGGCGGGAAACGCAATTGTCTTTCTTGCCTAGGCCGCTTTGGCTTCGACGTTGACGGTGTTGGCGATTTCCGACAGTTTGCTGTCGGCTTCGGCCTCTTCGTCCAGCGTTTGCTGTAGCAGGCTGGCCATCTGGTCCTGACCGAGCAGTTTGGCGTAGGTGCGGACGGTGCCGTAGCCGGCCATTTCGTAGTGTTCGACGCGCTGCGCCGCGCTGATGATGCCGGCATCCACCGTGCTGGGGTCGCCGCCGGCCGAGACGATTTCGTCGCCTTCCTTAATTACGCCCTTCATGCCCTTGCAGGTTTCGCCCGTCGGCTTCTCGCCCAACATCTGAAAGATGCGGTCCAGGCGGGTGATCTGCTGTTTGGTGACGCTGAGGTGCTCTTGCAGCGCATGCTTCAGCTCCGGATGGTTGGCGGCGTCGATGAGCTTGGGTAGCGCGTCGGTGATCTGGGTTTCTGCGTCGTAAAGGTCACGCAATTCCTTCACAAACAGTTGCTGTAGGTTTTCCAGCTTCATTGTGAACAATGCCATTACTGCCTCCAAAATTTAGAGTCTGGCTGTGTGATGAGTCGGGGCGGGGAGATGTTGGTTCGGGGATGGGAAAAGCGTAGGAGAACGGCGGAAAAAGTTTATTTCGTAAAAATGTGGAGCAATCCTGCCAGCCACGCGACAAGGCAAGCAGCGATTACCGCGATCAATATCCATGGCGAGGCTTCGGTCGAGTCGACGGCAGGGTCGGACTTGCGCTTCCAGGGTTTCAGGATCCATGCGATAAGGGCAAGGGAAAACGGGCCGCCTAGCAAGAGCAAGGCATCTTCCAACATGTTGCCGGGGCTGCCGTGGCGAGCGATTGCCTCGATGATCTCGATGGCGAGGAATCCCACGATGAAGACTTCCAGCCATTCCAGCCGGCTCCGGATTTTCGCGATCACGGCATCGCGCTCTCCCATGAGCTTTGCCTGCTCAGCAACTTGCTGACGGCGGAGGCTTTCAGTAGCGGTGTGGTTCAGATCGCGCAAGGTCGCAAGAAGCCGGTCAACGCCAATGACATCCCAGAAGCGCCGGAGAAGATCCCGGTCCGGCAAAGCTAAGGTATGTTGGAGTTCGGCGGCGCGAACGGCAAGGTCTACGCCTCGGGCAACGGTCGCCTCCAGGTCACGGGTGCCATCGCTCCCGGGCGACTTCAAAGCGACGTCCGGCGAAGGCGCGGTGGTGACACTGAAGAACGCCTCTGCGGTGAACTGGTCGATATCGCGGGCCAGAGACACAATGCCGGCGAAATCATCGTGGAGCGTTAACGTTTGACCTTCGGCGGGCGAAGCTGCGCCGGGTCCGGAGAAATACTTCTGCGCTACCGCAATGCCTCGATTCCCCCAAACTCCGACGCCATCCGATGTGGCAATGAGATGACGCTCGGTGAAGTCGGAGGGCTTTGAGCCGGGCTGATCGGGATAAAGAACCTGCCACAGCGCCTCGCCGATTTGCTCAGCCAGACTACCGCGGACGGAATCATCTCCTGAAAGGATTGGAACGTCCGCACGCAGACGTATTGAGGCAAAACGGAAATAGCTCTGCTGCGGAGGCGGAATTTGCAGGGGAGCGTTGAGATCGAACTTTCGCAACGGATCGTTCTGATAATTTTTCGAGGCGGAGAAATCGATAACCGTCACCTGCGGTCCGGCGACCAGGGATTCCGCGGAATAGATGGGGTTCTCAAGCTCGGTACGAACCGCTTCGACGATGGCGTCGTCGCGCAAATCGCCGCGTGTGCCAGGTGGCCCGATCATGGTTCCGCGGTTGGGCGTGCGGACGACAGTACCGGAGCTGTTGGGTCCGCCGAACCAGGGGTCGGCAAGGAGCGCGCCCATCGCCGCGCGCTGCTCCACGCCTGGCGCGACATGGAAAGCCACCGGCGCGTCAGATCGCTGCTCTTGCGCCCGCAGCGCCTCGACTTCTTTGGTCTGCAGGCGCGACCACACGGTGTAGAGATGGCGCCCGTTCGCCCGCTCGGGATCAATGGAAAAAATGTAGTCAGATTTATTGATGGCACCCGCGGGACGACCGTTGGAAGCTGCGATTGCAGTGAACTCAAAACCCACGCCGAGCGGGGAGTTCTCCAGATCGAGACGGGCCCACTCCTGGAACAACAAACACTCGGGATCGCGAAGATAGATGCCGCTGGTCGGAATGCGAAAGGTATCGGCCAGCAGAAGATGCTCCGCATCTACCTCCGCCGATCTGTCCTGCTCTTGCAGCAGAGCCACTTGCTTGGGGCTCTTGAAGAATTTCGGAGACGGCGCCTCCGACTGTGGCAAATACACGACCGACTTGCGGGCGCGGCAGAGGTCTCGCTCGTAAGCCTCAGCCTCGAGGTCCAACATGGCGAGTTCCGGAGCGAAGGCGGCGCTGCCCTCCAGCACGGAGTCGAAAATGGGATTGAGATTGTTTGGCAGCAGAGATGCCCTGACCTCGTCAAAGAACTCGGTGGCGCCGCTGGCCTCGCTCATGTAATCGCGACCGCGTTTCAGCGCGGCGCAGAGAACTGAATTCAGCGCCCGCCGCCGTGGACAGGAGACGCGATGACGTGAGTCCAGCGCTGAAGCAAAGCTGGCGAGCAGCAGTGGCCAGCGATGTTCGGGCGCTACCCGGCTGAGATCGGGATTGAACCAGTCGAGCTTTTTCTCGCTTCGATCCGGCAGGTCGAGCCAGCCGTCAGGATGCAAGCCATAGGCCTGCCAATTAACGGCCGCGTCCGGGGACTCGATGATCCAGCGCGCCAGATACATCGAGCAGAATGCATTGAAGTCGGGAGGCCGATGTGTGACCAGCCATACCAGATCGCCTTCCGGCTGAGCAAATCTGTTGCGTATGAGTTGCGCCTTGTGCAGCACAGCCGCTGAGGCCGAAGTAAACTGGCCCTCGCAGGAGAAGTGATGATCGATGACCGCCAGCGGTTCGTTGCTTCCCCAGCAAGTGCCACCGACGTCGGTGGCGAGTTCGTTGGCAAACAGCGTCCCTGGAGATTTGGCCGCAGCGGTGGCATCTCTGAGTCGAGGATCACCGATGAATACCGTTCCGAAATCGACGTACCGATATCTGAAGGTGAGGGCCATTGGTTGACTCAGAGGAGAAATCGGTGGCGGGAAACAGATTTTAGCACGCAAAGCTAAGGTAGCAGATGAAATTCGTGTGAAGGACCGGGAACGCATGTGGGAAAACGTTCGAAAAGCAGATTCCTCGTCGGGCTGAAGCCCTCCTCGTGATGACAAGAGTAGGGATTCTAGCTGAGCAGGGACTCGGTAATGTCGAGCCACTCCTGTTCGAATGAGGTCTTAGCCGGAGTCTTATCCGCGCGCTTGTACCAATAGCCCGCATTGGATGAGTCGCCTTCTTTGCGGTGCAGGTAAGCGTGAACCCATGCGCCTGCGGGACCTTCGTCTTGCTGCGCGGACTCGTGAGCGCGGTTCCAGTCGCCCTTGGCATCCCACCATAGGCCGACAAGGGCGGAGTTGAGCTCCCGGGGCGGCTCGTCCCGACCCAGGGAGTCGCGGAATTCTTGCAAGGTCATGAGGGATAGATTAGCAGGACAAGGTTACGCCAGTTTGAAGGAATTGCGGCCGTGCCGCCGGCTGAAGGCCGGCTCCGGTGCAAAAGGAAGAAGCGTTACGGACGGCCTGAAGGCCGTCCCCTTCGAAAACGTCGTCCGGCGGTGGGAACCGCAGGTCCCTCCACTCCGCTTCGCTCGGGATGACAAGCATTCTAGGCAAATCGATGATTCGCCGTGCTAGCTGGCGGGGATTGCCGCCGTGTCGCCGACGAAATCGACCGCAGGTTTGTTCGGGATGATGCCTGCGGCGTAGCCCATCTCCAGGAGTTTGGTTATAGCTTCGCGGCCATCCTTGCCGTAATCCAGGGTGCGCTCGTTCACGTACATGCCGACGAACTTGTCCACCATCTGGAGCTCCAGATCGCGAGCAAACTGCATGGCGTACTGAAGGGCTTCGTCTCGATTGTCGAGAGCATAGCGAATGCTGTCGCGCAGGGCAGTGCAGCAGGCAGCCATCAGTTCCGGGCCCAGGTCGCGGCGGATGACATTGCCGCCCAGGGGCAGCGGCAAGCCAGTCTGATCTCGCCACCACTTGCCCATATCCACAATTCTGTGCAGCCCTGACTTGTTAAAGGTCAGTTGTCCTTCGTGAATGATGAGCCCCGCTTCGTACTTGCCCTCCAGCAGTTTGGGAATGATCTGGTCGAAGGGAACAACTTCTGTAACGATATCGGGCGCAAAGAGCTTGAGCACGAGATACGCCGTGGTCATGGTTCCCGGCACCGCGATCTTTTGCTGCTTGAGCTCGTCGAGCGGAATCCCGCGCGTGGCAACGATCATGGGACCATAGCCTTCGCCAACACTGCCGCCGGTCGGCATGATCGCGTACTTGTCCTGGATGTACGGATAGGCGTGAAACGATATGGCGGTGATGTCGTAGAAAGCGTCCAGGGCCTTGCGGTTGAGGGTCTCGATGTCGCACAAGGTGTGGGTGAACTTCACGTCGGGAACGCGAATCTTGCTGGTCGCCATGCCATAGAACATGAAAGCGTCGTCAGAGTCGGGACTATGCGCGACTTTGATTTCGCGAGGGCCTTTTCCAGAACTATGGGTCATAAGAGTGCAATCGCTCAGCTGGTGCCTGAGTCCAAGAGTACAGGTTGCGGAAAATCACGGCAAATAACAGCGTTACAGGCTTCGCCGCAAGCGAAGGGCTGCCGCCGCGGCGAGCATCACCTTCGACACTTCAGCGAAGAGGAACGGATACAGTCCAAAGAATGCAGCCTGCCGCCAGCTATGAGTAATGATCGCGAGCCAGCCGATGCCGGCGACAAACAGAACGACTTCGGCGACAACCGCGCCCGTCAGGTTGCGAAGGAAGCTGGGCTGCCCACGCTCGGCGATCCAGCCGGCCAAAAACGCGATCACAGGATAAGCCCACAAATATCCTCCGGTCGGACCTAGCATCTGGGCGAAACTGCCTGGACCTGCCGACGCGAAGACTGGCAGTCCCATCGCTCCCCACGACAGGTAGAGCGCAGCGGCGGCGAATCCGCGACGGCTGCCGAGGGAAAGTCCAACCAGCAGCACGCCGAAGTTGGCCAGGGTGAGCGGTACCGGCGTGAAGGGCAGAGGCACGGCGAGACGCGCGCATACGGCAATGACTGCGCTGGCGCAAATTACGATTGCGATTTGCTTGACGAGGCGAAGCGGCTGTTCGGCGACCTGCGAATCGATATGAAGTGCTTTTGACATTTTCAGCCTCCCGATATCAGGACGACAACTGCTAAGGGCGCTTGTCTTCGACGGCGGCGTCACCGTTGGGACGAGCGTTCCCGGAACCAACGTTCTCCAGATGTACCTGGGCCGCAATCGGCTCCTCGAGCGCCCCACCTTCGGGTGCAGGATTGGGCGCAGGCTGCTCGCGAAGGTGCCGCTTGACGCGGAAATGTATCGCCAGGCCTACGGCGACAACGGCCGCGGTGCACAGCACCAGGACCGTGAAGAAAACTTTGATTACCACAGAGACCTAGGATATCAGAAGGGCGCGCCTAATCGGTTGCCAGTTGTCAATGGCAGTTGTCAGCGCAGCAACTAAGGAACCAGAATACGGTTACGGGGTGATCTGCCAGACGACGCCTTCGCCATCGGCGCCGCCAAAGTAGGCCGTGCCATAGAGGTTGCCGCTGGTGTCGAGGACCACGTTACTGATAGGAAAGCCGCCATCGTTGCCGCCCGTGAAGTCGTACAGGTCGGTGAGATTCCAGCCACTGCCCGAGGGCGTCATCTTGAAAACAAATCCGTTGCCGGAAGCGCCACCACTCGGGTTGGTGCCATAAATGTTGCCGGCCGCGTCAAAGGTGAGGCTGCCAAATGGGCCATTAATCCCGTTAAAGCTTTCCAGCTGGCTGAAAGTCCAGTTTCCGCCAGAGGGCTGCAGCTCGTAGACCGTACCGCCGACGAAGCCGGTGCCAAACAGATTGCCGTGCGAATCGAAGGTCAGGCCTGCCACCGGAGAACCGCTGCCGCCGTTGAAATCGGTCAGGGTCTTTTGCGCCCAGCCGGAGCCGGCAGGGCTCAACTCGTAGGCCGTGCCCAGGCCGAGGTCGCCACCTTCGTAGGCGCTGCCGTAAAGATTGCCGGAGCCGTCGAAGATGACGCCGCTGAATGGATTGCCACCATCATTGACGCCGGTGAAGGAGTACAGAACGCTTTCCGTCCAACTGCTGCCTGAGCGGGTCAGCTTAAAGACCACGCCGCAAGTGCTTCCGTCGCAAGTGTCCAGGCCGCCGCCGTTGGTTGTGCCGTAAACGCTACCGGCGCTATCGAAGGTCAGGTCGCCATATTGCGGGCTGCTTCCGTCGCTGCCTCCCTGGAAGCGATAGAGCACGGTCTCACTCCATGGGCAGCTTACCGACTTGCAGGCGGTGACCGGGGGCTGGAGCCGGAAGACCGTGCCGTTTCCCTGAAAGCCGCCCGCACTGGTGGTGCCGTACAGGGTGCCGTCAGGACCAAAGAGGGCGCGGGCTATAGGAGCGCTCCCGTCGTCTCCACCCTGGAAAGTATAGAGCGTGTTCACGACCCAGCCCGATCCCGCGTGCGACAACTTGAAGACTGTGCCGTTGCCCGAAGCGCCGGACATGGTGGTGCCGTAGAAACTTCCGCCACCGATCGTCAAGCCCGCGCTCGGAGTGCCACCATCTCCGTTGCCCGAAAAGGTATGGAGCACGTGGAAGGTCTGCGCATGGGCAAGCGTGAGCGGGATGATTGCCCAAACCAGCAGGGCCATGCTGAAGCGAGATGCCGAGTTCCTGGTAATCACTGGGTGACCTCTCTTTACCGGCGAGGCGTAGCTACACTCCGACGGGAAATGGTTTGGGGCTACGTTCTTCGGCGCGCTCGCGGACCAGGCTGTCGAAGCGTCCCTGCAACAGCGACATCAATCCGGTGTACCAATATCCGAAGACGAAGAGCACCAGAA
>Ga0181532_10004840_pt1 | contig 11615 bp, 14 predicted proteins | sample PEATcosm2014_Bin_33_FD_119768 | JGI IMG/M metagenome (GOLD analysis project Ga0181532, IMG submission 119768) | Peatland microbial communities from MTU Mesocosm Facility, Houghton, MI, USA - PEATcosm2014_Bin11_30_metaG | ecosystem: Environmental > Terrestrial > Soil > Wetlands > Peat | place...
AAATCCCCCGAAGCCTCCGCCGCCTCCTCCAAACCCGCCCCCGCCCCATCCGCCCGATCCTCCACGCCCGGATCCTCCAGTCAAAATCGACAATAGCAAGAACGGGCCCAGGAACCTGAGCAGGATCGGTCCCACGATGATCAGCACGATGATAAGGAGCAGAATCTGTCCTCCCGTCATGTGCACTTCCTGGCCCCCGCTCAGGCTAGTGGCGGGCACGGTACGGGATGGGTCCAAGTTCTCCAAGGAGATATGACTGTCCTGCGCAATCACCACGGCGATCTGACTTACCATTTGCAGCAGGGCGCTGCTGTAGTTGCCCTGGCGCAGCAGCGGAAGCATATCGCGTCCGAAACCACCCACCTTGCCGTCAGGAAGAATCGGCTCTAGCCCGTATCCGACCTCCGTCCAGTACTTGTGGTCACCTACCGAAAGCAGCACCATCACCCCGCGGTCGGTTCCCTTGTATCCGACGCCCCACTTTTGAAAAAGGTGATTAGCGAAATCCTCCGCCGGGTCGTCCTCCAGGGATCGGATCGTGACCACAGCGATCTGCGCCTTGGCCTTTTGATCCACTTCCGTACACAGCCGAGTAAGGCTTTGCGTCGTCGCCGGGTTGAGGACGCCGGCGAAGTCGTTGACGAATCCCTGAACGTTCAGTTTTTGCCACTCCTCGGCATGGGCTGGAGCAATGGCGCTGAGGGCAAGCAGCACGAGGAGGCCGGAATGCGATGTAATCAGAGTGAAGCAGCGTCGCATTACATCAATTCTACAAGAAACCGGCCACACTTGCATCTGTCCGTAGAGCGGAGTGTTCCGTAGCGCTGAGCCTTGACATATTTCGGGGTGGATGGCACCATTAAAGCCTGCGATTGGGCTGCTCTGTCCTGGTCATAGCAGCTCTCCTGATCCAAGACGTGCCGAAGTGGCGGAATTGGCAGACGCGCTACATTCAGGGTGTAGTGCCCGTAAGGGCGTGGAGGTTCGAGTCCTCTCTTCGGCACCAGGTGTCAAGGAATTTCTCATAAAATATCAGTGCTGTCCCATTACAAGTCGAACAGGCTCAACTGGATATCTGTATCGACATCGGTAGATGGATCGTTGAAATTGCAAAAACCCCCTAAAATCGATGTTTTTTCGAAAATTGTGACGCTGAGAATTTCGAGAATTTGGTAGAGACTCATATCCAACCCGAGTTGTCTTTTGGCAATGGCCACCAAGACGTAAGCGGCGAGGGCAGCCCACACTTGAGACTTCACGGCGTTCTCGGAGGTACCGTAGAAGGCCTTGATCCGGAGGTGCTGTTTGATCCAAGGAAAGAACAGCTCTACCTGCCGACGCACCCGATCGAGCTGGGCGATGAGCAAGGGAAGCAGGGAAAAATTGTTGGTCAGGAAGGTGAGGCGGGACTCTTTTTCGGCGTCGAAGTACACGATGCGGCGCAAGGTGTCGGGGCAGCGCTGCGCCGTTCAGATGCCGGTGAGGCGAATGGTTTGGTCGCAGCGCAGGCCACTGGAGCGATCGATGGGGCGCGACGTACGCAGGTAGAACTGCAAGTTCTTTTTGGCGCGCGTGACGAAAAAGGCGCAAGCTGGGGTGAACAGATGAAGACGCGCGAGGTCCACATAACCGCGGTCGAGCAAGAAAAACGCCCCCGGCTCCAGCAGCAGTTCGTCGAGCAGGTTGATATCGTGGACCTGCCCGCCGGTCAAATAAACACCGGTCGGAATGCTGCCGCGCACGTCCAACAAGGTGTGCAGTTTGAGCGCACTTTTGTGGCGGCGGAACTTTCCCCAAGGGAAGAGCGACAGGCACAAATCGAGGGTGGTCGAGTCGAAAGCATAGACGGTCTCGGACAAGTCCACGCCGAAAGATTCCTGGCGGTAAAGATCGCGCGCGAGGTGAATCAACTCTTGCGCAAAATCGCGGTAGATACGCCAGTCGCGAACCTCGTTGGCGTGCGCCAGCGTATTGCGAGAAACTTGTCCCCGAAAACCCATATGGTAAAGTTTGGATTGCTGGGCGCGCAGACAAGCTTCGATATCGCGCAAGCTGCGGCGATAAGTGAGTTGAGCGAACAGCAAGCAAAGGAACTGGTCCCAACAAGAGAAGTCCTTCACGGAACGATTGCCTTGGTAGCGATCGACGCAAATCTGAAACTGGTAAGTCGGGAGGAAATCCAAAAGCTGCGAGAAAACACTGCGGCCAAGATTCATCGGCTGCCCCCGGCAGGGGCTGGAAACCAGCCAAATCATGCCAAAAAGGCCGCCAACAATTGAAATCGAAAAATAACATACCGACCTCTTACTTCGCTTCGATCAAGCAGTTACGAAGAACGGTCCCAACTTTCTTGGGACAGCACTGATCGCAATATACAGATACCATCGCTCTCTTGACTCCGCAGATGCGCGAATCCGTCTCGAAACGCTAATGAGGCGACATTCCACAGACGCGGAGAGGATCGACCAAGTCGAAGCCGACCTCGATGCGTACATTGATTGGCACCACCGATCCGGTGTGATCGTGGCCGACACACGAATCCTTCTGACGTATTCGGTAAACGGGTACCTCGACATGGGTGGCTTGGTTTCCCGCTTGGACATTACTCATCGGGGGTATGACGCTGTCCTGTTCGGCGCCGCCAACCACAGGCGATAGACCGCACCGCTTGTTGGGGCGACGTCGAGGGCATCTGCCTTGCGGTGCGCGAGGCGCTTGCCAACGCCGTTATCCACGGCAACGACTGCAAGCCAGAGAAAACGGAAGAGATCTCCGTGGGCGTGAACCTGAACCATGACCTAGTCATTATCGTTAAGGATTCGGGCCTAGGATTCGACCCAAGCAGGATTCCGAACCCCACTGCCAAAGAGAATTTATTGGCCAACCATGGCAGGGGGATCTTCCTTATTCAGCAGTGCATGGACCAAGTTGACTTTAAGTTCGACCACGGGACAGAGGTCTACATGCGCCGGAGGCGCAAATGGCTCGTGTAGCGAACCGTAGCCTAAAGCCGCGCCTTGGTGGCCACAACTCTTCCCGGAAGGCAAACAAATGCAGGAATTAGGGATCCCCGCATGGAACTCAAAAAGCCAATCACGAGACCACTCTCGCACTTGATCCTTTCCGGTGCCGCCCGATCCACGGGAACGGCGAAGGGCTAGACGAATTCTTTTTCCGGCACCGGGGACAGCTTTACAGCACCGCATTGCGGCTGTCAGTGAATCCCAAGGACTCAGAAGCCGCGCTGCAAAACAGTCTACTCACCGCATTCCTTAGATCGTGCATCTTTAGAAGCCTTTCCCTTTTTTCCACTTGGCTTACAAGCCGAATGTTCAATGCCGGCGTGATGCAGTTTTGCCGACGCCGCCCGTAGGTGGTAGCATCGATCGACGAGTCACTTGGTGTGACTCAGCAACCGCTGGTGCACAGGATTCCCGACCCGGGCCCCAACTCGACGGCCCGGGTCACTGCGAAGAGCAGGGATTGGAAGGTATCATCTTGGTGTAGAACGCCGGCGACAATCAGAAGAATCGACAGATGAGAACGGTTCGCGCCAGGAACTGGCTTAGATTTCGCAGTTCTCGATCACGGGCTGTCGCTCTTCCGGGCGTGCAGCGAGGCGGGCGGCAATGTTGAACTTGATGTCGTCTACTTCTTCCATACGCAGGTTCTGCCAACTCTGCTGATCACCTACGATCCGTTGGGCGCGCCTTTTTCCTGCAGCCCGGACCGAGCGAGTCGGTTTGACCTGGAAAACCTAGCCCCCACCCGCTTTGTCCCTACCCTTAGCGTGTGGCGCCTGAAGCTGTCCAGGATCAGTACGAGACCGTAAGAAGGTCCTTGACCTCACTGACCCCGGGCGCGGCCCAGGCAGCGTCCTCAGCTTCGTCCAACTCAGCCCAGGACCTCACACTGCCGGTTAGGGTGACCTTGGATGGCGCATCATACGTGCCGACGCATTTTGTCGGCATGTATGCGCTCCTCCGGACCGGCACTCGCAGACATGCCAAAGAACGGCACGTCTGCACACCTGCCGACTTAGAGATATTTTGTACTCGTCGTTTGTTTTCATAGACATTCCAGGTTTGTTCCAACTGTCTGGTGGCAGGCTGCGAATATTACAGTACTTGCCACTGTCATCTTCAGAGGCAAGCATCAAGTCAGCAGCGGTCGTAAGCAGTACTTGACACTGTAATATAACAGCGCTAATCTCCCATGGGTGGCCAACAGGGCCGCCGACATACTACCGAGGGGGAATTCGAGGGTGGCAGACGATGATCGCACCGAACGGGACTCGTTGACATTGGTCGAATTGGCCGAAGTGTCGGGTGTGCCGGCCCGCACCATTCGTTTCTACATCGCACGGGGGTTGTTGCCGCCTCCGCTGGTTGGGGGGCGGTCGGCCTGCTATGGCGAGGAGCACCTGAAAGAACTGGACAGAATAAAGACGCTACAGGGGCAGGGGCAGACCTTGGCGCAAATCGCCTGGCAACTCGGCGAGGGTCAGAAGGAAGTGCGCCCCCCCGAACCGAGCGCCTGGTGGAATTACCCGGTCAGCAAGGACGTGGTGGTCGAGGTGCGCTGCGACTCGAGCCCCTGGCGCCTGAAACAGGTGCGCTCGCTCATCGCCCAGATGATCCGGCAACTGAACGAAAACGAGAAGGACGGCAGTAGGCAATAGGCTGTAGGCAGTGGGCAGTGGGCAGGTAGGCAGAAAGCAGAAAACGCGGGGGTAGCGCAGACCGCCGATTTTGAGGTCCGCGGCTTTTCTCCGGCGCAGGACAAACCCCGGACCCCAAAACTTGGGGTCCGCGCTACTCCCTTTATTTCGAGAATTATCATGCACTTACGGAAATTAACTCCTCACGAAGTAAAAAAGTTAACCGAAATAGCTGGCTAGCGCAGACCTCAGCCTTGTGAGGTCTGCGATTTCGCGAAGCGACGCTGCTGGGTGCGTTGGCCGGCGCACGATTACGGTTCGCTATCGCGAACCCTGCAGACCTCACAGGGCGGAGGTCTGCGCCAGCCCCCGTCATGAACACGTCGACGGTGAAGCGGTAAGAACTGTATAGCAGGCTCTATAGATTCTTTAGAAGTGGGTCACTCCGAACTGAATCGCACAGGGCGTTCATGATCGCGAGGCGACAAGCGAGAATGCATTCAGGGCGGGTACGTCTAACCCGCAGCGGCCAGCGTCCGGCAAGCCGACATACCGTCAACTGAGCGCCCGGAAATTGTCCGAGTGGCCGACCACCCGCCCGGAACCACTGGGCGCCACATCCGGCGTCACGCCGCCACGTGAACGGGCATCTGCCCTGGGCTTGTGCCAGGCCTAGTGCAGCAATCTCGGTGCGGGTAAGGATGGAGCCCAAGAGTTCGGGCATACTTGGGATGTTCCGCAGGTCCCGGTTTAATCTTCGAGCCAGATCGAAGGTGCCGCATCTCGAAATCAGCAGAAATCCCGGCACGTCATTACCAATAACACCGGCAACCTGATTGAATACAGCCCCCGCTGCTCCCGCCAAAGGATTGCCAGCCATTCCCCCAACCGCCGCTCCGCTGATTCCTGAAACAACGACCTTTTCGAGCAGCGCTGCGATTTTTCTCGTCGCGAACACGAAGTGAAAACCCACTTTAAGTCAATGAGCTTGCGCACCTGCACATTATAAGGTACACTTAACCGTGTGAGGTGAATGATGGCTGACGGTCCGCAGCCACAAAAAATCCCGCTGATCTTTTACCGCACCGAGGCCGGAAGCGAGCCGGTGCGGGAGTGGCTGAAGGGACTGCCGGTGACCGACCGTCAGGCCATCGGGAAGGACCTTTTGCGGGCGCAATGGCGGTGGCCAGTGGGAATGCCCCTGTGCCGCCCGCTGGGGAAAGGCCTCTGGGAAGTGCGGACCGACTTGACGACGAAACGGACGGCGCGTGTCCTGCTCTGCCTTTATCGCGAACATTTGGTCGCGCTGCACGGTTTTATCAAGAAGACGCGGACATTGCCGGATGAGGACCTGGCACTCGCCCGAAAGCGCCAAAAGGAGTTGGAGCCATGAGCAGGAAACATATGGGTTCGAGCATCGATGATTTCCTCCGGGAGGAAGGCGTCTTTGAAGAGGCGCAAGCCCAGGCCGTTAAGGAGGTGGTGGCGTGGCAGCTTGCCCAGGCCATGAAGAAAAAGAGAATATCCAAGTCGCGAATGGCGGCGCTGCTCAAAACCAGCCGGACCCAGGTTGACCGCCTGCTCGATCCCAAGAACGACATCACGCTCTCCAGCCTTCAGCGGGCGGCAGCCATGGTGGGACGACGCGTATCGATCGAGCTGGTGTAAACGAAATTACCGAATGGACTTTGTCAAAGGAGGCGTAGCGTGGAGGTATCCGTCAGCCGACGGATTCCTCCGCGGATCTTCCCAAATTCGAGCAGCGTTACGATGTTTCTCGTCGTGAACACCCAATGAAAAGCCGCACAGGAACGCAAAATACGCGTACCTGTGCGCTACCCGCTCGCTTGCCAGTTCGGATGGCGCAGACATCGCCTGTTATGTCCGTGATGGTTCAGGAGGTCACAAATCGAGGCGTGCAAACGAAGACAAGATTCTACCTCATCGATTGTCGATCTCTACGCGAAAGGTGCCTACAGCTTCCATTTCAAGTCGCAACAAAGGCAGAGCCGGAAAATTGCAGTAGTAATTCGTAGTGAATGTACCTTGAAAAACGAAGTCTGCAATGAAACCAGTCGCCCGTCCAAAATACTGCATCTTAACGGCTACGCCCGCACTTTCCGTGTCCCATTGCGTTAGATTGAACAGGGTCTCACCTTTTTTTACCTCGACTTCGCCGATCACATCGAACACTGTTGGGTCCTCGCGGACTGCGGAAATCTGATCGCGAAGCGCAAGGTATTCCGCATCCATCAATTTCTTATCTATGGCGAATCTAATCATCTCATCATGGGGCAGTGACCATAGGAGTTTGGCCCGAATCCGGGAACCTAAATCTCGGCGCATCGTCCCGCCAGTCACTGTGACATGAAGGCCATTTAGGCGCCGGCACATCTGGTTCAAGCGGTTGCGTGCTTCGTCGGGAAGTTCGATGTTAGACGACCAGCGAAACCCCTCATAATGTATATCGCCACCGCGGATTTCGGCGCGGGAACGCAGGCCTTGCGCAAGCGGTTTTCCAAGGTGGACTGCTGGCGGGCTACAGTCCCTTCTTATGGCAGCAGGTGACAGCAGGCCACTCAACTGTTCGGCAAGTGACTTTGGGTCCGACACAGACACATCGACCAGTGGCGCTGCTGTCGAAGCTTGCGACGTGTGGTGTACGGTCAATCGCACGCCATTGAGAATCACAGAGTACGAGGCGGAAACCTCTGGATGCCGCGCATAACTAATCCCCTGCTCTATGGCATCAACGTCAATACTCTCATTGGGAGCCTTCGTCTCAAGTACCCACCTGCCGGCTCCCAACACGGTTAGCACATAGTCGGCCCGCCCCCTCAGCGGCGGATCTTTTGGCTTTTTCCTGCCTAGGAACTGTCGCTCGTATACCAGCACAAGCTCGCGGGCGATATCGTTACAAGTCCCGCGCTTATAGCCTAACAGGGTCAATAAAGGGGCCGCGATCTCTTCGCGGACGTCTGCTTCATTAGCCCCTTCGATATTCAAGTCCGGCTCCTTCCTGCTTTCAAAGCGCAGAGGTACGCGTTCTTTGCGTCCCTCTAGGGCGCGGCGCCGGCCACGGGCTACGCCGCCCCACAATACTTTACATTAGCTAGTGGAAGGCGTAGGCAATGTCGAGGGTACCTGCTGCTGGGTGAGCGCCACGAGATCTGGACTGTTCAATACCTCATAGCCCATCTGCCTAAGCAGAACGAACTGGTCGTCTGGGACGCTAAACTCCGTGTGGGGAGATCCTTTTTTCGCCCGCCAGAGTCCTTCCACCAGGGCCTGGTACTCAGCGGTTAGGCGTGGATCAACATGCGCTCCGCCGTCTCTGTCCGCTGCGCAGAGCACGACGTCCTTGCGCCGTATCCTGAGCTGAGGCCCAGGAATGCCGCCTCGGAATGGACTACCGCCAACATAAATTACCTGTTCCCACCATTGATCGGGCTGAACGAACTCCTTGTGCGAAGCCCCGCCCAGTGGCACCGATATCCGTGGAGTCCCCCGGACCGGCAGAATCAAGCGGTGCATTCCATAGAACATCACCGCACCGGGTGGCAGCGGGGGAACGGTTGACAAAACCCTGGCTTGCCGCGCCCCCATGCGCGTGAGAAGCGACTTCTGATTTTTTGTGTCGTGAAATAGAACTCGCAGACACACGGCCATCCGGATACTCTCGTCCACACAGCCGGAGTCGAAGCTAGCGCATGAGTTCTCTATAAAGACCAACTGGCGTCGAAGATATTCGTTTAGGTCCATAGGGCACGAGTGAGTAAGCCCTTCGTTGGCTCAGGCATCACCCCGGGTGTCGTGTCACTTCGAGGTGTCGTCGCCTGACTTTCGGGGCGCAAACATGAATACAAATGTATGCGCCACCCGCGCGGAAACGGCTTTCTCGCGACCTGGCCGATCTTAAGAAGGCAGACAATTTGCTGGTAGCTCTTTCGAAAGCCCTGATGCAGCTTGAAGGGATGACTCATCCGGGCTTTCTGCCGGCAAGAGCCCTCGCACCACCGCCTCCATTGCAGCATTGATATTGGCCGGATTCGCGAAAAATTCCTTCGCCTGCCATTGGTCCTTAAAGTGCCGCAGGCCAAAAAGATCCTCCAATCGTTTCGGAATCTTTTGGATTCTGTTCCCTTTCAGGTTAGCAATGATCGGCTCGTTCTGCGGATCGGTTTCAGGTTTTCCATCCAATTCATGGAGAACGCCGTAAGAGAAGCCGAACGCATTCAATACCTTTTGAAATTTCGGCACCTCACCTTTGCTGTTGCATTCTACTATGGTGAGTCCGATTTCGTCGGGCAGGTCCTTAATCCGCTTGAGCTTGCGCGCCGTAGCAATTATGCCGATCTTATCTTCCGAACCTTCCACGAGAATGACGTCGCGCGCAAAAAACACCTCGTTATGCTCCAGCCCGAAACTCGTTAACAGTTTAAACCCAGCTTTTTCGTCTGGACTTCCAAGCACCCCGACGTTGCACTGCTGCACTTTCGTTCCAACTCCGGCATCGGACTTCCGTACCACGGCCACGCGCTCATAATGGGCGATTTCCACGAACGCCGTCGCATGCGTAGCATAAAGCACCTGATCGATGCCTGTCGTCTCCCCCTCCTTGTCCACCCCGGCGAACCCCTTCAGAACGTTGAATACTAGTCGCTGACAGTGAGGGTGGATATACAGTTCCGGCTCTTCGATGGCCAGAATTATCGGGCGAGCGCCGCCGGTCGCATCCTTCACACGCACGGACTCGATAAGCATTTGAAGAAGCGCGAAAATGAGACTGCGCTGCATACCATCGCCCTTGTCCAGCACATCAGTCAGGACGCCATCGTCCACTCTGATCATCACTCCTTGAGAGAAAATTTCCTTCGAGGCCTCCACGTCAACAGTCAAGGTGACGTGCCGGACAGAAGGCATCAGGTGCTTCACAGTGTCTCGTAGCTGGCCTTCCACTTTTCCCAATGCCTCCAAGCGTGCAGGTGCCCCTACCTCAGACTGAACATTCAGCAGTGCGCGGATGTCGGCCAAGGCCTTTTCAATTTGGTTATATCGAGGATCAACCCGCAGGAGCCGCTCGGACAAATCCCCCATCAGTTTGCGAAATACGGTTGTCGTAGAGCGCCGATCGATTTCATCCGAATAGTCGGTAATAGCCGGCAGCAGGTAAAATTCCGGCAGTCTAGCGAGAAGGTTCTGCGGAATTCCGAGGGCCTGAGTTTTGCCGAGTTCAGGTTCCTCATACTCCACGTCGTGTTCATCCAGGAAGGTTTCAAGTGCCTTCGTGAAACTGGCCTTATTCGCTTTGCCATCCGCCGTGGTTGCCGCTTCTAGGAATCCTCCTTCCTCCGCCAGCTTTTTCCAATCGGGCTTGCCACCCTTTGCTTCGATCTTGGCTAGCGAGTAGCACAGCTTCTTCGGTTCTGCCATGTAGCCATGGTACTCAGCTTTCACGCGTATCTTTTTCGTTTTGGAATCGGTCTCGATGGAAAGTTCCTTTTGAAGGATTATCCGATTGCCGATAAGGTACCGATGAAGCTTTTTGCTTTCGAATTCTGTGAGACTGCCGAATTCACATTCGATGTTGACGTGAGCCGCTTGGTCATTGAAATCTTCCGGCTTAACGTCGCCGGCACCTGATGAAAGAAAACACTGGACCGCCCGCAATATGTTCGACTTCCCGCAGTTGTTCTCCCCTACGAAGGCCTGAAGGGGTTCGAGGAAAATATCGCCAATAGTTTTAATGGAACGAAAATTCGTTATGCTAAGCCGATTCAACCGCATGTCTCCACTCCTCCGCCGCCCCAACGCCCTGGATTTAACGACTGGACTATTTACAGATGATCACATGGCCGCATTATAAACCTTAATGCTCCGAATGCTCCCTCTGAATCAGGAGCAAGTAGCGCGGACCTGTTTCACGAGGTCCGCGGCTTTTCAGCGTCTCCACGCGCGTTTCCCATCGCGAATAAAACCAGGAGGGGGCCGCAGACCTTAATAAGGACGTCTGCGGTAAAACCTGGAAGTGTGATGGTGCATCGCAACGGGATGTATTATTTAATGTAAAGGAATTATCGTCATAATGCACTTGAATGTGTGGGGGAGAACATGTATATAATTTCCCCCAGGAGATGGCATGGATTCCGTCGCCAATTCGGTTCTCAAGCGAATTCGGGTGCATGGGCGCGGGTGGGTGTTTACGCCTCGGGACTTCCTCGCTTTGGGGACGCGCCGGGCGGTGGATCGGGCGTTAGCGCGGTTGACGCAGGACAAGACCATCCGGCGCCTGGCCCAAGGTCTTTATGATTATCCCCGCGTTCACAAGAAGCTGGGCATTCTCGCTCCGAACCCGGATGATGTCGCCGCGGTACTGGCAGCGAAGACGGGAAGCCGGGTACAGGTATCGGGCGCGCGCGCGGCGAACTTGCTGGGGGTCACCGATCAAGTCCCCGCGCAGTTGGTGTATTTAACCGACGGCCCCGCCCATCGCGTCAAGATCGGCGCCCAGACCATTCAATTGAAACCCGCCAGACCCTCGCGGTTCCCCGGAGCAGGCACGCCGGCAGGGCTGGCTCTCCAGGCGATCCGCGCGGTCGGGCCGAATGCGAACAAAGACTTCGTGGTTCGACAGTTATCCCGCGCCTTGAGCGCTCGCGACCGCGCGCAACTCGCCAAACTAATCAAACACGCCCCGGCCTGGAGTCATGAGATCATACGGCAATTGAAGGGGACATAGATGGACGCTTGGGCCAAGGCAACGCCGGAAGATCGAGCAGCGCTATTCGACCAGACCGCCGTCACCAGGGGCATATCACCCGAGATCGCAGAGAAGGATTTCTGGGTCTGTTGGACGCTGCATCAGGTCTTCCAGTTTCGTGATTTTCCCCGCCTCATCTTCAAGGGCGGCACATCGCTGTCAAAAGCGTTTGGCATTATCCAGCGGTTTTCTGAA
>Ga0181532_10004842_pt1 | contig 11612 bp, 12 predicted proteins | sample PEATcosm2014_Bin_33_FD_119768 | JGI IMG/M metagenome (GOLD analysis project Ga0181532, IMG submission 119768) | Peatland microbial communities from MTU Mesocosm Facility, Houghton, MI, USA - PEATcosm2014_Bin11_30_metaG | ecosystem: Environmental > Terrestrial > Soil > Wetlands > Peat | place...
AACGATAAGGATAAGGAGCAAATGCCCACCATGGGCTTCCTCGATCATCTCGAGGAACTCCGCAAGCGGCTCGTCTATTCCATCATCGCCATCGTCGTCGGCTTCTTCGCCTGTTGGGGATATGCCGGGAATATCTACGCCATCATGCAGCGTCCGATCATGGAGGCGCTCCAGCGCAATGGCCTCTCGGCCAAGCTCGTTTACGTCAATCCCATCGAGCCTTTCAACCTGTATCTGAAAGTCGGGATGATGGCCGGCTTGTTCGTCGCCTCGCCCTTCGTGCTCTACCAGATCTGGTGCTTCATTTCGCCCGGCCTTTACCGCAACGAAAAGCGCTACGTCATGCCGTTCATGGCATCGACCATAGCTCTATTCCTTTCCGGTGGCTACTTCGGCTACAAAGTCGTTCTTCCGCAGGCGCTCGTGTTCCTGATCGGCTACGGCAAAGACTTTCAGCCGATGATCACGCTCAGCGAGTACAGCTCTCTATTCCTGACCATCATCGTCGGCCTGGGCGTGATTTTCGAAATGCCGATCCTGGTCTTTTTCCTGGCGCTCATGGGCATCGTCAGTGCCGGCTGGATGTGGCGCAATATCCGCTACTCCATCCTGGGCATCTTTGTTGTCGCCGCCATCATCACGCCCACTCCCGACATCCTGAACATGTGCATCTTCGCCGCGCCCATGGTCGCCTTGTACATCCTGAGCACCGGCATCGCCTGGCTGGTCCATCCCAACCAGCGCAAAAAACGCGCGGAGAAGAAAAAGTCCTGATCACAGAGGGCACAGCGAAACCAATGAACGAACGCGCAACTAGAATCGGACTTAGCCAGGCCATCCCCTGTGTTTTCCTGTGCCCCCTGTGGTTAAAGATTTGTTTGGCGTTGACACTGGCCATCGCCCTGGCGAGCACCCTAGCCTGCACCAAAGGAACCTCCGCCGGCGCCACCGCCGGCGCAACTGAAAAGTCCGCATCAGCCGCGCCGACGCCAGTTCCGCCCGAAGCCGCGCCAGCCGACAACGCCCCACTCCCGCACATCGATTCCAAGCGCGCCTTCCAGTACACCCGCGAAGTTACCGCCTTTGGCCCGCGCTACATGGGCAGCGAGAATCACAAGAAACTAGAGCGCTACATCCTGGATCACCTGAAAGACGACCATCTCCAAGGCGACCAGGTCGAAGACGACGCCTTTACCGCCGACGCCGTGGAAGGGAAATTCCCAGTTCGCAACATCATCGCGAAATTTCCCGGCACAAAAGACGGCATCATCGTCATTCTCGGCCACTACGACACCGTCTATCCACTGCGCAACTCCGGGTTCGTCGGCGCCAACGACGGCGGATCTTCCACCGCCATCCTGCTCGAATTCGCCAACCAGTTGCGCGGCGGGGGATCGGGAAAAAGACGCGATGGCTACAGCGTCTGGCTCGTCTGGACCGACGGCGAAGAAGCCGTTAAGACCTGGTCCGACACCGACAGTCTTTACGGCACCCGCCATCTCGCCGAAAAATGGGAGAAAGACGGCACGCTCAAGAAGATTAAAGCGCTAATGGTAATGGACATGATCGGGGATGCCGATCTCAACATCGACCGCGACACCTACTCCACTCCCTGGTTGCTCGATCTCATCTATAGCGCCGCCGAGCGCGGAGGCTACCAGTCCCACTTCTACGCCCGCGAGGCCGCCATCGAAGACGACCACCTTCCCTTCGTAAAACGCGGCGTTCCCAGTGCCGACGTCATCGACTTGGATTACGGCTACAACAACGTCTTCCATCACACCCCGCAAGACACCATGGACAAGCTAAGCCCCAAGAGCCTGGAAATCGTGGGAAATACCATCCTCGAAACCATCCACCTGCTCGACCAACGCTAGAAGTTCAGTAAATCGTGTACCCCGGCGCCGGATTCCGCACATCGGGCTTTGACGCCATCAGCAGCAGCGCGCCGACGCGCTTGAAGGCGCGCATATCGTCCAGGGTATGGAACGAAGTCGTCTGATAGTTTTCGGGCGTGGGCGTGTCGTCGGGAATCTGCGCGTACTCCACGTTTTCGAATGCGTGCTTCTTCAACAGTTCGACGTACTCCGCCGCCGAACGAACATGCACCGGCACTTTCAGCTTCGGCACCCATTGCAATGAATATGGATTGTCTTTATAGAGATTAATGAGAATGAACAGCCGCGCATGCGGCGCCATGACGCGAAAAAGTTCGGCCAGCGCGCGTTCCTGATCCGGGTAGTAATAAAACGACTCGACTGAAAGCACCTTGTCAAAAAAGTTTTCTTCCCACGGAATCTGCGCCGCCGATCCGACAACGAACATCACGTTGTCGAATTCCTTCGAAGCAGCCCGCGCCTGCCGCACCATCTCGTCGGAAATGTCGACCCCGACCACCTGCCCAAAGCCCTGCGGCCCTTCGCCGACCATGCGCGCCAGTAAACGCGTCGCCCAGCCCGATCCGCAGCCGAGGTCGAGAACGCGTTCACCGGAACGCAAATCCATGCGGCGCATCGTTTTCTCGGTAATGTCGAGATGATGGCGCTCCATCTTCGCGCCCTCGCCGTCGTCGGCCCAGCGGTTGAATTCATGCTGCAGGCGCTCGTCGGGAGATTGCGGTTTGTCATTCAACACTGTTTTTCCTCCAATAAGGTCGTTAGTCGTTGGCAAGCATCGCTAACGACCAACGACTATCGACCAATGACTGTTTCCAAGTTCACGAACCATTCCAGGGGTCAACGACATCAAGACCACAGTCCTCGAAGTCTTCAACATTGCGCGTCGCGAGCTTGGCCCGTCGCACTTGGGCAATGGCCGCGATCTGCGCATCCGCGTGGCTAATCGGTCTGCCGAGGGCACGCCGGTCAGCGGCAATCTTGGAAAAAACTCGCGCTGCGTCGCTTTCGAACCCGAAAACGCGGCCCGCCAGATCCTCGGCAAACATAGCTTCCGCCGCCGCCAGCAGCCCCTCGCGGCGCTTGCCCTTGGTGAGCAGCTCAATTCCATAAAAGATTTCTGCCTCGGTGATTGACGTCGTAAATAGTTCTGCTGCCGGTTGTTTCGCAACCCACGCCACCACCCGAGGGGAGGGTTTGGGCCTCATAAGCTCAGAGAGAACATTGGTGTCGAGGATGATCATTCGCCAAATCGATTATTCGTAAAATCGGGGGCCCGCCGCATAGCATCGCGTCGCGGCAACTCAAAGTCGAACCCGCCGAACGCTGCGAATCGCCGCTGGATGGCCTCCGCCAGGTTCCCCTTTGCCGGTGACGAAGCAGTCAGAGCGGAGCGCAAAATCTCCCTGGCCTCTTCCTCCATCGAACGTCCGTGATGGGCGGCACGGACCCTCAACCGTGTCTTGGTCTTCTCGTCGAGTTGTCGAATCGTGATTGTCGCCATGCTGTCAATGCTATCACTGCTAGCGAAGATTGCAAGCCACAGTTTCCCTGGCACACACGTTAACGACCAACGACCAATGACCACCGACTATCGGCCAGCAACGGTTTCCAATTCCTCGAAGAATGTCGGATACGACACTCCCGCCGCATCCGCGCCCTGGATCGTCGTGTCGCCTTCCGCGCGCAACGCGGCCACGGCGAACGCCATGGCAATGCGGTGATCGCCGAACGAATCGAGCTCCGCGCCATGCAGACGCTGCCCGCCCGGAATCCGCATGCCATCGGGACGCTCTTCGACCTCCGCGCCCATCTTTCGCAGGTTGCTTGCGACGGACGCAATGCGATCCGACTCTTTCACGCGCAACTCCTTAGCATCGCGCACTTCGAGGCCGCCCTCGGAGTAAGGCGCAACCGCTGCCAGCACCGGAATCTCGTCAATCAGCGCGGCCGTATCGGCGCCGGCGATCACGGCTCCCTTCCACGCCGCTCCACGCGCCTCAATCGTGCCGACCAGTTCCCCCTGGTGTTCTTCCAGATGCGCGATCGAAATCTTCAACCCCATCTGCACCAGGATATCGAGCAGCCGCGCCCGCGTCGGATTCAGCAGAATTCCGGGCAAGGTGATCTGCGATCCGGGAAACAGCGCCGCCGCACAAAGAAAGAACGCAGCGCTCGAAAGATCGCCGGGCACATGCGCCTCAATCGCGCGCAGCCGCTGTCCGCCAGCAATCCGCGCTGCATTGCCCGTCCGCTCGACTTCCGCTCCAAAAGCCCGGAGCGCAATTTCGCCATGATCGCGCGTGCGGATCGGCTCCTCGACCACCGTCTCGCCTTCGGCAAACAGCCCCGCAAACAGCACGCACGATTTCACCTGTGCACTGGCCACTTCCGGCCGGTAGTGAATTGCCTTCAGCGGACCACCGTGAATTCGTAGTGGAGGTCGCCCGCCATCGCTCGACGAAATCTTCGCGCCCATCTCCGAAAGCGGCGCCATAATGCGCGCCATCGGCCGTCGCGAGAGCGATTCATCCCCGCACAACTCGCTGGTAAATGGCTGGCCGGCAAGAATTCCGCTCAGCATACGCATGGTCGAACCGGAGTTTCCGCAATCGAGCACCTCGGCCGGAGCGCTCAGCCGCGGTCCCACTCCGCGCACTTCGATCGCAGCGTCATCGTCTTTGTCTTTGTCTCCCAGGCGCTTCCACTCGCAGCCGAGCTTGGCCACGCACTCGAGCGTGCTCGCGCAATCGCGCGCCGCTGAAAAATTATGGAACCTGCTCGTGCCCTCCGCAATCGCCGAGAGCATGGCGTAACGGTGCGAGATGGACTTGTCGCCAGGGATGCGGACGACCCCGCGCACCCCGCGCGCAGGACGGACGACAACATTCGACCCCTCAGGCTTCAGACCATCAGGCATGAAATTAATATAGCGGAGATTTTGTGGGAGGTCAGAGGTGAGAGGTCAGATTGCAGAGGTAAAAAATCGGCGGTGTTACCTCTGCAATCTGACCTCTCACCTCTGAAATTTCTACGACGTACGCACCCGCCCGGCGGCTTCCGCGAGGATCTCCTGCGGAACTTCCCGCAACGTGACGTGGAATTCGAACATGGGCGTTTCCGTCCCGCGCCCCCACCGGCCCACTTCCCAATGCGCGCGGACAAACTTGATCTCTGGCCGCGCCGCCAGATTGAGCAGCAGCGGAATTTCTTCGCGATAAAACTTCTGCGGAAAAGCCGCGACCGGCTTCGGATCCCACGCGGCGCCATCCGCTGATCCAAAGATGCTGACCTCGAGCGATTCCTGCTCGATGATGTTGGTGATGGCGAGCGTCAGCAGAAAAATCCGGCCTTCCGCCCCACTCACATCGAGCGCCGGCCCGTCTCCTTTGGCGTTGACCACGGTTTTTTCAGGAACAAGAAAGGCTTCCATCATGACGCGGAGATTCTAGCAGAGTGACCATGCCGCAGGCTGTGACGCGTACCTCACCCCGCACGGTCAGCAGGATAAACAGGATAACAAAGAGAAAACTTCCGGCCAGCGGATGCGCAGCCGCATCACCTGCAGCACTTCGCATATCATCAGAAGGTTAGAGGTGGGGTTCCAGTTTCTCTTGGAAAAACTCGACAAGGCGACCGTCGCAACCATGCTGGCCGGCATGTGTACGTTTCTCAACGTTTACAGCACCCAGCCCTTGCTGCCGCTCTTGCGAGAAACTTTTCATGCCTCCGAACTCGCGGTCAGTCTCACCGTGAGCGCGACGATTTTTGCCACCGCCCTCACCGCCCCTTTCATCGGCATGATTGCCGAGCGCCGCGGGCGCAAAAAAGTCATCGTACCCTCGCTCTTCCTGCTCACTATTCCTACCGCCCTGGCCGCGACTTCCACCAGCCTCGGCGCGCTCATCTTCTGGCGTTTTGCCCAGGGCCTTTTCGTGCCCGGCGTCATCGCCGTCATGCTCGCCTACGTCAATGAGGAATGGGCCGGACGCGGCGTGGGCCGCGCCATGTCTTCGTATGTAACGGGAACCGTGATTGGCGGATTTCTCGGGCGCTTCCTCTCCGGCCTCATCGCCACGCACTGGCATTGGCGCGCCACCTTCCTGGTGCTCGCCGCCCTCAACTTGATCGGAGCGGTTCTGGTCCGTGCCTGGCTTCCTCTGGCGAAAAACTTTGTGCGCGCCGAACACCTGCGGCAGGTTCTCGACCACGCCCAACAACATCTGCGCAATCCGCGCCTCTTGGCTAACTTTGGCATGGGCGCAACCGCGCTCTTCGCGCTGGTGGGCTGCTTTACGTACGCGAACTTCTACCTCGCCGCCGCGCCTTTCCATCTGAACTCGGCACAACTGGGCAGCATCTTCCTGGTCTATTTGCTCGGAGTCGTCATCACTCCCCAGTCCGGCCGGTTCCTCGATCGCTTCGGCTTTCGCCACACCACCATTCTTTATTGCGCCATGATGATCGCCGGGTTGCTCCTCACCCTGGTCAAATCGCTGCCCGTCGTCATCGCCGGCCTCGCCATTTTTTCTTCGGGCGTTTTCATAGCGCAGGCCGCCGCCACGGTGCAGACGGGAGCCATCGCCGGCCGCGCCCGCTCCTCTGCCGCCGGACTCTACGTGGCGTTCTATTATCTGGGAGGAAGCGTGGGCGCGACCCTGACCGACGTGTTCTGGCGTTGGAAAGGATGGCCCGGCTGCGTCGCCATGTTGGGAGGAGTTTCGCTCGTGAGTTTGTGGCTTGCCCGAATCAGCAGCCGCCCCCTCGACCAACTCGACCCTGCGGAAATCGAACTAGTCGGCGATTGAAACCCCGTTGTTCTAGTGGAGAGCCGGGCGTCCCCGCCCGGCCACTGGACTGCCGGACGGGCGAGACGCCCGTCCCTCCACTGTCACGGCACTAAGCCAACGCAACGTCATCCAGAAACTGCCGCAGCACTTTGCCGACCGCTTCCGGCTGCTCCCACGGCGAATAATGTCCCGCCTTCGGGATCACTTTCAACTGGCTGCCGGCGATGTTCTGCCGCATCAGTTCGCCGTCGGCGACGGTCGAGAGCACATCTTCTTCTCCAATCGCAATCAGCGTGGGCACGTCGATGGTTTTCAAATCCGCGACCGAGTCGGGACGCTCCGCCATGCCTTGCAGCACCTGGCTGATGTCCTCGGCGGACATTTTGCGCATCATGGCGCGCGCTCCATCGACCACATCCGGACGCGTGGTCACCGTCGTCGCTCCCATCAGCCTCGGGATCATGCTCTCGATGAACGGTTCAGTTCCCTGCTCGAGGACCGTAGCCGCGGTTTTCAACCGATTTGCGCGCGCCTCAGCGGTATCAGGCTGAGGCCGCGTGTCGCAGAGCGCGAGCGAGGTCACCCGCGCGCGAAAGCGGCGCCAGAATTCAAACAGGATGTATCCGCCGATTGAACACCCAACAAACGCAGCCTGGCCAACGCTAGCCGCATCGAGCACGCGGGCAAGGTCGCTGGCGTGCTTCTTCATGAGCGCAGGCCCTTCGCCAATTTCCGAATCGCCGTGCCCGCGCAGATCGGGAAGAATCAGCCGGTAGCGCGAATCGAGCGCCGCCGCCATCGGATGCCAGAATTCGTGGTTGCTGGGAAAAGGATGAAGAAGAACGACCGGCGGCCCGTTCCCGCGAATTTCAAAGAAGAGCTCGGCGTCGTCGCTGCGCAAGCGTTCCATGGGAGGAGATTACAACAGAATGACGAATTCCTGTAGAGACGCGACTTGTCGCGTCTCCGCTCGCACCGCCAGTTCTCTCGCTGGCTGCGGGAGACGGGGCAAGCCCCGTCTCTACAGCTAGCTCGTCACCGGCTGTTGCGACGCTGCCACTGGCAATAGCAACGGCTCCTCCGGAATGATGATCCACGCGAGCACGTATGCCACGATGCCCGGAAAAATTCCACACGCCAGCGTGATGAAGAACCAGAGGATGCGCACCAGCGATATATCAAGATCGAGATACCGAGCCAGCCCGGCACAAACGCCCCCGATTTTTCGGTCGGCGCGTGAGCGCATCAGTTTCTTCGGCGTGGGCGGAATCCCCACCACGTTACCGCAGTGGGAGCAAAAGCGCCCGTCCTCAGCGATCACCTTGCCGCAAGCGTTGCAGTACATATTGTGTCTCCCTGTTTGATAATACGGCGATAGCGGGGAAAATGTTCCAACCAGTCGTTGGTCGTTGGTCGCTAGTCGTTGGCCTTTTGCAATTAAGCTGCGCAAGCGCCCATTCGATTTTCGCTAACGACTAGCGACCATTGACCAGCGACCGTTTTGCCCCTATTCCCGGTACGCGTCTTTCATTCTCCTACGAGCCTTGTCCGCTTCGGCATTGCCTGAATTTAGGGCCACCACCGCCTCGTATTTCTTTACCGCCAAGTCCCGCTTTTGGAGCTGGTCATACATCTCGCCGGCCCCCAGATTCGCTTTCTGCAGCAATTCCGGATCGGCGCCCGCCACCTCGCTCACCAGCTCATAAGCCGCGGCTGCAGCCTGATATTTTTTCTCGCTGCGCAGCAGGTCGCCCAGTCCGATGGCCGCGATTTCGTAATGCAGGCTGCCGTACTTCCCCTCGCGCCCGTTCTGCCACACCCGGCGATACTCTTCCTCGGCCTCGCCACTCTTGCCGGACGCGCGCAGCAGGTTCGCATCTTCCAGCGGCAGCAGATAGTTGCGCGGAAACCGCGGACCGAGCGTACCGGTGATCTGCAAAGCCTCGGCGTAGCGGTGTTCGCGGCGCAGGAACACCATGAGAACAATGCCCGCGTCCACGCTGGTTTCGCCATTGCCGCGGTAAGCATCGTTCAAATACCGAAGTCCCTTGTCTTTGTCTCCACTCAATCCAACGAGCGCGACGGCGATCTTTACCGTCAGCGGCAGGTTTCCCATGACGTAGTTATGCGCCCCCACCACCAGCTTGGCGTCGGTATAGTGCGGATCGAGCTCGAGAACCCGCTCATGATCGTGGCGCGCTCCCACCGCATTGCGCAGAGCGGAAAACCAGGCGCGCTCGATCAGCGCGGTATAAAGCGCAAACTGTCCGCGCGTAACCCCGCGCGCGTAGAGCATATCCACGTTGTTCGGATCGCGCGCCAGTTCGGCGTTTTCCAGTTTTTCTGCCTGCTGCACCAGTTGTTTGATGCGTTCTTTCTGCGCCGGATCGGCGGGACGGTGCGCTTGTCCAATGAAATTGTCGTTCGAGTAATCCCCAGTATTCATCGCGCCCATGCGATACAACTCCCGCACCAGAATCGCCGAGAGCAGGTGATTCAAGGCAAACGGATCGTTCGGATGACGCGCCAGTATCTTCTCGAAATCCTGAACCGCCGCGTCGTGGTCGAGGTTATAGTAGTGCTCGAAAGCGGCCGGGTTCAACGGATCGGGAGGACGGAGAGGAGTTGACACCGCCGGGTCCGCTGCCAGACAAAAGTTGGCCAGAAACACCGGGGCAAGAACCAGCAGCATGATGGCTGTCAAAGCGGGGCGATGCCGGAAGAGGAAGAAGACCACGCTCATTGAGTTTAACTGATTCGAGCTTTTCGCGAGGATCCGTTTGGGCACATCCGAAAGTAGCTCTCAGCCGTCAGCTCTCAGCTATCAGTAGGCCAGAACGCCCATGGGTTTACTGAAAGCTGACAGCTGAGAGCTGACAGCTGACCGCCGCCGGGAACCAAACCAGGTACGTCCGCAGGTCCGGCCGGGTAGTGCAAAATGGGAAATTCAGGGCTGGATAGCGTAATTCTTGCCCTCCGAAGCGGCCGCCCTCCCCCTTGGCCAGCTCGTAACTGTTCGTCTTTGCAATAACTTGCTTTGGTGATTCGCTTGCGATCCGGAAAGGGTCGGAAGAAGAGCTCCTTATGGCAGAAGCAGCCGATCAGACTCGGCAAGAATTTTGGCGTCCGCCCATGTCGGCGTCCGCGGCTGTCGCCAGCCGGGGAAGAGGCTGCGGGGGAAGAGACGACGAGCGAAGCGCAACCTGCAGTTGCGGAACTGAGTTCATCGTCAGTTCCCTCTATTGTCATGCTTGCGGCGCCAGCCGTCCCGATCTGGGCGCTGGTGTGCGCACGCTGGAAATCCCTGGCCTGGCTGAGTTCGCCTCGCTCGGGGAGCGGCTCGGGCTCACGACGCCTGCCCTCATCGCTTTTCTCATTGGCGTGCTCTGCGTGGTGGGAGCGCTGGCGGTCAGCGTGTTCTTTAGCGCTCGCACCGTACTCGACTGGCAGGCCATCCAACTGTGGCGGATCGAGTGGCTGCTCGCAGCGGTCGCAGCCTTTGTCGCCGGGTGCCTGCTGAAGAGGTAGTTCTCAGCTTTCTGGCCCTTGGCCTCGGCCTTTGGCTTCCCGTCACCACCCCAAGACTAACAAGACCACTACTCACAGCCCACCGTGGAACCGTCCGAACGCGCGGGCCAGCATTAGCGACATGACCAGGATGCCAGCCCCGAGGACAAGGACGTGCCGGGTTTTGCCCAAGTCGAAGTTCCCGACCCGGCACACCAGCACATAGCCGACCGCAAGGTTGAAGAACCCCCACAGGACGTTGACCGTCGAGGACGACAACCCTACTCCGGGCGGGGTCGCGAAGGGACTCTGGAAGGCATGCCCCGAGATCCCATTGCCGAGATGGGGCAGCGCGTTCGCCAGGAAGGCGCCCCCAAAGAAGTACGCCAGGTAGTGGTACCAGCGCATGACTGTCTCCACTTTGCAGTTCTATTCTCCCGCATCTCCACCGGAAGATTCCACTCAGTTTCGCGAATTCGCGCGCTCTCCCTCAGAGATGACGGCGCTCGGCCGCCGTTGCTGCCCCATGCGGTAGAGGTGATGCAACGGCCCCACTCCCTTGCCCAGCGGATGGGCATTCGCAATCGCGGCTGAAACATACACTTTGGAGAGAAGAACTGCCTCGGGTAGTCCGCGCCCCTGCGCCAGGTGGCAGGCCAGCGCAGTGGCAAACGCACACCCAGTGCCGTGGGTGGAATTCGAGCGCTGACGGTCCGCCTTGAAAATCTCCTGCTCGGTGCCGCGAGCGGTCTTAAAGCTGAGAAGGTCGATCGCCTTCTCCAGATGGCCTCCGGTGACCACCACATTCGCCGCTCCCAGAGAGTGCAGACGAGCGGCCGCCTCGTGCATCTGGTCGAGATTCGTCACCGTCATCCCAGTCAAGACGCCGGCTTCGTCAAGATTCGGCGTGATTACCTCCGCCAGCGGAAGCAGCCTCTCGCGCAATAACTTCGTCCCCGCCGCATCCAATAAATCCGCTCCGGAACTCGACTTCAAAATTGGATCCAACACCACGTGAGGCAGCCGAGCATACTCCGGAAAAGCGCCCGCAAAATCGCCCAGAAAATCCGCGACCGCCGCCACCACCCTCTCATTACCCAGCATGCCAATGTGGATGGCCTCGACCGCCAGGTCTGAAACCAGTTCCTGCAAGGTCTCGGCAATGATCTTCGGATCGACGCCCTCCACCCGCCGCACTCCCCGCGTCGACTGCACCGTCAAAGCGGTGATGCAGGAAACGCCGTAGCACCCATGAGCCGCGATCGTCTTGATATCGGCGGTAATTCCAGCGCCCGACGAGGGGTCAAACCCGGCAATCGTCAGCACCACAGGTGGGGTCACATCCATGTCGTCACTCTAAACCGAAAGTGAGAATAGGGAAACATCGCTTCCCTCTGCACCAAAGCGGCCTATGTATCAT
>Ga0181532_10004844_pt1 | contig 11609 bp, 11 predicted proteins | sample PEATcosm2014_Bin_33_FD_119768 | JGI IMG/M metagenome (GOLD analysis project Ga0181532, IMG submission 119768) | Peatland microbial communities from MTU Mesocosm Facility, Houghton, MI, USA - PEATcosm2014_Bin11_30_metaG | ecosystem: Environmental > Terrestrial > Soil > Wetlands > Peat | place...
GCCCGGATGGCGAAACTGGCAGACGCACGGGACTTAAAATCCCGGGTCCGTAAGAGGACGTGACGGTTCGATTCCGTCTCCGGGCACCATTTAACTCTGCAATCATTTCAGTTTTTGGGCGAGTCTTAAGCCCCTTGGCTTATTGAATGTGCTCGAGGCGCCGGGGCCAGCCCCGGCGCCTCTCGTCAGACTAAGTTCACCATCGAAGCAACGTGCGCACCGACAACCAATCGTTTTCCGCTGCGGTGCCGCTTTGGCTTGTCAATTCACTTTCCGGTTCCATTTAGAGCGATCGCTTGCGGGCTTCCCGAGTCACTGTCGTTTACGTTCAAGGTTGCAGACCGCTCTCCTGTGGATTGCGGCGTAAACGTGATCGAGACCCTGCAACTCTTTCGCGACGCCAGCGTCGTGGTACATGTGGTAGAGGACTCGGTGAAGTCGTCCGGATCGCTGCCGGTAAATGCGAAGCCGTTCATGTCCAGCACAACGTTTCGGTTGTTGATGATGGTGACGGTCTTAGCCGGGCTGGTTGTGCCGACAGTTTCTTTGGCAAATGTTTCCTGTGCAGGGTTTGTGATAACCGGCGCTTTGCAGACGCCAAGGCTGCCAGCTTTGTAGATCGCCTCTATCTGGGATGCGGAAAGCGCGATTCTATAGGCTTGAACCTCGTCGATGATGCCATTCCAGGTCCTGGGGAATCCGTCGCCTCGGTCCGTTGCGCTGGTTGAGCCGATTTCCCAAGTTTCGGACGAATAGGCGATGGTCTTCGTCTCTGTGTATGTTCCCTCCAGCACTCCGTTCACGTACAAACGAAATGTCGAACCGTCGTAGCTGCCGACGACAAAATAGAAGACGCCGGGCGGAAAGACATCGGTCGAATAGATTACTTCTGTACCGGTGTTTCCAAACATGAAGACGAAGCGGTCATCCGGGTCGGCCCGCCAGTGCAAAGCGACGGCAACGTCAGAATCGTCAATACCCTGCTCGATGATGACGCTGCCGACGTCATCGTTGTTGGGGCCAGTTCCATGTGGCATGACCCAGGCCGCCCACGTGAATTTCCTGTTTGCCAGAGTGCGAGACGGAGGAATGTCGATATAACCATCGGTCCCAAAGGTGAAACCATTGCTCACCTCGCCCGGAACCAGAGTGACAGCGTTCACAGCTGTAGGATTGTTGACACCGTACAGGTCCGTTTCGTCCGTATCCCCGGTCCACCAACTGACGAGTCCGGAGGACGGCACAACACAGGTCGTGGTTGCCGCCCTGGCCAGCGGACTGGAAACGAAAGCCAACAACGTCAGAACACATGTCGCCATAATCTTGTAAGACATAGAGCCTCCTTTTACACGGCAAATGCCGTGGCGTTGTGCGATGTCGCCGGTTGTGAAACTGACATCCTTGCTGCCCCACAGCCGGCCGTCCTTGGCAACCCCATCCAAGCCTGGATCGCCGTTGGCAGTCGCCCCCGGCGAAAGCGAAATTTCTGCGACCTCGGTCTCCCTTCGCTGCTGAATCAACTGCAGCTCGCTGCGGGAGGGATACAAATCGCGGCCGATGTCGCTGCCGGCAATCCAGACGGACGAGGGAAAACTCGCTGCTCGCGAATTTCCTGCCTCACCTGTACATGCGGAAACGAGGCACGAATTGGCTCACCCGGACAACGAATTTTTTTTGAAGTGCCCGAGGAAGAGCGAGTCGCCTTTGGCAGGCCTGTGCCAGTTAGTGAAAAAAGGGGAACTACCGCCGGTTCAGGTCGTGGAGTCGCTGCTGGGTGCTGGCTAGATCTCTTGCGACAAGGGCATTGGCAGGGTCCTTTGCCGCCAAAAGTTGTTGGATCTCCAGAGCAGAGCGCAGATTGCTGATTGCGCCTGACCGATCGTCGGTTTTCGCAAGAATGCGCGCCAGGCTTACATAGTTCTCAGCCAGAAAAAAGGCGTAACGAGCGTTGTTGACATCGAGTTTGGCCAGCGATTGTCGGATGGCGAGTGCCTTCCTGCAGTTCTCCCGCGCGCTCGCGCTTTCGCCCATCCGCAACAACGTATTGCCGAGTCCCTCATAGCTGTCTGCGTATTGCTGGCGAACATTCGGCAGGTCGGGCTGAACAGCGAGGACTTCTTCACTCAGCGCAAGCGCCTTCTGGTACAGGTCCAGACTCTGCTCTAAGTCTCCGGTGCGCGCCAGTGTATCCGCGCTCAGGTTGTAATTTCGCGTGAGGTCGCGACGCAGCCCAGCATTCATCGGGTCATTCCAGAAGAGGCTCTCCAACATCTGGCGAGACTCGTGTAAAGCGGCTTGGGCGCTGTTCCGTTGACCGGCATCCAAGAGCAGTCCCGCCCTGCGAGTCATCGCCGTAGCCCGTTCCTCTCGCAGGAGCTGGCTCTGCGGTGCTTGCACTCCCAAGATGCCCTTCACGGACATCGAATCGAGCACCGCTTCGCCTCGCCCTTGAAACTTGATCGCTTCCTCAATTCTCCCGCGCGCCCACAGAATCGCTGCCATCTGAATATTGCTGTAATAGAGTTGCTGGGTCGTGCGGGAATCGGGATGAGTGTTGTGCGCTAACTCTGCCAGTTCAATCGCTTTTTGCATGTTCTCCAGAGCCTGAGACGTATTCCCCAGATTGGAGAAATAGGGGTCGCCATATTGTTCCGCGATCAGTTCATACACCTGTTGCCGCTCCAGTCCTAACGTCAAGTTGGCAGTCTCTTCATCCCGAGGCAATACGGCAAGTGCTCGTTTCTGCATCTCCAGCGCCGTCGAGACATCCACGGCTAGAATCGCCAGACTGTAGCCAATGTAGGCATGCGCCAGGTAAAGGCGCGCTTTGAAATTGCCGGAATCGGTTTTCAACTGTTGTTCAAACAAATCGATCGCTCGCCGATAATTTTCGCCGGCACCGGCGGGGTCTCCCATATTCCCGAGGCCAGGGTTCCCCAGCGACTCGGCCAACTGCAGATGAGCAACAGCCAGATCGAGGGAGAGCTTTGGATCACCGCGTTCCTCTTCAATCAGCTGCTTCAGATATGCAACCGCCTTGCCGTTCATCAGGGCTCTTGCTTGGGTTGGACCTTCTCCGAGGGCGGCCGGCAATTCCCCGATCAAGGAACTGGTCAGCTCCCGGGTCTGCTGGAGACCGCGCTCTGCCCGCGACTCATTCTGCCGCGCGATGCGGGCTTCGCGCACAGTGAGTGCGACGCCGGTAACTAGCGTAAGAAGAACGATTGCAGCGCTGGCCACGCCGGCTTTATGCCGTAGAACATACTTGCGCACGCGATACGCCGTGGTGCCTTTGCTGGCGATGACGGGCCGTCCGTCGAGATGCCGACGAATGTCTTCCGAAAGCTGGTCGGCCGAAGCGTAACGCTCGCCGGGTTCCTTCCGAAGAGATTTGAGAACAATGTTGTCGGGATCGCCCACGAGCCGGCGATGCAGCTTGCGGGCTGAGGAGAAGCCTCGCAATTCGCTGGTTGTTTCCGGACCTGATCCAGCGTCCGGATTTTCGCCCGAGTCACCCTTAATTCCGCCAGGCTGCGTCTTCCGAAAAATCGCGCTGCTCGGCTTGCGCGGGTCCGATTCCAGGACAACTCGCGCCATCTCGTGAGGCATGCGGCTGGAGAATTGATGGGCACGTTGTCCCGTAAGCAACTCATAAAGAATTAAGCCAAGCGAGTAAATGTCGGTAGCTGTTGTAATCGGCTCGCCGCGAAGCTGTTCCGGACTGGCATATTCCGGAGTCATGGCCCAAACGCCAGTGAGAGTGGCATCTTCAACCGGCGAGTCTGGACTCAGCATCTTCGCGATGCCGAAATCCAGCAGCTTTGGTACTCCGTGGGGCGTTACCAATATGTTGGTCGGCTTAATGTCGCGATGGACGACAAGGTGCTGGTGAGCATAGTGCACCGCTGAGCAAACGGTCCGGAAAAGTCGAAAGCGTTCTTCGATGGGAAGCCGGTTCTGATCGCAATACTCCGTGATGGTCACTCCATCAATCAACTCCATCACAAAGTAAGGTAGCCCGCTCTCGGTGGTGCCTCCGTCCAGAATTTTCGCAATGTTGGGGTGATCGAGCTTGGCGAGAATCTGCCTCTCGTTGCGGAAGCGGACAGAGCTGAATTCTCCTCCCGCGCCGGGACGAACGATTTTCACTGCGACCTGCTGATCGTAAACGCCATCCGCTCGCACTCCGCGGTAGACTTCGCCCATTCCGCCGGCTCCCAACAGATCGGTGACGCGGTACGCCCCCACAACTTGCCCGGTAATCGAGAATGGAGACGCCACAGACGCAGGCTTGTAACTCTGCAACAAACTCAATGCCGGCGTGTCCAGGAAGTCCGGATCGGCTGTCTCCCCCGTGAGCAGCGACTCGAGTTCACGTCGCAAGTCGATATCCTTTGTACCGATCGATTCCAGAAATGCTTGACGTTCGACGGTCGTGAGAGGGAGCGCAACATCCAACTCCCGCTGAATCTCACTCCACCGTTCCGGAGTCACTGCTGCGCGCCCCGATCTAACTCGCGATAAAGCCACAAACGGGCGGCGGTCCAGCTCCTCTTCACGGTGGCCGGGGAAATATCCAAGGCCCGGGCAGTATCTTCAATCGAGAGACCAGCAAAAAATCTGAGCTCCACGATGCGAGCCTGTTGCTCGTCCAACCGGGCAAGCTCGGTCAAAGCATCATCGAGGGCGACCAGATTGGGAGGCTGGTTCTTAACGATGTGAGCCGACTCATCGAGTGTGACGAGACAACCGGCGCCTCTTTTGGAGGCCAGCCGTGCGCGGGCGTGGTCGACCAGAATCTGGCGCATCAACCGCGCGGCTATCCCGAAAAAGTGCGCGCGATTCTCAATCCCGCCGGGAGCTTGATCTACCAAACGGAGATACGCTTCGTGCACGAGCGCTGTGCTTTGCAGGGTATGACCCTGTCTTTCCGAGGCAAGATGAAGACGAGCAAGTTTGTGGAGTTCGTCGTATACCAGCGGTAGCAGCGTCTCCAGGGCCGAGCTGTCCCCGGTCTTCCACCGGACCAGTAGTTGCGTAATTCCCTGAGATGAGCTTGAAGAGGTCACCGAACCCGCCCTGGGGGGATGCCCCGGGTTGGCTGTTAGAGTAGCCGGAGGCGGGGCCGGGGTCAATTCCATTTCGCACCCGTAGCTGTCGGTCAATACCGGTCAATAAGTGATAGCGCCGAATATCTCCATCAGAGATAAATTGACATCGCTCCAGAACTGGGACGCGGGTTCGTAAGTAACGGCCAGTCGTCGACGGTTACGATCTTCGATCTGAAGACTTTGAAGACGATCGCCGAAGTTCCGGCGGGCAAGAAGCTCGACGCGGTCGTTTATGATCCCGCCACATCGCGAGTATTCGCATTTAGTGGCGACAGCAACAGCGCCACGGCGATCCAGGCAGCGGATGGAAAAGTGCTGGGAACCGTGGATCTCGGCGGTGGTCCCGAGTTTGCGGTAGCGGACGGTTCCGGGTATGTTTACGATAACGTGAAAGACGCAAGCCTGGTTCTGAAGATCAATTCTCGTTCGTTGAAGTCGAACAACGCTGGCCGGCCGCGCCTTGTACATCGCCTTCCAGCATGGCTATGGACCGGGCCAATCGGCGTTTGTTCATCGGCTGCCGCAGCAAAGTGATGGCCGTCATGAATGCGGATACGGGCCGGGTGATCACGACCTTACCCATCGGCACATTGAAGGCCATCTTGCATCGTCTCGACCTGACCAGCGGCACAGCCGTCTGGACGGAGCCCGACTCGGTCACGATTTCGGCGCCAGCAGCAAAAGCTGCGGCGCAAGGCAAATAATCGTTTTGGACGTCAAGAAGCTAACTATTGCCAACCGCATTGCGCTGCTCCACGTCGGGGTCGCAATCCGCATATTCAGAGTCGCGTTGTTGATCGTGATGCCGGCCGCGTTCTCGGCGCCGGCTGCTGCGCAGGGCGGACCGCCTTATTACACCAACGATCCCGGCACCCCCGGTAATCTCAATTGGGAAATCAATCTCGGTTACATGCCCTTTTTCTACAGCAATCAAACCGTCTCCCACGTCCCCGACCTCGACATTAATTTCGGGGTTGGCGATCGTGTTCAACTCACTTACGAGAATGCCTGGTTAAGAGTTCAAAATCCTGCGACTAAATTCGGCTTGGGTCAATCCAATCCCGGCCTGAAGTGGCGTTTCTACGACGCGGGGGAGAGGGGCCTTGGCATCTCAATTTTCCCACAGCTCTTCCTCAACAACCCCAACGACGCTGTCCGCCGTGGAATCACCCCCGCTAACGATGCTCTCCTCTTGCCTTTTGAATTCTCCAAGAAAATCGGCCCGGTCGGTGTGGATTACGAACTCGGCTATCAGTTCGTCCGCAAAGGACCGGACGGCTGGATTACCGGCCTCGTCGTGGGTCACGACTTCACTCCAAAATTCGAAGCGGACGTGGAATTCTATTCCCAGGGGACGTTTCATCCTTCCTACAACGAGCCCACTCTTGATCTGGGTGCTCGTTACAAGATCCATCGCCCCGTGATCCTCCTCTTCATGGCCGGACGCAGTCTCGAGCGCACCCGTCCCAATCAGTCCTATTTCGTCGGTTACTTCGGTCTTCAATTCCTGCTACCCCCGAAGTCCTACAAATCCAATTCCCCCGATCCCTAAGGTTCCCTTGAACGGATGGAACACGTGCCTCATGCATCTGCAGATGATTGTGAACGTGGCCATTGGCGAACAATAAAGATATGTGCTGCTGCCCCGAGAACAACGGATAACAGCCGAGTTATCCCGTCGCCATCGATTCGCCACAGCACATTGGATCTATGGCAACCGCAGGCGACAATCTACTCCGCAACGCGCCCGAACCCACGCGAACGGAGGCAGAAAAGACCTTCAACTTGCGCATCATTGAGGGCTCGGGCAATTACAGCAGCCGCTAGCAAACCTTGCACTACCAGACCTTGCACACATTGGCGGCGGGCTTCACCATGGGCTGGTCCGGTTTGCAGTGGAATGCCTCCTCGAACTCGGGCATGTTTACGACGACTCCGTTGATGCGGTAGCGCGCGGGAGAGTGCGGATCGGTCATGGCGCGCATGCGCATGTCTTCCGGACGTTCATTGGCGCAGTCCCATTGCGCGAATCCAATGAAGAAGCGCTGCTCCGGGGTAAGACCGTCGATGGGACGAAGGTTCTTGTCTTTGGTCGCATCTTTCCATGCGAAATAAGCAAGAATCTCGCCGCCGAGATCGGCGACGTTTTCGCCCAGGGTCAGCTTGCCGTTGATGTGAACATCCTCCACCGAAACATATCCTGAATATTGATCCTCCACGCACTTGGTGCGCGCGTCGAACTTCTCGCGGTCTTCTTTCGTCCACCAATTTTTCAGATTTCCCCGGGCGTCAAACTGGCTGCCCTCGTCGTCGAAGCCGTGGGTGAGCTCGTGGCCAATGGTGCCCCCGGTGTCGCCGTAGTTGGGAGCGTCATCCATCTTCGGATCGTAGAGCGGCGGCTGCAGCACGCCGGCGGGAAAGTTGATGTCGTTCATCTGCGGATTGTAGTAGGCGTCAACGGTGGGAGCGGAAATATCCCATTCCCCGTGGTCGACGGGTTTGCCGATTTTGTTGATTTCACGGCGGCTCTCGAACTGATGCGCGCGCTCGACGTTGCCGGCAAAATCGTCGCGCGCGATCTGCACCGAGCTGTAGTCGCGCCAATGATCGGGATAGCCGATCTTGTTGCGGATTCCCGCCAGCTTGGTCAGCGCCTGCTGCTTGGTTTCCGGGCTCATCCAGTCAAGCGCCTTGATGCGCGCGCCCATCGCGTCCTCGATGCGCCGCACCATCTCGAGCGTGCTCTGTTTGAGTTCGGGAGAGAAAACTCTGGCCACATAAACCTGACCCAGCGCCTCGCTCAAGTCATAGTTGACGTATTGCACACAGCGTTTCCAGCGCGGCTGCATCTCTTTCGCGCCCCGCAAGTACTGGCGGTAGAACTGGAAATTTTCCTCGACGAACTTCGAAGAAAGATACGGGGAAGACGTGTCGGCCACATGGAACCGCAAGTAGGATTTCCAGCCGTCGATCGATTCGGAAGCGAGGAGCGTGTTGAGTTCCTTGATGAACTCGGGCGCGTCGACGTTGAGAACGGCAAACTCCGGGTATTGCATCTCGTGGTAGTAAGCGTGCCAGTCAAAATTGGGCGCAAGCTGGATGAGATCGGCGACCTTCATTTTATGAACCCGCTTGTGGGGATCGCGGCGTTCGACGCGAGTGAGCGAAGCCTTGGCCATGGCCGTTTCCAGGCGCATGACGGTTTCGGCGTTCTTCCTGGCGGCGGCCGGGTCGTCGCCGATCAGTTCGAAAACTCTCTGCACATGCTGCAGGTAGTGCTCGCGCGTTTCCTTCGACTTGGCGTCATCCTTGATGTAGTAGTCGCGATCGGGCAGGGCCAGGCCGCCCTGATCCACGTCGGCGATTACCTGCTCGGAGTCGTCCGGGTCTTGCGTCGAGCCCGCCGAAAAGAGCATGGAACTGTTGTAGGAATATCCGTCGTAGATCAGTTGCAGCCGCGCCACTAGCGGCGTAAGTTCTTTCGCCGACTTGATCTCGGCCACTGCGTCGAGTTCCGGCTGAATCGCCGCGAGGCCGCGTTTTTCGACTGCGGCATCGTCCATGCAGGCGGCGTAGAAATCGCCAATCTGCCGCGTTACGGCATTGCGTCGCTCGTCCGGTTGGGCTGCCTGTTCAAGCATGGCGCGGAGGAAGGTCAGGTTGTCCTGATAGAGCTTGGCGTAGACCGACCATGATGTCTGATCGGGCGGGATCGGGTTTTTCTTCTGCCAGCCGCCGCAGGAATACTGGTAGAGATTCACGCAAGGGTCGACGGATTTATCCATCGACGAAAGGTCGAGACTGGGGCTGTAGGGCAATAGCGACTCGGAAGACGGCTGTGTGGATGGCGATTGAGCATTAGCCTGAGGATTGGACAACGATAGAGTTACAGCCAGAAGCAACAACAGGAACACAGTGTGTTCGCGCATATTCACCTTGGACGGGAGTCATCGGAAGAAGTCATGAGCAAGGCAATGGTATTGGACACTTTTGCCAAAGATCAAGCGCTTGGACAAGTCCTCCAGAGGTGCGCGATTGGTATGCTCTAGCGCGCCGGAAATGGGCACTGTGGCTTGAGATGCTGGCCGGCTAGAAACTGGCGATCACCACATTGGGCGTAGATGGCAGCATGAACTTTACGCCACGCTGCTGGTTGGCTACGATGGTGGCCTGCTGGTCGAGCGCGGAGAGCGGGATGTGCTTTGTCCAATAGCCGTTCTGCCAGTAATTGCCGCCGATATAGATCACGCCGTCCGCTATAGCATAGTCAGGGACCTCCTCGCGATGGCCGTCGCGATAGACCAACACTGCGGGCGGGAGTTCTCCGGCTGGCGATTCGGTCGGTTCCTTCTGCGTGGCGGACAGCGGCGGTTTGGCAGGCAGTTTCGTGATGGATGGCTCCGCATAATCGGGATGCGCGGAGGTTCCACGTTCGTCCGTTTCTTCGGCTGTTTGTCCGGCGCCACCAAATCGCACATAGCGATCGCCCCGCCACTCGATCAACAAGGGAGCGGGCCTGGTTTTACGCGGAGAATCGTCAGCTGAGGCAGCCCGCACGATCACAATCTGGGGCCGTGCGTTCTCAGCGTCGCTCTCAACTGCGTAGGGCTCGCTGGTGTCGTAGTCCGAATAGAGAAAGGGCGAGTCCAGAAACATTCCTCGGGTAAATGGGCGCGTTCCACGATGCAGACCTATCCCACCCCTGACGCCGCGTGCAAAGCCGCCATGCGCTGTGGAAACCGGCCGGCCCATCGCCCCGCGCATCTGCGCGGTTGAGAGCGGCACGGATACTATGGCTGCAAGTATCACGATGCTCAGCCGCCGGAACATATCGGTCGGTTCCCTTTTGGACTCGAAGATGGTTACTATTTTACCCCCTTTTCGCCCGCCCACGCCGCGATTCGAGGGGTACACAAATGCAGTCGCTGAGGAACCACCCCCTAGTTGAACCTTGGGTGCAACCCTTGCCCGGGGAGTAGAATCTGACTAAGTAGGAGCGCGCTGTCCTTGTACAGGCTCCTCGCTCGAAACTGCACTCCCCACATTCGAAGGGAGGTACGGATTATGAGCAGATTCAATCTTCTTCGATCCCTCCTCGCATTTGCTGCTTTCGTCGGTCTTGCGCTCACGCCAATTTCAGCATTCGCCCAACACGGCGGTGGCGGCGGTCACGGCGGCGGGGGGGGTGGGGGTTCCCATGGCGGCGGTGGTGGCTATCATGGCGGTGGCGGATCTTATGGCGGCGAGCGGTCTTCCGGCGGAGGACGTGAATACCAGGGCGGCGGCTTTCGTGGCGGCCGTTCGGACAGCGGGTACGGCGCAGCGCGCGGCATGACCGGGCGAAGCGGCGGTTCGGAAGCTGCCCGCAATTTCGGCTCGGAAGGAAATCGTTCGTCGAATATTCGTCCCGCAATCAACGATGGCCAATGGCATTCGTTCGGCAACTCCAGTAGTTCCGCGCACTCAAGTCTTTCCGCTCGTAATGCTGGAAGTCTCGAGGGCGGTTTTCACTCTTTTGGCCCTTCAAGAGGCGCGGCGCCGGGCATTGGTAGAGGCGTTGGCGGTTGGGGTGGCTACGGTTGGGGCGGCTACGGTTGGCGTGGTGGTTGGGGTTGGGGTGGTGGTTGGGGGTGGGGAGTTTGGGGCTTCGGATTCGGATGGCCGTACTGGGGCGGTTACTGGGGCCCGGGCTGGGCGTTCGCTTGGAATCCTTGGTGGTACGGCCCTTATGGGTATGGCCCTTATGGCTATGGCCCTTATGGATACGCGTGGCCGACGTACGGCTACTCCAGTTACGACTACGACTGGTCCGACGACCCGCCGCCGTACCGTCCAGATGCGTCGTATGACAACAACTCGCCGGGAAACTACCTGAGCCCGACAAGCTCGAGCTAGATTAGGAGCTCCATCTCCGGATTCAGCGCCTGAGGGCGCTCCCATAACGCAGCACTTACGGCGTCGCTTATGCAGCCCGCCACCCGGCGCCGTGAGAGGAGCGAGTTACCTCCCTCGGCGTTGGCCGCTACTTTTTTCTTTATCTTTTGTCCTTATCCTTATCCTTGGCATCTTCCGTGGGTTCCAGTGCTCCGGGCATCACCTTGAGCGGAGCCGAGCGCTGCTCGTCGAGTTCGCGATGCGGCAGCGGCTTGCGCGGCAGCATCTGGTCGCGCATGGCGGCGTCGTATACGAAAATAGCCTCCACGGTTGCCGCCTGCGCCAGGTCGCCGGGCTGCAGGCGTTCGTAGGTGTCCATGTTCGAATGATGGGTGCGCGATTCGTAGTCGAGCTCGTCCTGAATGAACTGGAAGCCGGGAACGCCGACCGCATCGAACGATTGGTGGTCGGTGCCCCCGGTGTTGCGCGCGGTGATGGTGGTGACGCCGAGATCTTTCAGCGGTTCCATCCATTGCGCAAAGATGGGGCCCACCGCGATGTTTTCCTGCAGATAAATCCCCAGGATTTTACCGGTGCCGTTGTCCACGTTGAAGTAGCCGGAAA
>Ga0181532_10004845_pt1 | contig 11607 bp, 7 predicted proteins | sample PEATcosm2014_Bin_33_FD_119768 | JGI IMG/M metagenome (GOLD analysis project Ga0181532, IMG submission 119768) | Peatland microbial communities from MTU Mesocosm Facility, Houghton, MI, USA - PEATcosm2014_Bin11_30_metaG | ecosystem: Environmental > Terrestrial > Soil > Wetlands > Peat | place...
GCCGTCGCAGTTGCGGTCACGGTCACGGTCGCGGTCATCGTCGCCGTTGCGGTCGGCGTCGGGGTGGCCGTCGCGCTTGCGGTTGCCGTCGGAGTCGCCGAGGGCGTCGCGATTATCCCGTCATAGACCAACGACCGATTGTTGGTCGTGTCCGCCACGTAAAGATCGATATTCGAATCGACCGCCACCGCCGCCGGCGAGCACAAGCTGTCCGCGCCAAGTCCGTTCAAGTCGCCCGGAGCAATTCCCCGATTGCATCCCGAGGTCGTGAAATTGCCGCCGTCGCCCTGTCCGATCACCATCGCCGCCGCGGGATTCGAGCCGAATGGCGCGTCGTACTCGAGTACCCGATCGTTGTTCACGTCGGCCACCCACAGGTTGCCGAGCACGTCGAGCATCACTCCTGCCGGTGCGCATAATGTCGATGCGGTCGGCGCCGACGCCGAGCCTTGATTGCATCCCGACGCCGTGAAGTTGCCCGCCTGGCCGAACACCCGCGTCGCATCTTGCGTGCCCTCCAGCGGCGCGTCGATTTCCAGCACGCGGTTGTTGCTCGAGTCCGCGACAAACAAATTCCCCGACATATCCAGCGCTACGCCGCCCGGATTGCACATCCCATGACTGCTGGGCGACGGATCCGGCCCTACGCCGTCCGCGCATTGCGTGTCGGAGAAATCAGACACCGCCCCCTGCCCGTAGGACCGATTCGCCAGCGCATCCGACGCGACCGGCGGATTGCCCGCTTTGGCGAACTCGAGCACCCGATTGTTCCCCGAGTCCGCAATATAGATGTTGCCCGCGCCGTCGAGCGCCACCGCCGCCGGATTGCACAAGCTCGTCGCACTCGCGCCGTCGAGATTGCAGTTCCTGGTCGTGAATGCGCCCCCCTGCCCGTAAACGAAATCCGCCGACCCGTCGCCCGCGCCCGGCTCGCCGCTGGCCGCGTTGAACGGCGTGTTGTACACCAGCACGCGATTGTTGCCTAAATCCGCCACGTACAGATTTCCCTTCTGATCGACCGCCATGCGCGCCGGACCGCACAGACTGTCCGCGCCGAGCCCGGCCACGTCGCCTCCCGCCACGCCGTTATTGCACTTGTACGAGAAAAGGTCGGGCTGTCCCAACGCCATATCCGCCGGCTGCGCACTGACGTACGACGACACGTCATTCCATCCGAGCACGCGATTGTTCGTGCTGTCGGCGACATATAGATGCCGATACGGTGGGTCTGACGACGCGTCCACTGCGATTCCGCCCGGCGTGTTCTCGCCTACCGCATCCACGTAGTTTGGCGCGTTGTGCGACAGATCGATCTGCCCGCCCACGCCGTTGGCCACTGCGTTGCCCGGCGAGCCGCCCTCGTTGAACTCCAGCACCCGATTGTTCGCCTGGTCGGCTACGTAGAGATTGTTGACCGCATCGATCGCCAGCCCCATCGGAAACTGCAGCGTGCCGGCGTTCGGATTCTGCGCCCCGGGCCCTATCACCAGGTTGAGCAGCTCCGCCGTGTCCAGCGCGACGGGCTGCGTGTACTCGTACACCTGGTTATGCGGCTCCGATGAAACGTAAAAATTCCCGTTCGAATCAACTGCTACCCCCGACGGTTGCGCCAGGTTGTTTCCCTCGAAAACCAGGTCGGCAGCAGCATTGTTGGTCTGCTCGTAGCCGAACGGGCCGTTGTACTCCAGCGCCCGATCGTTCTTCGTGTCGGCGACGTAGAGATTGTCGCCGCCATCGACTGCGATCCCCACCCCGAAAAACGGCGCCGTGCACAGCGTCGTCAGAGTCGCGCCGCCGCCCTGGTTGCATGCTCCGCTGACCAGGTTCGGCTGTCCGATCGCCACGTCCGCCGTCGCGTCGCCGAAATTCCCCGGCGGCCCGCTCACCTCGGTCATCGGAATCGGCGAGAAAAACACCAGCGCCCGATTATTACCCACGTCCGCAACGAATAGATTGTTGCTCGCATCGACCGCCAAACCTTGCGGACTACTGAGACTGTTGGCGCCCAGGCCACGCACGTTCGTGATAAAGCTCCCGGCCTGCCCGAATACCGCGAACGCTGCGAAATCGTTCGTCTGCTTTGTACTGGAAAGCGCCGCAAACGGGTCTGCAAATACTAATACCCGGTTGTTCAGCGTGTCGCCGACGTAGACGTTATGCGACAGGTCAACCGCGACTCCGATCGGTTGGCACAAGCTCACCGCCGCCGGCGCTGGCGCATTCTGATTGCATCCCGATGAATTGAAATCAGGCTGCCCGATCACCAGGTCCGCCGCGCCACCGGACTTAAATGCCGCGATGCTCTTCCAGCCCAGCACGCGATTGTTCTGCGTGTCCGCCACCAGCACGTGGCCGGCCGGCTGGTCGATCGCCACTCCCGCCGGCGCGTCCATTCCGATCGCGTCGACAAAGTTCACCGCGGTGTTGATGAAATTGATTTGCCCCAGCACGCGATCCGCGATCAGCGCGCCAACTCCCGCGCGCAACACCCCGCGCATTGTCGCAAGCACCAGTGCGGCCGCAATAGCCGTCGCCAATACCATCCCCCCGGTCCGCAAACTAGGGCGCACGCGCTCTCCTTCCGACAGCTATGACCTGCGACTTCCGGCTATGCTTGGTGATGAGGGTGGATGAGGAAGCAAGACAGACGGCGGGGTCTGGTTGCGTGTTAACTGCGCGTTAACTGCGTAATTCGGCCAAGCATAGCGCCACTGCGCGCTTCCTCGAACAGTAATAAAGTGCTTCAAAGCACCTATTTTCCACTCTTACCTCCGATTTCCCGCCCCAGTCAGGATGTAGCGTCCCACGCCACCTCGATTCCCGCCTCTCTGCTACGTCGCCCGTTATTTCACGGGAGGTGCCACAGACACACGGCGGCCGGCCGGCGAGGGTTCTGCGGATCAAGCAGAGGCCGCGCCCCCAGCGCGCCTGAGGGTGCCGCCTCCGAGGCCTGTGCGCTTTTTTTGTGTCATTCTAGAGCGGAAGCTGCTGGAGCGAAGAATCCCGGTTCCTTCCTGGTTGCCTCGCCCCTGAGGCGAGATGTCACAGACACACGGCCGCGCCCCCGCCGCGGGTGAGGGTGCCGCCTCCGAGGCCTGTGCGCCTTTTTTGTGTCATTCTAGAGCGGAAGCTGCTGGAGCGAAGAATCCCGGTTCCTTCCTGGTTGCCTCGCCCCTGAGGCGAGATGTCACAGACACACGGCCGCCAGCCGCTTGGTGGTCGAAGGCACCAGATTGCTAAGGTGGTCAGGGGGGGTCTAACGGCATCGGCCCGCATCGTATCGGATAGGAGAAGGGGGGCCTAAATCGGGGAGCCCTCGCATCGTATCGGATTTGCTCGCCTCAGACAAAAAAAGACACTTCTTTCGGGAGGGCCCTGACTGTTTGTGTCCGCGGCGTGCCTTCAAAACAGTGCTTTAAAAGAAAACCCGAACGGCGGATATTGGCGCACGTCCTTTCGACTCGCAAGACGGAGGTTGGAAACATGGATCGTGTCGATGGAAAGACCGCATTCATAACGGGAGGAGCGCGCGGGATAGGACTGGGTATCGCTCGCGCCTTCGCGCGGTCCGGCGCGAAGCTGGCGCTCGCGGATATCGATCAGGCCTCACTGGTCACGGCAAAATCCGAGCTTTCGGACTTGACCGCGGTGGAGACGTTCAAACTCGACGTGCGCGACCGCTCTGCCTACGCTCGGGTCGCCGACGAAACCGAATCTCGACTCGGCACGGTGTCAATTCTATGCAATAACGCTGGAGTGGCCGGAGACCAGCACGTTACGCGCCTGACTTACGAATATTGGGACTGGGTAATGGGAATTAATCTGCACGGCGTGATCAACGGAATCCAGACTTTCCTCCCGCGGATGCTCAACCGCGGCGGTGGCGGGCATATAGTCAACACGGCTTCGGGTGCGGGACTCGCCGCCACTTCTAGCGGCCTCTTATACACAACCTCGAAATTCGCGGTGGTGGGTCTTTCGGAATCTCTGCGCAACGCTCTTGAACCGTTTAAGATTGGCGTCAGCGTATTATGCCCCGGTCCAGTCAATACAAAGATCATCTCGAACAGCCGCCAGACGCAGCCTCCGACACAGGTGACAGCCGAAGAAGCGAAGGTCTTCGAAACCATAATTGCGCAAGTCAACGCAGTCCTGGCCGCAGGCGTCGATCCTAACGAAGTAGGAGAAATGGTTCTGGCCGCCGTGAAGGCAAATCGGCTCTATATCCACACCGATCGAATCATGGCTGGACTGATCGAGGCAAGGACAAGGATGCTGCTCGATGCGATGCCGCCCGCGAAATAGCAACCAGGGTGACTAGCTCTCTAGGTGTGCTGATTCAGACCGGGCGCAGCCGCTGCCTTCTATTAGAGGCACAGTGTGAGTACAAGCGGCCACGTTCGAACCGGCCGGTCTGATCTGGATCACGGGCCGGAAGAAGCACGAGCGCGAGAGCCGCCTCCTCGCGCGTCATCGTCGCCAAATCGCGCCGCAATAGTCACCGGCACCAGATAGCCGAACTGGTTGCCCCAAAATTATCGCGCATCTGTGCGGATGATTCGGAGCTTGGGTCTGCCCAGTGTCGTCTTGAGTCTCGCCCCAAAACGGCCCGATTCAAGTACAACGAGCCGACGCGCCGCACGTCACTCACGGGCGAGGCAACCAGGAAGGAACCGGGATTCTTCGCTTCGCTCTAGAATGACACAAGAAAACCTGCCCTGCCCTGACAAGTTCTAACAGGCCGTCAGGCCGCATCTTTGTTTTAGCATTGGGTGCAGGGGTCACCCCTGCCCGTGGCAACGGCAGCGCAGTTTTGAGCCGTTGGCAGGGGCCGCGCCCGCCAACGGCGGGCGGCCTTAATACTGAGTGCAGGGGTCACCCCCTGCCCGCGCCCGCCAACGGAGCGCGGCCTTAATACCGGGTGCAGGGGTCACCCCTGCAAACCCACTTTAGATTTCGGGCTGGCGTGGCGTTTACACTAAGCTGAACGGTCGGTATCCTCAGCTACCAAACGACCGGTAGGGGCTCTGGATCGCTCTTGCGCCCTCGAGAAGATCTAACAACAGCGAAAATGCCCAAACCACTACGCAAGCGCAAACTAAAAAGCGCGCGCACCAAGCGCACCACCCGCGCAACCTCCGATACCTATGACCAGATTCTCGCCGTCGCCGAACAGGAGTTCGCCAACTCCGGATACAACGGCGCCTCGCTAGAGGTGATCGCCCGCCGCACCGGCATCCGCAAGGCGTCGCTGTTCTATCACTTCAACAGCAAGCGGAAGATTTTCGACGCGGTCGTCCGTCGGATTTTCGATCAGTTCGTCTCCATCGGGCGCGAGACCGCCCAGATCGAGAATCCAAAGGAACACCTGCTCGCGATCATCGTTCGCCTGCACGATTTCATCGCGACCCATCCGAACCACGCGCGCCTGTTGATGCATCGCGTGCTTGAGGACCCGGCCAGCGTGCGCAGTTCAGCCGAGCTGTTCATCAAGCCGCTGGTTATCGCGATGGCTCAACTGGTCATCCGCGGCGCCGAGATGGGAATCATCCGCAACGGCGACAGTCCGGTGGGCCTGACGCTGGTCGCACTTGCAATACCGATCCTCCCGTACTCCTTTGCGCCGGTGGTCGAAGCCTGCACTGGCATGGAGGTTTTGTCGCCCGACAGTATCGCGGGTATTCGAGTTGAAGTGCTGCGCCGGGCCGATCTACTCCTGAGCCCCTAGCTGAAATTTCGCTCTCGCCTGCGGCGCAGGCTGCCTCGCCATCAGTTGCGCCGCTACCCTGCTCCCGGATCGTCGACAACCATCGGAGCGAAACCAGTCTCCGCCGGGCACCCCGCTCGCACGATAAGCTGAGCAGCCGGCGGATGCGTTGAAAATTAATTTTCCTGCAACCTGCCAAAGCACCTTTGTGCATTGACTTTTGCCCAAAGCAGAATTACTGTCCGTCCCCGAAACTACCGGTCGGTAGGTCAGAGCGCGAACAATCCGGCCCGCCGGCCGCATGCAGTCACGGAGACGCTTATCGGCTCAAACCTCGATAGATTTCGGTGCCCTGCGGTCTCCAGCCGCGACCACGCGCGCCGCCAGAAAGGGGGTTTTTCCTTCGGCTGGGGACAGGCCCTCGATCTCAGTCAAAGTTCGAAACCGGCTTCTGAACTAGGGAGGATCTATGAAAAGGCAGCTTCTGTTTCTAGTCCTTGCTGGCGGCTTGGCACTCATGACGGCCCCCATTGCGATTGCGGGCACGGCGGCACCCGGGTATTGCGGACACAACTATGCGATGCTGATGCAGGGAACCGAACCCAACCCCAATCCTGCCCAAGGCTCTTCGGCAGGATATACAGGGGCGCTCACCGGCATCGTCGGCGTTGGCGTCATCCAGTTCTCCGCAGGCTGTCGTAATATCAGCGGAGAATTGATTTACAACGACGGTGACATCCAATTTACCGTAACCGGTATCGGCGCCTTTGCCGGTCCGGCCGCCTGCTACTCGTCAGAATCGATATTGGCCGGTCTGCCGTGCTTCGACGGTGGCAACCATTTCTCCGCTGCAAGTGTCACCACCGCGGGTGCGCCGCCCGGGATGTCGCTGCTGCAATTCACCGCCAACTTTAATTTCTACGACTTGGGCCTCGAATCCAGCCCGACGGGCAGTATGCCATTCGCATTCACCATCCAGGAGACGGCCGGAGACTCCATTCTGGTTGGGACCACGGTTCCATCACCGACGGCGCCGGTTCTTACTTTGACGATGCAGGAGCAGTCGCCCTATTTGGTTAAGATTCCTACCACTTTTGGCGAGCCTCCGTATGCTGGCGTTTCGGCAATCGTTTGCACTGGCACCGGCGCCGACGACGACGACCTGATCGCCGAAATCTCCAATAACGACTCTGGCGGAGTCGCGGGAAGCTACGGCAGCGCCGTTGGATCGGTGCAAATCTTGAGCAGCCCAGCCACCGGAATCCTCAGCTTCAATACCAATGATAACCTCCAGGTCGCCGGGAGCACTCAGCCTGTGTCCAACAACACAGCCTGCAACTTCTCGGAGATTCCTGATCCTTATGATGGGCCTGCCACCTTTGCAGACGGTACCAGCAACCTTTGGAGCACGATCACCAGCGCCGCCTCCGACCCGACATGCACCAATGCGAACTCGGCCGGCGGCGGATTCACAACCAGCCAGGTGGCATGGGGCGCGAGCGATCAGAACTCCTATGCGATGGTGACTGGTCTTACTGAAACATCCTTCCCATTCATTCCGCCGGGCGAGATGTCGACTTGCACCCACTTCGCCGTGGCTCCGGCAACAGTCACGTTATGACGGCTATTACGGTGACTAAAACGAGTCCGCTTGGATGCGACATAACCGCGACGCTTGGCGCCGTCACCGGAACCGGCATGCTCACGCTGGCCAACGACACCAACACCCGGACCACAACCCGTGGAAGGTGGATCGCCGGAACTGAACAATGCGGCAACGCTCGGCGTCAGTTGCACACAGCCACCGACAACCGCGAGATCTCCGGACCCATCCACCGCTTCAGCGACGATGACGGTGTCGTCGCTGGCTTGCCAGTTGATCGGGACCACCTCCTTCCCGGTCACCTGCAAGAACTAAGGGGGAGTTCGAACCCATAACCCCCTGACCGAACGGCGGGCCCAAAAAGGGCCCGCCGTTCGCACTTTCCTCTCCCGGCGATAGGTCCCGACCCATATGGGAAAGGGATGCCCGCATTCGCATTACTTTCTGCGGATAGCTGCCAAAAGTTCGCCTCGGTAATCGCGGTGCGCTAAATGCAAACCGGTTCGCCCGCGGAAGTGGCCGCGCCCGCCAACGGCGGGCAGCCTTAACGTTGGGTGCAGGGCTCAGCCCTGCGGTGCAGCGGTCACCCCTGCGTTTCACATTCAATTCAGAGTATCCCTCCATCCCTCCACCGCCCTCCCCTCCGCACTTTCCCGGATTTTTCCTTTTCCTCATCCGCCTGCTAATGTTCTTCCCGGAAACCGCCGAGCCATCGGTACGGAAAGGAGACCGCCACCATGACCATCAAAGAGCGAATCGGGTTTGTGACGCTGACTCTCGCCGCCGCACTCGTCGGAGGAGCAGTGTCTGGCCATATCTTTGCCGCGCGCGCCGTTGACGCCGCCGCAGCCCCCAAACTGATGACCGCGCAGAAGTTCATGCTCGTCGACGCCAAGGGCAATACTCGCGGCGAGTTCAACGTCACCAGCAGAGGCGTCGCCCAACTCGGCATCTTCGACGGCACCGGCATCTTGCGCGCCGGGCTCGGCGTCGGCGCCGACGGCGCCCCGGCGCTCGGCATCTTCGGCCACGACGGCAAGCCGCGAATCGAAGTCGGACTCGCCAACAGCGTCGCCCGCATTGTGCTCTACAATCCCAACGCGCTGCCGCAAGCCACCCTCGCCGTTGCTACTGACGGGCAGTCCGCTCTGGATCTCCTGGACAACACCGGCATTCCGCGCGCCTCGATGGTAGTGGCGGCCAACGGCGCTCCCACCCTGCGCCTGGCCGATCAGCACCGCGCGCGCGTCGGTCTCGACGTGACGCCCGACGGATTGCCCGGCCTCGCACTGCTAGGCGCCGACGGCAAGACCCGCGCCTCGGTCACTCTCAATGCGGACGGCGCCGGCGCGTTCACGTTGTTCGACGCCAATGGAAACGCGAACAGCTCCGTCCCCTGATTGACTCTTCACCAGGGGTGGCCCGCGATGGCCACCCCGCTTTTTTCTCTGCCCGAGGAACCAATGCGCCAACAGCCTTCAACTTCTGTCGCCGCCGTCTTTTTGATTGCCACGTTTTCGGCTGCGCTCTTCGGATGCGGCTCGCTCCAGCCCAAACCGCCGACGCCCGAGCAACAGGCCGAGCAGATCGAACCGATGCTCTCGGCGGCCGGCTTCAGGATGCTCCCGGCCGACACTCCCGAGCGCCAGCAGCAACTCGAGTCGCTGCTTTCGCTCCAGGTTCAGTACTACATCGGCAAGACCGGCAACCTGCACTATTGGATGGCCGATCCGTACTATTGCAAATGTATGTACATCGGCACCGAGGAGAATTATCAGGCGTACGAGAAGTTGAAACTCAACGAACAGTTCCAGGCAAAGGAAGGCGAGATCTCCCAGCAAACCCTCGAAGCCCAGCAGCTCGAGGAAATGGACATGCAGGAAGAGATGTTCAATCCATACGGTATGGGCCTCGTCGGTCCGATGGGCCCTGCGATGTACTGGTGATAAATCGCGCCTGTGCAAAACGTGACCACCATCGTCAAATTACTCTCGCAGCTCGATCAACTTTTCTGAAAAAAGATGCACTTTGAGGCTTTCCTCGAGCGATGCCGTGCGCAATGGCCCGAGTTCGACGACGCCGGCAGCCTTGCCCGCTCGACGCATCCCGCCGATCGCTCTCTCTCGCACATCCTTGGCGAAATTCCCGGGATGGCCACCGAGAACAAGCTCCGGCTGCTCAATTGCGCCGTCGCCTCCCTCGTTCAGGGCGAAGTTTACGTTGAAGTGGGATGCTACAAGGGCGCCAGCCTCGTTGGCGCGGCGGCCTCCAATCCGCACGCGCGCATTTTCGCATGCGACAATTTCTCGCAGTTCGACGGCGCCGCCGACGCGCTCCACCGCACGCTCGACGCGCACACCGCGCCCGCCCAGGTCACCTTCCACGACATGGACTTCCGCGATTTCCTTGCCGCCGCGCCATGGCGTCCCGCGCGCATCGGCGCCTACTTCTACGACGGCGGCCATTCCTTTCGCGATCAGTATGACGGCGTCGCACTCGCGCTCCCCCATCTCGCCGACGACGCCGTCGTCATCATCGACGACACCAACAAACGCGCCGCTCGCTCCGCCAACGGCCTCGTCGCGCGCGCCCTGCCCTGCTTCGAACTCGTCCTCGATTTGCGCACGCCCCGCAATCATTCGCCCACCTGGTGGAACGGCGTCCAGCTGTTTCGTTATCGCCGCCGGCCGGGCGACCACGCGATTCGATTCCCCGGCGCCGGCTTCGCCATCCGCAAATTTATTTACGACGACATCCTGCTCGAGATGAAACATCGCCGCCGCGCGCTGCGCAAAAGCATCAAGGACCGCCTCCGCGCCAAAAACTGATCCCACTCGTTTTCCCTTTAACCTGTTCTAACCGGGCGCAGCCCGCATTTATGTTTGAACATTGGGTGCAGGGCTCACCCCTGCCCATCGCGTAGTCGCGAAAAGATGCGCTGCGCAGATTTTCGCGTCTTCTCACTGCGGGTGCAGGGGCTGCAGCCCCTGCCCAAGGAAGTGTGAAACCCACGGTGGGTTTCACATTCAACTAAGTTCCCCCGTCTCCTTGATCGCTCCCAGCACCGCCTCGTCCGCGCTCGGCTGCGCGATCCCAAGCTTGTCCAGAATCGTTTTCTGTCCGATGCGCAATCCCCGATCCGCCAGCATCGCCACGATCTCCGCGAACACTTTCACGTCGCTGTCGTCCGGCAACCCCAACTCGATCTTCGGATAGTGCGCCTGCGGCCCCATGTTCAGCTCGACGATCGGCCGAACCAGGTCGCGTGCGAGCGTCGCCGCCAATCGCCTCGCGTCCGCATTCAGGATGTCGCGTCTCACGCCCTCGTGGACTTCCGCCGCCGCGCGCGATCCTCCCGAAGCGGGCATCTCAGTAGTCAATGTCTGTCCCAGAACTGCCTTACTCACTTGCGCGTCCAGATACTCACAAAAGTTCTGATACAACTCCGCGCTGCCGTTCTGATGCGCCTCGGTAAACTCTATTACCATCGACTCCGGCATTATCGCGGCCGCATCAGTGCCTATTTTCGACACTGCCCGCAGTAGTGCCTGCTTGTCCTGTTCCGACGCGCCCGGATGGTATTTGCCTACTCGCAGAGGCTGCCCGAATACCTCTGTGAACGTTACCCAGTCCTTTAGTACGTAGTTCTTGAACAGGTATGCCCACCCGGCGGCGCGCGCCAACCCGCCTCGTATCGGCAGACCGGCCTTCGCCTTTGCGAAATGAGTCACAAACTTGTACGGCGCCAGCGGCGCCGTCATCGGCTGTATTCCGATTCCGGGGCGCATCGACGCGTACATTCCTTCGCCCCCGAAATGCGTCGGTAAGCGCGGCTGCGCGTCGCTCTCGGCCGGGATTGCCTGGCCGTTCAAAGTGCGCACCAGTATCTCTTCGCCCGATATCCAGTCAAACGCGAACCAGCGCGGGTCGCGCCATTTCAATTGCGCGGGAAACCATTCTCTCCCAGAGGTATCCCAGATTATTTCAGTTGCCGAAAACCCCTTGCCGACCGCGTCGAGCACGTCGAACAGCACGCTGTCCAGTTGCAGCGGCCCGTCGGCGATCATTTCGCGCACCATCGCCGCGGCGCGTTGATCCTCGGACCCGCTCGACGCCGCCCGCACCACCAGGTCCAGTTGCGCCACCGCATTCTTGCGCGTGCCGAGCACGGCCAGATAATGCAGATCCTTCTCTTCCATTTCCTCGGCCAGCTCGAGATACAGAAACGGATCTCCGAACTCGGCTTGTTGGAGGATTCCCGTCAATCGTTCCGGGGTCAGTCCGATCGACGGATGCA
>Ga0181532_10004846_pt1 | contig 11605 bp, 4 predicted proteins | sample PEATcosm2014_Bin_33_FD_119768 | JGI IMG/M metagenome (GOLD analysis project Ga0181532, IMG submission 119768) | Peatland microbial communities from MTU Mesocosm Facility, Houghton, MI, USA - PEATcosm2014_Bin11_30_metaG | ecosystem: Environmental > Terrestrial > Soil > Wetlands > Peat | place...
ATTGAGTAAGGGGTTTGAATTGTCGCCGTCGTTCATGTAGTTCACGTCGCCCACGTGATTGGTGTCAATGCCCAGCGGAAACTGGGTGCCGATCTCGCGCACATAGTCGATGGAGAACGTGCCGTGCTCCCCCATCTGATGCTGAATTCCAGCGCTCATGTGAACTACCCGGGGCGTCTTGAAACCGGGCGCCAGCAGGCCCCCAAAATTTGCCAGGCTGTTGGTGAGCGAATACATGTTCGGGCCGCCGGTCACCGCCGACTGCGCGGCCATGAACTTTGACTGCAAGTCCTGAATCGCCGTTGCCACCGCGCCGATCGGCTGGCCGCAAATCTGCGTGGCGATATCCAGCGAATCCACCGAACTCCTCAGCGATCCATCCGGAAACAGCACCGCCCCCGTCGGACAAAGCGTCAGACTGCGGTTGTACTGCCCGTTCGACAAGCGGTTGATGCGATCCTGATAGGCATTCTGCAGCAGAAAATTGTCATAGAACATTCCGCCGCTCGCCCGCACCACCGTCCGCCCATTGTGTCCCGGATCCCACGCCACACCGGCTTGCGGAGCAAAATTCCAGTTCGGCTGGTTCACGCTCTGGCCGAGGAACTGGTGCCCACCCGTGGCATTGTTTGTAATCAGACCAAATTGATCAAGAATCAAACCGCTGGTGCACGGTGGAGTCTTCACGATCGTCAGATTGATCGCGGAACATGGCAGCGGCCCGAGGTCGCTGTCGGTGCGTCCGCTGTCGCGGACATAATTGACGCCAACGCTAATATTGACGCTCGGAAACAGGCTGAACGTGTCGCCCACGTACCCTTCGAGGCGGGTGTCGAAGTGTCCGCCGCTCGACCGGTTGAATGCCGAGTGCTCGCTGAAATTTCCGAGGCCATTGAAAATCGTGACCGTGCCTACTGGATAGTTCAGCGGATTGTCCGCCGCTCCGTGCGGATCGTTTGCGTAAAGCGGCAACAGGTTCGGATCGCTATTGATGGCAGTGATCACATCCAGTCCATTCGAACTGGTCACCGACGGCCCATAATTTCCGGGCGCGTAGAAATCTCCCTGCGCGATGCGATGAATCGCTCCCCCGAAGCGAATCGTGTGGTTCATCTTGTAATGCGTGCTGCCGTCGTAGCGCGCGAAAAGATCGCGCTGAATCGTCTGCCGCGGACCGGCCACGCTTGGCCCCAGGGCATACGATCCAATCTGCATGTGGAAAGGCGCCGGCGCCGAATCGGCCAGGGCCGGATTGATCGCATTCACCATCTTCTGATAGCCGAAGCGCGCGCTATTCACAAACCGTCGCCGGTTCCAATCCAGTCCGAAAACTGCAGCCGGAACATTGAGCTGATTGCGAAAATTCGACTGGCTGTCAGACGGCCCGATCTCGTTTGCGTTGTCGTAGCTGTAGCGCACGAACCACTTCATGTTTTCGTTGACGTCATAATCCAGCCGCGCGGTCAGCATGTTCTCGCGAAAATAAGCGCTCTGCAGGTTGATCTGGCTGGAATTGCTGGTGCCGCACAGTCCTGTAACGTACGCACCCGAGCACGGGAATCCGAGCTGGATCGGCAAATCCCCATCCTGCTTGCTGCGCTCCCCGCCGATGAATAGAAACGCCTTGTCCTTGATCACCGCTCCGCCGGCCCCAAAGCCATACTGCTGGCGGCTGTAATTCGAACCCCCTGAGGGAAATCCCGCGAGGCCGAGGTCCCGGTCTTGCAGATTTCCAAACACATTGCCGTGCCATTCCTCTCCACCCGAGCGCGTCGTAACCCCGACCGCACCGGCTGCGTTCAGCGACTGAAACACCTCTGGCGTGACTCGCGAGACAATCACCTCGCGCACCGCGTCGGACGGCAGGTTCATCGCGGACGCACCCTTGGTCTCATCCATCTCCTCGACTTCATCAAAGTCGTAGTGCGTCGTTCGTCCCAGTTGGCTGTCGATTGAGAGCGATTGAAACCCACTTTTGTCCGGGGCATAAATCCTTCCATCCACCGGCTGCACGCCGGGATCGATCCGGCCCGCATTCAGATAGTTCCGCCCGCCAATCGGCAGGGTATCGCTGGCCTCGCCACTGAACTTGCTCTCCAGGCGCAGCGGCCCCGGATTGATCCATTCCAGTTTGAAATCCGCCGTGGCCACCGCCCCCAACACCACGTTCACGCTGATCTCGGACGGCAGCAGGTCGCGGCCTTCGACCCGCACCACATAAGCGCCCGGCGGCAGCGCTTCGGAAACGTACGTCCCGTCCTTGCCCGTGCGCACCTGGCCCCTGGTTTCGGTGTCCCGCGAGCGGTACAAAACCCGCGCCCCTGCCACGGGGCTGCCGACGTTATCCCGCACCGTGCCTTGAATGGTGCTGGCCGTCGGATTTTCCTGGGTCATTTCCTGCGCCTGCAACGAAATCGTGAGCGCGGCAACAACAATAACGACGAGCAATGGGCCAAGGGGCAGAGAACGCCGAACTTGCAAAGCAGACCACAAGCCAGACCAGTCAAACAAAGTGCCACTCTCCTGGGGGCAGAACCTCAAGTAGAACCTGGAAGCGATTCTGCGTTTAAGGGTCCTGGTTTCAACAGCAATGATTTTCAACTGAAATCGAATAGAACAGTTTACTAGATGCAGAGACTTCAGCGGCGTGATGTACACGTTTTTCTGGAGCCGCTTGCAAACCGCGGTCCGAGCCAGCTCCGGCCGCTCGCCGGAAATGGGAATCGGAGCATGAGAATCGGAGCACAAAAAAAGGAGCCGGAAAATCCGGCTCCCTGAAGAATGATTTGCCACGCGACTAGAAGGTGAACTTTACCCCCATGCGGATGGTGCGGCTGATCTGTTCGAGATAAGGTTTCCCATAGTTGCTGTTGATGGTCGCAATACCTGTTGTACCGGTCGCCGTCTTGGGAGTATTGCCCCCCATAGTGGTGAGCAAGGACTGCCAGTTGTAGCCCGTCTCGAACGCGTAATAGGCAGCAACGCTATTCGCCTGGTAGAGCTCGTTGCCGCCCGGCGCCAGGAATTGCCCAAAGTTTTGTGATTCGAGGAACGGGTAGTATGCGGTTGTTGCGCGCTGGTTAAGGAGATTCGGAATGGTTATCGAGTAGCTGAGGACCTTGCTCTCCCCTATTTTGTAGTTCTCTTGCAGGTTGAAGTCGGACTCCACATACCACGGCGTGCGGAAGACGCGCGGATTGCCGGTCGTAATTATGCCGGTGCCCGGATCCTGGGTGACATCCACCCACTTGCCGCGACCGACGAGGTAGGTCGGGAACGCACCGGCGGGCGGCGCGAACGAATAGCCCACGTCGGCGATGGTGGTCTGTGGGGTACCTTCGTACGCAAACTGGAAGAGGCCAAAGTCGGTGGAAAACCTCTTGTGGTTCAACTCGTAGTAAGCGTAGCCCTTGATAGAACTGGGACGATCCGTCGGCAGGTTTCCGCTAGAGGACTCTCCGTTGGCGCCCCACGAGAAGAAGGGCTCGTCAAAGGCCCGGCTGTTGTTCGGAGCGTTGCGGCCGCCGCCGCCGTCTCCAATGTCAGTGCTCGTGAGCCCGGTGTAGTTGCCGCGGAAGTGGCTGTAAGTGTAAGAGACCATCCCGTACCAATGCTGGCTCGACATCTTGGTGAGCCTCAACTCCAAGCCGTCATAGCTGCGAGCTGCCGGGATGTTGTTCGGCGGGCAGGGTCCCGGAGAGTTGGGACCGGTGGTACCGCACGCACTCGAATTTCCGTACAGGAAGTTATAGAAACCGTCGAACGTCTTGTTGACTCCCTGACCGGGGTTAACGATTACGAAGGTCTCGCCAATGTTCGGGTTGAAAATCGCGGAGTCCTCAATGACATGGTCGTTACGGATGCGATCCCAGCGCGCTTCGAACGCCAGGTTCTTTTTCAACTGGTAGTCAATGCCGAACACGTCTTCGTGCTGACGGTACGGCTTCAGCCCCGGAGCAACACCTTCTTCCGTAGCGGTACACGTCGAGCAGCTAGTGGGGAAGGTCCGGAAGTTCTGGTTTTCCAGGAAGGTATAGCCAGCAGGAGTCGCGCCGACGCCGCCTGGGAAGTTGGCCTCGGAAGCGGAATTGGGACCCACACAGTAGCGCCCGGCGCTGTTAAAGACAGGGTTCAGGTTCTGGATCTGGTCGGTGTCCATTGCGTAATAGCAGTTCTGCCAATATTGGCCGCCAAACGAGCTGATGGCCAGGTTCAGCTTCATGGTGTCGTTAAAGACGCCATAGCTGCCGAATACCTTCATCCTTCCATCTCTGAAAACGTCCCAAGCCGCGCCGATGCGGGGAGCGATCTTGTCGCCCCAGCCGAAGTTGATGGGCTTGGAAATTCCGCCGGCTGGCTGATCTTCGGCAGGCAGGTACTCCTTCTCGACGCGAATCCCCAGGTTGATGGTGACGCCGCGGCCGATGGTCCAGGCGTCCTGAATGAACAGACCATTATTATTGCTGGTTGCCTCGCCGTTGGAACCGTAGTCCCTAATGCTGGCATAGCCGTACAGCCCAGCGCACGACGCCACAGTGCCGTTCGAGTTGTAATTCACAAACGCCTCGTTCAGGCAATTGGCTTGGCCTACCGACCCCTGCACGTTGTAGAAATTGCCGGCGCCTGCGAAGACGTCGACCTCTGGCGTGTTCCAGTGCTGCAGGAGGGTGTTGCTCGTCCGGGTCAACTGATAGCCGCCCTTAATGTTGTGAGTGCCCCACCATCCGCTCTTGAACCATGCCAAATCCGCATCCACTTGATTGCGCTTGGTAGCGTCATAGCCGGTGGTGTTGATGTTATTGGCGATGTTAAAGTAGCCGCCACTCTGATAGAGCGGGGAGGTTGTAGGTATCGCCGCGCCCGTGCAGGTTGTGGCAGGCGGCACCGGGTTGCAGTTCACGTCGGCGCCAGCACCGCTGGTCTGGAAGATATTGATATTGCCGGTGGTGGGGAAGCCAAAGTCGTGATAGTTCTGGAAGGCATAGCCCCATCGAACTGTGCCCACCAAGCGGGGCGTCAGGGTGAAATCCGCACCGACGTTGGTGGTGACGTTGGGGGCGGAACTGCCAAGAGCGTGCGAAAACGCGTATGCCGGGGTTCCAGAACTGAAGCACGGGTTGGTGGCCGAGGTAAATGTGCCGTAGCAGCTAGTGCTGGGGTTGAGCAGGCCCGTGGTCGAATCTGCAAACGGCATTTGCGAGCCGCTCTCTCGCGCATACTGATAGAGCCAGGAACCAAACACGCGTACCTTTTGCGTGATCGCCGCGTCTAAACGACCGTAGGTGTAATAGGTCTGATAATTGCGGCTGAAGGACGTTGGGCCGGCGTTCATTACAACGTTGCGCTCGGTATCGTTCCACTCCGGGTTGAACCCAGCGAAGAACCAAACCTTATCCCTCCACAGCGGACCGCCAAACGTAGCACCCGGGAAGATGTCACTGTACTTGTCTTTCTTAGGCTGGTATTCCTGGTAGTTGGGATCCAAGTAAGCTGAGCCGTTCCCGTTGAGCGTTGTCCCGTAAGTGGGATCGTACCGATCAAAAGCGGTGGGTGAACCATCCCACCCCTCCTTCTCAAACTGCGAGAACACAGATCCGTGCCAGTTATTGCTGCCCTTCTTCATTACTACGTTGATGACGCCACCCAGGGCGCCACCGTGCTCGGCTTCAATACCTGAGGTCTTGACCTGAACTTCTTGAATGAAATCGAAGGGCACGTTGGAGTGCGAGAAACCTCCGATTGAGTCTGCGGTTTCCTGACCTTCGACCAGGTAGGAGTTCTCGGAGTCGGCGCCGCCGGCTACGGAGAAGCCGAATCCCTGCCCGTTGCCACCGCTGCCCGGAGACTGTCCGCCGGTTCCGTTACCACCGCTGGACATCGCCTGGTTGCCGGTGCTGCCCGCCAGAGGTTCATTCCTCGCCGAGGGCGCAAACTGAATCACCGACTGAAACGAACGACCGTGCGGAACATCCTGGACGACCTCTTGGTTAATATTTGTCTGCGTGGTCACCGTGCTCACGTCGATCTCCGGGGCGGCGGAGGTCACTTCAACCACTGTTGAACTGGCGCCCACTTCAAGCTTGAAGTCCACCGTGGGAAGGTGGCCGACTTCGAGAGTCAGGCCCTCGCGTTTCGCGGTCGAGAAGCCCTGCGCTGTGATCTTCAACGTATACGTCCCCGGCGGCAGGTTGGCAAAACGGTAGTATCCGCCGCTGTCGGTCTGCGATTCTTTCTTGCCCACGAGCGACGAACCGATCAACTCCACATGCGCGTTCGCGACTACCGCGCCCGACGGATCTCTTACAACACCCTGCAAGCCGCCCGTGGTTTCCTGGGCGAACGCACCCGCCACCAGCAGCGCCAGCACGAACACAGGGATCAAAATGCGAAACAGCACGCCAATCTTAGCCATGAATCTCTCTCCTTAGGGAACGGAAACCACAAAACTGGTTACTTGCAACATGATGACAACGTTTCTTTCAACCGTCTCAGCGAATGCGAGCTTGTAACGAGCAGGATCCAGATCAACAGACCCGTAGTTAGAGGACTCATAGCAATTCACAATCCAAGACAGCCAAACTTAACACTACGTTCTGTATTGTATTGCAAACACAATACCTTCTAAGCTGTATAGGGGTCGACTTGAGGCTTGAGCGTGGAGCGGATATATGGTTTTTGGTAGACTTAAAACTTCGGATTTATGTTATCCGGGAGAAGGACGCTTAGAACGTCCCCTTGTGCGTGTAGTACCCGGCGCGATAGTGCGACTGATAAGGGCCGCCCGCCGGCGGGTTCGCCAGGTCCACCCGCAGTTGACGAAATTCCGAATTCGAATAGCGCTGTGACGGATAGTACGCCAGCAGATACTGCGTCCGCAGTTCGTCGCTGATCTGGCGGAAAGCGTCGTCCAGTTGCGACAGCGAAGTGGCGTAATAGTATTTTCCGCCCGTATCCGATGAGATCTGAATCAGGGCGTGCTCGCCGCCCGTGTCACGTCCCGCGTCCGCTTCAATGGGCACGATGATGATGCTGTAAATAATCGCTTCCGACTCCTGAGCCGCGCGCAACGCCTGTTTGTAGTTCATCTGGCTCATGGTGTCTCCGCCGTCGGTGATCACGACCATCACTTTTCTTCCCTGCCGCCGGCTGAGCGCCTGCGATCCCAGATAAATGGCGTCGTAAAGCGCCGTCGCCGAGCCATTGCGCACCCGATCGATGCCGGCGTCGATCTTTTTCAAGTCGGATGTGAAGGGCACCATCTGGCTCACTTCCTCGCTGAACTTGTACAGCGCCAGTCCGTCTTGAGGCCGTACAATCGCGTGCACGAACTTGCGCGCCGAGGTCAGCTCCAGCGGCAGATCTTTTCTGGTGCTCAGGCTCGTATCCACCGCCAGTACGATCGACAGCGGCAGGGCTGATTCCCGGCTGAAGATCGCGATCTTCTGCTCTTTGCCGTCTTCCTTCAGCAGAAAATTTTCTTGCTGCAAATTCGCCACTGGAGCCCCGTGCGCATCCGTCACCGTCACGAACACGTTCACCAGCCTCACGTCAGACTTAAACGTGGTTTCCGGCTCCTCCGCCATCAAACCCACGGCGGTGCAAAGGATCGAGATGAAGAATAAGACGTGTAGGATGCGCTTCGTCACAAGCTTCCAAAATTCCAATGGCTCAATAACTGAATGATTCAATGATTCAATCATTATGATGCAGACCGCTCCCCGGCTGTGCCTCCCGGCCGTCGAATTTCTTCGGGAAACGCCTCCCCGTCCGCCCATACCGCTCCATCTTCAAAGTATTCCTTCTTCCAGATCGGCACCGTCTTCTTCAGCGTGTCGATGATCCAGCGGCAGGCCTCAAACGCCGCGCCCCGGTGGGCCGCAGCCACCACGATCAGCACGCTCGTCTCCCCAACCTCGAGCCGTCCCAGGCGGTGGACAATCGACGCTCCGCGCACCCCAAAACGCGTGCGCGCCTCCACTGCCAGAGATTCCATCTGCTTCAGTGCCATTGCTTCGTAAGCTTCATAGTGCAGATAGAGCGTGCGCCGCCGGCGCGTGTTGTCGCGCACCACGCCGTCGAAAATCACCGCCGCGCCATCCGCGGGACGCTTCAACCGCGCAACCACAGCCTCCGCATCAATACGCTCGCGCACGATCCTGACTTCGTCCCGAGCCTCATCCCGAGCCTCATCCCGAGCTATGTCCTGTGGTTCATCCCGCGCTTCGCCGCCTTCCGCCGATCCTCCACTCACCGGCGGCAACAACCCGACTTCATCGCCCTCGCGCAACTCGCGTTCCGGTTCCGAGTATTCCCGATTCACCGCAATCGCCAGCGACGACGCCATCGCTTCAAACCGCGGAGCCTCGCGCGCATAGTAGGAAAGTACGTCGCGCACCCGCGCCGCATCCGGCAGATCAATCGTCTCGCCCGACCGTCCGACCACGTCCTTCAACACTCCAAAAAAAAGCACGGCGATCTTCATCAGAATAAGTTTTCCCGTGGAGATGCGGCATGTGCCACTTCTCCCGCGTAGAACACCCAAAATCCCAAAGGCCGCATGGCTGGCAATTGGATACTGGATACTGGGTACTGCACTCGCGCCCCCAGTGTAGCGCGCCCGCATCCCAAAGGACCTGCCCTTCGGTGTAGCGACCAGTGACCGCACCTATCGTTCGGTTCAATTACCTCCGTAATCGTGCATTAGGTCACTTTCCCGCTTAGTCTTATTGCCAACGCTCCATGTACTGAGAGGAGGCTGCTATCGTTAACGCCGCTCAAACCGACGCCAGCCGCAGCGCGTCCGCTCGGTCTTTTCTTCACAGCCTTAATATTTTGATCAAGTACACGCGGCTGTATGGAGTAAACCACAAGCGCACCGAGGGCCAGTTCGAGACCGCCTGGAGCGAACTCCAACAGGCGGTGCCCAAAACCGGTGACACTGGTTTTCTACTCGGGGTCTCCGACAACAAACTTCTTCTCGATGGCATCCCGCTCGAAGCAGGACAGGCGGAGCGCAGCTTCGCCCAGTTGTTGACCGCAGCCGGGCTCTCCAGCATTCTGTTCTCGAACCAGGTCACGATCGACGACTTTACGCGCCTGGTCCGCGCCTTTGCCGTGGGTGGTTCGAAAGCGCAGGACTTCGCCAAGCAGATTAAGGAAACCCTGGGCGACAACAAGGATTCCTCCATCCGCATCAATGAAGTCAAGTTTGTCGCCGCGGATCCCGCCACCGGCGAATATTCCATCGCCGCCCAACTGGCCGCCCAGGCGCTGGGCCCTGAATTCAAGCAGTGGCTCAATGACCCGCAGAAACTTCTGCAGTTGATTTTCGCTGCTCAGGGAGCGAGCGGCGGTTCGGGCGGAACCGGCGGCGCGCCCTTCGGCAGCGTCCCGAACGTCCCCATTCCTGGCGGCACGGGGTCGGGCGGACCCTCGTCCGGCGGAGCATCGTCCCCCGGAGGGTCGTCGCCCGGAGGGTCGTCCCTCGGAGCATGGACCGGAGGCGTCGTTGCCTTACAGGAAGAGGAAGTCATCCAGACCATTCGCCTGCTCACCCATTTTGGCCAGGCGATGCAGGATCCAAACGCTTCCCCGGAAAATCTCAAAGTCGAACTCGGCAAGGCGCCCGAAGGTGCCAAGGTCAATCTCGCCCAGTTGCTCGAGAGTCTGGCCAAGCAGTCTTCTGAGAACAACACCAGCGACGGTAATGACACCCCGCTGCTGATGAAGGCCGCCGAGAGCATGGCCATCAAATTCGCACTCGACCGCTATGAGCACGGCGAAGTCAAGGTCAACGCCGTCCACGAGATGATGGAGCACATGAGCCGGCAGATGGACACGCTGCGCCAGATCCTGCGGGTTCAGGAAGATAAATTATCCAAAGCCGGCGTGCTGGTTGAGTCCCATGCCGACATTCTCGACCGCATGTTCTGGGCTGAGATTCCCGAAGCCGGCAAGAAAAGCGTTCTGCTCTCCGGCGAAGCCGCCTGCGTGCCGCCCCGCAACATTCGCCAGTTCGTCGAAATTCTTTTTGAACGCGAGGACCATGAGCTCGCCGCCAGAATTCTCTCCAACTACTGCAGCGGCCTCGACGCCAAAGATGCCGACCCGCGCCGCAAGACCGCTACGGGACTGGCTCAACTCGCCGACCTCTATGCCACCGCGCCGGATGAAGTCATGCCCAATGCCCTCGCCCTGATCGGCGAGAAACTGGGGAAGGAAAGCGATACCGAGATTCAGAGCCTGCTGGCCGCCGCTTTCGCGCGCTTCGGGCAGGAGGCCTGCACCCGCAGAAAGTACAAAGCGATCGCTGAACTCTGCTGCTCGCTCGAAAGCGTAGCCCACCAACGGCCTGCCCTGGGGCAGGACCTTCGCTCCCGCGTCGGCATCGAAAATCGTATGCCGGAGATGATCGAAGAAGCCATCAACGCCGACCAGGTTCCCGAGGATCTGATCAACGTCCTGCAGCAGCTTCCCAGAACCTCGGTCGAACAGCTTGCCGAGCGTTTTTTCCGCGCCCAGAAACGCGTCGAATGCGATCGCATTGTCGAAATCGTCGGCGAACTCGGACAACCCGCCATCGACGACCTGCGCGACATGCTGCGCTCCGGCCAGCCGCGCCAGGCCGCCTCGACCGTGGGCTTGCTGAGCCGCCTCGCGGTGACTGAGATGCTGGATTTGCTGCCCTCGCGCATGGGCGAGTTCAACCGTTTCTATCAGGACGTCATCGTTCGCCAGATCGCCTACGGCGCCGCACCAGACCGCGGACGCACCCTGCTCGAACTGCTCGAACTGCTCGACTCGCTCATCCTGCCCGAGGCCATCGACGAGATCGGCATGAGCCAGGACCGCAGCGCCAGTTCCAGCCTGATAGCGCTGGCCACCGCCGGGGAAGCTCGGCACCGTCCGCCGTTCGTGCAACTGAAAGCCATCGAGTCCCTCGGCCGTTTGCGCGAGGTCGAGGCCGTCCCCGTCCTGCGCGCCATCGTCGAAGACAAGAGACTCTTCGGCTATAGCCAGCACCGCGAATTGAGAATCGCCGCCATTCAGGCGCTCTCCAAGATCGATCCCCGCTACGGCACCCAGGCTCTCGCCGACAGCGGCCTTGAGGCCGGTGAACTCGCCATCGCTCCGCTTGATTCCGGCCCCGGATGTCCCTGGGTCCGCCAGCGCCGCTATGAGCGCATCATTTTGTCGCGCACGCTTTCCGCCACGCTTTCCAGTTCCTGGGGAAAGTCGAACATCGTCATGCGCGAGATGAGTCTGGGCGGCGGCATGGGCACGCGCAACGACAATCTCCGGGTTGGCTCCGAAGCCCACGTCGAAATCTCTCTGGGCGTGAAAAAAATCCGCGGCGAGGTTCTGCTCCGCCGCGCCCGCGTCAATGAAATCGGGTTCGAGTTCGTCAGCATGGACCTCGACAGCCGCTACCGGCTCCGCCGCATTCTCGTCGAGGCCCTGCAAAAAGTCCCCGACAACCGCGCCGCCAACTGGGACGGCGAGCGAAAAACGTAGAGCAAGATCTCAGCCTTCAGCTCTCGGTTCTCAGTTCTCGGTTCTCGGTTCTCGGGAAGCGCGGGTGCGCTTGCACGATCAAGAATGCAGC
>Ga0181532_10004847_pt1 | contig 11605 bp, 8 predicted proteins | sample PEATcosm2014_Bin_33_FD_119768 | JGI IMG/M metagenome (GOLD analysis project Ga0181532, IMG submission 119768) | Peatland microbial communities from MTU Mesocosm Facility, Houghton, MI, USA - PEATcosm2014_Bin11_30_metaG | ecosystem: Environmental > Terrestrial > Soil > Wetlands > Peat | place...
GCGCATTATCGCCGCGAAGGGCTCGATCTCGTGCCCGGCACCGGGCTCCTTGCCGCCTGCGTGCCCGGCACGTTCGAGACCTGGATGTTGCTCCTGCGCGACTACGGCACGCTGTCGCTGGCCGAGGTGCTCGCCCCAGCGATCGGCTACGCCCAGAACGGCCATCCGTTGGTCGAACGCGCCCACGCCACCATCGCCACGGTCGCGGAGCTGTTCCGCAAGCACTGGCCGGCCTCGGCCGCGATGTATCTCCCCAACAATACAGTGCCGCCGACCGGAACGCTGTTCACCAACAAAACGCTGGCGGCAACCTATCTCCGCATCATCAAAGAAGCCGACAGCGCCGGCCGCGATCGCGCCGCGCAAATCGACCGGGCGCGCAAAGCTTGGTCGCAAGGTTTCGTCGCCGAGGCGATCGACCGGTTCTGCCGCACGCAAGAGGTCATAGACACCAGCGGCCAAAAACACCGCGGTGTGCTGACCGCAGCCGACATGGCGCGCTGGACGCCGCGCATCGAAGCGCCGCTGACCTACGATTACGGCCGCTATACTGTATGCAAGACGGGCCCCTGGGGACAGGGACCGGTGATGTTGCAGCAGCTCGCGCTGCTCAAAGGTTTCGATCTCGACGGCCTCGACCCGGCCGGCGCCGACTTCGTCCACCTTCAGGTCGAGTGCGCCAAGCTGGCCTATGCCGACCGCGAATCGTTTTACGGCGATCCTGATTTCGTCGACGTGCCGATGGCGACGCTATTGTCCGAAGCCTACAATTCCGCGCGGCGCCGCTTGGTCGGCGACAGGGCGTCGCTGGAACAGCACCCCGGCTCGATCGAAGGCTTCGGCGCGGTCATAAAACTGCGGCGGCAAGGCGCGGCTGGCGATGCGGACAACGCGGCGGGAGCCGGAGAACCGACGGTCGGCCGGCTCGGCGGCACGCGCGGCGATACCGTGCATTTCGACATCGTGGACCAAGCCGGCAACATGGTCTCGGCCACACCTTCGGGCGGCTGGCTGCAATCTTCGCCGGTCATTCCCGAACTCGGCTTCTGCCTCGGCACCCGCGCGCAGATGTTCTGGCTCGAGGAAGGCCATCCGGCAGCGCTTGCGCCCGGCAAGCGGCCGCGCACCACGCTCTCGCCCACGCTCGCCTTGCGCGACGGCGAGCCCTATCTGGCCTGGGGTTCGCCGGGCGGCGATCAGCAGGATCAGTGGATCACACAGCTGTTCCTGCGCCACGTCCATGCCGATCTCAACCTGCAGGAAGCGATCGACGCGCCGGCTTGGCATTCGGAGCATTTTCCAAGCTCGTTCTGGCCGCGCCTGGCGCGGCCCGGCGCGCTGGTGGTGGAAGGCCGCGTGCCGCCAGACACGGTCGCTGAACTGAAACGGCACGGCCACATCGTCGAGGTCGGCCCCGATTGGTCGGAGGGCCGGCTGACCGCCGCCGCGCGCGACGGCCGTTACCGCCGCGCCGCCGCCAATCCGCGCGGCATGCAGGGTTATGCGGCGGGACGGTGAGAGTGAGGCGCTAAGCGGCAACCGTGCTGAGAAAGCCTTCAACTTCGGCGCGCAGCTTGACGGTCGCGTTTTCCACTTCTTCCGACGCCGCCAGCACCGTTTCCGCTGAGCTGCGCGTCTGCGTCACACCGCTCGCGACGTCGCCGAGCGCCGCGACAACGGCTTTGCTGCCGGCGGCAGCGCTGGCGACGTTGAGTGAAATTTCTCCGGTCGCCGCTTCCTGCTGCGCGATGGCGCCGACGACCTCCGAAGTGTGGCAGTTGATATCCTGCATGCGCTGGGTAATCGCGCGGATCGCCGCCACAGCATCGCCGGTCGAGCTCTGGACCGACGAAATCTCCCGCGTGATCTCGCCGGTCGCCTTCGCCGTCTGGACAGCCAGCGACTTCACTTCCGAAGCCACGACGGCGAAGCCGCGTCCGGCTTCGCCGGCACGCGCCGCCTCGATCGTGGCGTTGAGCGCCAGCAGATTCGTCTGCTCGGCGATGTCCTGAATGAGCTTGACGACGTCGCCGATCCGCTGCGCGACCAGGGCGAGTGCCGCGATGTCGTCGTTCGTGGCGGTGGCGTCGGCAGCGGCGCTGCGTACGACTTCGTTCGCCTGCGCGAGCTGGCGGCTGATCTCCTTGATCGAGGCGGATAGCTCCTCAGCGGCTGCCGCCGCGGTCTCGACGTTCGCCGACGCCCTATTGGATCCGTGTACCGCACCCTCGGTGCGCTGCAGCGTATGGTCTGAAGTCGTAAGCAAAGTCTTCGCCGCCGCCTTCATCGCTGCCGCACTTTGCCCGACTGTAATCAGCGTGCTCTCGACCCGCGCGCGGAAGGAGGAGATCGCCGAGTCGACTGCGCGCCGGCGTTCGTCGCGCTGGCGCAGAGAATCGCGCTCCCTCTCGGCGGCGAGCTGTTCCGTAACATCGGAATGGGTCGTGACCCAACCGCCGTTCGGCAGCGGCCGGGCGACCAGCGCGATAACGCGGCCGTCTTCGAACTTGATGGTTCGCGCTTCGGTGCGGCCTTCGGCGACGTGCTTCAGGCAGGCCGCGACGTAACGATCCGGATCGTCGGAAAACGTGCCGGTCTGCCTACGCAGAACAAGCAGCTCGCGCAGCGGCATGCCGTGCCGCAACTGCTCACGCCGCAAGTGGTGCATTTCGATGTAACGCATATTACAGAGAACGAGCCGGGCCGCGCCATCGAACATGCACAGGCCCTGGCTCATGTTGTTGAGCGCAATTCTCGCCTGCCGATTGCGGAACCGCTGCCGTGCGAGGGCGATCAAAGCGCCGATCGCCAAGGCGGCAAGCGCCAGCAGTACAGATAAGGCGGTGCCAACCGCGGCGGTGGGGATGTCGTTTAAGGCCCGGAAAATGCCGTCGAGACCGAGAGCAATAATGCCGGCCATGCCCGCGACAAGGCCAGCAGCGCCCGTCGAAATGACGAACCCCCATTGGCGAACGATCTTAGCGAGAGTGTGGCCGCGAAGCATGGCGTGGGCGTCCGGATCAATTGATGAGGATTATCGCTCGGTGGTTGTTTTGAGGTTAACGAGTTGTGCACGGCGGTTTAGCCCTTGGCCAGAGACTCAGGGCAGCCGCCGCGTGCAATCTGGGGGCGGACCCGAACAGACTTATTGAATTGGGCAAACACTCGTAAACCGCGAACTGCTTTCTTTGCGACCACCGGGCAAATGCAGCGTTCCGACATCGCGGCTGGTCGCGTGCCCAGAAACCACTAGGGAGTTAAATGCTCGCTTTGGATGACAATGCACGGATCGAGACCGTAGCAGGCGCCAAGTCACTACCTTGTCTCGCCAGTATGTTTGCCGCACTTTCCGCGACCAACGAAGCGATTCTGCGCACCAAATCGGCCGACGAGCTCTACCAGCAAGCCTGCGAAGCCGCGCTGAGCGGCGGAAGCCTGCTCGGCGCCGCGATCCTGTTGCGTGAACCGGGAACCGACCAGCTTAAATTTGTCGCCGGCGCCGGCGACGATACAGAGAGGTTGCGAGATGTGGAGATTTCGGTCTCGGAAGCCTCCCCAACGGGAAGAGGCCTCGCGGGTGAGGCCTTTTGCTCGTCAAAGCCGTGCGTGAGCAACGACTATCTACACGACATGCGCGGGGAAGCGCCTGGCACGATGAACTGAACCGCTCCACGGTTCGCGCCTCGGCTGCGCTACCGCTTATCCGCGGCGGCAAAAGCGTCGGCGTGCTTCTTGTCTTTCTCGGCGACGCCGGCGCATTCGACGACGAAATCGTCTCGCTCCTCAATCGCATGGCGGAAAACGTCGCATTCGCGCTCGACAATCTCGACCGGGAGGAGGAGCGCAAGGCGAGCGAAAGCGCGACACGGTGGCTCACGCGCAATGTTCGCCGCGCTGTCGGCGACCAATGAAGCGATCCTGCGAGCGAAGTCGCCGCAAGAGCTTTACCAGCGCGTGTGCGACGCAGCCGTTCACGGCGGCAAGTCAATCGCGACAACAGTGCTCCTAGCCGAGCCCGGTTCATCGTGGCTCAAGCCGGTCGCCGTGACCGGCGAAATTATGAAGCTGGGGGAAGCATCGCGGTTCTCTATCGATTCGGACAATCCCTACGGCATGGGCGTCGCCGGTCAGGCGTTTCGCAAGCAAAAGCCAGCGGTCAATTCGGACATTGTCAATTCGGCGCAGGGCCGACCGTGGCACGAGACGGCTGGTGTGGTCGCCGGCGCCGTCGCCTGTGCAGCCGTCCCGCTGGTGAAGAAGGGACAAAGCATCGGCGTGCTGCTGTTCTTCATCGGCAGGTCTTGGGCGAAGGACGAAGGGATCGTCGGGCTTCTGGGGCGCATGGGCGAGAATGTTTCGTTTGCGCTCGACAATTTCGACCGTGAAGACGAGCGCAAGCGCGCCGAGGCTCGCGCCCAGCATTTGGCGACCCACGACGATCTCACCGACCTGCCAAACCGCGGGATGTTCGGCCAGTTGCTCAACGATGCCATCAAGGTTGCGCACCGCCGGAAGCGCAAGTTTGCTGTGCTGTTCGTCGATCTTGACCGTTTCAAGCTGATCAACGACACGCTCGGTCACGCCGCCGGCGATACACTGCTCAAGGGTGTAGCCACGCTGTTCCGCGCATGTCTGCGCGACAGCGACGTACTGGCGCGATTTGGCGGTGATGAGTTCGTGATCCTGCTTCGTGACGCGTCGGATGCCGCGCAGATACGCACGGTCCCGCGCAAGTTGCTGTCGGCGGCGGTAACCCCGATCATGGTCCAGGGCCGCGAGTGTCGCGTAACCGCCAGCATCGGGGTGGCGGTATTCCCCGACCACGGCTCGGACGAGCAATCGCTCGCCAAAAATGCCGATGCCGCTATGTATCTCGCCAAGGAGGAAGGTTCCGCTTCTTCGCCAAGGAGATCAAATCGCAATCGATCGAGCGGCTCATGCTGGAGACGAGCTTGCGCCGCGCGATCGAACGCAACGAGTTGCTGCTGCACTATCAGGCCAAGCAGAGCCTCGGGTCTGGCGAAATATCAGGCGTCGAAGCGCTGCTGCGATGGCAACATCCGGACCCGGGAATGGTGCCGCCGCTGCGTTTCATCCCGCTCGCGGAAGAATGCGGTCTGATCGTGCCGATCGGCAAGTGGGTACTGGAGACCGCGTGCGCACAGGCCGTCGCTTGGCAAGAGCAGGGATTGCCGCCGATGCGCATCGCCGTCAATCTTTCACCACGCCAGTTTACGGATTCACATCTTCTTCACGACATCCGCGCGGCCTTAACCAAAACCGCCATAGACCCGCAGTTGCTCGAACTGGAAATCACCAAGAGCATGGCGATGCACTTCCCGGAGAAGGCAAAGCGCCTCCTCACCGCTATCAAAAAGCTGGGCGTGCACCTCTCCATCGACGATTTCGGCACCGGTTATTCATCGATGTCGCTGATCAAGGAGTTCCCCGTCGATACGATCAAGGTGGACCGCTCGTTCGTTCGCGATCTCCCGACCGACGTCAACAATTGCGCCATCACCAAGGCCGTTATCGCGCTGCGCAAGGCGCTTGATCTCACCACCGTCGCGGAAGGCGTGGAAACGAAGGCGCGGGAACGCTTCCTCCGCGACCAGTCTTGCGACCAGATTCAAGGATATTTGTTCGCCAAGCCCCTTTCGGCTGAAGATTTCGGCGCGTTTGCCCGCAAGCACAATATTTCGCTGCTCAAGGAGCAGGCCGCCAAAGGCAGGTCGCCCCTTGCGCCACCGCGTCGGTCTACAGCTACGACGCAGCAGCGGTTGGCTGCGCGGACCTGAACTAGCCGTGAATGTGGCCACGAATGCTTTTGGCCGCGGCGATGGCGGCCGAGCGCAGCCCTTCCAGACGCCGGACGACGGCAAACGGCGCCCGCGGGCGTAACGCGACCAAGCGGTCGCACAGCGCCAAACGCTCGCGCCAGAGACGGTCGATCATCGGGTGATTGGCCGTCGCGCAGGAATCCGTGCGCTCGATCGTCTCCTCTTCGAGGAGTTCGCCGGTGAGCGCCACGGTAAGCATGACGCCCGGCGAAAAGTGCGCAAAGGTTTCGTCATAGGCGATCTTCCAGAACCAGGCGCCGCGTCCGCTGCGTAACGTGATCGTTGCGGCAATCGCGCGGCCATCGACCAGGATGCGGTTGATCGAAACCTTGCCTTCTGCCGCGAGCCCGCGCACCGCGGCGCGCATGAAGCGGTGGAGATCGTCGTGATCGGCCGCGGCCGTACCGGCGCGACCTTTCCATCCGTCGGCCTCCAGGGCGAAGAAATCGCCGATCGCAGCGGCGACCGCAACAGGCTCGGTCGCTGCGGTGAGCAGCACAGCACCGGTTTCGCTCAAGCGCCGCCATTGCCGGCGGAGCTCCTTCTGTCGGCGATGGCCGAGGGCTTGCTCGAGGTAAAGCGACCGGTCGCCGCTCGGTTCGAGTAGTGCGCGGCGCCAGCGATTGAAATCGGCCGCCGGCATCTGCGCCCGCCTGACAATCGTGTCGAGCATTGTTGCGAACGCGCCGTCCTCCGGCAGGAAGGGCAACAGCAGAAATCCCGGCAACGCCGCGTCGCCGGCGAGATGCGCCAGCCAGGCGGCGATGACCGGCTCGGCCGCTTCGCGCTCAATGAGCGGCACGCCAAGCGGGCCGTAGGGATGCGTCAGGCCGACCAGCACCGGCAAGTTGAAGCCGTAACGCCGCCGTTCGATCCGCGCCGGGAAGAAGCCGAGCAAGCGACGCGGTTGCGTTTGCGACCAAACCAGCACCGCGCCGGCGTCACGGCCGAAGACCCGCGCCGCCGGCAGCGCGAAGGCGGGCTCGTAGAAGACGTTCGGCTCGAGCGCGCGTTCGGCCAGCTCGCGCCATTCCTCCGCGATCGGTTCGAGTTGCACAAACCCGCGCCATTCGGTCGCGAACGCATCCGCCGCATGTCGATCGGTCAACGCGGCGCGGCGCGCACTGGCGATCGCCGCAGCGGCTTCAGACGCAAAAGCCAGATCGGTCGATGCGTTGACCGTCACGGTCGGGCCTCACGCTTCCTTGGAGCCGCCGAAAATGAAGCAGTGCAGGCCCAGGCGGTATTTGGCGACCAAGAATAGGCTGGCCGATTCGAAGAGGAGCGCCACCGCGTTCGCAATCGCGGCGCCGGCGATTCCGAGCGGCGGCAAGAGCGCGATACAGAGGACGAGATCGATAGCGAACGCGCCGGCATAGACTAGCGCACAGGAGCGCCGCTCGCCGAGCATATTCAGCAGCCGTTCGGCCGGCCCGACCGAGGCGCGCGCCAATAGCCCGACGGCAAGAATGAACATCAGATAGTAACCGGAGACGAAGTCGCGGCCGAACAGCCGCAACAGCGGCTCGCCCAGCGCGAGAAAGACGACGATCATAGCGAGCGAAGGCCAAAACGTCAGATGGATGGAAAGCCTGAGAAATTCGGCGAGCCGCTTGCGATCGCCGGCGACGTGATGTTCGGCGAACTTGTGGGCAATTGTCTGCCCCACCGAGAAATAAATGAAAGCGACCAGCGCCAGCGTCTTGGCGGCGGCGTAATAGATCGCGACCTCGTCCGGCGGACGGAATTGCTTGACGACGATCACGTCGGAATAGGTGAGCAGCAGGTAAAACGCTTCGACGACGAAGATCGGCGCCGCGGTTGCGAGCCACGTGCGCACCGCATAGGCCTTCGGCCCTGCATCGACTGTTGTCGAGAGGCGGCGATTGAGGACCACCGCTTGGCCGACTGTGACGCTCCACAGCGCGACAATGCCGACGAGCGTCGCCGTTATCGCGTCGGTCGGCAGGCCGAGCGCATAGGCGACGCCGATCAGCGCCAACAGCACGAGCTGGCGCAGGACGTAGGTCGGCATCAGTCCGAGATTGACCCAGTTATAGGACCGGGCAACGCCGCTCAGCACCTGGCCGAGGCCGAACATCGGAAGCGCCGCGCAAGAGATGTAGAGCGGAACGATGGTCTCGGCGTCGAGATGCGGCGCCAATATGGTGACGGCGATGGCACCGACGACCGCAATCGCGGTGGCGATGATCGCGCCCAGCCAGCGGCTGCCGAGCAAAAATCCCCGCAGCAGCGCGAATTGCTTATGTTCGGTGTATTCGGGGATGAAGCGTTGCGTGGCCGAGCCGAGCCCGAGATCGACCATGCCGCCGAGCAGCAGCACCCAGGTCCAGGCATAGATGTAGATGCCGAATTCGAAACGGCCCATCCAGCGTGCCAGCAGGATCTGCGAGATAAAGGCGATTAGCGCGCTGACGACGCGGATGAGATAGGCGGCGCCGGCAAGCCGCCGCGCCAGCGAGTTGTCGCTGCCGTCGGTAAAGAGCGCCCGCACACGCGCGAACGCGCCGCCGATGTCGGCCCAGGTGGCCGGGCGGAACGGACGCCAGGAGGCGCGCCAAAGCGAACGCGGCGCGTGTTCGAAACCGATCGATGCCAAAACGACCTCCGCGCCGCCGCAAGCGGCGCCATGGGCGAGCGTTCATGGCTAGCAAGGAAGCGTTAAGAATCGGTTGGAAGACGTTAACAATTGCCGGGGGAAGTTCCCTGCGGCGGACACCAGGCAACCTCGAGTGACGAATGGGAAATAGCGACCACCAGCCTATTCCGCCACTTTATGACGGGCCATCGCCGCGTCAATAATCCTTCAACAGCCGCTCGATGTAATCGAGCTCCTCTTGCGGGCGCAGCACGTCGCCAAAGCGGCGGCGCAATTCCTCGATGATGCGGCGGGCGCGCTGCACGTCGATCTCGCCCGGCACCTTCACGGTGTAATCGTCGCTATAGTCGCGCCCGCGCAGCGGACGGCCGAGCGGGTCGGTATCGCGCTGGCCTCGCGGCAGCCCGAGCCGGCCGTTTTGACCGGGCGTGGGGCCTTGGCCCATTTGCTGCTGCATCGACTGCGCCAGACCCTGCGCGCCCTTGCGTAGTGCATCGAGTGCCCGCCCTTGGGACTCGACGGCGCTGTCGGCATTGCCTTCGCCGAGATTGCCTTCGGCCTCGCCCATGGCTTCACCGGCCTGGCCGAGTTGATCCATCCCGTTCTGGCCTTGCCCCTTTTGCCCCTTTTGCCCCTTTTGCCCCTGCTGGCCCTGCTGGCCCTGCTGGTTCTGGCCGAGATCGCGATTTTTCAGTTCATCAAGGAGCTTGTTGAGACGGTCGCGCAGCACCTGCTGGTTCTGCCGCAGCTCGCCCATCGCGTCGTCCTGCTGCTGACCCTGCTGCCCTTGTTGGCCCTGTTGCCCTTGCTGCCCTTGCCGTCCTTGCTGACCTCGCTGGGCGTTCTGCCGGCGTTGATCCTGGCCTTGGCGGAAGGTGCGATCGCGCAGGTCCTGCTGCTTGCGGATCATGTCGCCGAGCTCGTCGAGCTGGGACATCATGTCGTCCATGTCGTCGCCGTTCATGTCCGGCGTCGCCATCTGCAGGTTCTCCATCATCTGCTGGAGCTGTTGCAGCAGCTGACGCGCGTCATCCTTGGCGCCGTTGCGCGCCAGGTTCTCGAGCCGGTCGAGCATGTTCTTGAGATCCTGCGAGCGCAGGGTGCGCGAATTGCGGTCGAGCGGCCGGGCAAGCTGCTGGCTGTTCTTCAGTTGCTCCTGCATCGCTTGCATGAAGCGGTCCATCGCCGCGCGCAACTGATCCATGAGTTGCTTGATCTCTTGGTCGCTGGCGCCGCGTTCCAGCGCCTGGCGCAGCGCCTCCTCGGCGTTACGCAGCGCGGCCTGGGCGTCGGAGACGTCGCCGTCCTCGATGCCGACCGCCATCGACCACAGCCGCGCCGCCACGTCGCGCAAATCGTCGTCGATCTTGGCGTGAATGAGTGACCAGAAGATCGAGCGCAGGCCGAGATAAATGCCGGCATCGGGCGTGAACTTTTCCGGCGCCATGGCCAGCGCGTCGAGCGCGGTGATGACCAGCGAACGGGACCCGGCATCGAGCGCGAGATTGCGTCTTTGTTCGACCAGCGCCCGCGCCAACGGCTTGGTGAACACGCGCTCGGGCAGGCGGAACGCGAACGGCTCGCTTTTGCTCTCGTTGCCGCCCTCGTCGCGGGCGATCAGCGTCATCACCACGTCGGCGCCGGCCCAGGGATGATCGGTCAAATCCTTGATGGTCTGGCCGACACCTTTCCTGGTGCGCGCCTGCGGCAAGATCAGCGCGAAATCCGGCGGCCCATAGAGCGGATGCGGACCGGCGTCTTTTGTCGCCGGCGGGTCCTTGCGGGCAAAGGTCGCTTGCGCCTGGCTCACCCCGTAATCGTCCTCGAGGCGATAGGACAAGAGCAGCGAGCCGCGCGCCTGCTGCTCGGGATCCTTGGCGAGCGCGATGGTCGGCGGATTGTCGGGAATGGCATTGAACGCCCAGGTCAAATCGTCGCCGGCGCCGCGCAACGTCGCGGCGCCGGTCGCCGTGATCTTGAACCGGTACTCTTGCGTGCCGGCCGGCGCACGCACGGCATCCTTAGCCGGGGTCACGCCGCCTTTGCCGGAAACATCGAGATCGAGTTTACCGGTGGCGCGCACCACGAGCGTGCTGCCGACCGGAACGGAAACCGGCTCGCCGGCCTCGCCGGTTTGCCGCGCCGGATCGCCGGGATGCATGCCGGCAAGAACGACTGGCGGCCTGCCGGTATAGGCGGGCGGGGTGACCCAAGCGTCGACGCGGAAATTCGCCGGCCGCACCACGCCCTGCCAATCGAACGCCGCGGCGATGCGCTTCCAGCGTTCGCCGCCGGCGGCGATGAAGGTGACGATGCAAGCGAACAGCACGAGGCCGCGCAGCGCGTAAGGATCGCGCGCCGCGATCCGCGGCGACGGCCAGCCGATCTTGAAGACGCGCGCCGCGGCGAGCGTGCGCTCGACATGGGCTTGCCACAGCGCCAGTGAATATGGGTCCTGCGGCGTGACCGCGAGCTCGTCGACGATCGTCGTCGCCGGGCGATGGCGAAGACCGCTGCCGCGATCGAGCCGGCGCAGACCATCGGCCGCAGCGGGCATGCGCAACACGGCAAATCGGGAGGCTGCCGCCAGGGCGACGATTGCAAACGCCAGCATGATCGCCGCACGGCCGAACGGCGGCAGCCAGAGCCACAGCCCGAGCCACGACACCGTCAGGAACAGACCGATCACCGTCGCGAGCGCTGCCAGAGCCGGCCACAGCCGCTCCCAGAAGATCGCCAAGCGTGCGCGCCGCAGTACCGTGCCGAGCTGAGATCGGCCGTCGGCATCCGCGTTGCGATGCCCAGGGGCGGGACTGCTCGAAGAGGTATCCGTCAACCAAGGTCTCCGCGGAGCAATAACTCCGCCTGACAACACGTTAGCATGAGGGCGCGTTCAAGGCACCGGCCGCCCCGGCTTAGCATTGCAAGATCAAAGCCAGGGCGGCAAGCGGTCGAGCGCGATCAGCTCTTCGACGGTGACGCGCGGCCGTACCAGCGCCCATTCGCCAGCCCTGACAAGGACTTCCGGGACGAGCGCGCGGGTATTGTAGGCATTGGCTTGAACCGCGCCATAGGCGCCGGCGGTCATGATGGCGAGGAGATCGCCGGGCTTCGGCTCGACGAGCGAGCGGTCGAGCGCGAGGAA
>Ga0181532_10004850_pt1 | contig 11599 bp, 6 predicted proteins | sample PEATcosm2014_Bin_33_FD_119768 | JGI IMG/M metagenome (GOLD analysis project Ga0181532, IMG submission 119768) | Peatland microbial communities from MTU Mesocosm Facility, Houghton, MI, USA - PEATcosm2014_Bin11_30_metaG | ecosystem: Environmental > Terrestrial > Soil > Wetlands > Peat | place...
ATGCCGAGGAGTGGGCTGAGTACTGGAAAAAGCGCTTGCGTCTGGAGGGACGCGTCCTATTTCGGTTCCGGGGCGCCAGAACGGTTACCGCCTGACCCCCCATCTTTGGGACGTTACCCAATTTTGAGACCAGGGTAGTCGGCTTTATTTTCAATAAGGCGGCGGCGCCATCCGCGCCGTAAATCTTCCCGCGGGTTCGCTCGAGCGCTTTGGACACAATCGCGCGCTCGCGCAGGACCAGCTCATCCAGGGAAAGTTCCCCTTCCTCCTCGCCGTCCGATTGAGGGGGCTGGGCCGGGGAGGACCCGTTTCGGCTGCGGCGATGCGGCAGCTCGAATTGCAGATAATTGCCCCGTGACACGATGACCGCGTGCTCGATGACGTTCTGCAGCTCGCGCACATTGCCAGGCCAATCGTGGCTCTGCAGCTCCTGCACGCGGAGCGGGGTCAGGCGCGGACTCGGCACCCCCAGGCGCCGGGCCGACTGCTTGATGAAAGGGGCGGTCCCTGGCCACGGCATTGCCTAGGTAGCGCTCCGGAAGTGCACTCTTTCTGATCTGGCAACTATTTGACTGGACGTCACTTGCAATGACGACTGTCCCTTCTTCCTTCTGCATGCTTCAGTCTTCCTTCAGACTTGCGCCTTCCTGTCATGCCCGGCCAGTGGACGGTGTGGTCCGGGTGTTACTCCGGTTATCTACCGGTGTGTATCCGAGGTTGATCACGAAATCCCCTGTGTTTACAGGCGTATTTGCGCTTTTTTGGCTGTTCTTGGGTTACTTTGTGCATTCTCTTGTGCGTGCCGCGAGCAAACGCAGGATTGATGACGGGGTAGGGGACTCGATTGTTTCAGCCGCGGACATCTCTGCACCTTCGCGCCTGCGGTTACCGTGCGCATAGGCAGAGGGTCACTTGTGCGCCACGGGCTGCTCGCCGGAAGAGTCAAACCTAATTGCTTCCTGGGGCGGCAGTGAGCAAAGGGTAGCCCAGGCTGCCCAAATATTTCCCTCCCGCCGCTAAAGCTGGACCAGGCCACGGCGGCTCGCTGCGGCGATGGCTTCGGTGCGGCTGAGAACGTTCAGCTTGGCGAAGATGCTGCGCAGGTGGGCCTTCACCGTGGTCTCGCTGATGTAGAGGTTGGCGCCGATTTCCTTATTGCTCTTGCCGCGGGCCAGCAGCGTCAGCACGTCCATTTCCCGGCCGGTCAGCGTTTCGCCGCTCACCCCTGCGGCCAGTCTCTCCAGCAGGGACGGCGGAATGCAGATCTCGCCTCGACTCACGCGTCGGATACAGTCCAGCAATTGCTCGCGCCGCGCATCTTTCAACACGTAGCCTTTTGCCCCTGCCTTGACCGCCCGGTAGATCTCGTTGTCGGTGTCATACGTGGTCAGCACGATGACGCGGGCGGAGGCATCCTCCAGGCGGATCTCGTCAATCGCGCTCACGCCATCCAGGACGGGCATGCGCAGATCGAGCAAGGCTACGTCGGGGCGATGCTTTCGCCAGAGGTCCACCGCCTCGCGGCCATTGGCGGCTTCGGCTACGACCGTCATGTCTTCCTGGAAGCCAATAATGGACGCCAACCCTGCGGTCACAGTCACGTGGTCGTCGGCAATGAGCACGCGGATCTTGTCCGCGGCCGGCTTCCTCGCTGCGCCTTGGGGCTGCGAACGCACGGCAGTCGGGGGCCTGCTTTGTGATTTGAGCGCGCTAATCATCACTCGGCGAGGTGAAAGGCATGTGCTAGCGGAAGGACAATGGATATCGCTGTGCCCTCACCTTTCGCGCTCTGGATCGTCAATTGGCCGCCCATCCCTTCGACCCGTTCTCTCATTCCCTGCAAGCCGAAGCCGTCGTGCCGGCCTGAGGGATTGAAGCCACTGCCATTATCGCGCAGATTCAAGCGAATCTCCCCGTCGTCGAAAGCAAGTCGCGTGTTGAACTTACTGGCTTGCGCGTGACGGAGGACGTTGGTCAATACTTCCTGTCCGATGCGGAGCAGATTCTCGTCCCATTCCAGCGGGAGGCCCCGTGGTTTGCCCTGCACGCTGAAATCCGCCTGCACAGGTGTGCCCGCCGTCATCTTCTGGATCAAATCCCCCAAGGCTTCGCACAAGTCTTTCTCGTCCAGCGCCTGCGGGCGGAGCGCCCGCACGGAACGCCGCGCCTCGCCCAAGCCCTCTCGGGCCAGCTCGCCGGCGCGAGTGACGTGTTCCTTAGCTTTGCTTGCCAGCCTTTGGGACATCGCCTCCTCGGCGGCTTCCAACTGCATGATCACGCCGGTGAAACCTTGCGCCAGCGTGTCGTGGATGTCCCGCGCCATGCGATTGCGTTCGGCGGCGACCGCCGCCTGCCGGCTCTGGCGCGATAGACGCCTAAGCTGGAACGCCAGCATGGCCTGATGTGCCAACGCCTGTGCCAGGTCCATTTCTTCGGCGCGAAATGAGCGCTTGTGTGTAAAGCGAATGCCGATCACCCCTTCCACCTGGCCCGCGATGAGCATGGGCACGATGAGTATGGTGATAACGCCCAGGGAGAGCACGTGTTCACGCCAGGGAAATGAAGGGCCTTGTCGAATATCCTCCAGCACGGCCGGCTTGCCGGTACGGAAGATCTCGGGCCAGGGCCATACATCCTCGATTTTGAACGTGGGACTGATTCTCGCCAGGGCTGCGTCCGATTTTGTGAGGAGCCTGCCTCCTTCAAATGCGAATTCGAAACTCACCAGGCCAGTGCCTTCGTTTCTCAACCAGATGCTGCTGCTGTGCGCCCCCAACTGTTCGGTGATGGTCCGCAGGACATGCTCCACCAGCCGGTCGGGGGCGGATTCCTTAGCCAGCGCGTCCAAAGTGCGGGTGAGGGCCTCAGTTTGACCGCGGGCCAATTGCGCCGACGCTCGAAGCGCCTCCGCCGCCTCCCTACGTTCGGTGATATCCCTCAGGATGACCGTGAACACCACGTCTTCACCTGCCTGCAGCTTGGAGATGGAGGCTTCGGCGGGAAATTCACGTCCATCCTTTCGTCGGCCAAATACCTCGCGCCGTTGGGCCATGGTGCGCGAAACTTCCGGCGACCTGGCAAACTCCTCGACGTGCCCCCGGTGCGCGTGAGCGAATCTTTGCGGCAGCAGAAGGTCGAGTGGTTTGCCGATGACCTCAGTGGCGGTATATCCGAAGACTCTCTCTGCGCCCTGATTAAACAGCAAGATGCGCTGGCTGGAGTCAACGGAGATAATCGCGTCTTCGGCGATTTTCAGGATGCCCTCGAAGCGGGATTCGCTCTGGAGCAGGGCCTCTTCCGCGCGCTCGCGCTCGATGGCGACCGCCGCCAAGTGAGTCATCTGCTCGATCAGATTCCGGTGCTCCGGCGTGGGAACACCAGGTTTGCGCGAATACAGCGCGAACGTTCCCATGACTTCGTGAGCGGTGGAGAATATGGGGGTGGACCAGCAGGCCCGGAGCCCATGCTCCAGAGCCAGGTGGCGGTAATGCTCCCACAGCGGATCCGTCGCAATGTCGGAAACGATAACCGGTTCTCTCCGGTAAGCAGCCGTTCCGCAGGAACCGGCGCGAGGCCCAATCAGCCCGCCGTCAATTGCTGCGGTGTAACTCCGCGGAAGGCTGGGGGCTGCGCCGTGCCGCAGGCTCTTGCCGTCGGAGCTTGCCAGGAGGATCGAAACCAGAACATTGCCAGACATCTCCTCACCCAGTCGGCATAGGGCATCAAGTATCGGCGCGAGGGCGACACCCCGGGCGATCATTTCCAACAGCCGTTTCTCTCCTGCAACCAGAACCCCCGCGCGTTTCCGCTCGGTCACATCCATTATCGCTCCGACGAACTCTGCCTCCCCACGACCATCCTTAACGGGATGAGCGAGCACATGGAGATGCTTGATCGAGCCGTCCGGCATCAACAAGCGATGTTCAAAATCCAGGCTGGTGCCTTCGCGAGAAGCAACATCAATCATCCGCTGGACGAGCGCCAGGTCCTCGGGATGAACTCGCTTGAGCACCATCTCAAGCGTTGGCGTTAATGCCCGCTCGTAGCCCAGTATGCAGAACGTTTCGGCGGACCAAACCAGTTTCCCGGTTGCCACGCTCCAGCCGAAACTCCCCGTGCGGCTCAGTTTCTGCGCCTCTGCCAAATAGGCCTCGCTTCGGCGCAATTCGTCTTCCACCCGCTTGCGGTCGGTAACGTCAGTCGAAATGCCGCTGGCCAGGCACGGTTTCCCTTGTTCGTTCAGACTGAGCACCCCAATTTGCTGCACGCGGGCATTCATGACACGTCATCGAAACCGTTCGATCCGGATATAACCCATGATTGTTTGCATAGTAACATACCTGTGGAAGTGCGTCGAACGCTTCGATCATATCTACGCATCAAGATATATTGATTTTTGATTTGCGGCGGCGCTAGGGCGCATTTACATTGCACGCCACAGCCTTCCGCCCCACGCGGAGAGTCGCCTTGCGACGGCGACCGGGCGATGGCCCTGAGTGTGGGCCGAGCAGGCTGAGATTGTGAACGTGAACGCTGAATTCAGCCGAACCAGAGAGCTTGAGCGCCTGCTGCGCCAGCGCATCGTCATTCTCGATGGCGCCATGGGGACCATGATCCAGACGTATGCACTGGATGAGGCCGGCTTTCGGGGAGAGCGGTTTAAGAATTGGCCGCAGGACCTGAAGGGGAACAACGACCTGCTGAGCTTGACCCGGCCGGAGGTCGTTCAGTCCATCCATCGGCAATATCTGGAGGCCGGGGCGGACATCATCGAGACCAACACTTTCAACTCGACGACCATCTCGCTGGCGGACTACAAACTCGAAGCCCTGGCTTACGAACTGAACGTGGCCGGCGCGCGCAATGCCCGAGCTGCGGCGGATGCTGTCATGGCTGCCCAGCCGGGCCGGGTGTGCTTCGTCGCGGGCGCCCTCGGGCCGACCAGCAAGACGGCCTCCCTCTCCCCCGACGTCCACAACCCGGCGTTCCGCGCGATCAACTTCGATCAACTGATTGCCGCCTATTACGAGCAGACGCGCGGGCTAATGGAAGGCGGCGTGGACCTTCTGCTGCTCGAAACGGTCTTCGACTCGCTTAACTCCAAGGCCGCCCTGTTCGCTATAGACAAGCTATTCGCGGACACCGAGCGCTGCCTGCCGGTGATGGTCTCGTTTACCATCACGGACCTGAGCGGCCGCACGCTTTCGGGCCAGACCGTCGAAGCGTATTGGAATTCCATCTCGAGCCACCGCCTGCTGAGCGTCGGCATCAACTGCGCGCTCGGCCCGAAGGAGATGCGGCCATTCATTGAAGAGCTGGCAGGCATTGCCGATATCTACGTTAGCGCGTATCCGAATGCCGGCTTGCCAAACCCGATGCTCCCCACCGGCTTTCCGGAGACACCCGAGACGCTCGCGCCGCAGCTCCAGGACTGGGCGCGCAACGGCTGGCTGAACATTGTAGGCGGTTGCTGCGGCACTACGCCCGCACACATCCGGGCGCTGGCGGAGGCTGTGCGAGATCTGCCGCCCCGCGTGCCCCCCAACGTGGAACCGCACACCCGCTTGAGTGGGCTGGAAGCACTCACTATCCGACCCGAGGCCAACTTCCTCAATATCGGCGAGCGCACCAACGTCACCGGCTCGCCTAAGTTCGCCAGGCTGATCCTGGCCGGCGATTACGAAGGCGCCCTGGCCGTAGCCAAGCAGCAGGTCGAAAACGGTGCGCAGATGATTGATGTCAACCTGGACGAAGCCATGCTGGACTCCGAGAAGGCCATGACGACGTTCCTGAACCTCGTCGCTGCCGAGCCGGACATCGCCCGCGTTCCCGTCATGATTGACAGCTCGAAGTGGTCGGTGATCGAGGCGGGGCTCAAATGCATCCAGGGCAAGGGCGTGGTCAACTCCATCAGCCTTAAGGAGGGGGAGGAGAAGTTCAAGGCACAGGCCAGGCTGATCCGCCGGTATGGCGCCGCGGTGGTGGTGATGGCGTTCGACGAGCGCGGCCAGGCCGACAGCTTCGAGCGCAAGACCGAAGTGTGTGAGCGCTCCTACCGCATCCTGACTCAAGACGTCGGCTTCCCGCCGCAGGACATCATCTTCGACCCGAACGTTCTCACGGTGGCCACCGGAATAGAGGAGCACAGCAATTACGCTGTGGACTTCATCCGCGCCACCAAGTGGATCAAGGACCACCTTCCGCTCGCGCGGGTCAGCGGCGGCCTAAGCAACGTTTCGTTCTCTTTCCGTGGCAACAATGTCGTGCGCGAGGCCATGCACTCGGCGTTTCTCTATCACGCGATCAAGGCGGGCCTGGACATGGCCATCGTCAACCCCGGCCTCCTGGCGGTGTATGAGGAAATCCCGCGCAACCTCCTGGAACTGGTGGAGGACGTGCTGCTGAATCGCCGCCCGGACGCCACGGAACGCCTGGTCCGCTTCGCCGAGACCCTCAAGCAGAAGGATGAGGCGCAAGCCGCCGAAGGCGAGTGGCGTCAGGGAACCGTCGAAGAACGCCTCAGCCATGCGCTGGTCAAGGGCATCGTTGACTACATAGACAAGGACACTGAGGAGGCGCGGCAGAAGTATGGCCGTCCGCTGTTGGTCATCGAAGGCCCGCTCATGGCCGGCATGAACGTGGTAGGCGACCTGTTCGGCTCCGGCAAGATGTTCCTGCCCCAGGTGGTCAAGAGCGCGCGCGTGATGAAGAAGGCCGTTGCCTGGCTGCTGCCTTACATGGAGGAGGAAAAGAATATCTCCGGCAATCACCAACCCCAAGGCCGCGTCCTGATGGCCACCGTCAAAGGGGACGTTCATGACATCGGCAAGAACATCGTGGGCGTCGTCCTGGGCTGCAATAACTACGAGGTCATAGACCTGGGGGTCATGGTGCCAACCGAGAAGATCCTGCAGGTCGCTCGCGAGAAGGGAGCCGACATGATCGGCCTCAGCGGCCTGATCACACCCTCGCTGGACGAGATGGTGCACGTGGCCAAAGAAATGGAGCGTCAGGGTTTCACCGTCCCGTTGCTTATCGGCGGCGCGACCACTAGCAAGGCCCACACGGCGGTGAAGATAGCTCCTGCGTATTCCAGCCCGGTGGTCCATGTGCTGGATGCGTCCCGTGCCGTCGGTGTCGTCGGCAGGCTGATAAACCCAGCCCTGAAACCGGCTTTCGCCCAGGGCCTCCGCGCCGAGTACGACAAGCTGAGCCAGCAGCATGCCGGCCAGAAGGCGAAGCCCCTGCTGAGCATCGAAGAAGCCCGTCGCCGCCGCACTCCCATCACCTGGAACGCCGCCGAGATCCCGAAGCCTGCCTTCGCCGGCCTCCGCGTGCTCGCGTCTGATAGCGGATCGCCAATCGCCGATCGCCCATCGCTCATCACGCTCTCTGAGCTGGTGCCCCACATTGACTGGTCGCCCTTCTTCCATACCTGGGAGCTCCGTGGCCGGTATCCGGCAATCGTCCACGAGCAGCCTGAGGCCAGGAAACTCTTCGAGGATGCCCAGCAACTTCTGAAGGATATTGTCCAGCGCAACCTGCTCATCGCACGCGGCGTCTATGGCTTCTTTCCGGCCAACGCTGTCGGCGACGACGTCGAGCTATACAGCGACGACTCGCGCTCAGGCGTGCTGGCCACATTTCATTTCCTGCGCCAGCAAATGGAGAAGCCGCCAGACCAGCACAATCACTGCCTGGCCGACTACGTCGCCCCCAAGGCCCCGCCCGGCGCCGCGACGGTTGAGCGTTTGGCGGACTACATCGGTGCCTTTGCCGTGAGCGTCGGCTTTGGGGCCGAGGAACTCTGCCAGCGGTTCGAGCGCGACCACGATGACTACAACTCGATTATGACCAAGGCCCTGGCCGACCGCCTGGCCGAAGCCTTTGCCGAATACCTCCACGCACGCGCCCGCCGCGACTGGGGCTACGGCCAGGCCGAGAACCTGACCCACGAGGATCTGATCCGCGACCGCTATCGCGGCATCCGCCCTGCGGCGGGTTATCCTGCCTGCCCGGACCATACGGAGAAATGGACCCTGTGGAAACTGCTCGACGTCGAGCGCAACACAGGCATCCGGCTGACGGAAAGCTGTGCCATGTGGCCCGGCGCCAGCGTGAGCGGGCTCTATTTCGCGCATCCCGAGGCGAAGTATTTCGCCGTCGGCAAGATCGGCCGGGACCAGGTGCTGTACTACCACCTGCGCAAGCAAATGGACCTGCGCGCCGTCGAGCGCTGGCTGGGGCCGTACCTGAACTACGAGCCTGACAGCGCCTCGCCCGTTCAGTCCCCCGAGGCACGCCTTCCCGCCGCGTGCTCGTGCGGGCGCCCCCATGCGGTGGCAGCTTCGCAAGCCTGAGTAGCAGTGGCTGCCAAGTCCGAAGGCTGAAGGCCGAAACCCGAAAGAAGGCCGAAATCCGAAGCCTGAAGCAGCCAGCCGGCGGTGCCGGAAAGCGGTGCTTGCGGAAGCCTCCGCTCGGAGCAGGACTGCCAGGCGCTCCTTTCCCAGGACAGCGTTGGGGTGGGGGATTTCGGACTTCGGGCTTCGGCCTTCTTTCGGATTTCGGCCCTCGGGTTTCGGATTTCACCCGCCATACCCGCACCCATTGAAGATGTCGCAGGCCACCCCGCCTTGTCCGTACAGTACCCGTAGCCCAGGGACTTGTTTTTTCCGGGCTGCGCAATAGAGTGTGTACATGAAGAACGACGTTGTGCCGGTTCAAATCCGCGGGATCCTGCCCGCCAACAGCGGCTGTGCCCTGTTCGTGGGCAATGACCAGAAGGTTTTCGTCATCAACGTCGAACCCAACATGGGCGCCATCATCGGCATGTTCCTCCGCGAGACCCCCAAAGAGCGGCCTCTCACCCACGACCTCATTCAGAGCATTTTCAAAGGCTTCAGCATCAACGTCGAGCGGGTGGTGATTACCGAACTCAAGAACTCCACTTACTTTGCCCGGCTCATCTTGCAGCAGCAGAACGAGCTGGCCCGCAAGATCGTCGAGATTGACGCCCGTCCTAGCGATTGCCTTGCCCTCGCCACCGCCCAAAAGCGCCCGATCTATGTCACCAACGCCCTCTTCGAACAAGTGGAGGACATGACGGAGGTGCTCGAGCGCATCAACGAGAACGGCACGGAGGCCGAATAGGCAAATGCCTCCGTCGGCTGCCAGGCAAACTGCCCCTCTTTTCCTTGTGTGCGGCGAAGACGAGTTCGCCGTCAAGCAGCGGGCCAAACAAATCTATCTTCAGTGGACCGAGGAAGTGGGCGGCATGGATCACGAGATCATTGACGCCGCGGTGTCCCACAGCGGCGAGGCGCTCAAGGCCCTGGCGAAATTGCGGGAGGCGTTGCAGACCTTGCCCTTCTTCGGCACGGCCAAGGTGGTCTGGCTCCAGAACTGCAACTTTCTGGGCGACGATAGAGCTGCCAGCACGCAAGCCGTCACCGAGTCGCTGGTTAACCTGGCGCAGGAGCTGAAGGAGTTCGCCTGGCAGAATGTGCGCCTGCTCATCAGCGCGGGCAAAGTGGACAAGCGCAAGGTCTTCTACAAGACGCTCGATAAGCTGGGCACGGTGGAAGCCTTCGCCGGTTGGTCTGTGGACGATCGGGACTGGGCCGGCCAGGCGGAGACCTGGGCCCGCAAAGCCATCCGCGTCCGCCAGAAGGAAATCTCCGACGAAGCCCTGGCCGAACTTCTTAGCCGCGTCGGCCCGAATGCGCGCCAGCTTGATACCGAAATCGAGAAGCTGGCCCTTTACGTGGGCGACCGGAAGGAGATTGCGCCGGATGACGTTGACGCCATCTGTATCCGCAACAAAGCCGCCCGCGCGTTCGCTCTCGGCGATGCCCTCGGCGACCGCGACCTGCCCCGCCTGCTGCGCTGCCTGGACGAGTCCCTGTGGGAAGTGAAGCTCGATCCGCAGAAGTCCGAGATAGGCCTGCTCTACGGCCTCATCGGCAAGGTCCGGGCCATGATCCTGCTCAAGGAGATGCTGCGCGAGGGCTGGGTGAAGCCGGACATGGACTACAACCGTTTCAAGGCCCAGCTCGAGCGCGTGCCTGCGGGGCAGTTGCCCGAGGACAAGCGCTTCAACCCGCTGGCGATCAACCCTTACGTCCTTTACAAGGCCCTGCCCCAGGTCAAACGCTACAGCCAGGCTGAACTGATTCGCGCGATGGACTTGCTCTTCCAGTGCAACCATCGCCTCGTATCGAGCAGCCTGGATGAATCGCTGGTGCTGCAGCAGACCCTCGTTCAGATCGTCGAGGCCCGCGCATGAGCACGCCTCCGGCCAAGCTGTCGGTTTGGGTGGGCGAGCAATCCGCGTGCATCAGGATTGCGGGCCGCGCCAACTTCATTTCGAGCGTGGACTTCCAGGCCCTCGTGAAAGAACTCCTGGAGAGGGGCTGTCGCTGCCTCGCTCTCGACCTGTCCCAGTGCGTGCTGATGGATAGCACTTTTCTGGGCGTGCTGGCCGGAGTCGGGCAGAAGCTGAACAGTGCGAATGGCGACCAGGGCCCGCATGGCATAGAGTTATTCAACCCGAGCGAGCGCATCACCGAGTTGCTGGATACCCTGGGTGTCCTTCACCTCTTCACCACCGTCCAGGGCTGCTGCAGTCCTCCCGCGGACAGCCTCCCCGCCGAACGCGCGTCCGCTACCCCCAGCAAGGCCGACGTGAGCCGCATCTGCGCCGAGGCCCATCAGACACTCATGGACATCAACCCTGCGAATGCCGCCAAGTTCAAGGATGTCGCCCTATTCCTGGCCGAGAGCCTCAAGAAGTCCAAGCCGGAGTAAACCTCCCCTATCGGCCATAAGGATTGTGGGGCCGCAAGTTCCACTCCTCCAGCAACGCGCCGGGAATTTCCTCCAGGAACCGCGAGGGCCGCTGCATCATGTCGCCGCTCCCGCCGTAGCCGGCGCGCATTAGCGGATAGCTCAGGTAAAGCTCGTTTCGCGCCCGGGTGATGGCCACATACATCAGCCGCCGCTCCTCTTCCTCGCCCTCGTCGGATGCCAGCGACCGCTCCGAGGGGAAAAGCCCGTCGCACAGCATGATGACGAACACCACATCGAACTCCAACCCCTTGGCCTGGTGGATCGTCGAGAGCCGCAGCCGCTCGTCGTCCGCCTGGGCCGGCTGCTCGTCTTCCGCCTCCAGGTTGGTCAGCAGCGCGAGCTGCGTCAGGAAATCCTCGACGGTGGGGAACTGCCGCGCAAACACAGCCAACTGCTCCAGGTCATCCAGGCGAAAGGCGTAGTTCGCATAGTTCTCCTCTAGGTACTCCTCATAGCCGGCTTCGATCACCAGCTCGATCATCTTCGAGGCATTGTCCCGCACGTCCTGCGCCTCCAGTTGGGCCATAGTCGCCACCAACTGTGCCCACGCCACGGCCGCCTTCTTGGGCACCGCACCCGCACACCTCTGGAGGCGAACGGCTATAGGCGGAGAAACGGCGTGTTGCGTATCGCCTGTTGCGTCTTTTGGGGCGGACTCCGGCGCGGCTGCAACGGTCGCCGGCTCGGTCTCTGATTCGGCCTTCTGGTTTCGGCCTTCTTTCGGACTTCGGACTTCGGACTTCGGATTTCC
>Ga0181532_10004851_pt1 | contig 11597 bp, 5 predicted proteins | sample PEATcosm2014_Bin_33_FD_119768 | JGI IMG/M metagenome (GOLD analysis project Ga0181532, IMG submission 119768) | Peatland microbial communities from MTU Mesocosm Facility, Houghton, MI, USA - PEATcosm2014_Bin11_30_metaG | ecosystem: Environmental > Terrestrial > Soil > Wetlands > Peat | place...
ACCGCCTACTGGAAAAGTTGGGCTCCGGCGGGATGGGTGTCGTTTACGCCGCCGAGGACCTCAAGCTTGGCCGCAAAGTTGCGCTTAAATTCCTGGCGATTGAATACTCCCGTGATCCAGCTGCCCTTCACCGCTTTGAGCGCGAAGCACGTTCCGCCTCGGCCCTCAATCATCCCAACATCTGCACCATCTACGAGATCGACCACCACGAAGGCTATCACTTCATAGCGATGGAACTGCTGAAGGGGAGGACTCTGAGAGACGAGATCGCTCAGCATGCGATGCCGCTTGACCAACTCCTGGACTTCGCGTTCCAAATCGCCAGCGGACTCGATGCCGCCCACTCGGAGGGCATCATTCATCGTGACGTCAAGCCGGCAAACATATTCGTCACGGGACAGGGATATGTGAAGTTGCTCGACTTCGGTTTAGCCAAGCTCAGTGCAGCTCGTAAGGGAACCCTGGAGGCCGCAGATGGGGAGACAATGTCCCCGGAGGCGATGGCGAGACAGGACCTCACAATGCCAGGCGTGCCCGTGGGCACAATAGCCTACATGTCGCCGGAACAGGCATTGGGGGAGCCACTGGACGCGCGCACCGATCTGTTCTCCTTTGGCGTAGTCCTATACCAGATGGCGACCGGCAGGCAGCCTTTCGCCGGCAATACCTTGGCCGGAACGGTCGATGCGATTCTCCACAAGGAGCCTTCACCGGTTATCACCTCTAACCCGAATATACCGCCGGATCTGCAATCCATTATCAGTAAGGCGCTGGAGAAGGACCGCGCTCTCCGCTACCAGACTGCCGCGGACCTGAGGGCTGACTTGCAGCGCGTTAGGCGCGACTCGCATCTTTCACCTTCTTTGGTGACCGGTGATGAGTCCACCCAAACTCTATCTGAAATTGCGCACAAGCCGGCAGAACCGGTACCCGGACCAGAGGCCAAACCGCCAGCACCGCAGAAGAAGAGAAGCTGGGCTTTTGCTGCGGGAGCTCTCGCAATCATCGTGATCGCGGCCCTCGCGGTGCGGTGGCGAGTTACTACCCGGGAGCACGCCGCCGCTTACCTGAAATTCCAATCCAACCCTGGAGCGCAGGTCCTAATTGATGAGAAGGTGTCGGGTACTGTGGAACCTGATGGGACAATCACGGTCAAAGTTCCTCCCGGTGAGCATTCGCTAGGTTTGAGCTTGACTGGGTACGTGCCTTATTCCACTCGCATTAGTGTGGCCCCTGGCGAGCGCGAGAGCGTTGTTGCGGCCTTGAACCCGGTGCCGCCGCCACCGCCGCCGCCTCCCGCCAGACTAGGAAACCTGGTGGTGCGGAGCAACGTTGCCGGAGCGGACATTTTAGTAGACGGCCAACTGAAGGGATTTACCGGGCGCGATAACCAAGCGAAGATGCAGTTGAACGAAGGAACTTACAAAATTCAGATCCAGAAGTCAGGCTATAAGGACTCTCCAGAGCAAGCAATCGAAATTGACTCGCACCGCGAGAACGAGGCGAACTTCAAACTGGTGGCGTTGGCAGCTCCGGCATCACAGGCCAAGACCGACACCTACCTGATTATCAAGTCCAAGCCGGGAGCGGAAGTTCAGATTGACGGAAAGGGCTCGGGTATCACGGATAGTAATGGAGTTTTCCAGGTCAAAGTCGATCCTGGCGAACACTTGGTGCAGGCTAGTTTAAGTGGATACGAAACGTACTCTTCTAGCGTACCGGTGAAGGCAACTGGGAAGACCTATCTCGTCGCCGACCTCAAGCCATCCGCTCCGATTATTGCGTCATTCGCTACCAGTCAACCGAAACTTACTCCGGGGCAGACAGCCAGCCTCAAGTGGACAACCCAAAATGCGACAGAAGTTCGAATTGATCCCGGGATAGGTACGGTTTCGGCCAGCGGTACGCAGGATATTTCGCCTGCTAGAACAACTACTTACGTGCTGACAGCAAAAGGTAGCGGCGGAAGTACGAATGCCAAAGTTTCTATCGCGGTCGCGCCCAACCCCACGGATGTGCAAAGCATTAAAGAAACCATGGCCAGATTCAAGGGCGCCTACGATTCCATGGATATCAGTGCTCTGCAGCGAGAATGGCCGTCTCTAACCCAGACACAGACTGACGCAATCAAAACGGCTTTCGTGGGATTGACCTCGATCCGGTTGAACGATGACTGCGAAGGCTCGCCCGCAATTTCTGGCGACATTGCGGAATGGACCTGCAAAGAGACGATAACCTACTTCATCAAGGGGCGGCCCCAAACAACCCCGGTGCACCATACAATCACTTTTCATTTCAAGAGAGCTGGTGGAATATGGTCTGTGGTTCGTAGAGAAGGAATAGGCACCTCCACATCTGCAAGCAACTGACTTGTCCTTCGCCAAAATAAAATCGGGCCTCGCACAGCCAGCATTCTGGCAGCAGATTACCTCGGCCGGCTGCTATCGCGGCAGGGGTTGTGCTGAAGCCGCGACAGAGGTTTGGGTTTCATAATCCGCGGCACAGCCTGGCAACTTTCCTTCTAGATAAGGAGCAGGACACGAAGACGATCCAAGGTCTGCTGCGCCTCGCCAACGTGTCCACCATCCTCGGGCATTTATGGCCAGAGCGTGAATGCGTCGATGGTGGAAGCGTAGAAATCGATGCTGAAGGCGATTTTGCGAAACGGCTCGAACGCGGTAAACTGACTTTCACAGGTGACGTTTTACAGCTGTGATCCGTTTTCGGTCGTCAGTAAGAGTCTGGTAAACTATTGAAACGGCCAAAGATAGGCGCGTAGCTCAGTTGGTTAGAGCGCTACCTTGACACGGTAGAGGTCAGGAGTTCGAGTCTCCTCGTGCCTACCATTCTTTCAATCGGTTAGCTGGAATCCCGCGAAAATTCCATTCCACAAACCGTTCCACAAAATTCACTGTAGTGCTCCTGAGGTCATCACCGCATTGAGGAACTGTCGCTGTGCGGCTTCGGTTTCTTCGCTGTCTTCCTGCGTGTAGAGATCCAGCGTCGTCTGAATTCGGGAGTGACGCAGGAGGCCCTGCACTGTCTTGGGCTCGACCTTACCCTTGTTGACGAGCCAGTTTGAGAGGGAGTGGCGGAGGTTGTGCAATCCGAATCGCTGCCCATCGTCGATGGCGACACCGGCCTTCTTCGCCGCTGGTCTCAGATAATGGGCGACAAAGATGGATGCGGAGAGCGGCACCTTGCCGTTGCATTTGAGCGACGGAAACACGAAGTCCCTGTCGCCCGCGTGTGGCGTTGCCCCGTGCCAGGCGCGCAGATGCTCCGCGAGAAGGGGATGCATGGGAACATACCCGTCCGAGGTTTCGGTCTTGGTTCTACCATCCTTGCCCTTCGCCCAGCGCTTGGATACCCGAACGCGCTTTTCATCCCAAAGGATGTCAGCCCAGCGCAGTGCCAACACTTCGGAGGCCCGAAGTGCCGTTGCCGCGCAAGTGAGCACCAGCGTGAAATGCAGCATGCTGGTAAGCGCCTTCAGGATGCCGAACGTCTGAGCGGGAGTCAGCACGATGGCCCTGTAATCGGTTTTGCAGCGCGACTCGACATGCTCCAGCGGGTTTTTCGTCACCCGGTCGTGCAGCATTCCCGGAAAGTGGCGTTCTCGCATCAAAAACTCTGTTTGTGGGCGGGTTCTTCGTTATCCGCCTCCACTCTTTCATGTACTTGCGGCGACAGTTTTCTTGGGGTGATTGGGCAAGTCGTAAAATGCTTGCTTAACAGCCACCTGCTTCCATTGACCAGAGCTTGGGAAACTTCCTACAACCAGACTTTTCATCCAGGTGGATTATTCCCGGTTTGCCCGTCACTCAGGACATGCCCGAGGGGAGCTGTCATTTGCGAAATTGCCAGCCGCAAGTTCAGTCTCCTCTTGCGGAGCTGCCGAAAATCGGCTGGCCTCCGAGCGAGACATAGAAGCCGCAGACCAGCAGAGCAATGGGAACAAGTAGTGCGATCAGGGCGCGGCCCGCGTACCACTGCGTAACGTCAAACGGCGGAGATGTGCCTAGTGTGATCTGGACGATGTAGAAACTCACTGCGGCCACCAGGCCAACTCGGGTGAGAACCGCCAGGAATATCAGCGCATACAAGACCGAGAGGGAAAACTCCTGGAAGTTACGTGGCCCAGCGGACGCCACAAGGAAAAGCCCCGTCGCCGCCAGTCCTAGCCATCGCCACCGCAAGATGCCCGTCAAAACGGACAAAACACCGAGATAAGCCAACAGAATGCCGCAAGCGTTAGCTGGTGTACCGATGCTGAAGCTGACCGACGACCAAATACTCTGCCCGAAACTGGGATCTACGGGGTTTGCTTCTGATATGCCGTTCAGTGCACTGGCGCCCACAAGGACTGCAGCGATTGCAGCGCCGGCCAAACCTCCGAAGAGTACGTCGCGGCCCACTAGAGGATCTCGGAAACGTCCACTAAGAAGCCGTTGCCAGGAGACCATCAGCTTCGGCCAGGTTCGTCGCGCGTACGGTTCCGCCGCCATGTATCCAATCCACACGAGCAGTCCCAGGAGTACCGGAACGCCAAGGGTAAGGAATTGCACAATGAAGTATCCCGGTCTAGGTACAAGATGGAGATTCAAAAGATCGACTGAGCCGGTCACTAGAAAGATAAAACCGGCCAGCCGCAGTGCCCCTTTGACATCCCCGCGATCCCTGCGAAGATTCCGCCGGGCGAACAAGCCCCCGATCACTAGCATCCCGATGAACAAAGACGCTGCAAGTGCATCGGCAATTTCCGCACTGGTGCTCGATGAGTTGGTAGCACTCTCCCGCCAAGGCTTGTCCCAGGGAGCGATCACCTGGAAGTAGACGGGTACGCCGTGAAATGCGGCGGCGCTGACGTGCAGAGGCAACTCCGGTAGCTCAACCAACTGCCCCTCCCAATCCTGTTGGCTGTCGAAGGGTTCTGGTGGAACCCACTTTGAGCTGGCGGGAGCAAAATGAGTCTTGTCCAGTCCGGCTTCGGCAAAAAGCAGGTCCCAATCCGGTTCAGTCCGGGGACCTCCAGCGTTAATCTCTGGCGGCACGGCACGCAAGAAAAGTAGCTTGCCTTGCACATCCAGCTTGAGAGTGAGCATGCCTGAGGTCTCGTAGGGCGGGTCCGACTGAGTGACAGTTGGGGGTTGGGGTAGATTATCGGTAAGCACACGCGGCGTCATCCACTCAGGACTCTGCCGATACCAGAAGGTGACCGGCGACGGCCATGCTTGCCGCGATGAGGAATACCCCTTGCCAGAAGGATGGTGCGCAGCATAATTGAGGTAGTCATAATCCGAGCCTACCCAAAACGCTCGATCCACCACCACCGGATACCCGAGTTTCCTTGCCAGTTCCTGTGCGCGATCCGCCAGCACTTCCGGCGATTTGTTCATGAGGGCAAGGCCCCAATCGGTGGCGCGAGGAGCGAGAAATATGGAGGTGCCCAAGATCAAAACGACGGCGGCCATAAGATAAGCCCAAGCAACCGCCGGCCGGATCGAGCCCTCGGGCCCGGCGGCTGCCACCATTTCCGGTGAAGGCGTTTCCCCGGCCGCGAGGGCGGCAGCCAGAGGATCACCGCCCGGGAGTGCGGCTGCGACACTCAAGGCAGAGCGGGGACGCTGCGACGGATCACGATCAAGACAACGCAGGATTGCCCGCTCGACCGCGGGGTCGAAATTCTTGACCACGCTGGAGGGCGGAGTGGGATTGGTTTCGGTTTGCTTGCGGTGAAACTCGCCCAGGGTGGAAGCCTGGAATGCGCGCCTTCCGGTAAAGAGCTCATACAGCACCAGACCGAGAGCGTACAAGTCGCTCTGCACCGATGGCCCGGCGCCTTCCAACAATTCCGGCGCAAGATATCCCGGTGTTCCGGCAGGGCCTGTCTCCTGTCTGACCTCGGTTGCGGCGATCGCCAGCCCAAAATCCGTAATGCGGGCACGGCCCTTGCCATCAATCATCACGTTCGAGGGCTTCAGATCGCGATGCAGCACTCCACTGCGATGAGCGGCGGCGAGCCCTGCACACAACTGCTGCGCGACCTCAACTGCTTTGTCTTCTGGCAGGCGTCCGATGCGGCGCAACAGCGACTCCAGGTCCTCACCGTCGACGAATTCCATGGAGAGAAACAGCCGGCCTTCGCTCTCGCCAACGTCATACATGCGACACACGTTGGGATGGGAGACTTGCCGTGCCATGCGCACTTCCGCATAGAACTGATCGCGCCAGCTGGCGTTCTTTCCATGTTCGGATGGAAGAAACTTGAGGGCGACCCGCTGACCGAGCTTGAGATCGTCGGCGCCATAGACTTCGCCCATGCCTCCGCGCCCCAGCAACGACACCACGCGATAGCGCTCCGCGATCACACTGCCGGGAGCAAATCCGTGGGATGAAGACGATTCGCGGGGAGCAGCTACGGTTGCCGCCGCCGCAAGGTCACCACGCGCCCATTCGCCATTGGGATTAGCGACTGTGGGGGGAGATCCGTCCAGTGCAGCGCCACACTGCTGGCACACCTGGGCTGGTTCGGAGTTCTGGGATCGGCAAATCCGGCAGCGAATCACTGACACGCTCTGTAAGCAAATTTCGAGTCCGTCCGATTCTGCGCCGATAAGCGTTGTGTGTAAAGGGTGAGCTGAGGTCAGGGCACTTGTCAGGATGGCTGGATTTCGATGTTACATATTGGAGTTACTTCTGGTTAGTCGGGCACTCGGAAGTAATCCAGTTTGACGGCTTGTCGGCAAACCGCCGACTGAGAGCGGACGACACGCCATAAGTCACAAGAAAGGGTAGGACGTTATACGGCCAAGTGGCAGTGCCAATGCGGTTGCCGGATGCTGGCCGACCCCGAGGAACATAATCCATCCGGTTCAGATAGGGTGCGAGTCGGCCTGTTTGCAACAACTATCACTGACCCCACCGACAAAACTAATGTAGTGTGTCTTGGAAGGGACGTGACGATGAAACTCAGCGGCGGTGGGTTAACGCGAATGCTCCTCAGCGGAGCGTTGGCACTTGTAGTTGCTCTGGGATGTGGAACCGCGAAAGCACAGCAGGCCCGTCCTGCTGCCGGACAAAGCGACATTACGGCAATCGACATCTTAGTGGAGCCGGACTCCACAATGCTCAAACATGCCGAGGCCAACAATGCCCGTCTGCTAGCGGTCTTCCCGAAAGGCTTCGCCTTGGATGCGACGCACCGTCCGCACATCACACTGATTCAGCGTTTCGTTCGCACCGAGGACCTCGACAAGGTCTACTCAGCGGTCGGCAAAGTCTTCGCGGGTGCCAACGTGAACGGAATGAAGCTGGAAGCCTTCAAGTACTACTATGCTCCGGCTGGCGCTGTTGGAGTCGCCGGCATTTGCGCGAAACCGACTCCGGAAATCTTGAAGCTACAGGCGGATATCATTGCGGCGGTGAAGCCGTTTACGGTAGAAACCGGGCCTATCGGCGCATTCACGGCACCGCACGACGATCCCGCCACAGACGCGGCCCTCATCCAATACGTTTCGACATTCGTGCCGAAGATGTCCGGCGGAAACTACAATCCGCACGTTAGCACCGGAGTCGCTCCGAAAGAATACCTCGACAAAATGCTGGCCGAACCGTTTGAACCATTTTCCTTCTCACCAGCGGGCGCGGCTGTCTACCAACTCGGCCCGTTCGGCACGGCGGCCAGAAAACTCAGAGAATGGGATTCGAAGCCTTGAGGCCAGTCCGCCAGCCAAGGGCAGGTTCGCTCGCCATGACGTTCAGCTAGTGAGAAATCGCCAAGTCGCGTGTAACCCAGCTTGAGCAGCACGGTTCAGGATTGCGTGCGAGATGGCCTGTTCTCGCTCGCAACGACTAGGTCCCGCAAAGAAGGGCAGGGATGAAGAATCCGTGCCCCCTTAAAAAGCCGTCGCTCGAAGGCGGCATTGAATCCCGTTTCAGATCCTTACGGACCTGAGGTGTACGTATATTCGTTGTAGTACCACTGACCGCCGACCAGCGACCACAGCGTCACGTAGATCTGGCTGCCGTCCGCTGGCAAAGTGTACACCGTTGTCGTCAGTACGTTACCCAGGGGCCCCGACTGATAATAGTTGTTACCCCCCACCGTGCTGCCCACATCCATCTCGTATGCCGTGGCCCCGGAGCCCGCGCTCCAGGTGAACGTCTGCACGTTGCCGCTCAGCGTCGATCCAGGAGTCGGCGTTTGCATGACCCCCAAAGCGCTACCCGCGTTATATGCCGTGTAGGTGTATTGGTTGTTCAGCCAAACTCCGCTTACCAGCGAGTACAGAGTCACATAGACCGCCCCACCATTGGTGGGTAGGTTGCTTACCGTAGCTGACAGCGTTGTCGCAGGCAAGCTCTGGGACTGATAGTACTGGTTGCCACCGGCGCTGCTTCCCACATCGATCCGATAGGCTGTGGCCTGGTTACAGGGTGACCACTGGAAGGTCACGGAAGAGCTGGCGAATGTGGAGTTGGGAGCCGGGCTGAACACCACCGCCGGGCATGGATAAACGCCTATTCTGGTCACGTTGTTACTGCCAGCATTCGCGACCCAGATGTTGGTTCCGTCGAAGACCATGCCCGCAGGATTTGATCCGACCGGATATGTGCCTACCATCGAGCCGTTACTGGCCAGCAACTCGGTAACGGTGTTGCCGTAGTAATTCGAAACCCAGATGTTTGTTCCGTCGAAGACTACTCCCCAAGGGCTTATGCCAACCGGATAGGTGCCGACAACCGAGCCGTTACTTGCCAAAAACTTGGTCACATTGTTGTCGTAGGAACTCGCGGCCCAGATGTTGGTTCCGTCGAAGGCTATTCCCCGAGGGTATGGTCCAACCGCATACGTGCCTACTATCGAGCCGTTGCTGTCCTGCAACTTGGTAACGATGGAGGGGCCATTCGTAATCCAGATGTTGGTTCCGTCAAAGACTATTCCGAAAGGGGAGCTATCAGCATAATACGAGCCAACTATCGAGCCGTCACTGGCCAGCTTGGTCGTGCTGCTGGTACCAGAATTCGCCGTCCAGATGTAGGTTCCGTCGAAGAGGATTCCAGTGGGGAAATCGTCAGCCCCACCCAAGAAAAACGACCCCTGAATCGAGCCATTACTAGCCAGCAACTTAGTCGCATATCCGGGATTCATGTTATTCGCGACCCAGATGCTAGTTCCGTCGAAGGCTAATGCGTCGGGGTTAGTTCCAGCCGGGTATGTACCGACGACCGAGCCGTTAGCGGCCAGCATCTTGGTCACATTGTTGCTGCCTTCGTTCGCGACCCATATGTTGGTTCCATCGAAGGTCAACGCAATGGGTTCCAATCCGACTCCTCCATAAGTTATTGTTTGCGTGAAGAGGCTAAAGGCGGTGTAGGTGTATTGGTTATTCAGCCACTGCCCGTCCACCAGAGAGTACAGGGTCACGTAGACCGTGCTCCCGTTGGTCGGCAGACCGCTCACCGTAGTGGTGAGCACATTGCCCAGATTAGTGGACTGGAAGTACTGATTGCCGCCCGGAGTGCTGCCGGCGTCAATCCAATAGGCGGTCGCGCCTGCGCCTGCGGTCCAGGTGAAGGTCACGCTACTGCCCGTCAGCGTCGTACTTGGAGCCGGCGACGTTATTACACCTTTTTGAGAGCTGGCGCCGAACGCCGTGTATTGATACTCGATGTACGACCACGAGCCTCCCACCAGGTACCACCACGTGCCATACACCGTGCTACCGTCACTCGGCAGCGAATTGACGGTTTGCGCGAAAGTAGAAGCGGAGAGGCTTTGCGACTGGTAATAGTTGTTCCCTCCTGATGTGTTGCCTACATCCAGCCAATAAGCCGTAGCGCCGGGGTAACCCGCCCACCAGAACGTCACGGAGTTGCTAGTCAGCGTGGATAGGTTGATTGGAACGTAGATCCCCGGAGTGGTCGTCGGAGGATACATAAGAACTCGATTGTTACCGTAGTCCACCACGTAGAGATTGCCGCTGCTGTCCAGGGCGACACAATCCGAATAATCTAAGCTGTTGGCGCTGATCCCGCCGTCGTTCTGGGTGCCGGTGGTGAAGCTGCCTAATTGCCCGTAGACCCGCGTGGCGGTGGTGCTGCCGGAGGGATAGAACAGTACCCGACTGTTAAAGCCGTCGGGCACGTAGAGATTGCCGCTGCTGTCCAGGGCGATTCCACCCGGAGAATATAAGCTGTTGGCGCTGATCCCGCCGTTGTTCTGGGTGCCGGTGGTGAAGCTGCCTAATTGCCCGTAGACCCGCGTGGCGGTGGTGCTGCCGGAGGGATAGAACAGCACCCGATTGTTACTTTGGTCGGCCACGTAGAGATTGCCGCTGCTGTCCAGGGCGATTCCAGTCGGATCACTTAAGCCGTTGGCGCTGACCCCGCCGTTGTTCCCGTTGCCGGTGGTGAAGCTGCCGCCCTGCCCGTAGACCTGCGTCGCGCTAGTGCTGCCCGAGGGATAGAACAGCACCCGATTATTAACAGAGTCGGTCACGTAGAGATTGCCGCTGCTGTCCAGGGCGACTCCAATCGGTTCATATAAGCTGTTGGCGCTGATCCCGCCGTTGTTCTGGGTGTTCGTGGTGAAGCTGCCGAACTGCCCATAGACCCGTGTGGCAGTCGTGCTGCCGGAGGGATAGAAGAGCACCCGATTGTTACCGTAGTCGGCCACGTAGAGATTGCCGCTGCTGTCCAGGGCGACTCCAATCGGTTCATCTAAGCTGTTGGCGCTGATCCCGCCTTTGTTCCCGGTGTTGGTGGTGAAGCTGCCACCCTGCCCGTAAACCCGCGTGGCGGTGGTGCTGCCGGAGGGATAGAACAGCACCCGACTGTTAGCGGTGTCGGTCACGTAGAGATTGCCGCTGCTGTCCAGGGCGATTACTTGCGGTGAATTTAGGCTGTTGGCGCTGACCCCGCCGTTGTTCTGGGTGTTGGTGGTGAAGCTGCCCAACTGCCCGTAGACGACATCCGCGGTAGTCGACTGAGCGGCGGCCGGTTGCGCCCCGACCATACTCAAGCCAACGATGAGGAGAGCAAGCGCAAAGCGGATAGAGCGAGTGAACATGAATATTGCTCCTTTTGAGGATAGCCACCGAGGCTTATGGAAGCTTGGCGTCCAATCCCTCAGAGACATCCCGTTAGGGGTGAAGCCGACCCGAGACTTGATGCGTGGTAACTATTGTCGAGGGCCCGAATCCAACTACAGCAAACCGCCGCGCGCAGTGCCTTGCGCCCTCGGCTCAAAAACGGCCGGTTCAGTCGGACCAAAAGGAAGGAGATAAAGGTAAGTAAGCGGCGTCGGCTGAACAAATGCAGTCTACACTCCTGCCGCCCGATGTCAACACGATTTGGGCGCGGACACAATTAGATCACTGGCCGAGCGCGAGTTCAATCCGGATCGACGGAAGCCGGAGTTAACAAGAATCTGCAACCGCTCAGCCATCAATCCTTCGGATACTTAGCGTGAAATTGATGAGATAAGGACGAAGGCTTCTAGAGATCTGTATGTTTCTTGTTGAGGACAAGAGCATCCGGGTCAGGAGAAGCCTTCATGATCATTGTAGGGTGTGATTTCCATCCAGGTTGGC
>Ga0181532_10004853_pt1 | contig 11594 bp, 6 predicted proteins | sample PEATcosm2014_Bin_33_FD_119768 | JGI IMG/M metagenome (GOLD analysis project Ga0181532, IMG submission 119768) | Peatland microbial communities from MTU Mesocosm Facility, Houghton, MI, USA - PEATcosm2014_Bin11_30_metaG | ecosystem: Environmental > Terrestrial > Soil > Wetlands > Peat | place...
CGGAACCGCCAGGCTTAGGGCGGTGTAGTCGATTTCAAGATCCCGCGTCAGGGGAGGGAGTCGCAATTCTCCCGTGTTCTCGTAGGCTTTATGGTCGGCAATGACCTGCTCAATATGCACGGGCGGCGGCACATCATTGCGGTGGAGATGAGCTGGATCGATTTCCTGCACAACATTCTGATTTGCGAACCAGAGCTTGCCATCGATGGAGCGAGCAGCCGTTGGGCGGAAGTGCGTTACACCCGTCTGAGCTCCGTCGAATGCATCCAGCATTCGAGTCTTGAGCTGGTAGCCAGGTTGCCTTGACCAGGTTTCCAGTTCCGAGCGATCGACCACGATGTACCCACATGCCGCATCCAGCCACAAAGCACCTCGATCGTCGGCCACGATTGCGCTGATAGAGTTGCAGGGCAGACCGTTGCGGGAGTCGAGACTCTCCACCTTGCCTGCCTTCCAGCGAATTAAACCGTTTCCGGTTACAGCCCATACCGAACCGTCTGAATCGACAAACAGATTGTTGACTACACCAGAGATTGCAGGCTGAGCAGTCGGGAACGATTCCAGCCTGCCTTGCCGGTATCGGGCCAGGCCACCGCCTGAGAGTCCCAACCAGATGCCGCTCGTCAAGTCGGGTGCCAGGGATTCCACACGAGGAATTCTCGGCGGAACATTCTCTTCCCGGACCGTGAAATCCTGGATGCGAAAAAGGGCCGGCGTTGTTACTGCTGCCCAGATGTTGTGATCCGTATCCTCTACAATCGCTACTACCACTCCGAGAGGCTTGCCATCCGGCTTGCTAACCGGTCGAAATCGGCCATGGTCGTAAACCGTTAGTCCACCATCGATGCCTACCCACAGACGGTCGGAATGATCTTGAAATAAAGACGTGACGAGACGCCCTGGCAATCCTTTTCCTGCGGATATCGCGGAGAATTTACCTTGCCGCCAGGAATCCAGGGCTTGTACGTTCGCAATCCATACCGTTCCGTCGTTTGCTGCGAGCACAGCCTGCGCCTCTTCCGAGGTCAGTCCCTCGCGTCTCGAAAAGGTTGCTACCGGTACATCGTGGAAGCGATCAATGCCCTTCGTCGTGACAACCCACAGGTCGCCCTCTCGATCCTGATAGAAGCCGTTGACGTCATCACTGGAGAGGCCATCGGAGCTGCCAAAGCGATCTACCTTGTCTTTATAAATCCGGAACAGCTGGTTATTATCGGTTCCAACCCAAAGTCCCCCATCACGATCGATTAGTAAGGCGCTGATTTTTATGCTAGCGCCGTCGAAACCGGGCGCCGCAAAATCCTTCCATCCTCCCCGTTCGAATCGTTGCAGTCCCAGTCCTCTTCCTGTCCATGCGGTGCCAACCCAGAGCGCCCCGCCCGGTTCGGCGACTATGGCACTTACTCCTTGCAGGCCTTTGGCTCGTTCCAATTCTTTGGGAAGGTAAGCCTGGGCTTTCTCGGAGGCAGGATTCCATTGACAGATGCCACTCGAGCTGCCGACCCATAGATTGCCCGATGGATCGCGGGTGATTGCCTGCGCGTACGCGAACGGAATTCCATCCGCCGGACCGTAGCAGCGCACTGCGCCTGAATCGGCGATCCTGCACAGCCCGCCTTTCTGATCTTGCACTCCGGAACGAATGATCCAGACCGTGCCTTGTGGACCCTGCAGAATCGACTCGATGAAGCCTGCGACGTCGGGATAGTCGAGAAGACTACCGTCCTTCCAATGGGCCAGGCCGCGAAAGGTTCCTATCCAGAGACTGCCATCACTAGCACCCAAAAGTGAGGAGATCTTGCGACTGGGAAGATGTTTGCCGGCGGGTGCTACCCAGGGTACAAAGCGAACACCATCGAAGCGCACCAGACCAGTTTCTGTGCCGATCCAGAGATATCCGTCCCTGGTCTGAGTAATTGCGTGAGGAGTTCCGCTGAAGTCTCCATCCTGAATACGCCAGGCGGTGTGCGCGTATTGTGAGATTTGGCGGCTGGGATCAAGCGCGTCCGCTGCAGCACAGAGCAGCGCAAGGGCCAGCCAGAATTCAAAGGTCCGCAGGAGCAGATGTAGTGCGCCTTTTCCCCAACCCGGCACCGGCATTGTGCTCACATCATTCCAGCCATTAGCGGCCGCGTGCTGAGCCGCCGCTCATCGCTTAGGACAAAGCTTTTGGGTCTCTACGTCAAGTATAGGCGGGCGGCTCAATTCTCGCGCGGACGAGTCGTCACTGCCGTTCCATTTTGGTCCGTCCTCGGCTTTACGGCAGTGGAGTTCCCAACCAGGGTTGCGTTGGACCTACCCCATAGTGGTATTCCCGAGCATCCCCAGCAGCGTTAGCGAAAAAACCACTTATCCCGTGATGTGCGTGCGGCCCCCGGAGCCGCATAGTGGCGACATGGAAGTGACAAACACGCAACCGAGAAAAGGCGAGAACGGAAGCGTGTATTCAGCGACATGGCTGAACCGAAGTCCAGCGAAAAAAGGAGAACATCATGAAAACGAAATTAATCCCATACCTAGGCTTGGCCTTGCTTGGTTTGGCTCTCAGCGCAACGCAAGCCGCCGCACAACTGCAATGGAGCCCCGCTCAGTCATATGACACGGGACAAGATACCGCCATCGCCATGCATCCTTCGGGACTGGTTTTGGAATTTCACCGAACCCATGTGTATGGCGGTCTGACCCTCTGGTACCGCGTCGGCAGGGTAGAGGGAAACACTGTGACCTGGGGAAGAAGCCAAGGCTTACCCGGTTCAGGAACCTGGCCTAACGTGGCCATCACCCGCGAAGGCTACGTTCTCTACGTCTGGTCGACTTACGCGTACAAAACCAATTCTAACCTGAAGTACATGGTGGGGAAGATTGACCCCAACGGGGACGTTAACCAGTCCATAACGTGGTTGACTTACGAGCAAAGGTTTGATTCAGGATTCCACAGTTCGACTGTGGTGAATGACAACGGGGTGATCGTGGAAGTGCATGAATCGGGCAGCGGCGGCAAGGGCCTCTATTACCGGGTCGGGCACCTTGCTGATCCAGCAACGGGTAACTTTAACATCGTGTGGAACTCTGGCAACTACGGACAGCACTACGATGATGGAATTAATCCAGATATAGCGCTCAACAACCGCAACGAAGTGGTGGAAGTGCATCAGGTAACGGGAGAAGCCCTCTTGCACTATCACCGCGGAGTTGTCCTGAGCGGAGGCGTCATCGATTTTCGGCCGGCACAGCGGTACGACAACAACGGAGGGCGACCTGCGGTGGCGCTTACGGACAGCGGACTTGTGGCAGCACTCAGCGGATCTGGGGCAATTTATGCGAGAACCGGGGCGTTGAGCCTCTCCAACCTGAACGTGATCGATTGGTCGAGTTTCAACAAAATCAGTGATACGGGCACATATCCCGCGGTAGCGACTAATGGAAGTTTTGCCGTCGGAACCTGGACAGAGTACTTCGGTTTGGAGGGTGAACTTTATTTCTCAGTAGCGAAAATCCCGTAAGTCATTTTCAAGCGGATGGCAGATCGTTCACCCTGCTGATGAGCGTGCCTGAATCATTGCCGGCAAGGCGAATCTTCTTGGTTCTTGAATTCCGCCGAATGGAAGGTGCCACTGTGGCAGTTTTGTTGCTCGTGCAGGTTCTTCTTATGGCAGATGAGATATGCGGTGATTCCTAAGGGAACAATGACGAGTTCCGGAGACTCAAGATTAAGAGAAAGGAAGGGATGAAATAACATGAACACACTTCGCAAATTGGCTCTAGTCTTCAGATCGGGTCCGACGAAGTATCTGTTAGTTATGGGGCTGACAATGGCCGCAGCTTGCACGTTCGCGGCGGCCTTGGAGACGACCCCACCAACCAACATTACTAGCTGTGGCACGGTCATCAAAACACCGGGTTACTATGTAGTCCGACAGGATCTTCAAAGCACTTCCAAGACCGTGGATTGCATCCAGATCGCCGTACCTAGCGTCAATCTGGATCTTGGAGCCAACTTGACTGGTCTTGGAACCGACGATGTCTCAGCTGCAGGAATCAGCGTTCTGAACAGCGCCAAGGGTGTGCAGGTGTTCCTTGGCAATGTAACTGTCCAAGGCTTTGGCATCGGGATCAAGGTCGCAGGTTCTGGAGTCACCATTTCGGGCAGGGCCGGCAACAGTGAATTGCCATTCACCGTGCAGAATAACGCCGCTCAAGGAATCTTGATTAGCAACGCTTCGACGGTGCTGATTGATGGATTGATCAGTGAGAATAATGGCGGGGCCGGGCTGGAATTGTCAGGTGCCTCGGGGGTCATCGTGCAAGGTTCCCCTGCTCTGACATCGAATGGAAAGTATGGGGTGTGGGTGCATTCTTCGAGTGGAAACCAGTTTTTTGACTTTACTATCGCGGGTAACCAGGGGGGCGGAATCTACGTGGGAGAATCCAGTCCCGCAGGACCGGGTCAGGTGCCTCTCCAGCGCCTCGATGCGCCCGGCAATCCCGGCGGCGCTGGGCTTAGCCCGGCACCAATCCACAACAGAACAAGTAACAACGGCGGCAGCCAGAACAACGTGTTTTTCGGCGGGGCTCTGCAATTCAACCTAGGCGTGGGAATCACCATCGGCCAGGGGGATGACTTCAACGTTGTCACCTACGTGAGCGGAAGCAATGACGAGGGTGACGACGCGGTCGACCTCAATGGGGACTGCACCCACAATAGCTGGCAGTTCAATAAATTCACCACCGTGTCTCCTGCCTGCATTCAGTAGAAGGTAGTGAAGGATTCCGCGCACATTCGGGCTCAGGCGCCGGATCGGCCACCTGAGCCCAGCGCTTTAGGCTTTGTAGGTTAAGTATAAGTGGGTGCTTTCGAATTAACCGAAAGAATCTAGCGCACTGAAGCCTCCTGCAGCCACGCCCCCACTACAGTTTGTCCCTCCGACTTGCCTTGCTGCGCATTCGGCGCACAGCTTCCAATCGTGACAAGGGGCGTCTGACCTACCTCATAGTGGTATTCCCTAACATACCCAGCAGGGTTAGCGAAAAAGCCACCTATCCCGTGATGTGCGTTCGCACGCCAAGGCCGCATAGTATCAGCATGAAAGCGATAAGCACGCAGCCGGTGGATAGCCAAACCGACTTGCTGAACGGGGACCGATCGCCATTAACGCGTGCCCCACAACTCATGGAGAATGTCATGAAAAGAAACAAAGCGATTGCAACCCTGGCTGGCATTGCTCTCCTGGCGCTGATGCTTGGCACACCGGTGTTGGCCCAGCAGCTGCCAGACGACGTTCAGGGTGACTGGACGATCTACTCCACCAACGTCGAGAACGGTGAGACGGTCGTAAAGCACATTCAGATTGCGCAATATGGCGACCGAATCACTGGATCCTTCGAAGGTCCCAACCAATCCGGCCCGATTCAAGGCCAGATCAACGGACATCACATTCATTTCAGTACGGTCACTCGCAACGTTCTTAACTTCTGGGGCCAGGTCTACGGAGACAATATGTCGGGAACGTACGGGCTTCACGGGAAGCACGCCGCCTGGCAGGCCGTCCGTGCCATGTCGGCGTCGGCGGCGTCGCCGCCCACGGGAACCGTCTATGCCTCTCAGCCGGTCCTGGCGCCGCCAGCACCGCCTGCCCCTCAACCTCAATATGCTGCGCAGCCGGAATACGTTGCCCAGCCCGCAACGGTCTCTACCACGACCCCGGGCGGTAGCTCCGCTCCGGCTCCTGCGTTGCTGCTGGCGGAACAGCTCGACGCGCTGGTTGCACCCATCGCCCTGTATCCCGACGCCCTGGTGGCTCAGGTCCTTGCCGCCGCGACCAATCCGGACCAAGTCTCGTATGCCGACAATTGGCTGGCGCAGAACAAAAATCTGACTGGCACTCCGCTCGCGCAGGCTATCGACCAGCAGTCCTGGGATCCCAGCGTCAAGGCTCTCACGCAGTTTCCCTCTGTGCTCGACAACCTCGCCCATAACCTTTCGTGGACCTCGAGCCTGGGTCAGGCGTTCGCCAACCAGCAGGTCGATTTAATGGCTGCGGTGCAGACGATGCGCTCCAGGGCGCAAGCGGCGGGCACGTTGCAATCGAACTCGCAGATCACCGTCACCCAACCTACGACGAACACTATCGTGATTCAGCCGGCGAATCCTCAGGTGGTCTACGTTCCGCAATACAACCCGGCTATCGTTTACGGCGCATCCGTGGTGGTGCCGTTGTACGTGCCTCCGCCAGTGCCTGTCGCTTCGGTCGGCGTCTTCTTCGGCAGCGGTGTCACGGTCGGAGCCACGTTGGGAGGCGGCGGCTGGGCTGCCGGCTTTGGCTGGGGCTGGCATGCATGGAACGTCAATTGGGGCGGCTGGGGTGGTGGAGGTTCGACTGTCATCTACAACAACAACACCTATATCAACAACCGGACTTGGAACAACGCGAACTACAACGGCTATCACCCTTGGGCGAACGGAGCGGCCGGGTCACAAAATCACGCATACTATGCAGCGAACGGCACCTATCACGCTGACGCGAATTACCACCCCGGCGCCGATACGCACTACGGACCGAACGGCGCTTACCATCCGAACGGATATTACGGCCCTGATGGCGGCTGGCACCCTGGATCGGTCAACCATGCGGGCGGAGCAACGGGATCAGAAAACACTGCGTACTACGGCGCCAACGGCACGTATCATCCCGTCGCTGGCTATCATCCGGGCGAAGACACGCACTACGGACCGAACGGCGCAGACCATCCGAACGGATATTACGGTCCTGATGGCGGCTGGCACGAAGACAAACCTGGTACCAATCCGGCTGATCAGCCAAACGGTGGCAACAACGGCAACCACGGACTGATCGGCGGCAACGGCGGCGTGCAGAATCCCAACGCCGGCCAAACGCAGCCAGGTTTGGGAGCGAAACCCAACAGCGGCAGCAGTGGAGTGCAGCGCCCTCCCCAGCCGAACAACCGTGGCAGTCAATCATTTTCTGCGCAGAACCACTCTCGCTTCAGCGGCGATGGAGCGGCTAGCCGCGCTGAGAGCAATCGCGGCCGCAGCAGCATGGCGGCGAATCGCCCACCACAGCGGATGCCCAGGGAGCAGCAGCACGCGCCGGCCGAACATCATTCCGGTGGAGGCGGCGGGGGACGCCGTCGCTAAGTTCCGAGTAATTCATGATCACTCTCTCATAGAGAATCACGATCCTGGAAGGAGATTGGAATGCTACGTACTACAAGCACGACCTCAACATGGAAGCGCTTCCTAATTATTAGTGTGATGATTTTGCTGGGCGTCGCAACGGCCGCTCTGGAACTGACGACCGAGTCGCTCGCTGCCGAACAGCCCAGGGTCACGTTTGCATCACCAGCGGAGGCCGGCGTAGCGCTGGCTAAGGCGGCGACGGCCGTTGATGAGTACTCACTCTCCGACATCCTGGGTCTCGACGTAAAGACTCTGCTGCTCGCCGGAAACGACAAGGAAGACAAGGCTGCACTGCAGGCTTTCGCCGCAAAGTACGAGACGATGAACCGCTGGGTCGATATGAGCGATGGCAGTCGTGTGCTTTACATCGGCGCGGACAACTTCGCTTTCCCAGTTCCCCTCGCGCAAGACTCTTCGGGCCGGTGGTACTTCGACAGTATCGCCGGCGCCGAGGAAGTCAGGGCACGCGACATCGGGCGGAACGAACTGCTGGCCATCGATGCTTGTAATGCTCTCAGCTATGCACAACAGATGTACTTTGCTGGCCGCGGCCACTTGACGGAGTACGCTCAGCGCATCGTCAGCACGCAGGGCAAGCAGGACGGATTGTATTGGCCGGTATCTGCAAAACAGCCCCCCAGTCCGTTAGCGAGCATCGAACAATTTCCGAAACCTTCTGTCGGATCGTTGTCTACGGGTGAGCCGTCCGTGCTTGACGGCTACACCTTTCGCATTCTGACTGCCCAGGGCAACGACGCTCCCGGTGGCGCCAGAAAGTATGTGGTAAACGGAAAGATGACGGACGGTTTCGCCATACTGGCGACGCCGGTGAAGTACGCAGAAACCGGAATCATGACCTTCATGGCCGGTCCCCACGGCGTGGTCTACGAGCGCGACTTCGGTCAGGATACGAGCAAAATCGCAGCATCCGTTCAGGAATTCAACCCTACGGAAGCATGGTCGCCGGTCGAGTAGGTGTCGCGTCAAGAAGAAGCGGACGCCAGGCAACGAATTAATTTTCTGACGCGGTGGAATAGTCGTGGAAGAAAATTGAGAGCACCAGGAGATGCCTGTACTCTTCGGTCGTGGTTTGTTCCCGCATGACTCCATTGAGGTATGTAGCTCCCTAGTGAAAGTAGTAGTAAAAAAACCTCTTTTGTCGGGATGTGCGCCCGAGCACAAATCACGCATAGTAACGCCATGGCGGACGTAACGACAGCATCAGTCTTCACAAGGCGGTGGAGTTGCGATCCCCCGATCGGCAACCAAGAAGTTTGCCTGCGCAAGGACTTCTACACATGCCAACCTTAGCTCATCGCAACCCCGGCACGCCGGCCGTCTGCCTGCTTTGAGGTCAGGTGGCTGAGTGGGTCTCCCAGCAGGTTTAATCCTCACTGAATACCTGCATAGTAGTAGCCGCTTAGTCCTCCACCGCAGTAGGTAGTTGTCGCCGGTCAGCGTTAGCGAAAAAGCCTCTTATCTAGTGATGTGAAGGCCGGGTAAACACCGCATAGTACAAGCATGCAAGGCCGAATCGGATCAGCAAGATCTGGGAATTTCAATACTACGGCATTTGCAAAAAGCACGATTTTTCGACGGAGGATCCAGTGCAAAAGACATTCGCAGTTACAGCCTTGGTCAGCCTGACGGTCTTGATCGTCTCAATGCAGTCATTTCCCGCCGCCCATAGCAGCGCCGTCCGCACTCCCAGTCGACACAGCATTCGCAGGTTCATGAGCTATTGCCAGAAATGGTTGGTGCCTCTGGTTTTGAGGATGGCGATCCAGTGCCCACCCGTGGCAATTGCCATCATGTCTTACCATACGGTGAAGTACTACTGGACGAAGGCCAAGCTGATCGCAAATATTTATGGTCTCACCGGGAATAGTTGTCCCTCGCGGCATCTCGCTGTCCGTACCCTGCCGCAAGCGAAGTTGTCTGGTTTTGCGCATCGGGGCTGACAACCAGCTCAGGTACATTCATCGCGCTGGTGCGCGTGTTGACGGCGTGATATGAGGTTTGCTCAAGCACCTGCGGAAAAACTGGATCCGCATGCTCGGCCCAGTGCTGGCGATGTCTTCATCGCGCGAGGATTGTAGACATGTTGCGGCAGATGTGAGGGAGTGGGACGTGCTTTGACGATGCCTCTTGACACAATTGCCACTTAGGAGCCATTGTTCACAAAAGCGACGGAGACTACCGTGTAAGCGCCATAACCTCCAATCAGGGACCTCGCGTGCCGAGGTCCAGACAAGAGCTGGCCGGATCCTCCGAAGTCGATCCGAACGATGATCGGTCCCGCCTGGGATGAAAGTCGATCGTATGCATGATACGATTCTCGAAATCGCACACGTATTATTTATCGATACTGTGGCGTATTCCACATTTCCGGCAGACCGTCAGCGCCTGGCCGTCCGCACCTTGCAGGACGCCATTTCTTGTACCAGCGATTACGCTCGCTCCCGAGACAATGAACAGTTGATTGTGCTACCCACAGGCGATGGAGCGGCCCTGGTTTTCTTTCGCGATGCCGAAGCTCCAGCCCGTTGCGCCTTGGAACTGGCTATGTGCTTCCGGGAGGAAAGCGCGTTTCAAGTACGAATGGGCATCCACACAGGGCCTGTGTACCGCATCGCCGACATCAATGCCAACCGCAATGTCACGGGTGGCGGAATCAACCTGGCCCAACGCGTTATGGAACTAGCCGATGCTGGTCACATCCTGGTATCGAAGGCTGTGGCTGACATCCTGGGAGAGGTGAGTATATGGCGGGAGTGCCTGCACGATCTGGGCCGAGCTGAAGTGAAGCATGGTGTGTGGTTACACGTATTCAATCTGTACAGCGAGACCGCTGGAAACCCCCATGCGCCATCGCGGCTAAGTTCGGCGCCTGCCGCTCTCCCGGTGTCGCATTCCCCCAAGGCAACCAGTTCGGATCCTGAGCCCGCCGGGAACGTGCACGGCGACCGCATCAGGGTTCTCAGTGTGGACGATCATCCACTTTTGCGCGAAGGAATTGCGACTCTGATAAACAACCAGCCAGATATGCGCGTCGTGAGTGAAGCATCCAGTGGGGAAGAGGCCTTGGAACGATTTCGAGTGGTTCACCCCGACGTTACCCTCATGGATGTCAGACTCCCGGATATGAATGGCATCGATGCGCTGATCGCGATCCGGAAGGAGTTTCCCAACGCGCGAATTCTCATGGTGACAACATCCGAAGGTACAGTCGAGATTCAGCGCGCGCTGGCATCAGGAGCCCGAGGGTACATGCTGAAGAGTATGCCGCCGAGAGATCTGGTTGAATCCATTCGGCGAGTATACGCGGGGAAGAAGAGTATCCCATCGGCCATCGCGGCACATCTGGCGGAACACTACGGTGACGAAGCCCTTACCGCACGCGAGGTCGAGGTGTTGCAGCAGGTGGCAGCCGGAAGTCGTAACAAGAAGACTGCCGAACGATTGTTGATTTCCGAAGAAACCGTCAAAGTTCATATCAGGCACATTATGGAGAAGCTGGGAGCCAGCGATCGGGCCCAGGCGGTTGCCATTGGCATCAAGCGTGGAATCATTCACTTGTGAACATAAACCGGTTCTGCGGCAGGCGTGCACAAGACCCCCGCCGTGTGCCTATCTTGCGGACTTTGGCCCCGCATATCTTGTGAGCAGGTGATACATGGCCTCCGCCGCGCCTGATTTGTTGAAGCAGGTCCTCTTGTCGCTCGGATTCACTGATGACCAGAATGCGAGCTTGTCGGACCTTGCACAAGAAATGGAAATCCTGAATTTCAACCCTGGCGACGTCCTCATGCGCGAGGGCGATCCCGGAGACAGCCTGTATCTCGTTCTGTACGGAACCGTTGACGTGAATGCTCAGAATTGGTTCCTGGCGCGTCTCGGTTCCGGGGAGATGATAGGAGAGCTGTCGCTATTGACCGGCGAGCCTCGCTCGGCGACGGTCAGCGCCATCGAACCGGTTTGTGTGGCGAGACTATCACGGGGGCGATTCGAACGTTGGGCGGAATCTCACCCGGACGCGGCCCGGCAGCTATCGGCGATCATGCTGGAGCGTCTTTACAAGGTGCGGCTTGCGTTTGCTCTGCACCGGAACGAGCTCTTTGCGGCGCTAGAGCCTGCGGTCCTGCGCGATCTGGAATCCGAGCTTAAGCTTGTGACTCTGGCGAGCGGACAAGTGCTGTATCACGAGGGAGACCCGGGCGATACCCTCGCCATTGTTGTGGATGGCCGCCTGCGTGTGTCCGCTGCCAATTTGCAGGGCGAAGAATACCAGGCAGAAGTCGGACGTGGTGAAACCGTCGGCGAGATGGCGTTAGTGACCGGTCAGCTACGCAGCGCGACGGTTACCGCCATTCGTGACAGTAACGTAGCTTTGCTC
>Ga0181532_10004855_pt1 | contig 11592 bp, 13 predicted proteins | sample PEATcosm2014_Bin_33_FD_119768 | JGI IMG/M metagenome (GOLD analysis project Ga0181532, IMG submission 119768) | Peatland microbial communities from MTU Mesocosm Facility, Houghton, MI, USA - PEATcosm2014_Bin11_30_metaG | ecosystem: Environmental > Terrestrial > Soil > Wetlands > Peat | place...
CTGGTGGCGGCCGGCCTGATGATTCGCACCTTCCAGGCGCTGCGCAACGTCCAGCCGGGATTCACCGATCCGCAACATGTGCAGACCATCCGTATCTCCATTCCGCGGGAGCTAGTGGCCAACGCCGACCGCGCTACGCACACTCAAAATGACATCGCCGATAAGCTGGCGGCCATCCCCGGCGTCACGGCGGTGGGGTTCGCCAGCGAACTGCCGATGGAGGGTTATGTCAACAATTGGAACAACGTGTTCGCGGAGGACCAGCCAGACAACGGCGGCGTGGCTCCCATGCGGTTGTTCGAATACGTTTCACCGGGTTACTTTCAGACGGCGGGAACGCACCTGCTGGTCGGGCGCGAACTGACCTGGATCGATGTCTACGGTCAAAGACCCGTAGTGCTGATTTCCGCGAACCTGGCGCGCGAACTGTGGGGCTCGCCCTCCGCCGCGCTCGGCAAACGCCTGCGGGAATATCCCGTGATGCCGTGGAGGAAGTAATCGGCGTGATCGAGGACGTCCACGAGAACGGCCTGGAGAAAAAGCCGCCGGAAACGGTTTATTGGCCGACCATGATGTCCGACATTTTCGGGCCCACCGGCCTGGACGCAATTCGCACCGTGACCTTCGCCATCCGCAGCGGCCGCACCGGCACGGAGGGCTTTCTCAACCAGGTGCGCCAGGCGGTCTGGTCAGTGAACGCCAGCCTGCCGGTGGCCTCCACGCGTACCTTGCAGGAAGTCTACGATCGATCCATCGCGCGAACCTCCTTTACCCTGGTGATGCTTGGCATCGCGGGCGTGCTCGCGTTGCTGCTCGGCATCATCGGCATCTACGGTGTGATCGCGTATGCGGTATCGCAGCGCCGGCGCGAGATCGGAATTCGTCTGGCGCTCGGCGCGCCGCAGAGCGAGCTGAGGCGAATGTTCATGCGCTATGCACTGATGCTCGCGGGAATCGGCGTGGCGATCGGGCTGGTGGCGGCGGCTAGTTTGACACGGCTGATGAGTTCGCTATTATTCGGCATTGCTCCGACGGATCCAGTGACGTATGCCGCCGTGCCCCTGGTATTGTTGGCCGCCGCGGCGCTGGCCAGTTACCTGCCGGCGCGGCGGGCGGCCGCGGTGGACCCGGTGGAAACGCTGAAGGCAGAATAAGGGTTAGGGCTGCGGATTATTGGCTGAGAGGCATTTTGCGCGCCCGTGCGCGATTTCGTAATGTGAGCGGTCGCCGCGGTGCCGACGAGCGGGATCGGCCTCCAGTCCGAGGGCAACCGTTCAAGCGAGGATCATTTCTCAACTGATAGCCCGTTGCCGCCCTGGGAAAGCAGCGCACACGATCGTGGCTGTCTCCGAGCCATACGGTGGGCCTTGCATCGCTCTTCACGCCATGTCGTTGCAAATCACATCCGTCTCGCGGGTGGATAAGCGACGATGGTGGCCAAAGGCGGCCCCAGAATTCAGCCCGACATCCCGGAAGGTTCGGCTTCCATACAAGTCACCCAGGACAGCCTGACCGTGGCACGATTTCCCATGGCCGGGTTGGCCGGGGCCGTAACCAGCATCCTCGGGATTCCGGTCTCGGACCGCACGGAACCACCCGGAACCTTCCCTTCCAGGTGAAATGGATGGAGCATGATCGAGATAATAGGCGTATAGACGTCTGAGCGTTTATCAATAAGAGCGTATAGGTGGTGAAGAATGGAAGAAGAAGCCGTCCGCTGGAGCATCAAGGTCTCGAAAGATACCGATCTGACGCTCCGCACGTACCTGGGCGCCCGCGGCACGAAAAAGGGCGATCTCTCGAAGTTCATCGAGGAGGCAGTCCGCCGGCGCGTGCTCCAGTGCACCATTCAGGACATCAGGGCACGCAACGCCGATGCTGACCCAGACGAAATCGAGCGCATCGTCGACGAAGCCGTCAGCGAGGTCCGCGCGGAACGCCGCACCAAAAGGAAGGCTAACAAGGCCTGATGCGTGGTCCTCAATACCAACATCATCGTGTCCGCCTTGACCGCCCCGGCCGGCAAGCCCGCCGCTATCGTCGACGCCTGGCTGGACGGAAAATTTACGCTCCTGACCTGCGCGGCGCATGTCGACGAGCTGCGGGCCACGCTCGAAAGGCCACGTGTGGCCGAACGCGTCAAACCGCACAAGGCCGGCCGCCTGGTCAACCAGATCAAGAAGCTCGCCGAGGACATCGATCCGCTGCCGCGCGTGGAGCGCTCTCCCGATCCCACGGACGATTTTCTTCTGGCTCTGTCCGAAGCGGGCAACGCCGATTATCTGGTCACCGGCGACAAGAGCGGACTGCTGGCGCTCGGCCGCCACAAAGGCACGCAGATAATGTCTGCGCGTGATTTCGCCGCGTTGGTCGCATGACTTCCCAGGGACGACAACACAACTATGCCGCGCTCGACTTCAGTTCCTCACGAATGATTCGTCGCAGCGTATCCTCAAACCTCGGGGCCTTTCCATCGAGGTATTCCCGCAGCGCAGCGTTGATCAGGGTCTGATAGCCCGTCGCGCCACCGGACTCTTCCGCGATTCGAAAGAAGCGATCCACAATGTCTTGATCCAGCCTGATCGTGATTCGGGTCTTACCCTCGGGCTCCGGTTCCGGCGGAAGCACTCTGCCCCGTTTACCCTTACTGAAATCGTATCGATCCTTCATCGTTCTGCCTCGTATTGCTCGCGCTCATGAGCTTCGCCAGGACGGGCGGAAATAATCCGAATGTTCTCACCACGCCATGTGTAGACAACCGCGGGCAAACGGCCCGCCGTACCCATTCCGACTGTCACAAATCGCTGCCCACTCGGGTCGGATACGTCGTCCGTGATCGTGATGGCGTAAGGATCGTCAAAGAGTGGAATCGCCTCGGGCATCCGGACGCCATGCCTTCGAAAGTTAGTCCCGGCTTTGCTCTCTTCGTCCCACTCGAAGCCCACGGCTCTAGTGTACACACATTACGTACATACGTCAAAGTCGGGAGAGATCCGGAACGAGCGCGCTATCCGGATTAATTCGGTCACGGCGCTGCGGCAGGAGTGATGGATCAGTGCGGCGGGGCCGCGTAGGCTTCGCCGTTCTCCTCAGCCTTACTGGACACTTCCATCAGACTTGCGCCCGTCTCCTCCGGGTCAAGATAGCCAATGGCAACCGCGACATGATTATCGGCAAAGACACCGGGGACTGTTGGGAGACGCGCACGCAGCGTTTTTCGGGATGCAGGCCGCCGACCAGGGCCAGTTTGTGAAAATTTACCTGGCAGGAATCAAGAACACGGCAAAGCTCACCAAAGCGGGAATGCAGATCTTTGAAATCGTCTATAACCAGATGCGCGGGAATCCGCAGTTCGGCGTGGAAATGAGCGAACGAACCTATCAGCTTGGGCTTCGAGAGCTATTGGAGAACGAGAGTCTTTACCGCTCGCCAAGCGCAGACGTTTTCTTCGTAAATATCACGTTATATCACGTATATGTCCAACGGCAACCGAATCACCCTTGCCAAGGCTACTACCTGAAGGAAGCCGGAATGCAGGTAATGTTCTGTTTCAAACTAGCGCATTACCGGAATGCAGGGAGAATCGCCCTTTGAGCAACCGGGAGAAGCGCGAAGGGTGCCCTCAAAGAAAGAGGATGTTTGAGCTGCCTGAATATGTTGCCTTCCCGACACTCAGGCGTTTGCATTCATGAACGTTTCAACCGGGGTGAATGCTTGAATATTTGTATTAACGCTTTGCAGCCGCGAATTTGACACCCGCGAGGCCAGGAGCGATATGATCTATCACGTTTGGCGGTTATTGTTGTACACTCGCATTAGCGGCGGCTATGCCGAGAACAGACGTGACTGATAAAATATGCTCCGATTGTTGGAACCGGGGCATTGACGCATACGGCACCGGACAAGTGTTCTTGCGTCGCAGCCGCAAATACACCAGACTTCTGCAAGCCCTCTCGTTTTTCGGCATCATAGTTCCGCTCCTCATCGGCGGCGTGGTTCTGGGTTTCGGAACGAAGGAGGCATACCTCGAAAAGCTTATAACCATGGCTGCCGTGGCCGGTGTCGTCCAACTGGGCTTCAGCGCATGGTCGATCGTCTACAGCTGGCCAGACAATCTTCAGTATTCGCTGGAATCAGCGGCAGAGAATTTCGACCTCGCAATCAAGTTCCGAGAGCTGGGCGAGTTGGCGCAAGCCCCCCCTGGCGACCTCGAAACCCGCGTGGCTGTGCTTAAGGCCAAGGATGAAGCGAGGCAGATGGCGGATAACAGAAAGGGGATTACCGCCAAGGAACTGCACTATGCGCACCGCGCCGGTCTGCGGCAGTTCGGGCGCGCATGCGAAGAGTGCAAGCAAATACCACGCTCAATGGAGAGCACAGAATGCAACACCTGCGGGAGATTTTAGGATGAACGACAAGACTAGGCGAGTTCTCAACGGCTGGATGGCGCTCAACGCAACCGAGCGTGCCGATTTCGAGAGGGCAGTGAGGGACTACAACACCACTTCGTATACGAAGCAGGAGGAACTACGAGAATCCGTCCACGACCGGGTGATAAAGGTGCAGACCGGCCCTCTTGGGCAGGGATGCCCGTGTTGCGGTAGATAGGGCTTCGTCGCCGCGAGGAGCATGCCCCTCTCCTCCAGCCCGACCCTGTCAATAGGACATTTCTGGCTGGCACGATTAGCACATTCTCACGTGGCGCCGACACAGGCTAGCGGGGCTAGTGGGGCCAATGCAACACGTGGATTTGTGCTACTCTCTGTCCACAAATGCTGAGGTTCCGTAAACCGGTTAAGAGCCAGGCGCCAGCACCCCATCCGTTTGATCTCGATTACTTGAAAACCGATGCCGCGGTGCGTCTCCGGCCGGATTTTCATTTCATTCACGAACCAGTCTCGGGAACCGACCATTTTGCGGGCCGCGCCGGCGAACTTGACGAGTTGATTATGCGGCTTCTCTTCTCCACCGGCGGCTCCTTCCTAGTCACTGGATATCGAGGCGTCGGTAAAACCTCTTTCGTCAATCATGTAGTGCGCACCCTAAAGAGAGCCCTACCTTGGGCAAATCAGCACCTCGGGCTCACACACATTGCGGACGTCTACTTGAGCTTGGCAAGACCCGTTGAACCTGCCGCGCTCATGCACTATATCGTTCGCCGCCTCCACGACCGCTTGTGTGAACTCGACCTGTTCCGCCTGCTGCCACACAAGATGCAAGCGGACCTTGTAACCGCCTACAGGCGGACGACTTTCAATATGGTCACGCGCACAACGCGATCCACGGAGAGCACCGTCGGCAAGGAGACGGGCATCGACTTTCGTGCCCTGAAGGCCTCGCTGAAATTCCCCGTGGAGTTCAAGGCCACCCAGACCAGCAATCAGGAATTCGTTTACCTCGGATACGACGACCGAGCCGCGGAATATGACATCGTCCGCATTTCGCAAGGACTCGCGTCAGGATTCACAGCGGGACAAACTCGCCTTCAGTCGTTGCTTTCCCGATTGTCGAAACGGCGGCCGCCCTTTCTAAGGCTCAAGCTGATCTTTGTATTCGACGAACTCGACAAATTGGGAGATGAGATCCGGTCCGAAGGCAGCGCCGCCGAATCGTACATTGATTATATCTTCGGAAGCTTAAAGACGCTGTTCACAACTTCAGGCATTTCCTTTGTTTTCGTCGCGGGAAAGGATTTGCATGAAAGGTGGCTCGATGACGTCGGCCACGGCGACAGCATTTATGAGAGCGTATTCTCGTATGACCGGTATTTGGGCTGCCTCTGGGCAGATGCGAAAGCGATATTAGACGCCTCCATCAGCGAGGTGGCGTTCTCCCAGCCGATATGCGGCTCCTGTAGACAGTCGTGGAGACAGGGCGAAGTCCTCTGCTCATCGTGCGGCAAGTACTTGAAGGACGGGAACGACGCCCGCGCCGCCTATCAGGATTTTTCAAAATATGTGGCGTTTCGTGGCCGGGGAATTCCCCGGCGGATCATACGGACTTTTAATCAGGCCGTTCGATGGCACGGGCAGTGGCCAATCCTGGCCTTCACGCGCGAGGAAAGGCGTGTCCATCGCTTGTTCGCTGAGTTGACGGATGTCCTTGCGGATCATGAAGGAGAACTCTATCCCGAAATACAGGAGGAATCACCGGGGGCTCGATCCGATCGGCTGCGCCTGGCGGTTCACTACGTAATCGACTGGATGATTCAGCAGGGCAAGTCCGGCTTTTCGGCTGGCGACTTGATGCGTTGGAGCGAGCACTTAAGCCGGCGCATCGCCCCGGACGCGACGGTATTTGCCCAAGTGGTTGCGCGCCTAATCGAAATCCTGCTTGGTGCCTCGCTGCTGGAGGTGGTGCAAAGGACGATTCGCGAGTTTCGAAAGAGCGGGCCAGAAGGCGGGCCAGAGGAGACCCGCTATCGCGTTCGCGCGCACTGGCTGAATGCGCTTGGGGTGATGCCCGACCTCCTTCCTGAGGATATTGCGATTATCGAGCCCAGCGCAGATCTCGGACGCTGCGGAAAATATAAGCTACTGCGCCGGCTTGCCACCGGGGGCATGTCCACGATCTATCTGGCGAGCGATTCCGTCACCGGAAAGCTCGCGATCGTCAAAATGCTGCTCGCCGAATTCGGTTCCACTTCGGACGGCCTCGATCGTTTCCGGCAGGAGGCGGCGATTCTGAGCATGCTTCATCACCGGAACATCGTTCAGTTCTACCAGTCCGAAGAAGAAGGCGGACGGCCCTACATTGCGATGGAGTACATCGATGGCATCGACGTAGGCGAGGTAATTAAGGCAAGCGGCAGGTTCTCTCCTGAGCTTGCCCTGTCTATCGCCATTCAGGTTGCCGACGCTCTCGCTTACGCCCACAGCAGAAACGTCTTGAGGAACGATGTCTCGCCAAGGAACATTATGCTGTCGCGGAACGGACGCGTTGAGTTAATCGACTTTGGGATCGCAGTGCTCGCCAACTCCAGCGGAAATAGCGTAATCCCCACGGTAGCCGGCACGCCGCCGTACATGGCGCCCGAGTCGTTTCGGCCAAATCCCGCCGATCCGCGGAGCGACGTCTACGGTCTTGGGGTGGTCCTGTACGAGATGGTCACCGGCCGGAAGCCGTTTCAGTCCGGCAGCATTGGAGGATTTGAAGAGGCGCATCGCAGTCAAAAGCCGACCCCTCTATCGGAATTTGAAGACGTCCCGAAGGAGTTGGAAGCAGCGATCTTGAAGGCACTCGAAAAGGATCTCGCGCGACGATATCGAAGCATGATCGAATTCCGGGAAGCTCTTCTCGCGGTGCCAGGGGATTCGGTGCCCACTGGAATCGGACGGGTAGTGGCGGACACCCTTCGCGCGAAGAAGGAGGAAGACGTCAAAACCAGCGTTCCTGACGCCCCGAGCGTTCTGCGGCGAGAGACGCCACCGCCTCCCGGCGGCGGCCCCGGTGAATTCACGCGGATGTTCGCGCCGCCGGGCGCGGACCTGCCAGAAGCCAGCCCTGCGGAAAAACTGAGGCCTTCCGCGCCAGGCGAATTTACGCGATTGCTACAGGCGCAAGCTAAGCTCGTCCCCGGTCCACCTGCGGCGCGGTCGGGAACGCAGCCAGTCAGACCGGACGACACGCGGATGCTCCGAACACAGCTGTGCCAACTTCGCGTCGTTGGAGGATCGACTCTGCGCGGCCAGGTCTACTCGGTGTCCGCCAGAGTGTCGATCGGCAGGAGCAAGGAAAACGACATTGTGTTAGACAATCCGAAGGTATCCAGGTTTCATGCCGAGGTGTTCCAGAAGGGCAATCAGTACTTTGTCAGCGACCTGCACACAGCAAACGGCACCAAGCTAAATGGCATCGCGATCCGGCAACCGGCGGCTCTTGAAAGCGGCTACAGAATTGAGATTGGGGAACACCAGTTGGAGTTCTGGCAAGCCCGACCGAGTGCTCAAGCCGCGCACAAGTGATCCGCGCCGGGAGTTGTGGCGACGGCCAGCACTCGATTGCGCGGGCTTGCACGGCCGTCCGCCGAGTTGGCTGGCGTCGTCACCAGATGCTGATTCCACCACGGCAGAAACTCGTTTTCCAGACTCGCTCGCCAGCGTCGGCCAGAACCCGCGGTACACGTCTTGCGACAGGATTCGCACTGCCTTTTCCCGCGTCTTCTCGCTCAGTCGCCGGTTCGATGGCCGCCCGCGCAGACTGTGCACTACTGCCCGGTCGCCGACCTCCCTCAACCGGATCGCCAAGCCTCACTTGACGTTCGCTCACATCCATCCCGCCGGCGGCCCGCCGTTGCGTGATCAGGTTCTCCTTGCCTTTTTCAGCACCACCAGCCGGTGTCGGTCCCGCTGGGTCATGGTGAGGACTCCTGTTTCCTCCACCTCTCCAGCCTGACCCTGTCAATAGGATATTTCTACCTGGCACAATTAGGACATTCTCACGTGGCGCCGACACGCGGTTTCCACGCTTTACCCTATTTCCCGATTCTGCTATCCTCAAATACGTTGAATTCATAACATTTACAGCTCCCGGCCGACGTGGCCGGGTCCCTCGCGAGGTTCATCATGTCGGGCCACTCCAAATGGGCCACCATTAAGCACAAAAAGGCGGCGCTTGACGCCAAGCGTGGAAAATCGTTCACGCGCATCATCAAGGAGATTATGATCGCCGCGCGCAGCGGCGGCGATCCGGACGGGAACCCCCGCTTGCGCACCGCCGTGCTGGCTGCCAAAGCCGTCAGCATGCCTTCCGACAACATCAAGAAGGCCATCATGCGGGGCACCGGCGAACTGGAAGGCGGACAGATCGAAGAGGTCATGTTCGAAGGCTACGGGCCTGGAGGCGCAGCCGTCCTGGTCAACGTCGCCACCGATAACCGCAATCGCACCGTCAGCGAACTTCGCCACGCGTTCTCCAAGAACGGCGGGAACCTGGGCGAACAGGGCAGCGTCGCGTGGATGTTCGAGCGCAAGAGCCAGGTGTTCATCGCCAGCGGCAAAGCCACCGAGGACCAACTCATGGACGTGGTGCTCGAAGCCGGCGGCGACGACATCCGCAACCACGGCGATCAGTGGGAAGTGCTCTCCGATCCCATGGCCCACGAGGCCATTCTGAAAGCCCTGGAGGCCGCGCACATCCCCACCGAGGAATCCAGCATCGCCATGGTGCCGAAGAACCTGCTCAAGCTCGAAGGCAAGAACGCCGCCGCCATGCTACGTTTGAGCGAAGCCCTGGAAGAGCACGACGACGTGCAGAGCGTGTACTCCAACTTCGATATCGACGAGAAGGAGCTGGAGTCGCTCTCCGCGTAAAATGCGCATTCTCGGCATCGATTGCGGCTCGGCGCGCACCGGTTATGGCGTGATCGAGAGCGACGGCCGGGATCATCGCATGCTGATCGCGGGAACGATCTGTACCAATACGCGCTGGCCGTTTGAAAAGCGGCTGCTGGAGATCGCCGGGGAATTGCGGCGCGTGATGCGCGAGCAGCGCCCGGAGTTCGCCGCCGTGGAGGAAGTCTTTCACGCCGTGAATGCCAGGACGGCGCTCAAGCTGGCGCACGTCAGGGGAGCGGTGCTGCTGACGATTGCCGAGGCCGGAGTGGAGCTGGCGGAGTACTCCCCGCTGGAGGTCAAAATGAACGTGGTGGGTTATGGGCGGGCCGAAAAGTGCCAGGTGCAGTTGATGGTGCAGTCGATTCTCGGCCTTCGGGATGCCATCGTTTCGGAAGATGCCGCCGACGCGTTGGCCGTTGCCCTGTGCCATGCCACGCACGAAGCCACCGCTCGCAGGCTGGCATAGCCGGGGATTTCTCATGAAGTGGCCGTTGATTCTCCTGTTCGCAAGCGTGGCTTTGGCCGCCGACGGTCCCCGGCTGTTCTACTCGCGCACCTTCCCCGGGAGCACTCCGGCGTATTTCGATGTCACCCTGGAGAGCAATGGAGATGTGGTCTACCGCGAGGCGGTGGACGACGAACTTCCCTCGAAGTTCCACATGACCGAGGCCGATACTAAGGATGTCTTCGCGCTGGCCGACAAGCTGGACCACTTCAAGCATCCGCTCGAATCGCCGCTCAAAGTGGCGTTCATGGGTACCAAAGTCTTCCGCTATGAGCAAGGCGCCGAAAAGACCGAAGTGAAGTTCAACTATACCGAGGACCTGAACGGCCAGGCGCTGATGGAGTGGTTCGAGCGCATGGCGGAATCGGCCCAGCAGCGCGATAACCTGGAGCGCGCCGCCAAGTACGACCATCTGGGCGTGATGCACGCCATGGATTTGCTGGCTTCGGCATATATGCGCAAGCGGCTGGTGGCAGTGGAGCAGTACCTGCCGATTCTGGATCGCGTGGCCAAGAACGAAACTTACATGCACCAGGCGCGGGCGCTGGCGGCCGAACTGGCCGAGGCCATACGCAAGGCGCAGCCTTGAAGCGAACTTCAGCCTTGAAGCAGAGGTCACCCTTGAGCCGATGCCGCGCCGTAATGCGGGCCGCGCTGGTGAGCGCACTGTGCGCCAGCTTGTGGGCGCAAGACCCCTCGGCCGAACGGGAAGAGCTGCGGCGCGCCCTGGCGGAAGCCAATACCAGCGAAATCGAAGTCTTGCGCGTCATCGAAAAGTACCTGGCGCTGCACCCCGCCACCTCCTTTCGCCCCGACCTGGAGCATCGCGCGGCCGAGGCCGCCATCGCGATCCACGATAATGCGCTCATAGTCCGCTACGGCGAAGCCTCGTTGGCGCGCCAGCCGGATGACACCAAGCTGTTGCCTGCCGTGATCCGCGCGCTCGAAGCGATGGAGACGCGCGCAGCCGCCGAACACGCGCTCCGGTACGCGCGCCACACCGAAGAACTGGTGCGCCAGATGCAGAAAGACGGCAATCCGGGCAACGTCAGCCCGATCGAATGGCGCAATCAAACGGATCGTCTGCTCAATCGGGCTGTGACCGATGAGGCTCGTGCGGCGGGCCTTTTGGGCAGTCCCGCGGATGCCCTCGTCCTCGCGCGCCGGGCCTTCGAGATCTATCCCGATGCCGCCGCGGCTCGCGAGATGGCTTTCTGGTACGAACGCCTGGGCAAGTCCACGGACGCGATCGGCTCTTTGGCGGACGCTTTCATGATTCCCGATGCGCAGGCGGTGGATGGCCAACGCGCCACGGACCGCGCGCGGCTGGGCGAGCTATACCGCAAAGTCAAAGGGTCGGAAGACGGCTTAGGGGCGCTCTGCCTGGAGGCTTACGACCGCACCGCGGCGCTGCTCAAAGCGCGCGACGCGAGCTTGCAGCGGAACGAACCCAATTCGGGCCGGACCGACATTCTCGACTTCACCCTTTCCGGACTGGACGGGAAGAGCCTGAAGATGGCGACCCTCAAGGGCAAGGTCGTGGTGATGGACCTTTGGGCCACCTGGTGTATTCCCTGCCGCGAGCAACATCCGCTCTACGAGCAGGTGAAGGAGCGGTTCCGCGAGAATCCCGCCGTGGTGTTCCTCTCTATTAACGCCGATGCCGACCGCTCCGCGGTGAAGCCGTTCCTGGACCGGATGCAGTCGCAGGGCCCAGTCTATTTCGAGGACGGCGTAGCGCGTCTTTTCACC
>Ga0181532_10004856_pt1 | contig 11592 bp, 6 predicted proteins | sample PEATcosm2014_Bin_33_FD_119768 | JGI IMG/M metagenome (GOLD analysis project Ga0181532, IMG submission 119768) | Peatland microbial communities from MTU Mesocosm Facility, Houghton, MI, USA - PEATcosm2014_Bin11_30_metaG | ecosystem: Environmental > Terrestrial > Soil > Wetlands > Peat | place...
GAGGCTGGAAATCGCGGAAATGAGGCGCGTAAAGGCAGCGAAAGGTTCCAGACGCCCTGAGGCCCATGAGCCGGGCAAGGGGCCCAAGGAGCAAAACTCCACATTCCCACTTGAAGGCACTCATTCCACGAACCACCCCGCCAAAGCACGGACGGTGAGCACGGACTCGAACGGTAACGCCGCCCACCAAATAGCGCGTCACGTTACAGCAGTCCTCTGCCCGCCCTGCCTGGGTCAAGGCCTGCTACCGGTTTGGGAGCTTGATGCAGTTTTGGGCCTTTCCAGGGGCCGTGGAGCACGTTTTCCCGGCGAGGCTACGGAGGGGTCCCAGTGTGGCCCACCTGTTGATCCGATCAACATGGGAGCCACACCGTAGTATCACCAGGCCCTCGCCATGTAAGGTTTCCTTGCAGCACCTGCATTTCGCAACGTGCCCCCTCTGCTGCTGCCAAAAATATGGTTACCCTCCTACTGCCCCCCAGGTGTGGCGGGGTATCATGGTGAGGTCCACATCCCGCAGCTAATCAGGGCCTGGTCCGCTTCAGTCAACCAACTAAACCCGGTGGCCAGCGCCCCGCCAGTTGACCTCTCCGTTTTTTCGAGGAATCATACTCTGCCTTGTCCGCTATCTTTAGCAACCAGCGAAGCGCCAATAACTATGAGGACAAACGGGTGCGGCGGCGCTATGTGAGCGCCGTGATCTTTAAACTCTCAGGAAAATGGCGGCGTGCGTAGCCCGCTGCTACGAACGAATTCATATGAAAAACAGTGCCTCAACAAAATCATCCGTGTCACGTTTGACCCTCGGCTGGATCTTTTGTTTCTTCAGCGTCCACGCCGCGCTGGGCCAGTCCAGCAGCAACCAGTTTTTCCACGAGCAACGGAACGGTAACCGGGATAATTATCTCGGCACCATCGGGGGGTCATTCATGACCGGCAGTTCGAATGTGATGGTGTCACATGTGGGGTATTATATGACGAATACCGCCGGCTTGCACCGGACTCACCACGTGGGGATTTTCACCTCGAACGGCAGCGCGCTGCTGGGATCGGCGCCCGTGCCAGCGGGCGTGGGCACGCTGGTCACCAACGGTTATAGCTGGGTGGCCTTGAATCCACCGTTGTTGCTCTCCAGCGGCACGCTTTACGTTCTGGCAACAGAAGTATTCGCGAACGACGGCGATGTCTGGCCGGACCAGACCACTTTCACCAATTGGAATTCCTATTTTGTTGGCGCCAATACTTGGGGCAGCAGCGGGACCAACAACTATCTTTGCTACTACAGTCCAAGTGGGGCGGCCTGGCCAACCTTTCCGGCCACCTCCTTCGGCCCCGGCACGATGTACGGCAGCATGAATATGGCTTTATTGCCGGTCGGCGCTCCGGTAGTGCTGACACCCACGACCCACGTATCAACCTTTTCCGGTGTCGCAGTCACGATTACGACCTATGTGAACGGGCAATATCCATTGACGAACCAGTGGTATGAGGCCCCGTCCACGTTGCTGGCGGGTCAGACAAATGCGACCTTGACCCTCTCGAACCCGCAATTGTCTGACTCCGGCACTTACTATCTGGCGGTGAGCAACACCTTGGGCGGCGTGCTCAGCAGCAATATCACGCTGACGGTCGTTGTGCCCCCTGGGACGAACCCGCCCTCTATCTTGCAGCAGCCACAATCCCAGTCGGCATGGCTGAATCAGAGCGCGCAATTCACCGTCGGCGCCTCCGGGGGCCTGCCCTTGAGCTACCAGTGGCAGTTTAATGGCGCCAATCTAACTTCGGCAACCAATGCGACTCTGACCATCCCGGGCGTGACGGGAGCAAATCAGGGCAGTTACTTCGTGGTCGTCAGCAACGCGTTCGGCTATACCAACAGCGCCACGGTCTCACTCACGGTTAATACCAACATTGCTTATGTTTTGGTGGATCCAACGATGCCGGTGGTGACGAATTTTCTTGGTTGGGGGACCTCACTTGCCTGGTGGGCCAACCTGGCGGGCGGATATGCCAATCGGGACGAATACGCCAGCCTTGCGTTTACCCAGCTTAAATTAAATATTGTTCGCTATAACATCGGATGCACTGAGAATCCGAACATTCCTGATACGATCCAAATCCGCGCCCAGATACCAGGCTTTGAACCGAGCAACGGGGTGTGGAATTGGAACGCCGACAGCAACCAGCGCTGGATGCTGCGGCAGGCGGTGGCTTTGGGAGCCAATCATGTCGAGGCTTCCTCGTATTCGCCGCCGTGGTGGATGACGGTAAGCGGAAGCGTCACCGGTTCCACCAACGGAACCAGCAGCAATCTGCAAACCAATTACGAGAATGCTTTTGCATCCTATCTCGCCATGGTGGTCAGCAATCTTACGGTTAACGACGGGGTTACGTTTGACTTCGTCACACCCATGAACGAAGCAAACAGTTCCTGGTGGGTTTACGGGGGCAATCAGCCAGGTTGTGCCATCGGCGCCGCCCAACAATCGCGCGTTGTCGTTGACCTGAGATCACAACTAAACGCCCTCAATCTGTCGGCTGTCGGGATAGACGCCTCCGAGGACTACGACCCGTCAATTACCCTCAGCTCGCTTGACGGTTACAGCACGGCTGGTTTGAATGATGTTTCGGTCATTTCCACGCACAGCTATAATCCCAGCGGTCTGGTCGCCATGCGTAACCAGGGCGGTGCGTGGCAAAAACCTGTATGGACGGCCGAATATGGCGACGGCGACGCGACTGGGTTAACAATGGCTCGAAGGATTCATGACGATATTGCCGGCATGTGGGCGCAAGCCTGGGTCTATTGGCAGGTTTGTGACTATGCCGGCTGGGGCTGTATCAGTAACAGCCTGGATGGCAGCGGCGACACCTCTTATTCGTTGGCGGAAAAATTTTACGTCCTCGGTCAGTTCAGCCAATTTATCAGTCCGGGCTCGCAGATCCTCAATGTCGGCGACACCAACTCGCTCGCCGCCTATAATTCCACCAGCAACTCACTCGTTATCGTCACGGTCAACGACAGCGCGAATGCCTACACCGCAGGTTTCGACCTGGGCGGGTTCAGTGGCCTGCCCGCGCAGGCAACGCTCTACCGCACTTCGCCAACCGAAAACCAGCGTCGGCTTTCCGTCTCGCTTACGAATACGACCCTCGTTTCGCTCATCCCGGCGGGATCGGTCTGCACTTTCGTTTTGAACAACGCGACCGTCGCGCCTCCGTCTTCCGTGGCGCTGGCCTGGTATCCGTTTGAAGGCAATGCGGTTGATGCGAGCGGCCACGGCAACAACGGCACAATCCGCGGCAACGTCGCGTTTGCAAGCGACAAAGTCGGCGCGCTGGCCGCTCAATTTGACGGGACCAACGGTTATGTTCAGATCCCGTGCTGCATCAGCAACGACTTCACAATTTCGTTTTGGCTTAAAACCACCGCCACGGCCAGTACTGGACAGTGGTGGGCGGGCCAGGGATTGGTGGATGGCGAAGTCGCCAGCGGGGCGAATGACTTCGGTGTCAGTCTTGTTGGCGCGAACGTGGCGCTGGGCGTGGGCAACCCAGACACCACGATCACGTCAACCAACGCTGTCAACGACGGGATTTGGCATCATGTTGCCGCGACCCGCGACGCCGTGAGCGGGCAGATGCTGATTTATGTGGATGGCGTTTTGCAGGCCAGCGGCCTCGGCCCCCTCGGCCCGAAAGCCGCGTCGCCGTCTCTGCGGATTGGCAGCATCCAGGCTGGTTACGCGAGCGGATTTTTCGCGGGCGCCATCGACGACGTGCAGGTTTTTGGACGGGTCTTCAGCGCGGCAGAAATCGGCCAGTTGATGAATTACGCTCCCACGATCACCAGCGCGCAAACCAATTTTAGCATTCTGGCCGGCCGCACGTTAACGATCACCAACACTGCCACCGATCCCGCTGTTCCGGCAACAAACCTGACGTGGAACCTGCCGATGGCCCCCGCTGGCGCGGCGATCGAGGCCAATTCCGGCGTTTTCAACTGGCGTCCGGCTATGGCGCAGTCACCCTCCACCAACTTGCTCGTGGTAACAGTAACGGACAATGGTTCCCCCAGCATCACCGTTACGCAAATGCAGTTCGTCACCGTTACTCAACCCGAGAAACCCGCCATGACTGGTCCGTCGCTGGCTGCGGGCAATTTCTCGACAACGATTTCCGGAGACAGCGGCCCGGATTATGTGGTGCAAGCGACGACCAATTTGAACAGCACGCCAAACTGGGTGGCCATCTTTACCAACGCGACGGCCAGCACTCCGTTTGAGTTCTTGGATAGGACAACAACGAATTTCTCGTGCAGATTCTACCGCGTGATTCTCCAGCCTTGATGAAAACGCTTTCGCGAGCGGCGTCCTGAAAGGTGTGGATCGCCAGCATTACAACGGCGCCCGATTTTCGATGGACGGAACAGATGGCAAGGGACGTAACCCTGCCGGACACCGGCTTTCCGTCTGGCTGTCGGTACTTCCTGCACGTTCGCGATGCGAAGTTTTGTGCTGCCTTCGATCGCCTGCTAGGTGGAGCCGGAATCCCCAACGCACGCGTCGTCCGCCCGGGCTGGTCACCAAGGCCGCAATGTCCCGGTTACGTTTAAGGGGCTAAGCCAATTGCGCGAGGATTGCCCCTGTTAAAATTGGCAATATAATTGGAGAATTGGCAATTGACGGACGAGGCAATTCAAACATAGAGTTCTCGATTAAAGAATTGAACAACTAGAAAACATCTATGAAAAGACCAATCATGTCTGGTGCCTTGAGCAGTGTCCTGGCGTTGATGTCCCTGTCCGCTTTGGCGCAAACCGATTTATACAACGAAAACCCTAGTTATAATCTAACGGGGAACGTTGAAACGGGTTATACCGGCAACGTCGGCAACAACTTCCAGGTGCTGGCCGGATCCACTGTGGATGTGACGGCTTTGGGATTTTACGACGGCACGCCGGGCATGTGGACCGGTTCGGGGACGGTGGTTAACAATCACACGTTGTCGCTTTGGGGACCGAGTGCCACATCCGGGGGGAATTTGGGCAGCCTGAATTTGGCCTCCGTGACGCTGAATGCCGGAGCTACTGTGGATGCCAACGGCTTTGCTTGGGTTACTTTGAGCACCCCCATTGCTCTGGTGCCCGGTGATTATTATGATGTGTTGACGAGCATGACGGCGGGCTCGGGAAATGACGCATACTTGCAGCCCTATGACACGGGTTCGAGCGGCAACCCATCTTACGTTCTTACTTCTGGAGCGCCCTTTAAGATTGTCCAGGGGGCCTATAGCACGTCTGGTTACGCCTACAGCCTTTCTACGTATTTGGGACCAAACCTGCAATATGAAATCGTTCCTGAGCCATCAACTGTGGCTCTTGGCGGCATAGGTTTGATGGCTCTGATGGCTTACCGTCGCCGCGCCGTGAAGTAACAAAGAGGGCTGTGGACGAAAAGGGATTGTAACGGGTCCAGACGGTGTTGAGGAAAACCGGAGGTTGGTTCGGCCCGGAAATGGGTCGGGGTGGTAGCCCAGCCGACCTCTTTGGCGACCCCGTTCAATTGACTTGCCTCATTTACCCGATTCAGCCCTTTGTTCAGCCCCCCTGTCGCGTCGGGTAGTGCGTGTAGCTCGTGGCTAGCTGCCGCGCCCCCTTTTCCCTTTTTGGAGCGAGTTGCTCGCCGCTGCGTCAAATCGCTACGGAACCGCTGTTGCGGTACGTATCCGGTGCGGTGCGTAATTACGGAGAGGTTATAGAGAGAGACTACGGTGAGACTCACTGGTGCGTTGCGGTCGAGCCCACGGCGGATGTGTCGACCGTGAGGACGGACGCCGGCATGACAATCTCAGTAGCCGACACGCGCCCAATTGGATGATTCCTACCCCAAACTCGGCTTGTTTTTCATTACCTTACGCGTATGGTCTTGCCATGATGTTTCCGCTTTCCGCCTACATTGAAGCCGCGCTGGAACTGGCGCGTTATGACAAGCTGGAAGACGGCTCGTTCGCGGGCGAAATCCCCAAGCTCAAAGGCGTGGCCGCGTTCGGGCGGTCATTGCGCGAATGTGAAAACGAACTGCGCTCCACGCTGGAAGACTGGATTCTCGTCGGCCTGAAACTCCGTCACAGACTTCCCGTGCTCGCCGGCATTGACCTAAATAAGGTTCAACATGGCCGGCTGGCGACCACTTAAACGGCGGGAATTCATGCGCCGCTTCCGGGCGCTCGGTTTCGACGGCCCGTTTTCCGGCACTCGGCATCAGTTCATGGTGTCCGGCCAGCACCGGCAGACCATTCCCACTAATTCCGAGTACTCCGTGCCGCAGATCCGGATGCTGCTCCGGCATGCCAGCGTCGGTCCTCACTGTTGATATTCCCGGACTGGTTTCCCCTGCGCGATTGCCTCGTCCGGCATTACCTGAGCTGAATTCGAGGAGTGATTTCCGCGCGAGTCAGTGCTAAACCATCAGTGTGAAATGCCTTCGTCATCTGATTTGGGTGTGTGGCCTGCTGACTTCCGCAGTATGGGGCCAGGAGCCGGTCGCCTTGACCATTGACCCAAATTCGCGCGGCTACGAGATCCCGGCTGATTTCACAGGGGTGAGCATCTTCACTGGCACCCAGGTGCGCGATCATAAAGGAGTCCCCGGGAATCTGTTTTCGGGCACGAACATGCAGCTCATTACGCTTTTCAAAAACGCGGGCCTTCATCATCTGCGTTTGGGAGCAACCGGCTCCGCCAGCAGCGGCACGCCAAACTTGAGCCACGCAGACATAGACAGCCTGTTTGCGTTTGCCAAAGCCACCGGCATCAACGTCATCTACTCGCTGCACTACCATGAGGGTATCGCCACGGCCAAATACATCTGGGACAATTACCGCTCAAGCGTTGACTGCTTTGCCTTCGACAACGAACCGGACTCGCGCCTGGACGGGGGCAGCGGAGCGGCCGCTACGGGCAAAAAGGATTACTTCGAGACCTGGCGGGACTTCGCCCGGGCGGTGGTCGAAGCCGCGCCCGGGGCAAAGTTCGCGGGACCGGACGCTTCAGGCCGCACCCTGGTGAAACGGTTCGTCGAAGCCGAGAAAGCCTCGGGCGTTCTTGCCCTCGTCACTCAGCACATCTACGTCGGCGGCAACCCAAGGAAACGCGGCATTGATCTCCCGCACGCCATCGAGAACATGCTGTCGCGCGAGTGGGTCACCAATAAGTATCCGGAGCTTTACCGAGGGGTCCTGAGGCCCGTGCAAAAGCAAGGCTTGCGTTTTCGACTGACCGAGCTTGACGACCATGTTCACGGCGTGACCAACGCGAGCGATGCGTTCGTCTCCGCGCTGTGGGCGTTGGATTGCATGCACTGGTGGGCCGCTCATGGCGCCAGCGGCGTCAACTTTCAAAACACCGAGTGGCTGCGCACCGACACGTTCTATCGCGATTCCGCCGGGAACTACCGGATGCTTCCGAAGGCCTACGGCATCAAAGCTTTCGACCTGGGCAGTTGCGGGCAGGTGAAACCGGTCGCAGTGGAAAACCCACGGGCATTGAACCTGACCGCTTATGCCGTCTCGGATGCGACCAATCTCTGCGTGACCATCATAAACAAGGAGTACGGACCCGGTGGGCGCGCCGCAGCGGTGAGAATTCTCGCACCGGGTTTCGCCCCCGGAGGTGCCGCCGCGATGTTCCTCACAGCAAACGACGGCGGCGTTGAGGCAACAAACGGCATCACGCTCGGTGGGGGGACCATCACCAACAACGCGCCTTGGGTCGGGAAATGGACACCTTTGGAGGCGTCCAGGGAGGGCTGTGTCCTGACAGTGGCGGCTGCCTCCGCTGCCGTCGTGAGAATCCCACGATAGCATTCCAGATCAATACTGCTATTGTTGCACGCGGAAGAACTGCCGGGGGTAGTTGGGGCTGATCAGGCTGGTGAAAGGGCTTGTCGCATTGCTAAATAGCGTCCACGGGCCGGTTACGTTCGTGGCCGATTGCAGAAGGCCGCCGCCGATCCAGCTCACGGTCAGGTTAGCGCTCATGGCAGGCTCACGTGGCAGGTGCCCTTGGTGACGCCCGTTAGTGTGATCAGTTTCGTGGCCGGGCTGTAGGTCCAGTTGGTGAAGCCGGCGCCGTTGAGGAGGATTGAGGCAGGCGAGCTGGTGCTATAGACCTGCGCACTGCACGCGGCGGCCATCGGATCAATATCGAATTCCAGCCAGGTGAGGTTGTCCGTCGCGGCGCGCGTCACCTCGCCGTCCGCCGAGCTGAGGTAGAGGTTACCGAGCTTTGAGGGGCTGTTGCTCAGGGAAAGCGTGATGGTGTTGTTGCCGCCAACCAGGGTTTTGCCTGAGATGACATAGGAGGGAAAGGCGCTGCCATTGAGCTGGATGGAGCTGATGTAGATGTTCGCCGGGGAGTTGCTGAGGGTCTGAATGGTGAGGTCGTTCCTGCCGTGGATAACGACGCGGTCGAAACTGGGAGTGTTGATCATCCACTCCGCGCCCGAGGTGGGGATGAAGTAGAGGCCCAGCAGACCACAGGCCAACGGACCGGCGTTGTCCGTGTAATAACAGCCACGCGAGCCGGGCCAGAAGCCCTCGCTCATGATGAGCGTGTTGAACTTGGGGATGTGAAAGTTGCGCACCAGGAGTTGGGCCTCGTCAGCGCGGTCGGCGAAGATGGGCAGATACTCGTAGATCAACTGGTAGTCGTTGAAGTCCGCCTGGGTGCGCATGTAGGAATCAATCATAGATACGGCGTTCGAGGGGCCGTAAAGGGCCAGGAGGCCGTACGGATCCTGCGGCGCGCAAAACCTGTAATCCACGCCGTCGCCTTCAAAGAAATCGGCGCCGAGCGTGCCCCAGGCGCCACTGGCCAGGCGGGTGCGGAACTGCTGATTGGCAGCGTCATACAGGGTCAGGTAGTTGGTGCGGAACTGGCAGTAGTAATCGCAGGTGGCCGAGTCACCGAGCATTCGGCCGAGGTTAGCCAAGCCTGCCATCGGAATCGAGTAATCCAGGGTGTGCGAGGCCGGATCGGAGTCGCCCGAGCCGGATGCGATGTAGCGGGAAGTGAAGAAGCTCGGGGGATAGCAGTTCTGGTAGTAGTTGGTCAGCGAATTCTTGAGTTTGGTGTAATCAATGCCGGTGATGCCATGCAACGACGCCAGCATGGCGAAATCGGGCAGGAACATGGTCACCGAGAAGCCGCTGGCGGAGAAGGGGTCCCAGTTGCACCAAATCCTGGGCTGGTCGCGATCGTATTGCGCTTGGTAGGTGTTGATGATGTGAGTGAACAGCTCCGGATCCATCAGGGCGACCAACTGATAGACGCCGCGGGACATGTCCCAGTCGCAGCGCAGATACGAGCCGACCGCCTGCCAGTAATCGCTGGAAGCAATGGTCAATAGCGGCTGATAGGTGGTGTAGTAGGGATTGTCCGTGGCATCAATGGTGTTGGCATAGACGGTGTAGAGAGCGGTGTAAAGCTGCTGCATGGCGAGAGTGGGACCTTGGGCTTCGACGCGGCCCAGTTTGGCGATCCAGGCATTTCTCAAGGCCGCCGCGGCTGCATCAAAGTTCATACTGCCGAACTCAGCTTCAAAATAGGCTTGGGCCTGGGCCATGCTGGTATGGGAGATGGCGACGGCAGCAAGGACTTCCCGGCGGTTGAATTTGAGATAGCCGCCGATGCTGCTTCCGCCAGTGGAGGAGGCGCCGTCCGTTACAACCGAGTTGTTGATCGTGCCATGGCCGACACTGGGCACATTGAACCTGATGTAGTAATAGACGTGTTTCGAGCCGCCGTTAAGCGTGGCCTGGATGGTCTGATTGTCAATGACCGTGAAGCTGTTGCTGGACCAGTTATAAACGTCTATCGAGAGGTCGTTAACCATCATGGCAACGGCCTGGAAAGCTGAGGCGGGAGCAAGGTGGTTCCGATAGATGGCCACGTGGGGGCTAACCGTCAGGTCAACGGAAGAGCCCTGCGCGGGCACGCTGATGTTGTAGGTGTTGGTTACCGCTGAGGGACCGCCGGTGATGGTGTTCCGCCAGTCGGTAGTGCCTTTGTCCACCACGGTATCAATGCAAGGATAGAGCCTTAGGCCGCGAGTGACGCAATCGGCGAACTCGCCCGGATCAATGGACCATATCCCAATGCGTCCCAGCGGATAGCGCAGCAGGACGGTGTTGTTGAAGCCGTTTTGGCCGTTGGCGTTCTGCACCACGTTCACATACGGCGTATAGTCCTGGGTGGGGGCTGGGACGCCGAATTGCTGGGCGCGGAAGTATTGCTGCGGCAGGGCGCTGTTGACCGGTACGTTAAAAGGGCTGTTCGTAGCCCCGGCCACCCGGAGCCACGGTCCTGCAACGTTCGTGGCCGCCAGCAGGTTGCCGCCATTGGACCAGTTCAAGTTCAGGCTGCCGCGGTCCGGCGAAAGGACAGGTGCAGCCAATTGGGAGGGAGGAAGGACGGTGACAGTGGCCGCCGAACTGGTTACGCAGTTGGCCGCGCCGGTTACTACGGCGAAGTATTGCTTGCCGCTGTCGTTCGTCCCGAGTGCCGGGGTGGTGTAGGCGGCCGTGATTGCCCCGCCAATCGGGTTGGTGGAGATGCCAGGTGTTGCCTGCCACCATTGCCAGGTGATCGGGCCGGTGCCCGTTGGGTCAATGGCTGCCGTCAAGGTGGCGGGGGAACCTGCCGGCACAGTCTGGCCGGCGGGTTGGGTGGTGATCGTGACCGGATACTGGACGACCGCCATGGTGGCGGGGCTGCTGATTGCACCGCTGAAGGTGTTGCTGACGGCGACATAAAACTGTGTGCCGTTTTCTGACCGCGCCAGAGAGGGGGTTATGTAATAGGAGTTGGTGGCGCCGGTGATAAGGTTGCTTGAGCCGTCGCTGATCTGCCACCACTGGTAGGTGAGGGGGCCGGTAGTATTGGGATCAACTCCAACGGTGAACATGGCTGTCCAGCCTGCGGGCACCGTCTGGCTGGCTGGCGGGCTGGTGATGGCTACCGGATACGATAAGACGGTCAGGGTCGCATTCGTGCTGATGGCCCCACTGAAGGAGTTGCTGACGGCCACCGAATAGAGCGTTCCGTTCATGCCCGCCGTGGCGGGAGGGGTGGTGTAGTTGGCAGCGGTAGCGCCTGTAATCGGGACGCCGTTGGAGCGCCATTGGTAAGTGAAGGGCGGCGCGCCCCTCGCGGCGGCGGAGAAGGCCGCCGCAACGCTTGCAGGCACAATTTGACTGACCGGCTGGAGCGTGAAGACCACCGGGCCGGTCATATTGGTATCAACGATGTGGGAGCCGTTGATACTGAAGTCCACGTTATCGAGATAACAGAACTCATGCGCGCCCCCGCCATCAGTCGCCGTAAAAGCCATCGTATGGTTGGTGAGCGGAGCGACGAAGTTGCTAACCACCAGGTTGTTGAAGACATTGCTCAGACCGTTCCAACTGTTGCTGCAGGCCAGGTTCAGGACGGCATTGGTCTGACCGCCGGACGTAACCACCGACACGGTGAAGCTCACCCACGTGTTGGACGAGAAGTTCGTCACCCCTCCCATGTAATACCCAAAGAAC
>Ga0181532_10004858_pt1 | contig 11592 bp, 8 predicted proteins | sample PEATcosm2014_Bin_33_FD_119768 | JGI IMG/M metagenome (GOLD analysis project Ga0181532, IMG submission 119768) | Peatland microbial communities from MTU Mesocosm Facility, Houghton, MI, USA - PEATcosm2014_Bin11_30_metaG | ecosystem: Environmental > Terrestrial > Soil > Wetlands > Peat | place...
GCCGGCCTGATGCTCGTGAAACAGTTGCCAGGCAGGCGCGAGATCGACGACGTCTCGTAACACTGCCGGAAAGTCCTGCAAAGCCTGCTCCATCTGCGGTCGAAGGGTGGTCCGCAACCACGTTGCCAGCGGAGGGGTAAATCCTCTCTTTTCGCGCCAGCGGATCCGGTCCGGCACCCACTCCGGCAGCGCCCGGCGCAGCAGCGCCTTTCCCAGCCCGCGTTCGAAGTGGTACTCCTCCGGCAGATTGCGAACGAAGTCCATTAGATCGCGATCCAGAAACGGAGTGCGGCATTCGAGCGCGGACTTCATGCTGGCACGATCCACTTTCACCAGGATCTGCTCGGGAAGATATCCTGCGGTTGTAGCTTCGATGACTGACTTCGGGTACGTAAGACGCGCATGATGCAGCGCTCTGGCTCGCAACTCTTCCAATCCTTGCGCGGCGGCCGAGAAACCCGGAGCGTGAAACATTTTTAGAAGTTCATTTCGCTGGGCTTCCGGATAGAGCATCTCCCAGTCCGATCGCGCCAGAAACGACAACAAGCCGATACCGCGCCAGGAGTTGCGCCAGTGCGGCAACACAGCTCCGGCCGCGGCATTCATGCCCGGAAATCGTCTCAGGCCATGCAGTGAATAATAGCGAAAGAATTCCTTATACCCCGCAAAACACTCATCCCCGCCGTCCCCCGACAACATAACCTTGCAGTGCTGCCGCGCCTCACGGCAGACGGCGAACGTGGGAAACATGGAAGCGTCGGCAAACGGCTCATCGTAGTGATCGATCAGGGCATCGAACGAACTCAACACCTGCTCGGAAGTGAAATGAACCTCGTGATGATCGGAACCAATCCGTTCAGCAACCATACGGGCATAGGGCGCTTCATCGAGTTCTTCATCATCGAATGACCCGCAGAACGTGCTGAACTTTGTGCCGGGCATCGATTCTCGCATGGCGGCCACTACGAACGTGGAATCGATCCCGCCTGAAAGAAAGGCCGCCAGCGGCACATCGCTGCGCAAACGCAGCCGCACCGAGTTCCGCAACCGATGGCGAATCTCTTCCACCGCTTCATCTTTACTCGGAGGCTTGCCCGTCACCGCCGGCGGCAACTCTGGCTCCCAATAGCGCCAGCGCCGCATGCCCGAATCGCCATCGATCATCAGCGCTTCGCCCGCCATCAGCTTATGGACGCCTTGCAGGTGAGTGCGCGGAGCGGGAACATAACGCACAGCCAGAAACTGCGCCACCGCAGCGACATCGAGGCGGCGATCGAGTTGCGGCAACGGCATCAGCGCCTTCATCTCCGACGCAAAGGCTATGCCGCGCTTTCCGATCGGCGCCCAGTAAAGAGGCTTCTCGCCAAAGCGGTCGCGGGCCGCCAGCAGCCGCTTGTTCTTTTCGTCCAGCAGAACGAACGCGAACATCCCCACCAGGTCGTCGAGTAGCGCCGAGCCCTTGTCTTCATACAGGTGCACCAGAACTTCGCAATCGCTGTGCGTGCGGAAGCGGTGCCCCTTTTCGATGAGCTGGGCGCGCAGTTCGAGGTAGTTGTAGATCTCTCCGTTGCAGATAACCCAGACCGTTTCGTCTTCGTTTCGGAGCGGCTGTTTGCCACCTTCAATGTCGATGATCGACAGCCGCGTGTGGCCCAGCAAACAGTGCCCTTGCAGCCGCTCCTCGCATCCCTGATCGTCCGGCCCGCGATGACGCAGCAGTTCCTGAGCCCGCTGGGACCATGCCCGCATGCCGTCGTCGAGACGCGACGAGGGATCGAAGACTCCGTAGATTCCACACATCTCAGTGTTTGCGCCGCTTGGCTACGGCGTCTTCAAACGCTTGTTGCCACTGCCGGGCGATAACATCCCAATCGAATTTTTTCGCGTAAGCCACCGCCGCCTCTCCCATGGAGAGCCTCAATGGCGGCTCTCGAATCAACAAGTCTAACTTCTGCGCAAGCTCATCGTCGTTCTTTACAAGAAAGCCGGTCGTGCCGTTCACCAGGTAGTCGGGGCGATAAACCTCCATCGCCACGGCAGGAAGCCCGCTGGCAGCCGCTTGCCCCAACACTTGTGGATGCCCTTCAATCATGCTGGGAAAAAGAAATACGTCGGCCTTCCGCATTTCGTTACCCAGTTGTGCGAGCGACAGATGTCCCAGGAACTCCACGTTCGCGCATTTGAGTTCCACTGCAAGATTTTTGCAGAGCCGCTCTTCCTCTCCAATTCCGGCGATGCGAAACCGCACCCCGGGCCAGCGTGCGGCTTGCCGCACGACCAGAGGCACGCGTTTGTAGGGACGCATCGATCCGGCATACAACACAGTCACCGGCTCGTGCTGCGAACGATCTGACTCCGAGGGAAAAAAGTAACGGCGGTCGATCCCGTTGTGAATCGTCCCCGCATCGACGCGAAGATTTTCCTTGACCAACTGAGCCAGGTAGTCGTTATTAGCAAAGACAGCATCCGCCTCACGAATGTTTCTGACGCGCGCGGGCGGGTATGCCTGGGAATACAAGCCGCCGGAAACCACCGGAGTAACCACCGCGGTCTTCCATCGAAAGTAGCGGCGCATGCCCAGAAAAGCGGCATCCAGCGGGCCTTCGCGCGGAAAAAAATACACATCAGGCACATTTCTCAAAATCTGCCAGGCCGTGCGCAGCGTATTCCCGTGCTGCTGCCAGCGCAGCAGAGTTGTATTCGGCCGCAAGGCAATACGTGAATCAACGGCACCCTCATGCAACATCGTTACCGCCGCCCGCTCCGGATCAAGACGCGCTACGATCTCCTTGACCGAAAGATTTTGCGCGTTGGTATCGGCTTCGTCGGCGAACGACGGCGTAAAAATCGTAATCATTCCGGGTATAAGATGGTTGCTCGCAAGTTAGGAAGCCACTGGCGAAGCCGGGTCTGCTGGTTTTTTCCATTCTAGCCGAAGTTCGCGAAGACGCGCCTGCAAGCGCGTCCGCCAGTCCCGCTGCTCGCTGGATCGCTTCAAATGCTCGCGTGCGATTTCGAGCAAGCGCCGCCGCACCGGCTTCTGCGCAGCAGCCGCAAGCGGCGCCCGTTCGCCCGGGTCGGCGTCGAGGTCATACAGAGTCTCCGCCACCGGGTCGAAATGAAGCACCAGTTTGAAACGAGATTCCCTGACCGACAACACGCACGGCCCCGCGCGATGCTCCGGACGAAAAGGATTGGTGCAGCCCGCCACGCACTCCGAGATCGCGACGCCATCGAAACTCGCACCCTGCCGCAACTGTTTCCAATGGCTGCGGCCCTCGAAGCTTGTGGGCGCGGGCAACTGCGCCGCATCCAATAGCGTTGGCGCAAGATGCACCATGCTGAACGGAGATTTCGTCACCTCTTTTTTCGCACTGCCGGGCACGCGCAACAGCAGCGGCACATGAATCAATTCCTCCATCAACCGCGACGGCGGATGATAGCGGCCACCGTGATCGAGAAATTCCTCTCCGTGATCGGCGGTGAACGCGAAGATGCAGTCGTCCCACTGGCTTGACGCACGCAGCTTCTCGATGAAGCGTGCCATCTGCACATCGATCCAGCGAATGCCTGCATCGTACAGCGCGACCACTTCGTCACGATGGCGCGCAAAGCGCCGAGGTCCGAGATCGGACCGGTTCCAGTAGGAATTCAAATAGCGCGCTCGATAGGGCGTGACTGGATCTCGCCCCATCAGCTTCAACGCAGCTTCCTTCGGATAGTAAGGCGAATGCGGGTCCATCAGGTGCAGCCAAAGAAAGAACGGTGCATCGCCGACAGACGCGAGCCACGTGCAGGCATGGTCCACAATCACATCGGCTGCGGGAAATCGGCGCAAGGCGTCGAGCGAATCCGCGACCGGCGTCACGCGCTGGCAGTACTCAAAGTAAAGCTCGTCGTAAACACTTCCCAGAGGCCCCAACGCGGGCCGAATTTTCTGCAGCCCCCGGTTCAGCCGGCTAGCCCAACCGTTGCCGTTTGCGGTATTCCCTTTTTCTTCCGAGAGCGGCGCCGGTTCGTCTTCCAGAAAATCGCGGAACGTGTCGAAACCGTGTTCGTAGCCGAACCGCGCTGAAATGTACGGATTGGCCGCGCCGAACGAAGCCGTGGCATAGCCAGCCTGCTTCAATGTGGACGCGAGCGTCGGCTCGTCCGGGCCAAGGCCCAGCACGTCGCGACCCAGTGCCAGCGGATAACGCGAAGCCAGGATCGCCGGAAACGAATAATAAGTCGGCGCTCCAGCGACGATCGCCGCGGGAACCACAAAGCTCTCGGCGGCGAGCGCGTCCAGAAACGGTGTGGTGGGGCGCTCGTATCCTATGAAGCCGACGTGGTCGGCCCGCAAGCAATCCACCGTCACCAACACGATTGATTTCTGTTTCATCAGAGCTTGGCCCCCCGGGCTTGATCCGGCCCGGCTTGATTCCGCCGAGCATGCTCTTGCCGCTCCACCTGCGCCTTCCTGAAATTCTCGCGGATCACGTTCACCTTTGCGCTGCCCTCGGCCGTCTTATAGAAACCTTGGTTCACCAACTCCCGCAGATCCTCATCGTCAAGATACAGCAGATCGGCGTGCTTGGACTCCAGCGCCGAAAGGAATTCATCGAGGAGCGACAGCGTGCGGCTGCGAAAATCTTTCACCGTCGAATGAAAATTGATGGAATGCACGGAGACAATCGCCGGGATGCCTCGTTCAAAACAGATCTCCGCCTGCTGCAGGCAAGCCTCGACGGAGAATGCCGGATCGGTCGCCGGCTCGAATTCCACCGTACGAGACAGATGCAAAATGTCGTGGCGATCGAAATGAGGTGGGACAAACGCTCCCGGACCATTCTGCGCCACACGAATTCCATGTCGGGCCCACGCGCGGTGAGTATCGTCATTGGCGCGGTAGCCGGGAGCGCAGGCCGAACGCGGCAGGGTGTTGAACAGTTTGGCAAAAGCTCCGACCGTCTGGCCGATCAACTCGTTCTGCTTTTCCGCGGACAGAAATCGTTTTTCTTCCGGGCGCTCAGGATCCCAATATTCATGCCCGATCCACGGCATGCGCCAGTGAATGTAGGGTGTTCCGGCTCGCCAGAGTGTGCGCAAAAGATTGGCTCGTTCACCTTCCCCATTTAAGTTGCGCTCAACCGCCGACCGGCAGAAGTGCGTGGTTCCGTGCAGAGCCGGGTGGAAGACGCCGTGGGCAATTCCGTCGCTCAAAGCTTCGGTTCGCCCGGGGCGCGTCCAACCCAGCGGAAGGCCCTCAGCCAAGGGCAGCAGGTGAATCTGCCGAAAAGCTTCGGCGCTCATCTTGGCGAAGTCCAGATTAGCCAGTATGAAATTCATCTCCACGCAAGCAGGACGCCCGCTGGAGTCCCGATGCCGCTTCAATACTCCAGCAAGATGAGTCAGATCTTCCGCAGTCTCCAGCGTATAGAAATCGGAGGGACGCTCGCCGAGATCGAGACCCGCCGAGCGCAGTTGCTCCGATCCCGGCTGATCGCGCAACCCAACCCGGCCCCAGTCATCGCTTTGCAGCAACACCAGCGGCCGGTCAAAATGAAATCCAGCCACAGGAAGCAGGTCGCGGCCACGCTGCCAGAGTTTTCCAACGAATGTCACTTCGTCGCCGCCCTCGGCTGGCGAATCACAACCATTTCACAGCCACCCTCGGTGATCGATCCGTATTTCAGTATTGCCCACAAAGCTGCGGGACCGACAAACGGCAGTCGCGTGAGTTTCACCACCATGCGCGTTGATCTTGCCGCAAAACTGCCGGCAGATCGCTTTCTCATAAACTGCTCGCGGTGCAGATCCAAAACCCTGTAATCCGGCCCAAACGCCGTCAACAGCTTTCGTAGCATCGCGTTTGTAGTGTAGGTCAGTTGATTGAGCATCGCCGGACTGCGCCCCCGCAGGCGAAGGTATATTCGGCCTAACACCTTCGGCAGCAGCGGCGCCCAGAAAATCTTGTAGTGCGGTTCGTAGAAGCGCAAATAGTTTGGGCAGGCGACATAAATCACTCCTCCCTCGCGCACCACGCGAGCGGCCTCCCGAGCAACCATGCCCTGGTTGGCTACATGTTCAATCACCTGATCCATTACCACGAGATCGAAGCAGGCATCGGGAAAGGGCAACCGTTCTCCGACCCCGCTCACACAGACGGGCTCGACGAGCCTTCGAATAGCAATCTGGATCGACGTGATCCTGGCCCCCTGCCCGATTCGGTCCGGCTCCAACCCGAACGCCCGCAGGCCGCGGCGTCTGCAAGCGACCACAAAGCTACCGACGCCCGAGCCGAGGTCGAGTATTCGCGCATCAGACGAAATCGCAATGTACGGTTCGACCTGACGCAGCGGCCCTTCCGCATCGCCATGAATAATGCCCTCGACGATCTGCCGTTGAATCGCCTCGGGCTGAATCCCGTTCCAGTTCTCACGGCGGTACTCAAGCAGCAGGGCCCGCAGTTCCGAGTCGCCGATGGAGGGAGTGCGCTCGCCGTGATGTGTAATCATTTTGACGTCACCTTAATCTCGTTCCGCGAAAGTGCTACGCGTCAAGAAATCCGCCACCGAGCGCTAAACTTCGATACGAGATCAGACACTCGAACGGAAGTTCCCCTTATAACCTGCCGGTGGGGAGGCAGGAAATGCACGACGTCGTCGCAGAAGCCGCGTTTGAAGAAAGAGGTACCAGGGTCCGCGCCTTCGCGATTCTCACCGCCGCTGAAGTCATACTCCAGGCAGCCTTGCTCTTTCGCCCATTGGATAGCCCGCCATTGCAGCAAATGCCCTGCGCTGAATTTGTCGCCTTTGGACGTGGCTCCTAACACGTACCAGCAGCGAACTCCGGCGCGAACGATCACAATCCCGCCCAGCAGCCTTCCGTCCTTGTGGGCGAGCAGAAGACCGCCTCGGTGTGCTTCAAGCCTAAGCCAGCGAAGCACGTGGCGGATGTGCCCGCAATCCTCTGCGGCAAACTGTTTTTCCCTAGCCATATCGAGGTAGAGCCCTAGCCAACGATCGCAGTCGTCCTCGTCGCGTGCCATGATCACTTCAACTTCCTGCCGTTCGGATCGTCGAATCTCGTAACGCGTCACCTTCCGGAAATTGCCCAGCAACCGATCGAGGTCAGGGCTCAAGTCCAACCGTAAAGAACTCCTCGGTGCCGAACGCGGTAGCCAACCGTTCCGCGCCAGAATGCCGCCCGCGGACTCGGCAAGCTGACCTGTCCATTCAGGAGCAATGTCGATGAAGGCGAAGCCCTCGCGGCTGGCGGCTTCCACCAGGCGTCGAAGCCCAATCTCCGCCAGATCCAGGTCATCGCAGACGGGTCCCCGATTTAAGGTCAGGGCTCGGATCGGCCGCAGGATCCTTCCCGCAGGGTAAAACACTCCGCATTGCGCGAACCACTGAAGTTTCGCCTGCCGCCGAACGAAGGCGAGATAGGTCCGAGCGCCCGCCCATTGTGGAAACTGAAAGGGATGCGACGTGTCCTGGGTATCCAGAAAGCCGGTTATTTCCTGAACGATGTGTGCAGGACACCGTGAGGCTCTAACAAATTGAAAGTCGAGAGCGTCAGAAGTCTGTGTTTTTTCGTCCACCGCATGCCGAGACACGCTGCTATCGACCGCTTTGGCGGCTCGGAGCAAGCTCATAAATAGCCCAGGTCCCGCAATCTTTGCTCCACCATGCGCTGTTCCGCCTCGTCCCGTCGAGCGTCGTCGTCCCTCAGCAAATCGCGCAGCACATATTCCAGCAGCTGTTCCAGGCTGCCAAACTTCTTCTCAGCCCGCATACACAAGTCCGCGGGCAGACTCACGGTGCACATGTCAGTCAAGATTCCATCCCCTCCACGCTTGGCGCCGATGGCCGAACACGAGACCACAGGGCGCGGCCGACGACGCGGTCATCTTCGTCCAAGCCCATCGCCGCAACCGTTCCTGCAAAAACAAGGTAACTTCCAAGCAAGCTGACTGCAATCGCAAACCAGTCATGCTGAAATATCCTGGCTTCAAACCTCAGGACCAGCACCATAACCAGTGCGGCAATCGTCGGGATGAGCAATCTAAAATAGCTGCGGCTGAAAGGCGACAGGCCCAGCACTCGGCGCACTTCGAACAGGTTCCACGCATTGGTTCCCGCATTCGTGATGGCAGCCGCGACCGCCGCTCCAACGATTCCCCAGAGCGGTACCAATGCGATGCTGGCAACGGTCATCACCACCGCCATTGCCGTCTGCACCCTCAGAAGACGCCGCTGATTCCCCGACATTAGCAGAAGCAACCCGACCGAGCCCACTCCACAGTTTACCAATTGACCGACCGTCCCGATGATCAAGATGGGCCAGCCTGCTTCAAAGTCGTGGCCAAAAATCCGCAGGATTGGCCGCGCGTAAACAATCACGATGATGGCCAACGGCGCCGTAAGCCCGAGAATCCACTTCGTGAGCGCCCGATACAGGCGTGCCAGCATGGCGTTGTCCCTCCGGCTATGCAGATCGGCGATTACCGGGGAAAAAACCTGGTTCACCGAGGTCAGGATGAGGCTCACACATGCCACCACAGCCGCGGATACCGAATAGATGCCGACCTCGCGTGCCCCGCGGTAAAAGCCCAACGCGACCTTGTCCACCTGGCCCATCAAGAACTCCAGCAGCAGAACGCCTACCGCAGCGGCGGAAAAAGACCAAACTTCGGATTCCAACGGCGATGGCCAATGCAGCGAAAGCCGCGCCTCCGAAGGGGTGAACTTCCAGACCATCGCAAGCAGGAGAGCCACCACCAACACTGCACCAAGCACCTGAGCCAGCAGGTATCCGCGCAGGCCCCAACCGAGGTGGAGCAAAAATATCGTAAGCAGCATCGTGGCCGGGCTTCCAATGAAACTGGTGATAACCGTACGTCGCCCAACTTCCTTGTATCCAGCCAGAATCCTGCCGTAGAAAGTGGAAATGACGCCCAGCAGCATTAAGGCGCCGAACCATGGAATATATCGGGCCAACGCAGCCGAATGGTAGAAACGCGCAGCCACCATCCCTCCCAACTTCAAGAAAATTGCGCCAAACACAACGTTTGCCGCCAAGAGGATGGCACCGCCCCACCACAACAGAGCACGTAATTGTTCCCACTTGTGGGCCGCCCGATACACTGCAGCAAAGCGGACCGCCGACTCTACCAGGCCGAGTGAGTTGAACGCGCCCAAGAATCCAACGAGCGTGATGCCCAGAGCGTAGATGCCCAGAGCTTCAGCCCCCAACACGCGAGCTAGATACACCTTGAATACGTAACCCAGCGCAACGCTGAAAATGGTTCCGGCAAAGTACACTCCTGAGTTGCGCGAGATGTGTCCGACCTGGGAGCGGAATTGCTGGGTCCGAGCGGCCACGTTTTCCGCTGACGGTTGGACGGCCGGTTGGTTCATCGATCGATCGTTGATGAGGGGTTCGTTCATGCGACGGGTCTCGCGTCATCCGCGTCGTGGGATTTGGTCAACCACCGTTGCAACAGTGCAGGATCGGCGGTCACCGAGAGATTCAACTTCATCGGCGGCCGCTTGTGAAATTCCGCCAGCCGGCTCGGAATCTCCAAAAGCTGCTGTGCGTCCTGCAGCACCTCGCCGATCCCAAAGCGGGCATACTGCTGCGCGTACTCGTACGGCGCAAGCGACAGCCAACCACAAAGGAAGCAGCAAATGCCGTTCCGCAAACAGTCGATGACCGTGGTCGATTCGACGGTGATGCCAAACCACGCCTGCGCCATGAGGTCAGAGGTGAGTGGGCCATCCACCACACTCACCAGATTGCGATCCTCGGGAGTGAGAAGGTCACGGATCATTCTGCGGCGCTGCGAAAGGCTTTCGAACGGATGCAGTTTAACGACGACTCCGCGCCCGCCTTGACGAGCCACACGGCACAGCGACGGCAATAGTTCGCGATAGATTTCGTCCGCGCGCATGCCGGCCTGTTCGTAGGGCTCAGAAAACAAAACGGCCGAAGACTGGGACGGATGGGTTGATTCGATCGCCGAAGAAGCATTCTCCGGCGCCGGTGCCCCAAGGACGACCTTCTCTGCGGGAAGGCCGCAGACCCGCAGCAGATAGTCGCGTTCCATTTCATTCTTCGCCAGGTACAGGTCGCATGGTAAGTCCTTCAACGCATACCCGCCATCGAGCGCGCCGTGATGAAAATCCGCGGTCTTTATCTTTCTCCGGACCGCGAGCAAGACGGGCAGCCGGGTGTAGCGGTTGCTGTCATCGCCGCACAGAACCCCCTCGACTGGTTCGCGCTCAAGTACCTCCCGCCAGGCATTGCGAGCGTTCAAACCATCGCGAATCCAATCCGGAAAAGAATCAAGCAGGCCAGCTTGCACGAGCACGCGCAACTCGAGAGATTCGCACAAGTCCGCTCTCAGCTTCATCCAACGTTCCGTGAGGGATGTGATTTCCGCCGCGGCTGAATCGGCTTTCGCATAAGCCGCCAGATCTCGCACCTGAACATTGGCAGGAGCGACGAACTGCCGGGCGCTCCGCCGGGTTGCCACCATCAGGAAAGGCTGCTCCGGCAGCAATCGCGCGTAGGCCGCGGCCATGCGCGAAACGTTGCTGTACGCGCTGGGCAGCAGCACCACGGATTTGGCACAACGCTGATGGCGCACGGCAACCCGAGATCGCCACTGATAGCCAGAATCGTACTTGTCCAGAAGAATCTCTGTGAACTGGGCCGCCGAGAAGCGTCGAACCAGCCCAGCGTAATGCATGGCGCGGGCGGCGCTGCGCGCCAGACCAGTCGGTTCAAAGCTCTGCAGCGAGCGGCCTAACGCCAGCCCCACCATGCCCGCGGCTCCTCCCGGGCGCGTGGCCCAGAGTTCCGCAGACGGACTAATTTCTTTGGCCACCGACAGCCGCGCGGGCAGGGCTAGCGCGGAAGGGGCCACTAGCAACGACATGAGGTCCCACCAGTCGAGTCCCTCTTCATCGACCAGCCGGTTTCGCCCGGCGGAAAACATCTCGCGCACATGTTTCACGTTGGCGATGTTATGGTGGAAAGAATCGGCGCGCACCACCGGACAGCCAAACTTCCGGCCCCACGTTTCCTCGGAAAACGCAGAAGATTTTCCCAAGTCGACGATGAGATCCCAATGCTGCCGTGACCAGGGTCCTCGTTCCGGCGAATCTTCGGGCTGCAACAAGAGAACTCGCATGATGGCGAGTCGGACGCGTCAAACGCGAGCCGACACCTCCGCAACGGGCGACTCATCGAGCTTTGGTGTCTCCCCTTTGATCCTCTGCCGACCCAGAACCCGCTGCCGAACCAGCGAGTAGCGCCTTTGAAACCCGGCTTTCTTCAGACCCTGTATCGACGCAACATTGCTGGCGGCACTGAAAATCCACGGGATTTTTCCCTTGTTCCGCATGCGCTTGGCGATCCGGCTCACGGTCTGTCCATAATATCCGTGGCCGCGCGCCGAGAGCGGAGTCCAGCAGTCGAAAATCATCACGCAGCCTGGCGATGGCCCGTCAACCTTGGCATTCAGTTCCGCGAGAAAAAATCTATCGAACGCAGTAACCCATGAAAAATGCAATAGCGCGCCCTTCGTGTCCACTAAGC
>Ga0181532_10004859_pt1 | contig 11591 bp, 5 predicted proteins | sample PEATcosm2014_Bin_33_FD_119768 | JGI IMG/M metagenome (GOLD analysis project Ga0181532, IMG submission 119768) | Peatland microbial communities from MTU Mesocosm Facility, Houghton, MI, USA - PEATcosm2014_Bin11_30_metaG | ecosystem: Environmental > Terrestrial > Soil > Wetlands > Peat | place...
AGACGTAAGCTGCCCCTTGATGAACAGATAGCGCACCTCAGTGGTCAGCTCCAACGGGTCCCCGTTCGTTACAATCAGGTTGGCCGTTTTCCCCGTTTCCACGGTGCCCAACTCGCCGTCCAGGCCCAGGATTTGCGCGGGGTACAATGTCACCGCCTTCAGACCATCGTCATACGCCAGGCCGTGAGAAACCGCATTGGCCGCCTGCTGGCCCAGGCGCCGCGAAGAGCTGTTGTCAAAGCTCCCGAAGGCGATCTTGACGCCTGCCGCTAGGAGTTCGGCAGGCTGCGTCATCAGGCGGTCGTACGCGTCATCTTCTTCCAGCGGATATTCCAAAGTCGGCCGCAGGATCACCGGCACATTTTTCGAGCGCAGCAGGTCTTTCACCTTCCAAGCTTCGCCGCCGCCCGCCAGAATCATTTTCAATTTCTGTTTCTCACAAAATTCCACGGCATTGCGGATGTCGCGTGCCTTGTCGGCAAAGATCAGCACCGGCATCTCTCCGCGAACGACGGGAATCATGGCCTCCAGCTTGACGTCGCGATCGTAGACGGCTCCCTTGGTTTCCGCGACCTGTGCGTAGTGGCGCGATTGCTCGATAAAGTTGGCAAGCTGGTCCACAGCCTTGTCGTATTCCTTCTTCGCGTCGGTGAAGGACTTTTCTTTTCTGGAAAAGGTCGTGAAGTCGAATGACTGCGTCTCAATTGCCGGCCAGTCCACCACCATTCCTGCATTCTTGCGAATCAACATCTCAGAGGCCGTCCAACCCGCCAGGTGTATGGCCGAAGCTTGGCCGCCGATGATGTTGGCACCAAGAGACGCGTCCATTCCGCCGCTCGATGGCACGGCCAGCACTTCCGTGATGCCCGCTGCCCGCGTCACAGGAATGTGAGCGCTGGATGGCAGAATTGCCGTTGCCGCCACCAGATCCGGATTGAACGTCCCCGTTTCCGTGGTGTCCACCGTCGCGCTTACCGCGCCGATTTCGCGCAATCCCATTTGCGTGATGGGATCGAACAGGCCCGGGTAAACCTGCAGGCCCTTGGCATCAATTACCTTCGCTCCAGCGGGAACAGTTACATTGGCGCCCACCGCGGCAATTTTTCCATCGTGAATGACGACTGTGCCGTTTTCAATGGGCGTTCCCGCCAAGGTGAAAATTTTCGCGTGAGTGATCGCCGTATCGGTTGCCGGCGCCGTTTGGCCGAACGCCGTTCCCGCGGTAAGCAAGCAGCCTGCCAGAAGTAGGTACGCGCACATCGTTGTCTGCCGCGGATTCATCGCGCACCTCCCAGGACAATCTGCTCTTGCGGAGGTTTGGGCTTCTCTTCCGGTTTTTTTTCTTCCGGTTTCTTTTCTCCAGATTTTTTCTCTTCGGCTTTCTTTTCCTCGGCCTTTTTCTCCGCGTTCTTCTTGGCTTTCTCCAGCAGGTCTTTCTTCTCCTGCTCGAGCGCGGCACGTCCAGCAAGGTCCTTTTCACGGTCAAAGTACACGCGGCCGTCAATCAGCGTTTTCTGCACCACGGCGTAGGCGCTCATGGGATCGTGGTTGTAGATCACCAGGTCGGCGTCCTTCCCCACCTCGATCGAGCCGACGCGCTTCTCGACGCCAAGCTGAATCGCGGGATTGATGGTCACCATTTTCAACGCTTCGTCGTGCGTCAATCCGCCGTAGCGCATGGATTTCGCGGCTTCCTGGTTCAGGTGCGTGGCTTCCGCGGCGTCGTCCGAATTCACGGAGACGACCACGCCGCGCCGCGTCATCAGCGCGGCGTTATACGGGATTGCGTCGTAGGCTTCGACCTTGTACGCCCACCAATCGGAGAATGTCGAGCCTCCCGTGCCCGCCGCGGCGATATCATCCGCCACTTTGTAACCTTCCAGGACGTGCTGCAACGTTTGCACGCGGAACCCAAACTCCTTGGCCACCCGCAGCAGCATCAGGATTTCGTCTTCGCGGTAGCAGTGCGCGTGCACGTAACGCTTCCCTTCCAGAACCTCGACCAGTGGGTCGAGTTTCAAGTCGCGGCGCGGCGGAATCAGATTCTTCTCTCCTGCCGCCACGCGCTTGTTGTAATCGTCCCAGGTCTTTTTATAATCGCGCGCTTCGGTAAACGCTCCGCGAATGGTTTCCTCCACGCCCATGCGTGTTGCCGGATAACGTTCCGGCAAGCCGAGCCCGCGGAAATTCGAGTGCTTCGGATTTTCTCCAAGGGCGAACTTGATGCCCGGCAGCGCTCCTTCAAATGGGAGTTTCGATGCAGGCTGCCCCCAGCGCAACTTGATCACGATCGTCTGCCCGCCGATGGGATTCGCGGAACCATGCAGGACGTTCGCTGCCGTGACGCCGCCCGCCAGGTCGCGGTAAATCGCGGGATCATCCGAGTTCAACACGTCGGCGATATTCACCATCGAAGAGACCGCGACGCTTCCTTCGTTTACGTCGCCATCAATGGCAATGTGCGAGTGGCAGTCGATGATCCCCGGCATAACAAATTGTCCGCGGGCATCCAGCACCTGGGCATCCGCCGGCGCTTTCAAACCGCTGCCCACCGCCGCAATTTTCCCATCCTTAATAAGGATGTCCCCATTCTCAATCGTTCCGTGCATGACGGTCAGGATTGTGGCGTTGCGAATCAAGAGTGCCGATGGTTCAACCGGCGCTGCATTGGGCGCGGCCTCTTTCTCGCGAGCCACTCCGGTCGAAGCAAGCAGAGAGCATAGAAACGTAACTGCCGCGACGCTAACGCTTATCCTGCGCCGGTTCATCGCGCACCTCCCGCCATCGCGCCAGGTTTTGTGCCACTAAAATCAAATGTATAGCCCAACGTGCTGATCGAACCTTTCATGGTATTGCCCTCGAAAGTTCCCGAGAACTGCACGTCAGTGGGAGAGCCTTCAATCGCAAGATTGATGGTGAAGCTGAATTTTTCTTCGCTGACATAGCCGCTGAAAATAGTTCCCGTGCCTCGCGTCGAGCTGCCCACCGTTCCCGTCAAAGCGCCGTCTGCGGCCATGGAGAGGTCCGCAGTCATTTCCTCCGAGCCATCCGGCGTGGTTGTGGTTAATTTCCACTTTCCGCTCAAGTCGCCCTTCGGCGGCTCGCTGGGCCGCAGCGGTTCGCGCACTTCAAACTTACGCCCGTCCACGAACACCATTCTCACTTTTGTCTTTTTGTCGAACAGGTCGCCGTCGGTCACCACCAGGTTCGCGATTTTGCCCTTCTCGATGGAGCCCAGCACGTCCGCCACGCCAAATATTTCCGCTGGCGAAAGCGTCAGCGCGCGCAAGGCTGCGTCGGAACTTAGCCCTGCATCCATCGACTTTTTCACCGCGGGCAAAATTTCCTTTGCGGTTGCGATTCCGCCGGAATAAAATGCGAACTTCACCCCCGCTTTTTCCAGCGCTGCCGGCGAAGACGGCGCGCGGTCGCGGAATCGCAGCGTGCGCAACGAGGGCGCATCTTCGGGATCGCCATCCTTCGGCGCTTCCGGCCATTTCAAATTCACGAGCACGGGTACTTTCTTCGCTGCAATCTCCGCCGCCACTTCGTAACTCATCTGCCCGCCGTAAATCACGTCGTTCAGTTTCCACTCCTCGCCGAGCACCAGCGCCCGCCGAATCTCCAGCGAACTGTTCCCCGGAACCAGCACCACTGCATGTTTCTGAAGCGCTTCCTTCAGCGATTCCGTGCTTTCGTCATACCTCGGGCGCTCCACACCGCGCGGATTTTTTTCGTAGTTCGCATCGGCTTGCGCGCTCCAGCTCGTATCAATCCAAATCTGCCGCACATACGCAATAGCTCCCATCAGCGATCCCGGATAGCTGCGGAACCCTCCCGGGGCCTGCAGGGAAACCGGAATCGCTACCGGTGCTTTCACAACCAGATTTCCCGGGCGATCACCGGCCAAATCGAGCACCGCCGCCTGCCCGGGGAACATGCCCGTCTTGGGAGCAGAAACCGTGGTCGTGAATCCCGCGCTGCGCCAGCCCTCGATCCGCGCATCCGCCAAATTGATTTCATCGGCGGCATTGCGCCACGGTGTTGTCGCGGGCCGGTCTTCCGGTCCCTTGGAAAGGGGAGGCCGCGCGTTTCCTTCGCCGCCTGCGTTTCCGCCGCCGTTCGCGGACGCCGTCAAACCTACATCCGTGAAGGCATCCACCAGTCCCGGGTACACGATCAATCCTTTTCCTTCGATCACCCACGCGTCCGGCGGAATCGTCACGTTTGTTCCCACCGCGGTGATAATGCCGCGCGACACCAGCACCGTCGCGTTTTCCATCGGCGCGCCCGAAACCGGCACAACTTTCGCGCCGCGAATCGCAAAGCTCCGCGGTTCTCCGCCCTGGGCTTCCGCCCGCCCCGCACAACAAAAACTCAGCACCACTGCGGCAAAGACAAGAATGCCGTGGCGCTGGCAAACGCTTCTCAATCTCATTCCTGACTCCTTGAATTCGTGCGAAGACCCCAATCGTTTGCGATTCCCCGCAGGCATTGAGGCTATTGGGAACCTGCCCGAAGGTCAAGCGCTGCGATCCTAAGAACGGGACAGGCCTTGCGACCTGTCCCATGATTTGACGCTTCCGCGATTAAATCGTGTTACTGCTTTTTCTTGCCGAACAGTCCGCCCAACTGTTTCGTGACGTCAGACGCGCCCTTAGTGCCGCCCGCACCCGCCAGGCCAGCCAGCTTTCCGACTGATCCACCGGCGCAAGTCAGCTCCGACTTCATCAAGCTGGCGGTCGCGCCACCAATGTCCGGCGTGAACTGCGGGTTTGTGGTTGTTCCGTGAATTTGCAGCGGCACCTTGATTCCACCGTTCTTGCAACTGGCGCCCGCTCCCAGCATTTTCCCGGCCGCGCCGCCAACCGCACCGCCTTCCGCGCCCCCTGCCGCCCCCAGCATGGAGGCATTCACGGTGGCCACCAGCTTGAAGTCCATATTGTTTTTATCGTCCAGCGTGCCACCGCCAACCACTGTTCCCAGCGTCGGCACCACCAGATTGAAGTTGTCCGCGCGCAATCCTGCGGGCGCCATGTGCACGTCCGTGGTCATCTTCTCAATGTCCAGATCCTGGCCCGTCTTGAGTCCCGAAAGCGACCCAACTCCGGACATTTTTTGTCCCAGGTTGAAGCCGGAAAGCTTTCCGCTGAACAGCCCGACGTTTCCATCAATCACCAACTTGTCAGTGGGCCCGGTGATGTGGAGATTCGTGGTCAACGTGCCTGCGGTCAGCTTGGAGCCTTGCGGCAGATTGACGGCGACTGCCGGGAGAAAGGACTCAAGATCGGTTGCCGGCATTCCTTCGCCTGCCATCTTCATATCAACCGCAAAGGCGTCGCCTTCCGATTTGTAGGTGCCATTCAGATTCCATTTGGCGTTACCGATGTTTATCGCCGAAGGATTCAGCACGCCCGTGCTTTTGGCAATGTCGTATTTGGTGTCGAACGCCAGACCCAGCGGCACGCCCGACGGCTTCCCACCAGCCCGCAGAATCGCATTCGTAAGTTTCAGGTTTCCTTTTATGGCCATTTGTCCGCTTTGGCTGATCAGGTTTCCGTCCACATCAACCGTTCCGCCTAGCCCAAGGGATGGATCGAGGAATCCGGTCTTGGCCAGATCGAGCGTGCTGATGGTCAGCTTCACGTCCTGTGGCGTAAACGCTGCGTCCTTGGGGTCCACTGGGCCCATTTTTCCATCGATCTTCATTGTGCCGCCGCCGGGGAGTGCCATCGAGAAGACCACAGGGACCTGGCTTGTCATTGCAACATCGCTGGCGGTCAGGTTCATGGCGGTATACACATTGCGCTTCCGGGAATTCGTGTCGCCCAGGGTGATCTGTCCGTCTTGAAGCTCAATCTTCTTGATGGACAGGGACTGCGCGGCGTTGCCGCTCGAGCCGCTGGGCGCGGGCTTTTTCGCTTCGGCCGGGGCGCTTCCCCCGATAGAGGAGAAATTCCATTTGCCGCTGGGATCCTTCAACATCGTCACTTGCGGCTTCTCGATGATGATCTCCGTAATGTTTACCTGCTTGGAGAAGATCAGCGGCAACAATTCCACGCCGACGCGCATCGATTGCGCCGTCAGGAACGGCCCCGAATTGAATTTCGGATCGTCGCTGATGGAAAGATTGTCGATTCCCAGCGAACCGCGAATCAGCGACAAGCTCAGATTCCCCATTTGCACTTTGCGTCCCAGCGCCGCCGAGGCTTGCTCCTCGATCGTAGGACGGAATCTGTTGACGGGAATCAAATATGGCAGAATCACCAGAATCAGAAATAGCGCGACGATGGCAATAGCAATCCATTTCAGCTTCTTATTCATGGTTTCCTCCGTAATGGCAGGCGCGAGCGGCCGGATCTTTGCGTCTTGGCCCGCATAATACCACACTGCTTTCCGCTTGCAGCGCGACTCCTTTTCTTGCGCGGGTTCAGTCAAACTCTGCGGGATTCTTTCTCCCAACTGTTGGGGCCCACTCCGGGTAGGTCGCGGATTTGCACGCAGGCACGCGCGGAATCCGCGCAAAAAAAATCGTGCTAAAATCAGGTTGCGGGGCCGTTGCTTAAATGGATAAAGCACAGGTTTCCTAAACCTGCAATCCCGGTTCAAGTCCGGGCGGTCCCACCATGCTCTCGACCTTGAGCCTATTTCAAGCATTGCTTTGTAGCTGGCAACACAGCGAACTCTATTTTATGAGCGCAACCTTAACGATGGCCGAAGTTATGCTCGGCGTGATGAACAATCCTCCGATTCCTGCGGCAAGAAGCAGACCTCGCCCTCCGCGGGTTTTGTACAAGTAGTAGGGAACGACAATGGGCCAGGCGAAAAACACAAAGGCATCGAATTCGTAAGGTGAATGGAATCCCCGTGACTACCTGTCCAAGCGAACCCACAAGGCCAGCATAAGTTGGAATGCGAGCGACCAGAGTTTTCCGGTAGCGTTCGGCACGGGCATGCCGTGCAAGGCCATGATCAAGCTGCCAATTGAGAAAATCGCGCCAAGCACAACCAGCGGGAACAAAGACCTGGAGAGAAGCATATGGAGGCCAGTTTAACCTCAACGAACTCGATCTCATTCGTGCATTTCAACCTCGACTCACTCCGAACAATTCGTCTCGCTTCCTCTTTTGCCCGCGCCCAAATCTCCCACTAGTGCTACTCTTCCAGTAACACCGTGTCTTCCCCGGTGCCCTGAGCTAACCCCGGGCCTCGCCAGCGCTCCATTTTGAGGTGACCCGTCACAATTTGGAGGACTCTCTTGCCTCGTTCACATAAACTTTTCTGGTCTCTGCCTCTGTTTTCTCTCCTTTGTCTCACCTTCTTCGCTTTCCCCGCCTTCTCGCAGCAGAAAACGGATACCTCCACTTCCCCTCCTCTTTATCTGGATCCGAAGGCGCCGGTGGATCGCCGCGTAGATGACCTCGTTTCCCGCATGACGCTGGATGAAAAGGCTTCGCAACTCGTTCACAAAGCCGCCGCCATCCCGCGCCTGCAAGTTCCGGCGTACAACTGGTGGACCGAAGCGCTGCACGGCGTCCTTACTTCGCCCACTACCGTTTTCCCGGAGCCTATCGGCCTCGCAGCTTCATTCGATGTGCCCCTCGTTCACCAGATGGCCATCGTCATCAGCACCGAGGCGCGCGCCAAGCATCACGAACAGGTGCGCCACGGCATCTTCCAGGACGTCGGCCTGGACTTCTGGTCGCCAAACGTGAATATCTTCCGCGACCCGCGCTGGGGCCGCGGCCAGGAAACCTATGGTGAAGATCCTTTCCTCACCGCGCGCATGGGAGTCGCGTTTGTTTCCGGCATGCAAGGCGACGACCAGAACTACTTCCGCACCATCTCCACGCCCAAACACTACGCGGTCCACAGCGGGCCAGAGACCACGCGCCATATCGCTGACGTCAAAGTCTCAAAGCACGATATGGAGGACACCTATCTTCCCGCTTTCCGCGCTGCCGTAACCGAAGCCAAAGCCGGCTCCGTTATGTGCGTGTACAACAGCGTGAACGGCGAACCGGGTTGCGCCAACAGCTTCCTCCTACAGGACCAACTGCGCGACAAGTGGAAGTTCCAGGGTTACGTGGTCTCCGATTGTGACGCGGTGGCCGATATTCAGCGTGGCCATCACTTCGTCAACACGCTCGCGGAGGCCGGCGCCATTTCCATCAAGCGCGGCACGGACCTGGATTGCAACGACACGGGCATTGATTATTCGCGCTACGTTGCTGCCGTCCAGCAAGGCTTGCTGACGGAGGCCCAATTGGATGTGGCCGTGAAGCGGTTGATGAAGGCGCGCATGCAGCTGGGCATGTTCGATCCGCCGGAACTCGTGAAGTATGCGCAGATTCCTTACAGCGAAATGGATACTCCGGAACACCGCGAACTTTCCCTTCGTCTTGCCCGCGAATCCATGGTTCTGTTGAAGAACGATGGCCTGCTTCCTCTTAAGCCTGGAACAAAGAAGATTGCCGTGGTTGGCCCGCTTGCCGATCAGCTTCCCGTGCTTTATGGCAATTACAATGGTTCACCTTCGCGCGCCACGAGTGCATTGCAGGGCATCGAGAAACAATTCGGTTCCAGCGAGATTACCTACGCTGCCGGAACGCGGTTCCTGCGCCTCGGTCAGATTATTTCGGACGCTATCCTCTCGACGCCGGACGGCCAGCCCGGCCTGCACGCTGAGTACTTCAAGGGCATAAACTTCGAGGGCGCTCCTGTTCTCACCCGTGTGGACAAAACGGTAGACTTTACTTTCTCCGCCCCGGATTCTGTTCCCACGGCTGGCAACACGAATTTCTCGACGCGTTGGACGGGATTCCTCACCCCGGAGCAAAGCGGCGTGTATGAGATCGGCTTCAATGGTGACGATGGCTATCGCATCTGGCTGGACGACAAAGTCCTTGTCGAGGACTGGGCCATGCACGGACCATCGCTGAAATCTGCACCGGTCACCCTGGAACAAGGCCATAAGTATGCCGTCAGAATCGATTATTTCCAGGGCATGGGCGGCGCGGTTGCGCAATTTGTGTGGTTTCCGCCCAGTGCGGACCCGCTGAAGCAGGCCCTCGCCGACGCCAACAATGCCGATGTAGTCATCGCCGTGGTCGGCATCACTTCCTCTCTCGAAGGCGAGGAGATGGGCATCAACCTTCCCGGGTTCAAGGGCGGGGATCGCACCAGCATCGATTTGCCGGAAGAGGAAGAGGACCTTCTGAAGGCCATCAAGACTACCGGCAAGCCACTCGTTGTCGTGCTGATGAATGGCAGTGCCCTGGCTGTTAACTGGGCGCAGGCAAATGCCAACGCCATTCTGGACGCATGGTATCCCGGCGAAGAAGGCGGCACCGCCATTGCCGAAACCTTGGCGGGCGCCAACAATCCCGCGGGCCGCCTGCCGGTCACTTTTTACACCGGCATCGATCAATTGCCGCCGTTCGAAGACTACGCGATGAACAATCGCACCTACCGCTATTTCAAAGGCCAGCCGCTTTATCCCTTCGGATATGGCTTGAGCTATTCCAAATTCGCCTACAGCAAGGCGAAGCTTTCCAAAGCCAGGCTGAAGGCGGGTGAACCGCTGACCGTTGAATCGGTGGTCAAGAATACCGGCGACCGCGAAGGCGATGAAGTGGTCCAGGTCTATCTGACCTTCCCGCAACTCCCTGGCGCGCCCATTCGTGCTTTGCGTGGATTCACGCGCGTTCATGTGGCCGCGGGCAAAACGGAGCGCGTCGAGTTGAAACTCGATCCGCGCGATCTCAGCTACGTCAACGAAGCCGGTGACCGCTTGGTGGCTGCCGGCAAATACCGCATCAGCGTCGGCGGTGGACAACCTGGCACTTCCGCGGCGGCCGTGGAAGTACCGCTGGAAATCAGCGGCGAATACAAATTGCCCGAGTAGTTAAAAACTTTCAGGCCAGCGCCTCAGCAACTGTGCTGCGGTCTCCGGCGACATTTCCATTGACGACACGCGCCGCGTGGAGTTAGATTCATGTTCGATTGAATCGTTTTAACTCTGTAAGTTTCCTTTTGTTTGCTTCCCGTGGCGCACTTTGCGCGAAAGCTGAGGTCCCCACCATGAAATGTTCCGGCCTTCGTTCGATTGCCGTAATTCGCCTGACCTTGCTCGCCACTCTCGCGGCCATTTCGCTTTCCTTCGCTGGCGCTTCCCTGCTCGCGCAAACCATTGTGGTAGACGCCGCTCCTGGTCATTCCACCAATTCCATTCGCCCCACGGAAGCGCTGGGCGCCGGCATTGACCGCATCGGCTACACCGACGCGGATAAGCTTTACGTCGAGCCCACCATCACCCAGGTTCTTGCCGCGGGATGGCAAACCGTCACTTACCGGCAGAACACGGAACTCCACATGGAAGCGTGGCACTGGAATCCACGAGGCACTTGGAGCGATCCTTCCGGTAAAGGCTACTTCGTTGGTAACGCAACTCCCGGTGCGGAACCGATCCGCCATTCCTATGGCTACGGGCTGCCGCATCGCGGCGTCACGCGCGACGACGGCACGGACGCCGAAGGCTACTCCCGGCTCACCGATGGCGATCCCGATTCCTATTGGAAGAGCAATCCGTATCTGACGCAAGCCTTCACGGGAGAGAGCGATTCCCTGCACCCGCAGTGGGTCATCGTGGACCTCGCGGGCAAGCGCGATATCAGCGCCATTCGCATCCACTGGGGCGCGCCGTACGCAACGCACTATCTCGTTCAATACTTCACAGGCGTGGATCCCATCAGAAAACCGACCGAAGGCATTTGGCAGACCTTTCCAAACGGCGCAATCACCGACGGCAAGGGCGGCAGCGTGGTCTTGCAACTCGTCGCTGCCCCGATTTCCGTGCAACACATTCGCATCCTGATGACGGCTTCGTCCAACACTTGCGACACGCACGGCTCCGCCGACAAACGCAATTGCGTTGGCTATGCCATTCGCGAGCTGTACATCGGCACGACCACGGCCGACGGGCAATTCCACGATCTCGTCCGCCACACACCGGACCAGGATCAAACGATGACGTACTGCTCTTCTGTCGATCCCTGGCACGAGCCGGATAATTTGGATGAGAAGGCTGGCGATCAGGTGGGCTTCGACCTGTTTTTCACGGGCGGCTACACGCGTGGCCTGCCCGCCATGATTCCCATCGCGGTGATCTACTCGACGCCGGAAGATGCTGTCGCTCAATTGAGTTACCTCGAAAAGCGCGGCTATCCGGTCTCTTACGTGGAGATGGGCGAAGAAGCCGATGGACATTACACGCCGCCCGAGGATTACGCGGAACTCTATCTACAATTCGCTGCCGCGCTGCACCGCTTCGATCCCAAACTCAAGCTCGGCGGACCCATCTTCACCGGGGTGAATCGCGACATCGAAACCTGGCCCGACGCCAACGGTCAGGTCTCCTGGACGCGCCGTTTCATTAACTACTTGAAAGTGCGCGGCAAGCTCGGTGAACTGGCGTTTTTCTCCTTTGAACATTACCCCATGGATCCCGGCAAAATTCAGTGGAGCAACTTGTACGACGAAGCGAACCTGGTCACCGGCATCATGAAAGTGTGGCGGGAAGATGGCGTGCC
>Ga0181532_10004866_pt1 | contig 11583 bp, 16 predicted proteins | sample PEATcosm2014_Bin_33_FD_119768 | JGI IMG/M metagenome (GOLD analysis project Ga0181532, IMG submission 119768) | Peatland microbial communities from MTU Mesocosm Facility, Houghton, MI, USA - PEATcosm2014_Bin11_30_metaG | ecosystem: Environmental > Terrestrial > Soil > Wetlands > Peat | place...
CGGAATGGAAACGACCGCCGCGCGAATGGGCCGAGGCGAAGACGCAGTTCGCCGTCATGTTCAACGAGCGATTCGTGAACTCATGACGGATAACCGGCCTCACACAGAAATACCGACAGTCCCTCGGCGGCCGAATGAACTGTCAAACAACAATCCAGTAAACCATTAAAATTAAAGGAAACGAGAAAAAGGCACGTCGCATCGGCTTGGCTCGGGCGGTGCTATTGATCTGGCGTGGCCGGCTTGAATCGACCCCATGCGGTGTCTGATAGATCCACCTGTGACAGCCGCGATCTGTGAACATGATTCACCACGGCTCGGGTCCAAAGGTCGGCGTATCACGTCGACGATCTGACCACGCCGCTCCACCAACAGCTGGCACAACGGCGGCGCCGATTACCGATCGCGGTACACCGTGTCATCGTCGACGCCTCGCGCTCTTGCTCACCACTGTGGTCTCCGCCAGATCCTCAGGTTCAAATGGTGCCGACATCAGAAACGCCCGAACGACGTACACGCGGTAATCGCTCCCAATCGGCGAAACCAAGCACGCCTCCGCCTTTCCGTGCCGGAGGCTCGCTTAACGTTACTCTTGGAATGGCTGACAAACTTTGGGGGACGTCTGATATGGTGCGTGGAGAAATTCCGAAGGAGACTTAGGGCTGCGTTACGTCCGTGTTTGCGCTTATTTCGCACCCCAATGCCTTTGCGCCGCTTGGGCGCTACGAGGGCTCCTTGTGGCGGCCCTGAATTCGTTGCTGCTGCGGTGCCGGCATTCGATCCGTGGTCGAGCATTTTGCAAGCCCATGGCAAACGGACGCCTATCAGCGCACGGTCCTCGGCGGAGGCTGTTCCCGAAGTCATCTCGGCACGAGACGTGGCCGATAACGCTGCGCCGCTTCGGAACGTGCCGAGCCCCCTCGCGCCCGCGGCAATTGCAAGTCTCTAGTCGAATGTGAGAAACACCCGCGCGCGCCATTAGCAAACCGGCTCGAAGCGCTGACCGGCAACGTCGTGCCAGCACTCCATCCGGATCAATGATCAATAGCGAATTGCGCCATGGTTCGAATCAATTCGCGAAGCCACGCCAGCACGAGAACGTATCAAAATGGTTGCGATGTGGCCAACCGTGAGGTCAGTCGCGAGATGGCGCTGTTCAGAAAGTTGGACATAAGTATCACTGCTAGACCAAAGAACAGTAGCCAATCGACTAGCTGCGGCACCAACGAGAAAGTCGTGTGTCCATTGGAATTTCCATTCAACCACAGCGCGGATAGAACGGTAGCGGAAAAGACCGCGCCCAATTTTGCGCTCCGTGTGATCGGGTTCCGCTTTTTGCCAGTCCAGAAGCTGTCGCACACACAGCAGCAAAAATATCAGCCGGTAAATGAAATTCGTACCCAACAGAAACGTACCGCAATAAATCCCGCTGCCAAAAAGAAACGCCGTCCCGGCCACGCTGTTCGTAACCGTGCAGAACAAGCGCCCACCGTGGTCGGTACCCACGTGTCTGCCAGTGCAAACGGATTGAGCTCTGCTTCGGTCCGTAAATGATTAAAGCCAGGAAAAGCAGCCTTATATCCGTATGACAGTACCCAAGTGGTCGGTACGCGCCGCCGAATCAGAAAGATGTAGCTGAAAATTGCGCCTAGATAGGGCAGAGCGAACACAGCTACAGTGACTGTAAATATAAAAGATCGCCTATTGAAACGAGCTGCAAGTGCCACGCAAAAGACCGGAAACAATTTCAATACAACTGCCAGCCCGGTCGGCGCGGCGGCACAGACGTAGCGTTGGCCGCATTCGATGCGGATCAACGATCAACAGCGCACTGTGTCGCCTGGACTGAGGAAAGGCCCCGCCGATGTCGAAATCAGTGACTTATCGTGATATTGTTGACGCTGCTTTTGTTATTAACTGCCACGATCTGCCTCGCATTGTCCGCGTACTACCTGGACTTTCGCGTCGTCGTCTTGATATCCTTCCAAGCCACCGATGGCCTTGACGCGTCATCACGCCACAATGGCCGTTGATGGGGAACGAGACCGTGCAGCAGATCGTGCCGCAAGCGCGAGACCTTAGAGCCGCAGGTAACCCCTCATAGACGGCTGATGCAGCGTGAAACCCCATCGAGCAAGATAAAATCGATTTGCTCTACGTCGCGATCACTCAGCGAGTCCGTCACGACGAATTCACGGCGTAAGTTCGATGCAGCAAGATTACTACTCTGTTCTCGCCAACGTCATCATGGCCTCCGCGCGAGATAATGCTCGATTGCGAAGAGTGATCTACGCGCTTGCGCGGACCAAGTTACGGCAGCAACTCGATTGGGAAACCAAGGAGTTGAGCCATACCGAGCGGGCGCAGCAATTGCTGACGCTTGAGAATGCTATCGAGCAGATCGAAGCAGATCTCGCGAGCAATAATCTTCGCCAGACGTATTCCGTAGTGAATCCTGTCACCCACTCGCTGATCGAGATCATACCCCCTGCGCGGCATTTGCCTCCATCATCGGAACCTCGGTACGAATTAACGGCCGAACATGTGGCTCGACCCGCCTCTTCCATAAATCGGTGGGTGTTACCGCTTGTAGGGGCACTAATATTGGTCGTCGCAACATACGTTACGATCGAACGTGGACTACAGGGAGAGCACCAATCCAAGCTGGAGGTTCCTCCGAATACTCCACGCAACAGCATATCGAGTCTTCCGCCTGACATCCCGACCCCCAGTGCCTACGGCGTTTATGCCCTCACGAACGGACAGCTTACGGAACTCGAACCGCTGCCAATCAAAGTGCCCGATCAGAGAGTTGCAATATCTGGTACGATTTCGACCCCAAGTACCGCCAAGCTATCGACTGGTCGGGCTCGATTTGTCGTATTTAGGCGTGAGCTGGCGAAGAATTCCCCTGAAAAAGTCGTGGTGCGGGTTGTTGCGCGGGTCATGCGCGCGTCGGCGTCCAACCACAAGGAAGAGGCGACGACTAGTAGTGTTGGCCACTCGTGGGCGGTGCGGGGCATTTCCTACGACATGAAGGTTGCCCCGGTACGTGGTAATCCCACGATGATCCTTATTAGTCCCGCCGATGTTGACTTTTCGTTTCCTGCCGGCCGATACGCTTTGGTGCTGAAAGCAGTCGCCTACGATTTCAGCGTGGATGGGCCGATCACAGATTTGGCGCAATGTGTCGAACGCGCTGACGGACTAGATGCGCCTATCTACACACAGTGCCGCAATCCGTAATCTTGCGGATGGTTTCTAAGTCAAGTGTCGGACATCGATTTCTGGTCGGGCCCCCCCAAGTAGGGGGAGTGACAATATCGCCGACCATAATAAAAGTTCCACCATGACTTCAATCGTAGCACAATGCGCCTTTGCCGGAACCGGTGGCATGTGGTTCCTTGGAGGCATTCTTGTTGGCGCTAGCTTTGGCGTCCTATTCGCCGCAATCGCCCGTATGGGCAGCGATTGGGAGTGAGCACGCATTTCACCCGTCGCAGCAACCAAGCTCCGCTAATTTATATGGGAAGCGCGTCGAGCGTCGCTTAACCAAGCTGCGCCGAGCTACCAAACCTCCAAAATCCATGACGTGAATTTTTGCCGCTTCGCACCCGCACGGCCCACGCGCGGCGCTCATAACCTTCAATCTCATTGGCAAGAATAGTCAGTGCAACGGCAAAGGTGTTTGAGGGCGAGGCGCGGGGATGGGTACAGAGGGTGGCTGCACTGCCGCTTCTGAGTGGCTAGTTTTACGCGGCGGGACAGCTGAGGACTGAGGGAGCGCCGATGCCTTTTCGCCGACATTCCGTTCGCCCACCTGTAGCTTCGCAATATCTTGGGCCATTTGCTCCTGCTTCGCAGCGAGTTGCTCCACGATACGCCGCACGACGGCGAGATCGCTTACCATGGTCTCAAGTTGGTGTTGCGCCTCAGGAGACGATCCGGCGGCGACCAATGGCTGCTGTGAAGTTTTGGAAACCGCCTCAGTTGCTGCGTCAGAGGCGATGAACGATTTGGTGTCAGGCACGGATAATAGCCGGCTTAGCGAAATTCCCCAGGCTCTCACCATATCCCTTGTCTTATCGTCGCTGGCCTGCCAGGCCAATGCGACTCCAACAGTTACGATAAAGATGATGCCATAAACAAAGGTGGGAAATACGCGCCTTCCGACTGACCGCCCGCGAGAGATTCCATCTTTTTGAACGTTAGCTTGCTGAGCATACATGCCAATCGAAGGTTCAACCGGTGCAATGCCAGGCGAGAAATGAAACTCATCCCGCTGACTATCTGAAGAGCCGCCACCACCAGTGGCTACGCTTCCGTGTCGAGCTTCTTGAATTTGTAACCATTCCTTGAAGGCCAAAAAGATTTCATCGCCGTGATCGCTCTTTGCTTGACTTTGCGAGGAAGGCATTGGCAGCACTCCTTGCCAATTACACGGTTACAAGCGCAACTATATTTACACTGGTTTCCCGCTACGAGGCCAGCACCGTGTGACAAAAGCAAGGCGACCTGTGGCCGAGACGCCCTGGTCGCCAAAAGTTGCTGCTGCCTATGATCGCAACGCGCTCGATCTCGCGACCGTGGGTCATATCTTCGGAATACAGCTCGCGGCAGCAAAGCGCACGAGCGGCGGCGACGATCGCAGCATCCCAATAGGACAGACCGTGTTCTGCCTTGAGCTCCAGCGCACCGGTCATGATTGAGACCGACGTTTCCTGCACCTTGAACCGCAACCTCGTTCTGATGAGTCCTACCGCAACCCAGAGGCGATGCGGTGGGCGCCGGCCGTCCCTCCGGCGCAGCAGCTTGGCGAAGTTCAACGCCATGCGCCGCGCCTCGTCCCGCGTAAGGTGCTCCGCAAAATCAGGAACCCCAAGCAGCGCCGCGATGGGAGCGCAACGCTTGGGGCCCAAGGCAGGCGTCAGCAACGCGGAGAACTAGAGACGCGCCGCCCCGGCAAAACCAGGAACACGGCACTATCCGACATTCCAGCGCACCCTGAGATTAAGGTTACAGCGGAAAGGTGGACGCCGCTCGTTCGAGACACAGTGTTTGATCCGCGACTCAGTAACGATTGTGAGCAACCACGGAGGCCAATATGGTCAATTGGAGCTCAAAACAGTCCCCGGATGCGCTGTATTAAGATGCGTTGCTCCCGCGATGACCGGAAGCACGCGCCGCTCGACAACTTCATCGCGACTGTGGATTGGCGCTATATCCGAGGGCAAGCTGGCGCTGTGAACGGCTGGTGCTGGGCATCGAGTGAAGAACCAACAACGACGCTCAGGGCTAACTGCCTCCTGGGCGCCAACGACGGAGACCAATACGCGAATAGTCGAAAACCCACACGCCTTGTTCTTGGAACCCGATATGCTGACGACAAATGAATCTTCGCCCTGAAAGTCAGATTTAGCGGTATATGAGAAACCCGGACCTTTAAGGGTTACTTGACCAAATTGCGGCGGAGATACCAGGCCAACCGTAGCGTTCCACACGTAGCTAAAGCGAACACCATGCAAACAATTCTCGCTCCCGCGAATTTTCATTCGCCATTCAACGGTATCCAATTCCATCCGATAATGCGGACCGTTAATAAAGCACTGATTGGCATGTGCTACCTGACTTCCGGATAACAACAATAGGGCGGGCAAAACAAGGTACGCTTTTCTTGCAGACAGTATTTTCGCCGAACTTCGCTGCATCAACCGCCGAATAGCACCACGGATTGTATCATTCTCTGAAATGATCATCGGAATCACATCCCAACCTCGGAAAAGCCATAACATCCTTCGATGAGGCGAGAGTTAAAATCGGCCGGCCTGACGGTGTCAGGGGCCCGCTTTCCCGCGCGGCCCCAACACCTGAGCCGTCGTTTCTTCTGTAAGATCAATATTTTTGCGATTGGTGTGCCGTTCTAACAACACCCGGAGGATTTCTTTCGCGTTGTTAACGTAAGCGCCCGGGGCGGACGAATGGTTGAACGGGTACAACCACAAGGATGCGGGGGCAATCACCAAGGTGTATGCTGCCGACGGACTCACGCTGAGATGCATCCGGCAATGAACCAATCGCGGCTCTGATCTCGTCCAGATTGAGGGCGCGCTCGTTAACCCACTATGCGACGTCTTCTATGTCGCGGGGATCGCCCCCTTACCAGTTTTACGGCAGACAGAAGGGCTGGATCCGGCATTGCAACCGTTAGGTTCCCGTACCGACCCAGGATCTCGACTTTAAAATCCTGAGGCAGTTTAACAATGCCCGGCTGAACGATCTGAACATATATCGCGCCTGGACCGAGTTCATCCTTGGGGTCTCGCTAACGTGCGAGCGCGCGACAAGCGACCTTCGGCTCGCGATCGCGGCGCGGACGATGGAGTCCTACGAGCAGGGGCGACGCAAACTCGTCGGCGCCATGCGCGCACTGTTGCGGCGCTCAAAAGCTGCTTCGGCCTCCGAGTGTGTGAGCAAGGCTTCGAACCAGCGATTCCAAAGTTAGCCCGCGCGTGCCAGCCCCAGCACCGTTCGCGGACCTCATTTTTCTCAATGGTTGCTTCGATGAGAATGCAGTGACCGCAGCATCTTGATCACACGCCCAGCATGGGTTCTAGGAGCTGGCGGCGGGCGACGTTGAGGACGTTCCGCGCGGGCCTCAGGCGAGCATGGCTGGCCCTCGCTGTAACCTTAATCTCGAACTGCGGTTGAATGCCACGAAGTAACGTGGCCCGCTCTAATTCACGGGCAGCGCGTTTTAGTCCTGCATTGCTAACGCCCGCCCAGGGCCCCAAGCGTTGCTGTGCCTCGCCGCGCTTGGGGTTCCTGATTTTGCCGAATGCTCGCGCAGCTTTTCGTGCCCCATCGTCAACGGTCTGTTTACCTTGGTGCGCCAAGATTGGGCCTTCGCCGCGCGATGGGGGAACACGATGAACGCGGAAGCAAAGTTGTCGGTCTCCGACTCAGCACCCAACTCGATCGAAGGCGACATTCGCGCAATGGTGCGTGGCAGCAGGCCGGTCAATGTGGCGGGATCTTGCGACGACATTCTGGCGACTGGAGCAGCGTCCATCGCCGATATGGAGAAGCTCATGGAGGAGTTGCAGACCGCGCGCGACTATCTGCAGGCGGAAGGCGAGCGCGTGCGCCGGCTGACAACTCGCTACGCGCACCTGACGAAAACCGCATCGGCCTCTGTCAAGATCATCGCCGAGAGCCTCGGCAAATGGCGCAGCCCCGAGTTGGAATCGATCAGCCAAGCCCATTCGGCAAAAAGCGAAGCACCGGCAGCGAGCTCGGTTCATGGTGGCGACCCGCAGCGAGGGGCGTAGGATCCCGCAGCAATCGGCTGCCTTGATTGATAACTGGCAATCATGCTGTCTTTTCCGCGCTTGGGCGTATAGGTTTTCGCAGGGCGACCCACGTCGGCCATCCAATTCAGTTGTTCGTCTCCTCCTCGAACGCGGGGCAGACACCGATGAATGTACGTCTGCGCGGCGGGCAAGCATTCGGCGCGCAAGCTCAAGCGGGCGCAAATTTTGTCGCCGCCTGGAGGCGACCAGGCCGGTCCGGCTGCTTCGAGGCCCAGGTATCAATTGGCTGTTCCAATTCAAGGTAAAGCCGAAGCCTGACAGGCTTACCGATCCCCGTTCGAGGACGCCCGCGGCTCCTGCCCGGCTCTAACCCAAGCCAATGGAGGTGACCAAGGCTCAGGCTGATTTTTTGCCTGAACCAATTCGCGCGCTGGCCTGAAGCCCGGGCGATCCGACGCGTGCGAGTGGTATGACGAAAGCGCGCCACGGGTTAACAGCGAAGCCGACCTGATATAGCCCTTCCGAGGGGATGGTTCAGAGCAATTTCTCCACCATCATAAAAAATCCAACAGACCTTCGAACGCGAGGGGATCAGCTTTATAGTCGAACTGGAGAGTGGGTTTGGCGTACAGCTAAAGAAGAAGCTCCAGAGAGGCTAGTTTTTTATTTTGCGCCGCTGGCTGAACCCCGATTTCCGCAGCTAAAGCGAGAGCAACGGTTTGAGCTTTGCTCGCACTTCATCAAGCACGCCAGCCGGAGCTTGGCATATAAAACGCGATCCTCGCTGCTCCCATGAGGCGCTGCGCAATTGATCGGCTTGCACTACGCCGCTGATCTCGTGGCCGTCCGGTATCGGCACGTGAAAACTCCAATCGCGATCGCGCCGCGTCATCGGGCAGGCGATGCAACGACCAGTCAATTCATTAAAGGCGTTCGGCGATAGGACGAGTGCCGGCCGCCGTCCGGATTGCTCGTTAGCAATCGGTTGCAGGAAATCGAGCCAAATGATGTCGCCCGCATCGGGACAGTAGGCGGCCACGTCACCAGGCCTCATTGCCGCGCCGCGGGCCCCAATCGACTTCTTGCGGAACGTTGTCCCGTGTCATTCCGCTCAGCAATTCTTCAAGCGTGTAGCGCGATTTACGCGCCGGTTTGACAATGGGACGCAACACCAATGTGCCGTTTTCGACTTTTATTTCGGCGCGCTTGCCGTCGCTGGCTTTGATGGCATCGGCCAAAACCTTGGGAATGCGCACGGCGAGACTATTGCCCCACTTGCAAAATTCGACGATCATGCAGGGTTCTCCTTAATGTAGATACGGCGTATATACATCAGGACGTTGCGGCCGACAAGCGGTAACCACTTGGAACTCCTCACGCGCCGACCATTCTTGACGTCATCGCCGTCATTTCCCGTCATGCAAGCAGCCTCCTAGGCCCGGACGCCGAGCTCATTGGCGGCGGGGTCATTCAACCCTTTGCCTATTTGCAAACGGACGCCGATTTCGCCACCTCCATCGTCGGTGAAACGAATGCCGGCATTTTCTAAAGCTCTTTGAATCTTGAACACTGTGGCAAACTTTCCGTACCCGCCCGGCACGCAGCGCGCCGGAAGATGCGACCGCGCACAAGCGCCTATTTTGTGGTTTTTGACCATACGCGGCTTCCGGAGGCGCACCCCAGGCCCTCCCCCGTTCTCGTCGATGAACTCGGCGCCGGCCGCTCGCAGGCTCGCTATGAGAACGCTCGGAGCGGCAACCGGCGTTGGCTTCACGCTACTTTCGTCTTGAGTGTCGCGGCTTGCGAAATCGGACGCCTTCGCCGGTTCCTCTTCTCTCCCCAGCACGTGGGTCCGCCCCGCCTTGTCCTCGCGCAGGCCGCGCAGTCCGCGGACAAAAGTTAGTTGTCAGCCAGGACATGATGGTCACATCGGAAAACCAACCATGGGTGTGATGCGAAGGCCCCCGCTCCTGCCGTTTCGTTTTGGAAAGTTAAACTTTTTGATTGTAAATAATATATAATACAACTTCTACGTAGGCGTCTGAGCCGCTCAGGGGCGTCAAGCGCATGGCGCCGCTGCGGCTCGCGCCCGCGCGCGATCAGGGGGTACGCGCCCCCCTTGCTGGCGCCGATGCCGGCGCCTGCACCAGCCCCCGGCGGATCAGATCCCCGCCCCCGCTGCAAATTAGGTGGCCGCTCGGTCGCGGCAGCCCTTGTCCATGGGTCCAATGCACCCTATCTGCTGAGGGAACTAAAGAAAAATAGCCGAATAGCGGAATAGCCGAATCAGTATGTAGCTAATTTTCGATCGCGCATTTCACAGTCCAGATCAGAAAAATCTCGAAGGAATTGTGTCGCTGGCGCCAAAACCGGCGCCAAGCCCATGATGGGCTTAATTGTTCTAACCAAACAAGGAATTAACAAATGACTAAACTCGTCAATCCCAACATGTTCAACGCCGTCAAACACGGCGTCTCCTCGAGGCATGGATTATTGCCTTGGGAAAACCCTGATGACTACGCGTCCCTTGAAGCGCAATGGCGGCGCGAACTTCTGCCGCACGGCGCGATTCTGGAGAACCTGTTCGCCGCGACCGTGCGCAACCGCTGGCTTCGTCAAAGAAACGACCAGGCAATGGCGATTTTCGCCGCCTGTCATCCGTTCGGACGTGCCGTGGCGGAGAACAGCCAAGGCAGTTGGCTCGAGACCGCCCGCAAGTTGCTCAGCGGTCTCGATGCGGCGCTAAAAAAACTCGAGCAGCTCGCCGAGTCGCTGAGAAAGCAAGCGGCCGCTACCCAGAATACCGCCGATAGGAAGCGGCTCATCAAGGCGGCCGATAAGTACTCGGACACGGCGCAAAGTATCGCTGCTAATCACGAACGGGTCATGAGCTTTTTCGTTGGCCTCGGCGAAGAAATCAGGAAACAGTCCGACCGCGACGTGGAGCTCGATGGGAAATTCAACAAGCAGCTGACGAATTATTTCCAGGTCGAGCAAATGCTCGCCACCCGCGTCAAACTCCTGCCGCACCTGAGCCACCAGTCATCGGCCGACAATCCTGGTGGCGTCGATGAGGCGTTGCACCAAAAGTCGGAGCCGAAAGGCGCGCTTCCGATGTCCGAAAAGAAAGGTCTTGCCGATCCGGCGGACGACGTCTCAGACGACGACGATTGGGACATCGAGCCGAAACACTAGAATCGACTTGCCTTGGGGCCCCTTCGGGGCCCCTTTTTTTGTGGAGTGGCAGTAGGATTTTTCCCAGCGGCACAAAAGATTGCCGTCCAATTTGTCCACCTTGGAGTGCGCCCTGACGGTGGACAGATTGCAGGTTGGGGATTGAACGGAGCTGCCGGGGTTTTTCAGAGGATGAAGGGTGGCGGATATACCGCTAAAACTCCGATCATCGGCGCGGCGAAACTTTGAAATATCAACAACATTTTGGGTTCGTTTTGGCAAAATGGGTCATCCACCGGTCCCGGACTTTCGCCGGCTGGACCGCGCCAGCTTCGCCTGGCGCACCGCTACCCCCTTCACCGTGAGGGACTTCTCACGGTCTCCCGGCGCACACTGGCTTCGTCTTGCCAATTTGCGCTTTATTTTGAAATCTCAAGGTGATGCGTCATTCGCGATTCGCGCGCTGATTGCGTGGCCGGGCATCTATCACTTGGCGGGCTTCGTTGGCTGGCGGGAGGAGTACGCGGGAGTCACCGGCAGGTTCATCGTCGCCCCCGTTTCGCCCGTAGTTCATCACCTTTCATCGGCGGGTTGCCGGCGCCGGCACGCTTGAGGATTCTTACCGCCTTCGGGAGATTTGCGCGCGCCGCACGGCGGTGGAAATAGTCCTCTGTCCGGAGCGCAGAGAGCTTCTCGGCAACCGCCACGTTGATGAGCTGATTGAGCGCCACGCCTTCCGATTCGGCCAGCTTCATGGCTTCTTCTAAAAGCGATCATGAATCAAGTAACACGTGGAGCATTTTTATGGCTGTTGACCCGATCGCGGACGGCGTCTACCCGTTCGGGCGTCATGTGTGTCCAGCCTTTTAGATGATATCTTGTGACTGCAGCCCGCCAACATAAAGCTGGATCCGTCGATGCCAGGTCGAGCTGGGCATCTTGCTGGGCGAGACGCGCGACCTCGCGCAAAAGCTCCCAATCGCGAGCGACGGCTATGTCAGCCATACGTCCTCTTAGAAGGACGTCGAGCGCCTCCACGTAGAGTGTCCGAGCAGTTCGAGTCATGTAGACTTCCTGCCGTTCGCCACGACTAACTCGA
>Ga0181532_10004869_pt1 | contig 11580 bp, 10 predicted proteins | sample PEATcosm2014_Bin_33_FD_119768 | JGI IMG/M metagenome (GOLD analysis project Ga0181532, IMG submission 119768) | Peatland microbial communities from MTU Mesocosm Facility, Houghton, MI, USA - PEATcosm2014_Bin11_30_metaG | ecosystem: Environmental > Terrestrial > Soil > Wetlands > Peat | place...
CGAGGTCCTGCTGCGCCTCAACAACATGATGATCGAGGATTTTCCCAGCGGCCGCTTCGTCACCATGGTGTATGCCGAGCTCGACCCGTCCACCCGCCGTCTGCGGATCGCGAACGCAGGCCATTTGGCGCCGCTGCTGGTTGACCCTTCCGGCCACCGCTGGATCAGTCACGAGCACGGCCTGCCGCTGGGAATTTCAGCCAGCAAATTCTCGGAGACGGAAGTAACGCTCGGCGAGCATTCGCGCATCGCGTTTTATTCCGATGGAATCACCGAGGCGGACATCGATTCTGCCGGCAGTGATTCTGCGGCCAATGATTCTGCCAGAAATGACTCCGGCGAAGAATACGGTCCCGAGCGGCTTCTCGCCCAGATGCAATCACCCGACGTTACTCCGGATGGTCTGCTCGCAGATGTCAGAAAATTCACGAATGGAACCGGCCTGCGCGACGATGCCACGGTGATCCTGGTGAAGGCGCGCCGAACAGAGTTGGGATCGAGCGGGAACGCCTGACGCGAGTCGTGATAGGTTAGCCGAATCTCGCCCGGTGCTCTTTCAAAACGCAGCGGTCCATCACTACAAAGATTCCGGCCTCGCGCGCCTTCTCCGCCGCGCGTTCGTTGATCACATCTTCCTGCAGCCAGATCGCCGGAATCTTCAACTGAATCGCCTGCTCCACGATCTCATCCACGTACTCCGGCCGCCGAAACACATCCACCAGATCGATCTTCTCCAGCAATTCGAGCGGCACCTCAAGCAGCGACGGAAACGCCTTCTCCCCAAGCGCCTCCGCAATCGCAGGATTCACCGGAATAATCTTGTATCCGGCCGCCTGCATGTACGCAGAAACGCCGTGACTAGGCCGCATCGGACTCTCCGACAATCCCACCACGGCGATAGTCTTCGCCCGCGCTAACAGTTCGTAAATAGGATCGGATTGCTTCAATTCTGATGTCCGGCCCCTGAAGGGCGTTTCGTTTCCCGTAGAAACGCGGTTTACCGCGTCTCCGCAGACGGGGCAAGCCCCGTCTCTACACGTTGCTATAGCGCAGCCCGGAGACCCAACGACTAACGACTAACGACCACCGACTCGTCCCTCAGCCTTTCTTTTCCATCTTCTGCTTAAACATGCGCAGCGCCAGCTTGCGAATCGTGTCCGAAACCTCTTTGTTCCCTGACAGATTTTTCAGATCGTGAATCAGCAGCCCCTTCATCAATCCCAGCGAGAGATCGAGCGGCGTGCGCGGGTTGTAGACCAGATTGCGCATGATATTGTAATTCTTCGCAAACCGCCGCTTTAGCGGAATCGCGCGCAGCACCGACTCCAGCACATTTTTCTGCAGCGCAAAACCTTCTACCTCGCCATCCGAAACTTTGGGCGACTCCAGCACCGCCAGCGCCACTAGTTTGGTGCCGTCGCGAATCAGAATCGACCGTTCCTCCTTGCTGCCGCGCATGGCCAGCGAGATCCGGCCCTTGATGTCGAGCCTGGAAATCTTCTGCAGCGTGCTGTCGCGCCTGTCCTCATGACCGGCAACTGGATGCTTCTTGGCATGTGCAGCGGCTGCCGCCGCCGCTGACTTTCCCGCTGCCGCCGGCGCCGCTTTAAGCGCTGCGCTCTTGGCCGCGTCGGCATTTGCAATCGCCGTGGCAGCGGCAGTTTCCGCCCCAACTTCATGCGCTGCCTCGCCGCTCACATCTTCATGCGCCACTCCGTCGTGCGCCATTCCGTCGTGCGCCATTCCGATCGGCTGGAACGGTTTGTCTTTTTCGGCAGCCAGTTCCGTCGCGTTCTCTTCCAGATACTTTATGACGGCACCCTCGACAACTTCATCGGGTGCGCCCGCTTCAGTTGCGCCCGACTCTGCTGCCGGACTCGCTTCCAAAGCGGCCAGCTTCGCTCCAATCTCGGCAAGCTCATTGGGACGCAGGCTGGCATTCGACTGCAACGCCTGCAACAGCCGCGGAGAGCTCATCACCCGCGTACTCGTCAATAAAGCATCCACCACCGAACGCGACGCCGACACCGCAAGCGCGTCCAGCGCCTCTTCTCCTACCGACGGATTCTCCGCCAGTGCCGGCAGCAGCCGGGTCCTCACGTTCTCCGGAGAAACAAAATATCCCAGCACCTCGGGGCTGGTCTTGGGATCGGCCGCCGCGGCCAAACTAGCCTTTTCATCCCAGCCCGCCAGCGTCAGGCGCGCCCGCTCACCAAACAATTTGTGATGCAACGCCAGATACACCAGGATCTCAATCGTCTCGTCAGGCGGCACCGACAGGGCGCCGCGCGCCGCCGATTGCATCAGGTTCGATGGAACCTCGGAATTGCGAATCAGATCAAGCATTCGGGGCATCATTCATCTCCCGGAATCGGCTGCGGCTTTCTTCTTCGCAGACTTCTTGGCAAACCTCTTCGCGAACTCGTTCTCAGACTCCTTGGATGACCGCGGTTTCTTGCCCACCGCCCGCTCCAATTCCGCGACTACAATTTCCAGTTCGCGCGTAATGCGGTTCGGGCTCCGCCGCTGATATTCGTCGCTCAAGGCGCGATAGTACCAGAGCGTGCCTTCCTTTTTTCCCGAAAACCGCGTCCAGATGGCTTCCCCATCCTGCCGGTAATCCGCCAGAATTGTGCGGACGTTGTGCAGCTTGTCGGACGCCGAAACCAGCCTCGTCTCCACATCGGCGTGCTTCACTTCGCGCAAATAGTCTTTCTTCCGTTCCACCCACTCCGCCTTCGGCTCGCCGAATGAATCCGTGCAACCCTCCACGATCTTCGCTACCCGCGGACCAAACTGCTTGCGGATTTCGCGCAGCCTCGGCATGCCCCCGCAATCTTCGACCACATCATGCAGCAGCGCCGCGATCGCCATATCTTCGTCGCCACCCGCTTCGAGCACCAGCGACGCAACCGCCATCAGATGCGACAGATAAGGCACCGCCGACTGCTTCCGCGTCTGTCCGGCGTGCTTCTCCGCGGCATAGCGAAAGCCGCGCTGCAGGCGGGGTCCAAGATGCGGCCTCAGCGAGTTTGTCTTCGGCACTCCCATAAGCTTTTTCGACCGCAATCTTCTATGCGCAATTCTGGCAGCAGGTTTTTCCACGCAGCGCCTCGCTCCCTTCATACGCGATCAGAGGCACCATCACCAACCCGGCCACCGGATCAGCCCACCACCACCCGAAGGCGGCGTTCATTAGCAGCCCCAGCAAAAGAATGGCGGAAAGGTAGGCGCAGATATCGGTCTGCCGCGAGTCGGCTTGCAGGGCCGAACTCCCAAGTACCGACGCCACTCGACGTTTTGCCCGCGCCAGCAACGGCATCGCAATCAGCGACGCGATTGCCAATGCAATTCCCGGCAGACTCCTCTCCGGCGCCTCCCGCTTGACCAGGCTGAACACCGAATCTCCGGCAACGTAGGCCGCCAACAGGAGCAGACTCAAACCAACCAGTTTCAACGCACTCCGCTCCACCCTTTCTCTCCGTTCCTCGTCTCGGTCCGCGCACAAGCGCCAGAGCAGAATGCCCCCTGACGACACCTCGATCAGTGAATCCAGTCCGAATCCTATCAACGCAATGCTGCCGGCCACAGCACCGGAAACTAGCGCGACCGCTGCCTCCAGCAGATTCCACACTACCGTGAAGTACTCCAGACTCAGACCGCGATGGATGGCTGTCGCGCGCGTGCTCATGTTTTCTTCTCGCCTCGCCGCATCCGCAGATACGCCTGCATCAACGGCCGCAGATCGCCATCCAGCACGCGATCCACATCGCCGATCTCCAGCTTCGTGCGGTGATCCTTGATCATCCGGTAAGGTTGCAGCACGTACGACCGGATCTGCGAACCGAAATCGATATCCAGTTTCGAATCCTCAATCTTTTTCGTGACCTCGCGTTTTTTCTCCAGTTCGAATTCGTAAATCTTCGAGCGCAGCATGCTCATCGCCTTTTCCTTATTCTTATGCTGCGAGCGCTCATTCTGGCAATTGGCCACTAGGCCCGTCGGAATGTGCGTGATTCGCACCGCCGAATCGGTCGTATTCACGTGCTGTCCACCCTTGCCGCTCGAGCGGTAAGTGTCAATCCGAATATCATCCGGCTTGATATTGACCTCGATGCTGTCGTCAATCTCCGGCGAAACGTACACGCTGGCAAAGGACGTGTGCCGCCGCTTCGCCTGATCGAAGGGCGAAATCCGCACCAACCGGTGCACCCCAATCTCGCTGGTCAAGTAGCCAAACGCATACTGGCCAATCACCGAAAATGTCGCGGACTTGATCCCAGCTTCTTCTCCGGGCTGGTAATCGTACATCTCGGTCTTGAATCCCTGCCGCTCCGCCCAGCGCAGATACATGCGCAGCAGCATCTCCGCCCAGTCCTGCGATTCCGTTCCGCCCGCCCCGGGATGAATCGTCATGATCGCATTCAAGCTGTCGGTCTCGCCCGAAAGCAGCGTCTCGGTCTCGACTCGATCCACCAGTTCGCCGAGAGCATCCAAGTCGCGCTGTAAGTCGGCGGAGACGTCCTCGCCCTCGCCCGCCAGATCGAAATAGGTGGCAATGTCGTCGGTCCGGCGCACCAAGTCGCCTTCCAGCGACAACATGCTCTCCAGTCGCTTCCGCTCGCGCATTACTTGCTGAGATCTTTCAGGATTCGACCACAGATTGGGATCCGACGCCTGCTTTTCGATTTCGGCGAACTGCTGCCGCAGCTTGCCGGCGTCAAAGATACTCCCGCAGGTCGTGAACCTTGCTCTTTAGAGAAGTGTATTGCTGTTCCAGTTCATCCAACATCGTTGATCACTCGGCCTTTTCTCAGCCGCCAGTCGTTGGTCGCTAGTCGTTAGTCGTTCGCGAGCTTTTGCCAACGACTAACGACTAACGACTGACAACTGACGACTAACGACCTGCTTCATCGCGAAATACAAAACGCGCCAGCAGCGCGCCTGCTGAAATTATCGCACACAGATATGCGAACCAATCGCCATGCCGCGTGTAAAACGTGGTGTCCGAATTCAGCGCGTAAGGCGCCGCCAGCGTGGTGCGAACGTTGCGCGCGGTGGCCGCCACAATCCTTCCGTCCGGATCGATCGACGCCGTCATCCCCGTATTCGTCCCCGCCAGCAGCCACCGTTCATTTTCGATCGCCCGCATTTGCGTCTGCTGCAGGTGCTGCTTCCATGCGCCCGAGTCGCCGTACCAGCCGTCATTCGAGATGTTCAGCAAAACCTGCGCGCCTTCGAACGGCCCCTGCCGCACTTCATCGGGAAAGATCGATTCATAACAGATAAACATTCCGAAGCGCTCGCCTCCGGCATCCAGCGGCGCTCGCGACCCGCCTCGCTGAAACTCACCTACTTCTTTAGTCAGCCCTCCGGCAAACGCCAGCAATTGCGGAAACGGCAGATATTCCCCGAAGGGCACCAGATGCACTTTGTCGTAGCGTCCAACCCATTCTCCCTGCGGATTAACCAGAGCCGCCGAGTTGAAAATCTGCGAGCTTTGTCCGCCGCGATGCATTGTCGGAGTGATTCCAATCGATCCCGCCACCACCCACGTTCCCGAATGCACTGCCAGCGCGCTCACCGCGTCTCGAAACATAGGATCGTTCGTATAAAACGGTGAAGGCGACTCGGGCCACACAATCAAATCGTAACGCTGCCCCGCTTTTTCTCCAGCGGGATGCAAGCTCATCGCGGTCAAGTCCCGCAGCGTGCTCTGAAAATATTCCTTCGTCCACATCTCCCCGGTTTGAATCGGAATATTCGGCTGCACCAAAAGCGCGGTGTGATCCGTCGCCACCGGCGCAGGCGCCAGCCACTGCCCTGTCTGCAGGATCACCACCGCCACGCAGGCCGCCCCGAGCAATCGCTTCCGCTGCTCCTTCGCGACCAGAAACGCCGCCGCGAACACGCTGTTCACCAGCACAATTTCAAACGAGAGTCCGTACACGCCGGTGAGGGTCGCAATCCGCGTGAGCGCAAAATTCCCGGTCTGCGAGTATCCCAGAAGCTCCCATGGGAACGCCGTAATCCGCGTCCGTGCGAGTTCCACCGCAACCCAAAGAAACGGAGCTGCCACAAGCGCGCGCCGCATCGACGCTCCCGATGCGCCCGGCTTCGATCCAGATCCCGCGACCAGGGCCAGCAGCAGCCCGAACATCCCGTGATAAAGCCCGACATACATGCAGAACAAAATCAGCGCCAGCAGAGCGGCCGGAATCGGCAGCCCGCCATAGCGGTGCATGGTGTCGAACACCCAATAGCAGACCCCGGCAAACCACAGAATGCCGCACACGTAGCCCAGCAAGAACCCCTGCCAGGGCGTGGCGGGCAGCAAACGCGCCTGACCGTTCGTTTGCAGTTGCAGTTGCAGAGTCTCCGGAGCACGCGTCCGCAAGATCGCGACCAGCAGCGGCGCTACCGCGACCCAAGCCAGCCCATAGAGCCCCGGCAGCGGAAAGATCACAACCTGCAGGACGGCCGACACCAGCGTCAGCCCCCACGCACTTCGGTGGATATTCAGCACGCAACAGGATAGCAAACAGAGCTTGAGCCGCGAACTTCAAGCTGCGAACTGAGGGGCAAAGGGTTTGCTCGTAGCTCGCAGCTCGTAGCTCATAGCTCGAAGCTCGCAGCTCAGCAACAAGTAAAATGAGCCCACTACCAGCCTCAATAATTCCAGCGCCGAATTCCGCGCCAATCGGATACCATAGCGTGATCATGAGTTTCAGCGTTCTACTGATCAAGATTCTGGAATACATGTTTGTCGCCGGGTGGGCCGGAACCGTAATTGTGCTGGTACTAACATTCGTCGAAGACGTCGGAACCCTATTGGACAGGAAGGACGAAAACAGCCGTTAAAGCTACCGCTGCATGTCGTCAACGTCAAACTCACCCCTAGGTTCCAACCGGGTTCGCATTGTGGTGGCGACCTCGGTGATGCTCACCTTCATCTCCTACTGGCGAGCCGCCGCCGTCATTCTCAACGATCTCGGCTCTTCCGCCTTCTACGCCTGCGGCATCGCCGAAGAAGCGATCGGCAAAAGCGCGCCCTGGTTTGTTCTGGGCGTGATGTTGTTCGCGTTCGCTGTCCGTGCCGTTTACGTGGAAAGCTGCTCCATGTTCGTGCGCGGCGGCGTCTATCGTGTCGTCAAGGAAGCTCTCGGCGGCACGCTCGCCAAGCTCAGCGTCTCGGCCCTGATGTTCGATTACATCCTGACCGGCCCCGTCTCCGCCGTTTCCGCGGGACAGTACATCGCCGGCCTGATCAACGACACCATCGCCATCGCCGACGCCCACGGCTGGGTCCCCGCCGCCGTTCACCATCTTTTCAACGGCACGCCGCAGGTCGGGGTCAACACCACCGCGGTCCTGTTCGCCGTCGCGGTCACCCTCTACTACTGGCGGGAGAACATCAAGGGCATCGAAGAGTCCAGCGAAAAGGCTCTCTGGGTCATGCAGATTACAACCGTCATGGTGGTGATGCTGCTGGGCTGGTCTTTTTTCACCTTGTGGAAGGTCGGCGGCCACCTGCCGCCTTTCCCGACCCTCGCCAACATCCACTACAGCCAGGAAGCGCTCGGCTTCTGGAAACACAGCAGCCTGCCCCACACTTTCGCCATTCTCGGACTCATCATCGGCTTCGGACACTCCGTGCTCGCCATGAGCGGCGAAGAATCCCTGGCCCAGGTCTATCGTGAACTCGCGCACCCCAAGCTGAAGAACCTGAAGCGCACCGCCATCGTCATCGGCATGTACAGCTTCGTCTTCACCGGCCTCGTCTCTTTGCTGGCGGTCATGCTGATCCCCGACGATGTCCGCACCAGGGTGTACAGCGACAACCTGATTGCCGGGCTCGCCATGAACATGGTCGGCCCGCAGGTGCTGCGCCTGGCCTTCCGCGCCTTCGTGGTGGTGGTCGGATTCCTCATCCTCTCCGGCGCCGTAAACACCGCCATCGTCGGCTCCAATGGCGTCCTCAACCGCGTCTCCGAAGACGGCGTGCTCGCCGACTGGTTCCGTCGTCCGCAAAAAAAATACGGGACCACCTATCGCATCATCAACCTCATCGTCGGACTTCAGCTCTTCACCATCATCGTCAGTTGGGGCAACATCTACACCCTCGGTGAAGCCTACGCCTTCGGCGTGGTCTGGAGCTTCGTCTTCAAAACCGTCTCCATGCTGGTTCTGCGCTACCGCTATAAGGGTGAGCGCACCTGGAAAATGCCGCCCAATCTCCACATCTTTGGGATCGAGATCCCGATCGGATTGGCCTCGGTCGGAATGGTTTTGCTCGCCACCGCCATCGTGAATCTCTTCACCAAGTCGGTAGCCACGGTGAGCGGCCTGATTTTCTCGGCAGTCTTCTTCGCCATCTTCACGTTCTCCGAAAAGGTGAATCGCCGCAAACACGCCCACACCGCCGCGCAGATGAAGGAGCAGTTCCAGTTACAGCCGGCGGAAAGCGTGGGGCGTGAAACCGTCGGCATCCGCGCCGGCAACGTGCTCGTCCCGGTCCGCGACTACAACACCCTGAACCACCTGCGCTGGGTGTTGGAACGCACCGACACCCACGAGCAGGACGTGGTCGTAATGACTGCCCGCATCAGTCAGTTCGGGAGCGCCGCTTACGGCCTCTCCACCGAGCAGATGTTCAGCGATTACGAGCAGACCCTGTTCACGCGCGCCGTCTCCGTCGCCGAAAGTGTCGGCAAAAAGGTTTCGCTCCTGGTGGTGCCAGCTCGCGATCCCTGGTCGGCCATCGCCCAGACCGCCCACAACCTCGAGTCCTCCGCCGTCGTCGCCGGCCTCTCCAGTAAAATGACCACTGCCGAGCAGGCCTTCAACCTGGGCAGCGCCTGGGAAGCCATACCGGAACCTAAACGGCAGTTTGTATTGCAGATCGTTCAGCCCGACGGCATCGTCGACACCTTCCGCATCGGTCCGCACACGCCCAGCATGAAGAACGAGGACGTCGTCCTGCTGCATCGCTTGTGGCTGAATGTCACCCGGGAACCGGGTCTGGAAAACATTCACCACCACGACATTCTGACCGAGGCCCTCACCCGCTTCGCCCGCGACTATGGCGCGCGCGATCGGGAAGACATCGTCAAGGAATTGAAACGCCACGGCACCGAGGCCGGCCCACTCCCGTTGCGTCGCATCGCCGATCAGATTCAAACCGTCCAGCCCGGGCCTACTCACTCCGATCACGACGCTGATCGCGACGCTGCACATCGCGACGACGAACCATCCAGCCCCAAGGGCGCTGGCTCCGAATGACGCCCCCCCACAGGTCAGCGGAACAGAAGTAGGCAGCCCGCCGGAGTCAGTGAGTATTACAGCTTGGTGACTGCGGAGCTGCTGGCTTGCGCCTTCGACCTCTTTTCAAAAACCAGTGAAGACCCCCAGAGCAAAGCAATGCTTGCCGCCAGAATCGCGAAAAACAGCGTGAGCTTCAGAGTTATGGCAAAGGCAACAAGTGCCGCGGCAAATCCCCAGTACCAGGATTCAGCCTTGAATCCCGCGGCCCACCTGGCATGGCGACCGGAGGAAGCAATGCGCGGCCACGGCGATGGCATCAGACGCGGCACCGCTCTGCAGTAACGCTCGTATTGTTCTCCCTGGCTCGCGTGCAGTTCGGCCTCTTCGCGAATGATCAGCCGGTAGCAGAACACCAGCATCGCCGCCACCACCACTACGAACCCGGTGCGGCTCATCATGGCGCCCAGGCTGATGGCCATTAACACGTTGGCCAAATACAGCGGATTGCGGACGAACCGGTAAGGTCCATCGGCGACCAGCGACTGCGTCTTCACTTCGGCGGCATACACGACTTCCGCCTGCAGATACGCTGACGCCCAGGTGCGAATGAGAGCAGCCACAATCAGCAGGCAAGCGCCGCCAGCAAACAGGACCTGAGCAAGCCGGTCGGCATCCATCTGCAATCTGGCCCCCAGCCAGTTGGCCAGCACGGCGGTGCAGTTCTCATGGTCAATAACGTAGAGCGGAAACGTGAACGCAAAGATCAGCCCGAACACCAGCGCTCGGTTGGTGAACTCCCAATTGGTGGCTTTCATGGGGAGAAAATTTATCGCGTCCAGCGTGGAATGTAAAGTTATCCAAACGCGCGGTAGTGGCTCAGTTTCGATTTGTTTTGAAAGGGCACGACTTCACAGGCTGCGGAAAAACTCTGATTCAAGCAGGTTCTTGGGAAGGGCACGACTTCAGTCGTGCCGTAAGTTATTGAAAATGTGTTGCGCTTTAGCGCCCGAGGTGAGCCTTTCGCAACCTCGCCGAGTTTTTCCGCAGCCTCTTCAGTCGTGCCGTAAATGGCGCACAATCAGTAGCGGCCTTTAGCCGCTGGGGGAAATGCGTCTTCCAAACTGAGCCACTACCGAACGCGCTGACCGCGGATCGGAAGCGGGTTAAACCTCACCCATCGGAGATCAGCACCCACTCACCTCACTTTCGGAGAATCCAGATCCGCGGGCTTCTGATCGTCCGCATGAATGACCCCATCTTCTTCCGCGTAGAACGAGCGATGCTCGCTGTCCATCTGCTTGGGCGTCATGGTGAACACGAACCCATCGTGATTCGGACCATCGTGGCGGGGACGAAAGCTGGCCGTGTAATCTCCGCGATCGGTTGAGTGCGCCATGCGCTTGGTAAAAGATGCGGTCCCTGCCAGCGCCTCCAGTGAATCCGCGAACTTGCCATGCCGTTTCTTGTATTCGTGCTCCGCCCGGAGCACCACTCGCATATAGCCGAGCGCCTGCGCTTCCGCTTCCGAGCGCGCCGGATCCCCCGGAAACTTCGGCTGATACGTTGCTGCAGGCTGCGTCGCCGTTTGCGCGGACGTTTGTCCTGACATTGGCGCTGACCCTTGCGCCCGCGCCAACCGCGGCCCCGCCGCCATCACGCCCACCATCAGAATCCCCATACAATATCGCTGTATTCGCCTTCTGCTCACGGCCAACCCTCCTCACCGCGACTGTTTTTGGGGGTTACCCCCGTAATTTGTCTCGATCACCAATCATTCCAATTCTTTGCTAGTTCAGGCAAGCTTGAACAGGATGCAATCCTAACAGGGAAACCTTAATGAAAGCTGCCGTCGCCAGAAAGCCGCTGATACGTATCGCCGTAGTGGAGAGCGATCCGCTGCGATTTGTGGGATTCCGCGCCCTCTTCGATACCGAACCCGATCTGGAACTGGTCTCCGCCTCGCTGGCCGACCTCAGCCAGTTGCAAGCCATCGATCTCGTCCTGCTCGGCAATCGCGGTGGCCAGAACCTCTACGACATCATGGCCAGCATGAAAGCCATCCGGCCCGACCTGCGCATCATCGTGACCGGCTCCGGCATGGACGATGAAAGTGTCCTCAAAGCCATTGCCGCCGGCGCCAAAGGCTACGTCGACGAGGCCGCCTCGCCCGCCGAATTTATCCAGGCTCTCCGCATCGTCCACCAGGGCTCAGTGTGGGCTCCGCGCCGCGTGCTCTCGACTTTCATCGAACGCGTCAGCTCGTCCCCGGGCCGCATCTTCCCCGCCGGCCGCATCACCTTTACCGACCGCGAAAAA
>Ga0181532_10004870_pt1 | contig 11579 bp, 11 predicted proteins | sample PEATcosm2014_Bin_33_FD_119768 | JGI IMG/M metagenome (GOLD analysis project Ga0181532, IMG submission 119768) | Peatland microbial communities from MTU Mesocosm Facility, Houghton, MI, USA - PEATcosm2014_Bin11_30_metaG | ecosystem: Environmental > Terrestrial > Soil > Wetlands > Peat | place...
GCAGGCACAGCCGGGGCAGGCACAGCCGGGGCAGGCACAGCCGGGGCAGGCACAGCCGGGGCAGGCACAGCCGGGCGGCTACGCCCAGGCGGCCTACTTCGGGCCGGGCGGCTACGGCGCTCCTCAAGGTGGCGGTTATGGCCAGCCCGCCGCGGGGGGCTACGGCCACCCTCAGGCGTCGGGTGACTACGGCCAGACTCAACCGGGTGGCGGCTACGGCCAGCCCGCGGCCGGCGGCTACGCGCAAGCCGGCGGCTATGGCCAGGGCCCCTACGCAGGCCAGGGCCAGTACGGCGAACCGGTCGGCCAGGGCCCCTACGCAGGCCAGAGCCAGTACGGCGAACAGGTCGGTCAGGGCCCCTACGGCGGACCGGGCGGCCCCTATGGTCCCGGCGGCCCGGGCGGCCCCTATGGTCCCGGCGGCCCGGGCGACTACCTTCAGCAGCCGCCGCCACCGCCGCCGCGCCGGGGTCGTGGCCTGGTGACCTACATCGCGATCGCCGCGCTCGCCGCGGGCGTCGGCGCGGGCACCATGCTGGCCATCAAGGACTCCGGCTCGAACACGGCCCAGTCGTCCGGCCAGAACAGCGGCCTGGGCCTGGGCAACGGCTCCGGCTTCAACAACGGCCTGGGCAACGGCGCGGGCAACGGGTCAGGCGCGGGCAACGGGTCAGGCAGCAATGCCGCCGGCACCGGGCTCAGCAGCGCCAAGCAGCAGGCCGTGGCGAACGCTGTCCAGCCCGGCCTCGTCGACATCACCAGCGACCTGCGCTACGAGAACGGAACGGCCGCTGCCACCGGCATGGTGATCAGCAGCTCCGGCCTCGTGCTGACCAACAATCACGTCATCGACGACAGCACCGGGCTGTCCGCCCGGGTGGTCGACACCGGGAAGCGCTACACCGCCCGGGTGCTCGGCTACGACAAGAGCGACGACGTCGCGGTCATCCAGCTGGTCGGCGCGTCAAGCCTGAAGACGGTGCCGCTCGGCAACTCGACCTCGGTCAAGCTCGGGGACGGGGTCGTGGCCATCGGCAACGCCGACGGAACCGGCGGCGCGACGGTCGTAACCGGCTCGATCACCGGGCTCAATCAGACCATCACGGCGAGCGACCAGGGCAGCTCCAGCGGCAGCGAGACGCTGCACGGCATGCTGCAGACCAACGCCGACATCATCCCCGGCGACTCAGGCGGCCCGCTCGCCAACGCCTCCGGGCAGGTGATCGGCATGGACACCGCGGCGGCCTCCGGCAGCTTCGGCGACACGGAGCCCAACGTCGGATTCGCGATCCCGATCAACCGGGCGATGACTCTCGCCAACCAGATCATCTCGGGTAAAGGCAGCTCCAGCGTCCAGATCGGCCTGACCGGGTTCATGGGCGTGCTGGTCTGGCCGACCACCCAGTCCAGCCCCAAGGCCCAGCAGACCCTGCAGTCCGAGGCGGGCGCGCAGTTCGGCACCGAGGGCTGCCTGAGCAGCGACCAGAACGCCCCGGTCCCGCAGACGGTCGCGCCGGTCAGCAAGGGCGCGCTGGTGGACGGGGTGCTGTGCGGCACGCCCGCCGCCACGGCGGGCCTGGGCGGCGGCGATGTCATCACGGCGGTCGACGGGCAGTCGGTGACCTCGCCGACGTCGCTGACCAACATCATGCAGCAGTACCGGCCAGGCACCAAGGTCTCGGTCACCTGGACCGACACCGCAGGCAGCCAGCACACCAGCAGCGTGCTGCTGATCCAGGCGCCGCCGCGCTGACGTCAGGTTCTCCGGCCGCGGCCGACCACCGGTCCCCCGGCCAGATCCCATCGGCCGGGGGATCGCTGCGTCAGCCCGCCCCGGCCGACTGCCGCCTCAGCCCGCTCCGGCCGTCTGCCGGTCTCGGCCCGCCCCGGCCGGCTGCGCCCGCAGCCGGTCGCCGGCCGCCCGTCAGGCCTCCGAGAACGGCTGCCCGCTCAGCCACCTGCGCATTCTCGCCTCGCACTCAGCGATGGCGGCCACCTCGACGTGCTCGTCCCTGGTGTGCGCGAGCTGCGGGTCGCCGGGGCCGAAGTTGACCGCCGGGATGCCCAGGGCGTCGAACCTGGCCACGTCGGTCCAGCCCAGCTTGGCCCGCGGGGTCCCGCCGACCGCGGCCACGAACGCCGCGGCGGCCGGCTCGGCGAGCCCGGGCCTGGCGCCGCCCGCCGAGTCGGTGACCTGGACATCCCAGCCCGCGAACACCTCCCTGAGGTACGCCTCCGCGTCGGCGGCCGAACGGTCGGGCGCGAACCTGAAGTTGACCGTGACGACACACTCGTCGGGGATCACGTTCATGGCCACCCCGCCGCTGATCGCGACGGCGTTCAGGCCCTCGTGATAGGCCAGCCCATCGATCTGCGGCTGCCGGGGCTGGTAGCCGCGCAGCACATCGAGGATGCCGCCCGCCTCGTGGATCGCGTTGCGGCCGAGCCAGGACCTGGCGCTGTGCGCGCGCCGGCCGGCCGCCCTGATCTGCGCCCGCATGGTGCCCTGGCAGCCGCCCTCGACCACATCCCCGGTCGGCTCCATCAGCACCGCGAAGTCGCCGTCCAGCAGGTCGGGGCGGCGGCGGCTGAGCCGGAGCAGGCCATTGCGCTCCGCCTCGACCTCCTCGCAGTCGTAGAACACAAAGGTGACGTCCCTGGCCGGCTCGGGCACCGTGGCGGCCAGCCGGAGGGCGACGGCCACCCCGGCCTTCATGTCCGCGGTGCCGCACCCGTGCAGCACGCCCTGGGACAGCCGGGACGGCAGGTTGCCCGCGACCGGCACGGTGTCGATATGCCCGGCCAGGATCACCCGTTCCGCCCGGCCCAGGCCGGTCCGCGCGACCACCGCGTGGCCGTCCCGTTCCACGCTGAGGTGGGGCAGCGGGCGCAGTGCGGCCTCGATCGCGTCGGCGATCGGGCCCTCCGCGCCGCTGACCGACTCGATGTCCACCAGCTGCGCCGTCAGGTCAGCCGCATCGGCGAAAAGATCAACCTGCATCGCGGCAGCTTACCGGGCATGAAATAACAGATCGTGAAGCAACCGGGCCAGGATAGGAGCGCCATGTTCGGTGTTGACTCAGAGGTCGGCCGCCTGCGCCAGGTCATCCTGCACCGGCCCGGCCTGGAGCTGAAGCGGCTCACCCCCGATAACGCAGCCGAGCTGCTCTTCGACGACGTGCTGTGGGTGGCCGAGGCGCAGGCCGAGCACGACGCGTTCGCCCAGACCCTGCGCGACCACGGCGTCATCGTGCATTACTACGACGAGCTGCTCACCCAGACAATGGAGATCCAGGACGCCCGGGACTACGTGCTCGAGCACGTCTTCGATCCGCGGCTGCACGGCCCGCTCGCGACCGAACCGCTACGCGAGGCCTTCGGCGCGCTGGACGCGCCGACCCTGACCAGGTTCCTGATCGGCGGGATCACCAAGCACGAGTTCCTCGAGCTGGCCCCCGAGCCGAGGAGCATCGCCTTCCATTCGCTGGACCCGGACGGTTTCGTGCTCGCCCCGCTGCCGAACCTGCTCTACCAGCGGGACACCTCCTGCTGGATCTACGGTGGCGTCTCCATCAACGTGATGCGGCGCCAGGCCCGGATCAGGGAGACGATCAGCGACGAGGCGATGTACCGGTGGCACCCGATGTTCGCGCTGGGCGGTTTCGAGGTCTGGTACCACGGCGCCGACAGCGCGCCGGCCACCATCGAGGGCGGCGACGTGCTGGTGCTCGGCGACGGCGCGGTCCTGGTCGGGATGAGCGAGCGGACCCAGCCGCAGGCGGTCGAGGTCCTCGCGCACCGGCTGTTCACCTCCGGGGCGGCGCAGCGCCTGGTGGCGGTGAACATGCCGAAGGCCCGGGCGTTCATGCACCTGGACACGGTGCTGACGATGGCGGATTACGGGGTGTTCGTGAAGTACGCCGGGATGGGGATGCTGCCGTCCTACACGGTCGAGCCGGGCAGCGGGCTGAAGGAGCTGAAGGTCACCGACCATCCGCCGGAGGAGATGCACGCCGCGATCGCCGCCGCCACCGGCCGGGCCGAGATCCGGGTGCTGACCGCGACCCAGGATGTGCATTCCGCGCAGCGGGAGCAGTGGGACGACGGCTGCAACGTGCTGGCCCTGGCCCCCGGCGTGGTGGTGGCCTACGAGCGCAACGTCACCACCAACAGCTTCCTGCGGGCCAACGGGATCGAGGTCATCACCATCCGGGGCAGCGAGCTCGGCCGCGGCCGGGGCGGCCCCCGGTGCATGACCTGCCCGATCGAGCGAGACGCGTGAACTACCCGTTACGCAGGCTTATGAGCCATCCTGGGCCGGGCTGCCCGTCCCGGCACCGGGCAGGCCCGCGGCGGCGCCCGCCAGCGCGGCCAGGATCACCGACACTGATGACCGGTTGACACTGGAGGCCCTGGCCACGGCGTAGACGGACCGGGCCGGGGCGCCGGCCGGCAGCTCCCGGACGGCCACCCGGCGCTCGCCCGCGGCCAGGACCAGCCTGGGTAGCGCGGCGATCCCGATGCCGCGGGCCACCAGGCTGAGGATCGTGGCCAGGCCCTCGAACTCCCACGGCGCCGGCGGCGCGCCGCCCGCCCCGGCCAGCAGCCGGTCGACGGCCTGCCGGGACGGCTCTCCGGCGGGCGCGGCCAGCCACGGCTCGCCGAGCAGCTGCCGCAGGTCCACCGGCTCGCCCGGGCTGGCGGCCGGATGCGCGCGCGGCACCACCAGCACCAGCGGATCATCGAGCAGGTGCCGGAACCGCAGCGCGCCCCGGTCGCTCCCCGGCGCCCGGCCGGACCAGTCGTCGATCAGCGCGATGTCGGCCTCGCCGGTGCGGACCTGCCGCAGCCCCTCGCCCGGCGCGGCCTGCCGTAGCAGCAGCGTCAGCCCGGCGTGCGCCCGGACCGAGCGGGCCAGGGCGGGCGCGAAGGCGACCGCGGCGGTCGCGAAGGCGGTGACCGCCACCCGCCCGGACGGCTCCCGCCCGGCCAGGTCCGCCTCGGCCTCCTCGACCAGGGCCAGGATGCGCTCGGCGTGCGCGGCCAGCCGGCGCCCCGAGTCGGTCAGCTCGGCGGTCCTGGCGGTCCGGTCAAGCAGCGCCACCCCGGCTTCCCGTTCCAGCGTGGCGAGCTGCTGCGACACCGCTGACGGCGTGTAGCCGAGCGCGGCGGCAGCGGCCACGATGGTGCCTCGTTCGGCGAATTCCTTGAGCAGTCTGAGGCGATGCGTGTCTAGCATAAGGAAAGCTTACTCAATACTATGCATATCACTGCTTGCGCTAATTCTCGTGACCAGACATGCTGGTAGGCGTGGCAACGCGGACGTCATGACGCCTGGTTAGGGCTCCGCTGCAGAGCACCCGGCGCCACGAGTTACCCGGACGTCCCCGCCCTGATGGCCTAGGAGCCACGTCATGCCCTATGCAGGCCCGGCGCGTCCTGCTGCCCTGCCCGCATCCTCCGCCCGCCCGCCGGTCACGGTCGCGCTGCCCGCTCCAGTCGCCCGGCCCGCCCCGGTCGCCCTGCCCGCTTCGGCCGCCCTGCGCGGTCCGGTCCCGCTGCCCGCCCCGGTCGCGCTGCCCGCCCCGGTCTGGCTTCCGCGCCAGTTCCCGGAGCGGGCCCAGCCGAGTGCGCGGCGCCCCGGCCGGGGCGGCGTCCCGGTGTCCGCGACGCTGGCCGCCAACGAGCTGATGGCGGCCCGCCGCCGCCGCGGCCTGCCGGTGCTGCCGCTCGCGTTCGGCGAAGCGGGCCTGCCGGTGGCGGCCAGCCTCCGCGCGGCGCTGGCCGAGGCGGCCGGCCAGGGCGGCTACGGCCCGGTGGCCGGCCTGGCCGCGCTGCGCGCCGCCGCCGCCGGTTACTGGCGGCGCCGCGGCCTGCCGACCGAGCCCGACGCGGTGATCTGCGGGCCGGGCAGCAAGCCGCTGATCTTCGCGCTGCTGCTGGCGCTCGGCACTGACGTCGCGGTGCCGAGCCCCAGCTGGGTCAGTTACGCGGCGCACGCCGACCTGATCGGCGCACGCTGCCATTTCGTGCCCGCGCCACCCGGTGCGGGCGGGATCTGCGACCCGGGCCTGCTCGCCGCGGCGGTCGCCGCGGCCCGGGCGGCCGGGCGGCCGATCGGCGCGGTGATCGTGACCATGCCCGACAACCCGACCGGCCGGCTGGCCAGCCCGGATACGGTCCGGGCGCTGTGCCGGGTGGCTGAGGAGCACGACCTGGTCATCATCTCCGACGAGATCTACCGCGACCTCATCCACGACCCCGCGGCGGCGTTCCTCAGCCCGGCCGCGATCGCGCCGCACCGCACCGTGGTCACCACGGCGCTGAGCAAGAACCTGGCGCTCGGGGGCTGGCGGCTCGGGGTGGCCAGGATGGCCGACGGCGCGCTCGGCCGGTCGCTGCGCGAGGCGGTGCTCGGCGTCGCCAGCGAGATATGGTCGTCGCCGGCCGCGCCGGTCCAGCACGCCGCGGCCGTCGGGTTCGGTGAGCCACCGGATATTTCGGAACGGATAACCCGGAGCCGGTCGCTGCACGCGAGCGTGGTCCGCGCGGTGGCGGACCGGTGCGCGGCCGCCGGGCTGCTGGTGCCGCCGCCGCAGGCCGCGTTCTATCTCTATCCCGACTTCGAGCCGTGGCGGGGGCACCTGCGGGACACCTGGGGCGTCACGACCGGGGCCGGGCTGGCCAGCCACCTGCTGGAGCGTTACGGCGCCGGGGTGCTGCCCGCCAGCGCGTTCGGCGAAAGCTCCCGGGCGCTGCGGGTCCGGATCGCGACCGGGCTGCTGTACGGGGAGGATGACGCGCAGCGCGAGGCCGCGCTGCAGTCCGCCGAACCGGTCACGCTGCCGTGGATCGCTGCCGCGCTGGACAGGTTCGGCGAAATCCTGACCGACCTGTCTCCCTGACTCCGGGCCCTACCGCCTGGCGCAGTCCCGGCGCGCACCGCCCGGCCCATACTGCCCGGGCCCATACCGCCCGGCGCGCGCTCCCGGCCGCACTCCGAGGCCCGCACCACCCGGCGCTAGTGCCGGAGCCCGATGGTCAGACCCTCGGCCGATGCTGACCGGCATGGGCGCAGCAGGGATGGCGCCCGACTATGCTGGCGGCGCGCGGCGACCGGATCCTGACCAGCGATCCCGATGACCTGGCCACGCTGGCCGTAGCCACCAGCAGTCGCCCCGTCATCATCGCCTGCTGACGCCGCGGGTCACCCGGCCACCAAGCGTCCGCTGCGCGCCCAGGTCGCTCCGGCGGTAGCAGTCGGGGAATCATGGCTGGCCTCGGCTCCGGCCTTATTACGCTCGGAGCATGGCCTCTTCGCCCCCGGAATCAGTCGGCTTCGCCCCTCGGAAATCAGTCGGCTCGACGCCAGGCACTTCGCCGGGCTGGGCTGACCAGTGACCGTTTATGCGATCGCCCAGCTGACCATTCACGACCGGCCCCGCTACGACAGGTACGTGGCCGCCTTCATGCCGGTCCTCACCAAGTACGGCGGCCGGCTGCTGGCCGCCGAGGACCGGCCCGCTGTCGTGGAAGGGCAGTGGAGCGGCGACAAGGTCATCGTCATGGCCTTTCCGGACCGGGACGCGTTCACGAGGTGGGCGAACTCGGCGGAGTACCTGGAGATCTCGAAGGATCGCGTTGCCGCCACCGAGGGCGTCGTGCTCCTCGTACGCGGCCTCGCCTAGGTTGCCGCGACCACCCGCTCCAGCCAGGACAAGACATACTGCTGGCTCCGGCGCGCCCGGGGCCGGACGCCGGACAGGTCCAGGGCCCCCGCCACGGCCATCGCCCCGCCGAGCAGCACGAACAAGACCTGGCCGCCGGCATCCGCCCGGGAGTCACGAAGAATTCCGATCGCCAAGCTCAGGCCGATCACCAGCGCTAACAGCCCGGTGAGGACCTTGGCCGCCTGCTTTCCCTTCGGCACGAAGAAATGGCAGCCGAGCATCGTTCCGTCCGCCGAGGGCTCCGGCCGGTAACCCTGCTCCAGGGGGACAAGCTCAACGCGGCAGCTGTCGACCGCGAGCCTGGCCATGACCTGGTCCCACTGCTCGAGGACGATCTCATCGTCAGCGATGAAGCGGGCGCGCACTCCCTGATCTCGCCTCAACCTCAGCCAGGTGGCCAGGCCCCAGCGCCCCTGATCCGGCCGGGCGAACCCCCAGTGTCCAAGCAGCGGCTTGTTCTTCGCCGCGGCCGATATCCGCTCCCGCACCTCGGCCGGAGGAAACGGGCTGATGAGGCGCACAACGGAAGCCACTGTTGGATGGTAGGCGCGTCGTGCTGATGGATGGCCTGCGGCCGCCGCCCCGCCGGTCGGCCGGTTAACGAGATGGCCGGCGGCGAAGCCGGTGATCGCGCACGATCAGCTGCTGAATCTGGCCGACTTGCTGTTCGTCCAGCACCGGCGGCGCGGCGCTGACCAGGCCGATCACAGCGTCCGCGGAGGTCGCCAGGCGCACGGTCAGGTTGCGGCAGGTCCCGAGCCTGGATCGGGGATGGGTGAGCAGGACCACGCGCTCGATCCGAATCCGGAAGCCGTGATCGCGCAGGAGCTTTTCCAGGAGGCTGGCCGGCTCGTTGAGCTGCACGCTCGGCGAGCGTCCCCGCCGGTCGCTGATCGTGCCCTGCTCGACGAGATTGCCGAAGCGATCGTACTTGTCGAACGACCAGTCATCACCGTCGCAATGCACGGTGGCGTTGCGATATTTGACCTCGATCGCGACGAGCCCGTTCGGGCCCAGGACCAGCTGGTCGATCTCGCCGCGGGAATTCCGGTAGCCACGCAGCAGAACCCAGTCATCACTGAGCGCGCGGCCGAGCGAAGCCGCGACCATTTCCTCACCGGTCATTCCGGCTGCGAGGATCTCTTCCTGGTCGGTGACGCCCAGCGGTGCGGGCGGCCTCGGAGTCAGCCGCTGCTCGCGCCGCACGGCAAAAGTACCCCGGAGCCACGCCCACCACCGATGCTGACTGCGGGCCTGATCCCGCGCGTGGCGAACGTTCTCGAGTCGCTGGCGATGCTGGGCGAGCGCATCCTCGAATTGCGCGCGCGCCTGCCTTTCGGCGGCGACGCGCTGGGCGGCAGCTTCCTGGAGCATCGCACCCGGATAATTTGACAATTCAATTAGCCGCACGAAACACCCATCCGCGTGGGCCGACCTTCCCGGGCGTGTTCCGGTACTCCGTGCGTGCCCGCTGCACCGCGGTGCAACCATGCGCGAGTGGCGCCGTTCGCGGCTGCCGCCCTGGGAGCCCGATCGACGTCCTGTTTCAAACCTGTCAGCTGACGGCCTCCAGTACGAGTTCCAGGCTATGCCAGGGAGTAACTTCAAGGCATCGCTGGAGCGGCTGCTCGACCACGGCTACATCACGGAGGTGGCACCGTGAACCGGCGAGAGCTGAAGGACCGGCTGGTGACCGCCGGAGTGCCGGAAATCCACTATTTCATTGTCGGCATTGACAGCCAGCTGAGTCCGGGCCAGGGCGGCGGCTTCGGCGAGCTTGTGATCACGCGCGCCGAGGACGACCGTGCCTGGAGCCTCGTCTCCGAAGAGCGCGGCCGGGTCCAGTACGAGGAGGTCTACGCCACGGAGGAGGACGTGTGCGAGGCGGCCTGGGCGAGGTTGAAGCCGGGTGACCAGGCGATCAGGCAGCGCACGGCTGAAGAGCGGTCCCAGGCGCGGGCGCGCGCCCGTGAGGCGGTCGCCGAATACGAGAAGCTCAGCCAGGACTACCGCGACTGCGGCAACCAGCCCTGATCCGGTCGATCCAGCTGCGGCGCCGGCGCCTGGCCGTCACCTGGTGGATCCTGGGCGAGCCGCACGGCTCGCGGCGTGACTGCCTGACCGACGCGCTAGTGAGCCGCGTCGTATTTGCTGAGCACCTCGGCGCTGATCCGGCCGCGTTCGGATACCTTCAGCCCGTGCGCCGTGGCCCACGCGCGCACCGCCGCCCGGTCCGTCCTCGCTCCGGTGCCACGGGCGGCCTTCGCCGCCCTGCGGTGCGCGGTCCGGCGGCCGGCATCGATATATGGCTGCAGCGATTTCTGGAGCTTAGCGAGGTTCTTCGGGCCAAGATCGATCTCGTAACTATGACCGCCAAAGCCGAAGGACACGGTCTCCGCATCGGGCGATCCGTCGAGATCATCAGTGACGACGACGTTTACAGTCTTTGCCATATCCAGAATCGTCCAGGTTCAGGGCCGCAATGTCAAAGAAGACTCGCCAGATTCGCCATCTTCCTTCGTGACCCGGCGAACGTCGCTGTCACTTGAGCGCAGGTCATCGGCTGAGATCATGAATCTGCAGATGTCTGAGCACGGCTTGCGCTACTTCCACCGGAGCTTCGCGATGCGGGAAATGACCAACACCATTGAGCACGATGCGGGTATAGCCGCCTGTGAAGAAGCGGTCCAGCCCCTCGGATGACTGCGGTTCATCACACAGATCAGCGGCGCCCTGCATCATAAGGGCCGGCCGCGACAGCGTCCCGGTCTCACGCAGACGACGTTCCAGCAGGTCGTATCGCGGATCGCGCACCTCGCCCGGCAGGAACCGCGCGCGGTAAGCGCTGAGGGTGACCGGTACCCAATCGGGATTGGTGAAATTCTCGGCTGTCGCGGCGAACTCTGCCTCGTCGAACCAGCCCGGCGGGCTCCAGGTATCCCACTGGATCCGGGCAAAGCCCAGCGGGTCGCGCCGGACAGCATCCGCCCCCTGATCGAGGCACAGGAACCACTGGTACCAGAAAGCGCGCGCCTGGCTGAAACCGGGAATCGTGAAGGTGCCGCCTGGCTGGTAGGCCAGCGCCAGCGCCGCGATCGCCGTTACCCGGTGCGGAAACAATGCCGCGACGGTATACGCGGCCCGGGCGCCCCAGTCGTGCCCGACGATGGCAAAGCGATCCAGCCCCAGCGCGTCAGCGAGATCCACAATGTCCTGGGCCAGCGCCACCCCGTGGCCGGCCCTGGGAATGTCGGCCGACCGGAATCGCGTCGGCCCGAATCCGCGAAGATACGGCCTGATGGTGCGCCACCCATCCGCTTCCAGCGGCCTGGCTACGGCATCCCAGCCGCGCGGGGCATCCGGCCAGCCGTGCACCAGGAATACCGGCGTCCCGCCCGGCGGGCCGCCCGTCTCGTAGCAGATCTCCAGCACGTCCGTGCGTACCCTATCCACGGCGCCTCCGTCCCGCTCGCTACGGCTCATCATCGCGCTGCCGCTAGCCGGCAAGAGCCCGCGGGCCAGTCCGGAGTCCGGCCCCTGGCCCTGGCCCGCGCCGCTCCAGGACCGGTCTGGACCGTCGGGGTGACCTCAAGGACCCCGCGATCGGGCCTGCGCGCCGGCGGGCTAGTCAGACGGGGCAGAACCACTCATCGCGGCCGGCGACCGGCCGGCCACCGCGGTCGCCCGGCGCCGGATAGCTGTTCTGCAGCGTGAACGCCCGCGGCGTCGGACCATGCGAACGGAGGTACTGGACGCGCTCCTCGGCCTCGCCGGTGGCGGGACGGTGCCCGGCCTGGACCCACCAGCACGCCGTGTGCGCCTCGCGGATGCGGTGGAACCACTCCCGCC
>Ga0181532_10004871_pt1 | contig 11578 bp, 9 predicted proteins | sample PEATcosm2014_Bin_33_FD_119768 | JGI IMG/M metagenome (GOLD analysis project Ga0181532, IMG submission 119768) | Peatland microbial communities from MTU Mesocosm Facility, Houghton, MI, USA - PEATcosm2014_Bin11_30_metaG | ecosystem: Environmental > Terrestrial > Soil > Wetlands > Peat | place...
AGGATTGCCACCACAACCGCATCACGATCGATTTTGCGTTGCTCGGTCAGCTTTTGCAGCGCGGCCAGAGTGGTTGCCGACGCTGGTTCGCAACCGATGCCATCACGACCGATCATGGCCTTCGCTTCGGCGATCTCCTCATCGGTGACGTCCATGACGAAGCCGTTCGTGTTGTGCACCGCGCGCAGTGCCTTCTTCCACGATCGCGGATTGCCGATGCGAATGGCCGTCGCTGCGGTCTCAGGCGACTCCACAGGTTCAAGCTCCGCCGCACCGGAGCGCCACATCTCCGCCAGCGGATTCGCGCCCGCCGCCTGAACGATCACTAGCCGCGGCAGCTTATCCAAGAAGCCCGCTGCGTGCAGCTCGGCCAAAGCTTTTCCGAATGCCGAGCTGTTGCCGAGATTGCCGCCGGGAACGATGATGTAGTCCGGCGCCTGCCAACCAAGCTGTTCCAGCAGTTCGAACATCACGGTCTTCTGCCCCTCCAGCCGAAATGGGTTGATGGAATTCAGGAAATAGAGGTCATCGTTCGCCTCGCGCAGGATCCGGTCCAGAGCTCGATCGAAGCTGCCATCCACGTGGACGATCTCGGCACCGAAATCCATGGCCTGTGCAAGTTTGTTCATCGACACTTGCCCTGCAGGGAGATAAACCTTCGCCCTCAATCCGGCGCGCGCCGCATACGCTGCCAGGGAGCCGGAGGTGTTCCCAGTTGAAGCACAGCCGACAATCCTGGCGCCGACGAACACCGCTTCGGTTACGCCGACGGTCATTCCCAGGTCCTTGAAACACGCGGTCGGGTTCCAGCCGAGATGTTTGAAGCGAAGATTCCGTAGCCCCGCCCAGCCCGCCGTCTTCCTGCCTTCGATCAGCGGATTGTTGCCTTCGCCCATGGTCACGATTTCGGAATAGCCGTTGGGAAGGAACTCGCGAAAGCGCCATACGCCACTCATGTCGCGTGGATCGTAGGAACATCTCCGCTGCAGCCAGGTGTGCTTTAGCTCGGCGGGGTTCGCGGTCACCGGATCAACCACAACCTCCAGCAGCTCTCCGCATACCTGGCACGAGAGAGACCGATCGTGAAGGTCGAGGGTTGTTGCACAGTTCGTGTTGATGCAGCGCAGATGCATGAAAAGAGCTCCTAGTTCAGGATCGGCATGGTTACTGGCGCTTCGGTCAGAAAGTCGAACTTCGCTATTTCCACCAGAGCACTATCAAGCTGCTTCTGCCTGCATGGCTCCAGGGTAATCACGAATGGCAGCGCCGACTTCGCGTGGCCCGGCTTCTGCAAAACGGCGTCGAGGTTGATGTGGCAACGGGCAAGCGCACCGCCCAGCGCCGCGATGATTCCCGGCCGGTCTCGCACAACGAAGCGTAGATAGTGCGGCGCCTCTTGGTCAGTCGTGAATTCGCAAGGAACAGCTGCGTCTGGCAATTCAATTCCTCGCGAGCGCCCACGGGCTGCCTCGAGGAGATCGGAGACGACCGCAACTGCGGTCGGATCTCCTCCGGCGCCGTGGCCCCCAAAAGTTGTCTCACCGCCGAATTCCCCGGTGCTCACCACCAGGTTCTGACTCCCCGCAACTCTCGCTAACGGGGAGCCGTTTGGCACCAGCGACGGTTCTACGGCGAGATAGGCTTGTCCGCCCTTCAGTTTCGCGGTTGATATCTGCTTAACCGTGCAGCCGATCTCGTGGGCGTACTCGAAGTCGAGCGCCTTGATGTTGCGGATGGAGCGGCAGACGACTTGCCGCGGGGAGACATCGACCTTCAGTCCAACTCGTGCCAGGATCGCCAGCTTGGCCGCAGCGTCCTGACCGTCGATATCGTCGGTAGGATCGGCTTCCGCGAAACCCGCCTGCTGGGCCTCGCGAAGGGCATCCTCAAAGGACATGCCCGCCTGTTCAATCCGCGTCAGAATGTAGTTGCACGTGCCGTTGAGAATTCCGCGAATCTGACCGATGCGATCGCCCGCCAGACCGTCGTGCAGCCCAGAAAGCACGGGGACGCCGCCGGCAACACATGCGCCGAAACCCAGGTATTGTTGGTTTTCGCGAGCCAGTTCGAGTAATTCCGGACCGAAATGCGCGATGAGCTGCTTGTTGGCGGTGACTACGGATTTTCCCCGCTGGAGCGCGGTCCGCACCAACTCATGGGCCGGTTCCATACCACCCATCAGCTCGATGACGACGTGAGCATCAGAGGCGAGCACCTGCTGGATACTCTCAGTCCAATATATGTCCGAGGCAATCCAACTGGCCTTCTTACGAGCTATGTTGCGATTGCAGACGTGCGAGAGCCGCAGCGAATGGTCATCGCGCCGAGCGTGCAACAGTCGCGCGACGGCACTGCCCACGGTGCCGAAGCCGACCAACGCAACCCGGCATTCGCTTTTGGCAGGCTGTCTTGGAGGATCGATTCGCGACAGAGCGGTTGCCATGTCAGACGACCTCCGCTGCATCTTTGACCAAAGTTCCATCAAACTTCATTACGATCATGTTGGCTCCGTGAAGCAAGTACCAAAAACAAAAAACCCACCAGCCTTTGGGCGGTGGGTTCGGATTAATCTTTCCTTGAGAAATACTTAGGAACTATTGCCGATCCGCGCTCCGCCCCGTGTTGGAATAGGTGTGCTTGTGAACACACCTGTGCCCGCTGTGGTATTCATAGCGCGGGACATGGGGCGAAATGCTGACATAAGATGCCATAATCTAAACCAAGTTGGCAGAAGAGTCAAAGAATTTTTTCGAAACAGATTTGCGAACCCATAGCCGTCGCGATCGACATTAGCACGCTGTAACCTAGGGTTACCGCCTTGAATTGTTGATTGAGAAGTGGCTGGTCGAAATCGCGTCGCATGTGACGAGACCATCGCTTTGGAAAGTGAGTGGCACTGATGACCTGGAAGCAAGCGTCCCGCCGCGTGGGAGTACTACTCTGGACCGTCGCACTGTTGGGCTGCTCCGCGATGGGCGGGCAACGGGCAGACAACGCCGGCTCATCGCAGGTCTGGGGAGGCAGAGACGTTTCCATGGAGATGACCGCAGAGGGCGCGACCCTGGAGTTCGATTGCGCGCATGGCGCCATCACACAGCCCATCAAGCCCAATGCAAAGGGAGATTTCAGCGTACCAGGCACATACACCCCTGAGCGCGGTGGTCCCGTCCAGAAGAACAACTCTCCGCGCGATCTTCCCGCTGTCTATAAGGGATCCAGCGACGGCGATAACATGCATCTCGAAGTCATGCTTACGGACCGGGATCAGGCGCTGCCTCCGTTTTCTCTCACACGGGGAAAAATAGGGCGCTTGGTGAAGTGCCGCTAGCTGTTCCATGTGAGAATAATCTGGACAAAGAAAGCTCTGTAACATGTTCCTATTCCCGTGAGAAATCTGCCCAACGTAAACGTCAGCTTCAGGATGGGCAAGCGTGTGCCAAGCCTTCGGAATTCTCTGACGCTTGTCTTGATGCTTGCCGCTTTGGGTGCTTGCCATGTCCCGGCGAGCGCGACACAAACTACTCGCGGAAAGACCTTCCTGATTGCTTCCGACATCCACTTCAATCCGATGTCGGATGAAAACTTGGTTGCCGCTCTCTCCGCTTCTGATCCCACGCAGTGGGAGACCATCCTTGCACGTTCCAAGAGCACGTCTTTCAGCCAATACGGAGAGGATACGAATTGGTGGCTGGTGCAATCCTCACTGGACCAAATGCGCGCGACTCTTCCACATCCCGCGTTCATTATCATGACCGGGGATCTCCTGGCACACCAGTTCCCGCAGACGTATCTGAAAGCGACGCACGACACAAACCGGGAGAACTACCGTAACTTCGTACTCAAGACAGTGGAATTCCTGGCGCTCGAATTCCATAAGAGGTTCCCTGACACGAAGGTCCTGCTGACGCCGGGGAACAACGACGAGGAGTGTGGTAACTACAGTATTAGAGCCGGCGGAGCTTTTCTCCACGACACGTCTGATCTCGCTCGCAAGCTGGCACAAGCGGATGCTCAGTTCACGAGCTCGTGGGAAGCTTTGGGGAGCTATGACATACCGCATCCCACAATTCGCGGGGCTCGCATCATCTCCCTGAACACAGTGTTCTTTTCCGACAAATATCACGCCGCTAAGTTCAGTGAAAATTGCGACCGAATCGATTCCACAGCGGCAGCGGATCTCTTCGCGTGGCTGGAGTCGCGCCTGAACGCGGCCCAGCAAGCGCACGAAAAAGTCTGGCTCATGTTCCACATTCCGCCGGGAATCGACAGCTACTCGACGGTCATAAAATACCAGACGTTATCCAAGACAGCTGTCCCACCGGCGACGGAGAAATTGTGCGCGTCCGCGATTGTGCCCATGTGGCAACCCAAGTGGACTGCGCAGTTCCAGACCTTGCTGGCGAAGTACGAAGGGACGGTCATCGTCAGCCTGGCAGGTCATACGCACACCGACGATTTCAGACTAATCAATTCCGCTGGAGCTAAGCCGGAGTTCGTCCTGATTAGTCCGGCAATCTCACCGGTATACCGGCAGAATCCTGCGTTTCGAGTAGTGACGTTTGCGAACGACGGGTCGCTGAGCGACGAATCAGTCTATTACCTGACCAATCTCGAATTTGCCAGCAGCAAGACTCGCGGAGAGTGGGCGAAAGAATATACGTTTTCGCAGGAATGGAAGCTGGGGCGCCCCGACGCTGCATCTTTGGCAATCCTCTATGAGCAGATCAAGACCAACCCAGAGGTTCGCGACGAATGGGTAAAGCTTTACAACGTTTCAAGCGCTGCTGCATATCTGCCGGCAAACACTACGCCGGGCCTTTATTGCGCCGTCGAGGAACTGGATCCGGAAACTTATAGCAATTGCTACTGCGCTACTGCGATCAGTCATAACGCCGTCAGTAAGCCTTAACCATCATCTCTGGAACGCTGGAAGTCATTGTCAATTGGGCATCACGTTCGACGCCAGGGCATCTTGCACTGCCTTTGCCAAATCGGCGACGCTGAACGGCTTTTGCAGAAACGGGCTGTTTCGCATCAGGATCTCCCGCCGGGCTGTACTATCCTCGGTGTAACCGGACATAAAGAGCACTCGCATGCCGGGGTAGAGGTCTGCCAGGTCAGTTGCCAGCTCGTTTCCTCTTTTTCCTGCCATTACCAGATCGATAAGGGCAAGGTCGATCTTGCCCTCAAGCTCTTCGCAGACGCGTAGCGCAGCTGCACCGCTTTCGGCCTGCGAAGCCTGGTATCCCAACTGCTGCAGACACTGGCACACGTTGTTCCGAATGTTGGCATCGTCTTCCACTACCAATAACGTCTGTCCCGAGGGGCGAACGAAAACTTCACGGAAAGTCAGGCGCGTCGGCGACGCCGTCGTCGTTGGAAAGTACAGCTTGAAAGTTGTGCCGTGTCCCGGTTCGCTATATACCCGGATATAGCCGCCGCTCTGCTTCACAATGCCGTACACAATGGAAAGCCCCAGGCCCGTACCTTTCCCAAGCTCTTTCGTTGTGAAGAAGGGGTCGAAAATTCGAGGCAGGATCGATTTGTCGATGCCGGTTCCAGTGTCGCTGACCGCCAGCATCACATAGCGTCCCGGTTGGACGGGCGGGTGGTCTTTTGTGTAAGCCTCATCGAGGTTCGCGTTAGTGGTCTCAATATGCAACGTCCCACCCTGCGGCATGGCATCGCGCGCATTCACTGCCAGGTTCAAAATCACCTGTGCAACCTGGTCCGGATCAAGCCGCGAGTTCTCTATCGTCTCTGAGAGGTTGGTGACCAACTGGACATCTTCACCGATGATCCGGCGTAGCATCTGTGTTGTCTCGCTAACCACGGTATTTAGATTGATGATGCGCGGCTGCATCATCTGCTGACGGCCGAATGCCAGCATCTGGCGAGTGAGGGCCGCCGCTCGATCAGCTGCAGTCGAAATCTGCAGCAGCGGTTTGCTGAAAGGGCTCTCCGGCGTGACCTGGTCCAACATCAGCTCGGTGGACAGTTTGATGACCACAAGAACATTGTTGAAATCGTGAGCCATGCCGCCGGCTAACCGGCCCACCGCTTCCAGTTTCTGCACTTGGCGTACCTGCTGCTCCAGAGCGCTGTGCTGGGTCATGTCCTCCACGTAAGCAGAAAAGACTTCCGGGGGGCCGTTCTCTCCGCCGCTCAACGAGCCGGTGATGCGCACCGGGACCGAGCTTCCGTCCCGGCTGCGCAACGTGGTTTCCCAGCCATGGATCGTCCCGCCCCTTCGCAGCACCTCTATGAGACGGTCGCGCTCCTTCGGATCGGCGTAGACTTGTTCCCTGATGTTCAGCTGCAACGCTTCTTCCACGCTGTAGTCACCCAGCATCTTGCATAACGCAGGATTGAGAGTCTTGATGCGGTTCTCCTCGATCAACGATTGTTGGATGCCGAAGGGGGCATTGTCCACCAGCGCCTTGAGGGACGCTTCCGATTCGCGCAGCGCTGCCTCGACGCGGCATCGTTCGGTCACGTCGATGGCAAGGATCAGCCTTTCTGCGTGGCCGTCGTTGTGGAACTCGAAAGCTATGACCTCCGCGGGGAAAACGCTGCCATCCTTGCGACGATGCTGCCATATCCCGAAATGCTTATGTCCACCGCGACGCTCGCTGACGGCTTCCAGAAATGTGGGAACACCCTCCTCGGGACGGATATCGAGCACGCTCATACCCATGAATTCCTCTCGCGAGTACCCATACGTGTTTACCGCAGCATCATTCACCTCGAGAAAGCGAAGGGTGTGGCAGTCAAAAATCCACATGGCGCAGGGATTGGATGAGAACAACAGCCCCTGCCGAAACTCGGAGTCGGCGATAGTTCTTGTTTGCTCTGCCAGTTGCACATTCAGCTGTCTGATTGTTCCGCGCTGACGAGCAGGGGTTTGTAGCAGGAGGATGATTGTTACAGTGACAGTGATGAGTGCAATGATGACTAAGAACGGCATCGGCCAGACCCCACGGAAGACACCACGACTTAACGTTCCCAGAACACTCGCTGCAGCGCCTACCAGGAAACCGCAATCGTGGCAAAACTACGGGATACCTCAAGGCGCATGTCTAGCACTTTCAGTCGATAAATTGCGTTAAGGATCTTTCTGACGTGCAACGCAATCGATCATGCAGACCCGAAGCAAGTCTGCATCTCATGAAGCTTTCTGTCCGCGTGGGAGTGAACGCGATAAACAAGCAATAACAGCTGTGTATGCGGGATGATGTGACGTAGAGCACAGCTGTAGGTACAACCTACAACATTCGTGTCATGCCAAGTTTCCAGGAGGCAACAGCGTCCGCAGCGGGCAGGCGTCGCATCTGGGTTCCTGCTTCAAACAGTAGTGCTTCCCCACCTGTACAAAGAGTCCATGCATCTCGTTGTAAACCTGACTGACTGGGCTGCGCCTGGTCGCACTCATTGCCGACGGCTCATGGACAGGCACCTTCTTCGACGGCGCAGACTTCACAGCTACCAAAGGTCTTTCTTGAAGTGCGCGCTCGACTAGAGTGCGAACCTGGTCATAGTTCGCGCGCGCGTCTACAACTCCGTGGCGCTCGAGAACCCGGCGCGTATAGGCGTCAACTACGAAGATTTCGTGATTACCGGCGTAGAGCAGAATTGCGTCTGCGGTCTCTGGTCCAATTCCCTTGAGTGAGAGTAGCTCCGCGCGCAACTGGTCTGTTGGTGTGGCAAGCACTGTCTCCAGTGAAGCAGCGTGCTTCTCGTCCAGGAAGCTGACAAAGTCCTTGAGTCGCTGTGCTTTTTGCCGGTAATAACCGGAAGACCGCACCAGTTCCTGCAACCTGACCAGCGTGACCGCGCGAATCCCATCGACGCTGAGTACTTTCGCGGCGCGCAGGCTGGCGATGGCGCGTTCGACGTTTGTCCATGAAGTGTTCTGGGTCAGGATCGCACCAACGATCACTTCAAAGGGCGTTTCTGCCGGCCACCAATGCAGCTGGCCCCAACTTCGCGCCAGCTTGCGATACATGCCGCGAACCATGGCTTCCGGACTGATTGTTCGCCTGGACTTCATCGCCAACGGTGTTCCTCTCGATATACTAACCACACCGAATGCGCAACATCCTGCGTTTTATCTGGAACTCCGCTCGCGGCCACCGCCTGGCGCCATGGCGCAGCCCCTATCTGCGTTGGCGGATCGAGACGTATACAGGGATCAAGATGCAAAGCATCGGCTTTCTTGAGTTTTTCGGATTTGTGTGGCGCGAGCGGAACGAACTGGCGCGCTTCTTGAAGTGGACCGGCGAGATGGAACGCTACGCCCGCGCGAAACCGAAGAACCCGTAGACACGCTTGCCACTCGCTCTTAGCTCTTCGCGAATCGAGACTAGCTTCGATTCATGATCCGGTGAGGCCTGGAACCACTCCTACAGGTGTTCCTACTCCCGCAGCCAGCTTCTCCGCCGCCGATGCCTGCTTCGCTGCGATCTCCAGATATCCCGAGCTTCCCACGATGGCGAATATCTCGTCGCCCTCGCCTTGCGCGTACGACTGGTATAGGCGGGTAATCGTCAAGCCTGAAATTAATATGTTCACCTCCGGACATACCCCGCTAAACAACACCGGCGCATCCAGTTCGCCGATGTTGGTTATGAGGTTGCCGAACTTGTCCACCTTTAACACCACTCCGCGCAGGCTATTCTGGCCGATGTGTTCCACTTGCGGCAGCGGCAGGCGAACGTAGTCGGAAATCTCGGGGCCAAATTCCGATGGCGCTACTCCCTTGCTCAGCCAACCGGCGACTGGCGCGAAGATATCGCGGCCATGGAAGGTTTGGCTCACCGGCTGCAGGAAATATCGCTCCGCAGTGATGTGCCGCACGATGAACTTCGGTTCGCGGGCCTCGACCAGCGACAGCACGCCATTGTCCGGAGCGACGAAGATGTAGTCTTTGGTTTCTGCGATGATCGGCCGGCGCTGGCTGCCCACGCCGGGATCGACTACCACGACGTGCACGGTTCGCGGAGGGAAGAAACGATACGCCTGGGCTATTGTCCACGCGCCATCCAGGACGTCATAAGAAGCAACTGCATGACATACATCGACGATCGTCGTATCGGCGTGAATGTTCAGCACCACGCCATGCAGGATGCCGACGAAAGGATCGTTCAGGCCGAAATCAGTGGTGAAGGTGACGATGCGGCTCTCAGACATGTATTGGCAAAGTATTCGCCGCCGTGACGCGAGTCAAGCGGAGCCTGACCACTGAACTACCGTATCTCCACGTCTCCAGAACTGGTAGAGACTTCGACAGTCGGTCCGCCGCCGTGTACCGTACCTTTGAGTTCATGGTTGCCCATGGAGCCCTGCACCGTAATCGGCAGCTCTGAATGGATCGATCCTGAGCTGGTATGCAGATCGAGGTTGAAGCCGCTGCTCGATCCAACTGCCAGACGGATGTTTCCGGAGCCAGTGTGCAACTGCCAGGGTCCGGCGACGCTGCCATTGGCTTCAATATCGCCGCTGCCGGTCTGGGCGCGCATCCCACCTTTAATGCCTTTCACACGGATAGTTCCCGACCCGGTGTGCACGTCAACATCACCCGATCCGGTGAGGCCGGCCTCAATGTCACCGCTGCCGGTCTGGGCGTCGAACGGTGCGGAGACATTTTCGGCCCGGATGTTGCCGCTGCCGGTATGCGCATGCTGGCGGCCGCCAAGATCGCGCAGGCGGATGTCCCCGGAGCCGGTTTGCGCTTGCACGCCCGAGCTGACTCCTGCGACGTCGACATTCCCCGATCCGCTATGCGCTTCCACCGCAGTGGTCGCCGGTACCGTGATTTCGTAATCGATGGCGACGTGACGCTTCACGTCGTCCGGCAAGTTGTAGCCAATGCGGATGCTGTTGCCACTCTGCTGAATTGGAGGATTGGATTCCACCTGATGCACCGCATTCTCATTGCTGAAGAACCAGTTATTTTGGTGAATCGTTCCGTGAACCACCACCTGGTTGGAGTTTCCGGTCTTGATAGCGATGTCACCCGAACCGGTGGTCACGTCGAGGCTCACGGCTCCCGAAACCTGCAACGTGCGATCGAAATGCCCTTCGGTGCGCGCGAATGACAAAACAGGAAACAGCAGGAGACCAAGTAAAACCGCGTTGCAGCGTTTGCTCATGACATCTCTCCTGATACCGAAGTAAATCGGATTGGAAAAAGGCTGCCCGAAAGGCAGCCTGGGCGAAGATACCTCGCGATTACTGCTGCAATACAACCTGATCGCCTTCTTTGAGACCAGAAAGAACTTCGGTCTTCACGCCGTTAGAAATCCCAATGTTGACGGCGATCTTCTTCATTCCATCCTTGGCGCTGGGAACAGGAATATCAACCGACGCCTTCTTGTCCTTGTCATACATGATGGCGCCCTCGGGGATCATCAGCACGTTGTGGTGTTCGTCAAGGATGATTTCGGCGTTGGCGGTCATCTCCGCCTTCAGTTCACCGCCGGGATTGTTGATAGAGACGCGAACTTCGAAGGTGGTGACGTTGTCCTTTTCAACGCCCATCGGCGAGATTTTAGTGACATGTCCGGTGAAGGTCTTGTCCTTAAACGTTTCCACGCGAATGCGGGCCGGTTGTCCCAGGTAGACCTTGCCGATGTCGCTCTCGTCCACCTTGCCCTTCACATAAACCTCGCTGGTATCGCCCAGGGTCATTACCAGGGTCGCGCCCGAGCCCAGCACCAGGATGGAGCTGACCGCATCGCCGACTTCCACGTCCCGCGAAAGCACCACGCCATCGATCGGCGCGGTAATGGTGGTATAGCTGAGCTGTTCCTGGAACTGCTTCAGGCTGGCTTCGTCTTTCTCGACCTCGGCCTCGGCCTGAGATACCTTCGCCTTGTTGACGGTCAACTGCGCCCGGGCAACATCGCGCTTGTTCACGGCCATGATGTAGCCCCGCTGCGCATCGTCCAACGTTGCCTGGGAGACAACTCCATCTTTGGACATCTCCTGGGCGCGCTCATAGGCCCGCTGTAGCGTCGGTATGTCCACGCCCTGAGCATCAACTTTGGCCCTGATTTCGTCGGCTTCGGCACTCTTCAGGTTGGCTTGCGACGAGAGAAGTTGCGCTTTCGATGAATTCACCTGGGCCTGAATCTCGACCCTGTCCAGCTCGGCCAGCACCTGACCCTGCTTCACATGGTCGCCGGTATCCACATACAGCTTTTCCACAATGCCGCTGGCTTTCGATTTGATCTCGACTTTAGTGATCGGCGTGATCTTTCCCGTGGCTACCACGCTTTTGGCGAGGTCGCCCTTTTCAACTTTGGCCAGCTTGATAGGGTCGATCTTGGTACCGCCGCGCGTCGCCGCCACCGCTACGATCCCTAGCGCCACAACCGCCACCGAAACAGCCGCAATGATAATCCAGCGCTTGTTTTTGTGATTCTTACCGTTTGCCACTGCTCCCTCCGCATCCGGGCAGCACTTCGTTCTGATCCTTAGTACGTCAAAGAATGGAAATTTGTTCCGTTTCGAAAAAGGAAACAGGAAGGCTGGCCCGGCAATGACCCTCCTATTAGACCGCCGTGAGCATGAAATC
>Ga0181532_10004875_pt1 | contig 11572 bp, 10 predicted proteins | sample PEATcosm2014_Bin_33_FD_119768 | JGI IMG/M metagenome (GOLD analysis project Ga0181532, IMG submission 119768) | Peatland microbial communities from MTU Mesocosm Facility, Houghton, MI, USA - PEATcosm2014_Bin11_30_metaG | ecosystem: Environmental > Terrestrial > Soil > Wetlands > Peat | place...
ACACGTCATCCTTGAGGGGCAAGATGAAGTTCGATCTCGGGCATTTCAGCAGGCTCTGCTTAAGGACCTGGCAGCTCTCGAATCCCTCTGTGACACCGGGATGCTCGAGGAGGGGGTGAGCCGAGTTGGCGCCGAACAGGAGATGTTCCTGGTGGACCGCTTCTTGTGTCCAGCACCCATCGGGCCTGAGCTCGTGGCCGGTATCAAAGACCCTCGACTCACCACGGAAATCGGACGGTTCAACCTGGAGGCCAACCTTTCACCTCGCTTGTTCAAGGGCCGCTGTCTTCAGGAGATGGAGGATGAAGCCCGTGAGCTAATCGGCCTAGTGCGGCAGGCGGCCGACTCGTTTGACGCCGACGTGCTGCTGGCGGGGATTCTTCCCACGGCTCGGCAATCGGACCTTACTTCGAATAACCTAACTCCCAAGCCCCGCTACCTTGAACTAGAGCGGATGATGCGACGCATGCGGGGCGACAACTACCACCTCTTGATTCGAGGTCTGGACGAACTCCAATTCACCCACGACAGCGTCATGCTGGAGGCCTGTTGCACCAGCTTTCAGGTGCACTTCCAGGTTCCCGGCTCGCGATTCGTGAGGCTTTACAACGCTGCCCAACTGGTCGCCGCACCAGTGCTTGCCGCAGCGGCGAACTCGCCCGTCCTGATGCACCATCGCCTCTGGCACGAAACGCGAATAGCAATCTTTCAGCAATCGGTGGACGGACGCTCCAGCAGTCGTGTGGCGCGCAGCGATCCCCACCGCGTCGGTTTTGGTGAACGATGGGTGGAGCAGTCGGCGATAGAAATCTTCCGCGAGGACATCGCCCGGTTTCGGGTCATCATGACGAATGAAGTAGAGGAGGATTCTCTCCAGGCGCTGGAGCGCGGCGCGATTCCACAACTGGCCGCGTTGCGGCTTCACAACAGCACGGTTTGGCGATGGAATCGGGTGTGCTACGGTATCCTGGACGGACGGCCCCACCTGCGAATCGAAATCCGATTTCTGCCTGCGGGTCCGACGGTTCTAGACGAGGTCGCGAACGCCGCATTCCAGTTCGGCCTCTTGGCCTCCGTCGATCAAGAATACGGGCCCGTGGACAAGGAATTCCGTTTCGAAGATGTCAAGTACAACTTCCTGGCCGCGGCGCGCCACGGCTTGGGTGCTCAGTTTATCTGGTCGGGTGAGGCCCGGTTGCCGGCCGGTACGCTCATCCTAGAGCACCTACTGCCTCTGGCGCGCGCCGGGTTGAAGAGCGCGGAGATTGCAGTTGAGGACATTGACCGCTACCTCGGCACGATCGAGGAGCGTGTTCGTAGCGACCAAACTGGAAGCCAGTGGGCATTCCGGTCGCTGGCTGCCCTCGACCGCGAGGGCACACGCGATAACCAGCACAGGCGCCTTACCGAAGCCATGCTGGCAAACCAAAAAACGGAGCAGCCGGTTCACACTTGGGAGCTACCGCAGGCCGGGACCGGCACGAAGGCTGAGCAGACGGTGCAGGACATCATGTCCACGGACCTGTTTACAGTACTCCCGAACACCACTGTGCAAATGGTGGCTAGCGTCATGGACTGGCGCTATGTCCGCGTGGTACCCGTCGAGGACGAAGAGGGTCGATTCTGCGGATTGGTGTCGCACTGCGATCTGCTTCACGTGCTGGCTGGATTCCGCTCCGGCCAATGTTCTATGGCCGCGCCTGTGCGAGAAATCATGAACGCAAGCCCGGCGACCGCGTCACTGGATACTCCACTGGCGGAGGCGATCGAACGCATGCGCGACTCCCGAAGTGACTCCTTGCCCGTCGTTTCCGGCGACCGCTTGGTGGGCATTGTGACTGGTCAGGATGTGTTGGCGGTGCTGGCTAGGATGCTTCATCGGGGTGTGCTTGGGGAGTCGGGAAGGGAGACGAAGACCCCCAGCTCTCATGGCGATCCGACACCGAGGCCCACGGCTACTTGACCACCGAAGCATTGTTGGGAATTTCGTGACTGCGCGGCCATGGCGCGTCTTCGACTCGCCCGAGTCTACGCGATGGCAGGCGACCGTGCGAAAGCCAAGGGTGCATATCAAGACTTTCTGAACCTGGTCGTGTATCTGGCGAATTGTTACGGGGGAGCCGATTTTACCGGTAATCGCGCTGCGAAAGTGAGCTGAGTCTCACTTACGGGACGCACCCGGTGGCAGTGATACGATCGGAGCCGCGAAATGCACTTCGATGGGGGAAACACCGAATGATTTCTTGTAGCAGGACGGGGAATCCTCAGGAATCGCGGGCGAAACAACAATTCGCCAGCCACGACGCAGAGCAAAAGGGCAGCGGTCTTATGAGTCTTCTCTTGGCCTATCAAGTCCCGCTATCGCCTGCTGGTTCGCTTCGGAGCACTTCGGGCACATTCGGAGAACCCCGTGCAGCGACAGGGTCTTAATCTTCTCAAGTGACACCTGGGCTGTATCCTGCCGGTCGTAGTCGGTGATGTGCTCGCAGACATACTTAATGGGTTTGTGTCTTTTCATGTCACGCCGTCCAGAAATCTAAGCCTTGGGAAAAAAGTGTGTCTGCCAAACATCGTCGGTACGGTTTTTACTGGGAAAGACCTGCCTCTCGTAAACTCTGCTTTACCCACACATCGTATGAATCTCGACCATTCGTTGGAACAAACTGATGAAACGTATTGAGAAACTTCACCAGTGTTTGATTTCGAGGCGTCTGATTTCCTTTTCTAGTTCTTCGATAGTTTTCGGCATGGCTCCTCCCTATAGCCCCGTCAATCCTGCCTTCTTCACTTCGGACGCAGCCATCATCGCATTCGTCCGCATCGTGTCCGGCTGGTTGTGAATCGTAGCATCTGATGCTGGCGAATCCTCCATGGCGTCAGCAACGAGAGCGCGCCGAGAAGATTCCGGGAGACAAGAAGCCCGATTTTGAATTGAGAGGATTTTCTCACACAGTTATTGCGGTGCGCAGTTCAATACAGCACAGAAACTGTTCCTACCGAAAATTCTGTGCCGCTCATCGCAGATGTCATTCCCCCAAGCGGACCGTAAAGCTCAAGCAGTTCGCGGCCTTGTCTGAGTTGGGTGAACGAAGTCCGCCGATGGAAGCCCGTAGAAGAAACCAAAGTTCAGGCGCAAATTTCAAAGGCTCAAGGAAAGGCAGAGCATGGTGTGGCGGATTCGGGCTCTGTCAGGCAGCCCGTCGTTCGTACCGGTGGCGCAGTCCACCGACCTGCGGCACAGCCACGACGGACCCCATTTCCAGCGGGTGAATCACTCGTGGCTCCGGTGAGTCTTTCCCTAGCGAAAGATGTGTTTCGATCGATGATCGTAATCGAAATGCGAATTTAGTATTCGTCGTAAAGGGCTTTCATGGAACACGATCACATGATCGAGGCACTCGCGACGAATGGATCCAATCACTCGCTCGACATAGGCTCGCTGCCAAGGCGAGCGCGGTGCAGACAGGACTTCGCAAATACCCATGTCTCGCACTCGTGCTCGGAAGTCATCGCCCAAAATAGCATCGCGGTCGCGGAGCAGGTACCGCGGGAACTGGTCATCCGACCGCCGAGTGGACGGGACAGCAACTACGGGAGGCATTTCCCTTTGAGCTGTTTGGCGTGATTCTCCAGGAATGTGCGCCAAGTCTGAGACGGCGGTTTGCGGCAGCGCACCATGTATTTGCTGACGCTGCGTTTCTATCGACTTCTCTACGGTGCCCACGATCAGTTTCCGGTCTCCCCGATGTCAATGCCAAGTTTGAGCAGTTCGCCATGGATGCGGGGTGCACCCCAACGGGGATTCTCCCGGCACATCTTGCGGATCAGATCCCGGACCTCGCGGGAAATGGGAGGTCGTCCGGGCTGGCCGCGCCGCACCTTCCAGGTCCAGAACAAACGAAAGCCGGCACGATGCCAGGCTACGACCGTTTCTGGCTTGACGATAGCCAGCGCCGAGCCCCAGTCACTCCTGATGCGGGACAGACAGATCCAAAATAGACGGTCCCCTGAGGTCAATTTCAGGCGCTTTCTTGCGGACCTCTGAAGCACGGCGATTTGGTGGCGCAGAGCCAAGTTCTCGAGCCCGAGGGCAGTACGCGAACGGAAGATCGAGGACGGAGTGGCGAGGAGTGTCGTGAGAGAAATAAGCATCGGCGAGAATTAGGAAAGAAATAGAAAGCAATATAACCCCCTTCCGCTCAGAACTTTCGAGGTTTTCGAGAGGCACAGTTCCGCAGACCATCCTGACTGACAACAGGCAACCCGCGGTGCCCCGTCACCGGTTTCAACGGTCAGGCAGAACACTGGCTTGAACACGTTGGCGACTTCCTATTCTTGACCTTCGTTCCCGCTTTCGTTCCCTCGACGATACCGAACCCGACCAGCGCTTCTTGCAACTTCGCCAGAGGGTCGCGGGTCTGTCCGTCGAGTTGTCCCGCGATCGAGGGCATAGGCTCGCTAGAGAGCTCCGCGCGGTTTCTTCAATGACGCGAATCGCTTTTCCTGATCGTCAATTCGCCGCCCAATGCGCTATTCTAGCGAGGAACTAAGAGCGGCAATTATGAGTATAAACGCGGATGCGTTCGATCGCGGCGGCACAGAAACCCTCCGCGGGTACGAACTCAATGGCGCCTACGACGAGATGTTTCGCGCCGTGGAGCATCCGCGAAAACAATATCGTCAACTTTACAACCTGCTTCTGAGCCTGGGTCCGGACGAACTGCGACGCAGCAAACAGGAAGCTGACCAGTCGTTCTTCAACCAGGGGATTACGTTTACCGTCTACGGAAGTGACAAAGGCACGGAGCGGATCTTTCCTCACGATTTGCTGCCCAGGATTATCACGGCGGCGGAATGGGAAAGGATCGAGCGCGGACTAACTCAGCGGATCACGGCGCTGAATCTCTTCCTCAAAGATGTCTATCATGAGGGAAAAATCATTCAAGACGGCGTCGTTCCCGGAAACATTGTTTACACCTGCAAACATTACCGCCGGGAAATGCGCGGCATCAAAGTGCCGCGCGATGTCTACATCACGATTGTCGGCACGGACTTGATACGAAACCCGGAGGGGAACTTTGTGGTTTTGGAAGACAATCTCCGGGTCCCCAGTGGGGTTTCGTACATGCTCACGAGCCGCAAGGTGATGAAGCAAATATTCCCGGGACTGTTTCAAAAATGCCGGGTGCGGCCGATTGAACAGTACAGCCAGGCGCTTCTCTCGACTCTGCGATTCCTGGCCCCCGAAGACCGCTCCGAGCCAACCGTTGTTTTACTGACTCCGGGCGCCTACAACTCTGCTTACTTCGAACATACTTACCTAGCACGGCAGATGGGCATTGAACTTGTCGAGGGGCGAGACCTAGTGGTCCACGATAATATCGTTTATATGCGAACGACCTTCGGGCTGCAACGCGTCGATGTGATCTATCGCCGAATCGACGACGATTATCTCGACCCCCTGGTATTCGAAAACGGTTCCGCGCTAGGTGCCGTGGGTCTGTTCAATGCCTATCGCGCCGGAAACATAGCCTTCGCAAATGCGCTAGGGACAGGAGTCGCCGACGACAAGGCTATCTATGCCTATGTGCCAAAAATCATCCGCTACTATCTCGACCAAGACCCGATTTTGGAAGGAGTCGAGACCCTGCTGATGTCCGATCCGGCGCAACGTGACCACGTCTGCCAGAGGTTGGATGAATACGTGGTAAAAGCTGTGGGCGAGTCGGGTGGTTACGGCATGTTGATCGGTCCGCACAGCACGGAGCAAGAACGCTCGGAATTTCGAGAAAAGATTAACGCACAGCCGCGAAACTACATCGCGCAACCGACCATCAATCTTTCGACCGCGCCCTGTTTTGTGGACGGAATCATCGAGCCCCGTCACGTCGATCTCCGACCTTACGTGCTGTACGGCGAAACAATTACCATTATTCCTGGTGGCCTCACGAGAGTGGCGCTGCGAAAGGGCTCCCTGGTGGTCAATTCGTCTCAAGGCGGGGGCTCGAAAGACACATGGGTCTTGCAGAATTGAGATTTTGAAGAATTGGGTGACAAAACGCTATGCTTTCGCGCGTAGCCGACAGTCTCTACTGGATGAGCCGCTATTCCGAGAGGGCGGACAATGCCTCGCGTGTACTGAAGGCGACTTACGGCCTGATTCTGAATCCCGCAAAATTTTCCACGGAAGAGCGTTGGTTTCGCGCCGTTTCCTCGCTAGCCCCCGGCGCGGCTTCCAGCAACGTCGACCCGCAGAGTGCCCTGTTTTTGTTGGTAGCGGATCCGGTAGGGGCTTTTTCGATTGTGAAATGCGTCAGCGGGGCCCGCGAAAATGCCCGGCAAGTTCGCGAGGAGATCAGCTCGGAGATGTGGGAACACCTGAACTGTCTTTTCCACGACGTGTCTGGCGTTGAGCTGCAACCCAATGATGATGCAGGTGCAATGCGAGTGGTGAGCTTGGTTCGCGAAGGCTCGTACCGGCTTAATGGAATTACCGCCGCCACTATGAATCACGACGAGGCCTGGCATTTTATCCAGCTAGGCAAATATATAGAGAGGGCCTGCAATCTCTGCGTCCTGCTAGACGCTTATTTTGTCATCGACAAGCATGCTGATGATTTAGATTGGGTGGGCCTCTTAAGCAGTTGCGCCGCGTTTGAAGCTTATTGCAAGGCTTGCACCGCCGAACTCAAACCGGAACGCATAGCGAATTTCCTCCTGTTGAAGCCCGAATTCCCTTATTCGGTCCGTTATTCGCTGGACCGGATGCACGAGGCTTTGACTTCCATCAGCAATCTTTCCTTGAGCCGCAGGACCGAAAAGGTCGAAAGATTGATCGGGCGTTTACGATCGATGGTCGCCTACGCACCGGTTGGCGAAATCATCGCCGGATTGCACAAGTATCTTGCGGCAATTATCGAGCAATGTGGTGAACTGCATGCGGCTGTTCAAGAACTCTATATCGAATATCCGATTGAGGTTGCTTTCCAAAACTGATGCTCTACGCCATTCGCCATTTCACGCGCTATCGCTACAGCCATTTCGTCTGGCAGAGCATGATGGAAGTTCGCATGCACCCTAGAAGCGAAGGTAACCAGCGCTGTTTTGTTTTTCAGCTTTCTGTCAATCCGCGAGCCCGCATTTTTGGCTATACCGATTCCTATGGCAATCTTGTGCACCACTTCGACTTGCCTTCCCGCCATGGCCAGCTCACGATCATTTCGGACGCTCTAGTAAATATTGACGCGCAGCCCTTGGTTCCCGAGCGCATGGCCTACGAAGGGTGGAATGATCTGGAACAGCTCGTCGAGAAAAAAGACTACTGGGACATGCTGATGCCGAGTCATTTTGCACATCCCTCCGCGGAGCTTGAGGAGTTGGCAAAGGAGATCGGCGTGACTGAAAGGGATGGACGAAGCCCTTTGGCGTTTCTGCAGGATCTTGCCTCCGGCGTGCATCGCAGTCTTAGCTACGTCAGGAAAAGCACCGCGGTAAGTTCGCCGATTGCGCATGCCCTTCGGTCGAGACAGGGCGTATGTCAGGATTTTGCTCATGTCATGATCGCACTCGTTCGAAATGCCAAAATTCCCTGTCGCTATGTCAGTGGATATCTTTACCACAGCAGCGAAAATGGGCATCCTTCGGCGGACGGCGCGACGCATGCCTGGGTGGAAGCCCTTGTCCCCGGCGTTGGCTGGGTAGGTTTCGATCCGACGATTAATCGACCCGTAGGTGAGGGGCACATTCGCGTCGCAATCGGTCGAGATTATGCGAACGTTCCGCCCACAATGGGGGTGATGAAGGGAAAAGCGGACACGCAGCTCCAAGTTCGAGTTCGGGTCACGCCGTCGCAAGCCGTGCTCCCTCCCGACGAGGAGTTTGCGGCGGACGAAGAGTGGTCGCAATTTCTTGACGAGAGCCAGCAATTGCAGCGGGTCGATGCGCAGCAACAGCAGTAGCGAAAGCGTCCAGACCCTTTAACCCCGGAAACGTATTGCAATGATCAGAAAATTGTACCCCACCTCGCGCCGTCGTTAAGGTAGCTTTACAGCAGCAGGTTCCGCGAGAGCCTTGGCACCTTTCCGGGTTTGTAGCGAAGTGAGAACGAACCAGAATCTCCAGGCTTGGGCCGCATGAGGGTGGATGAGCATACAGGTTGCTCTCAATCACTGGACCCGGTACCGTTACGACAAGGCGGTCTCAGTCGGTCCACAGGTTATACGCTTGCGTCCCGCGCCGCATTGCCGAACGCCGATCGTCAGCTACTCGCTTAGCGTCACTCCTGCCGGGCGCCTTCTCCACTGGCAGCTCGACCCCCACAACAATCATCTAGCTCGCCTTCTGTTTCCTGAGAAGACCAACGAGTTTGTGGTTGAGGTGGACCTCGTCGCGGAGCTATCTCCCTTCAATCCATTCGATTTCTTTCTGGAACCAGGAGTCGAAGACTACCCTTTCGAATACGTTACGGAGCTGGCTAAAGATCTCGAACCATATCGTTGGGTCGATCCGGCCGGCCCACTACTCCAGGCTTTTCTTGGGAAGCTTTCCCGCGAAAGGCGAGGAACGATCAGCTTTTTGGTTGACTTGAATCGGAGCGTGCGAAACGAAATTGACTATGTGACGCGGCTAGATCCGGGTGTCCAAACATGCGAGCAGACCCTTGAGAAGCGCACGGGGTCCTGCCGTGACTCTGCATGGCTGCTCGTGCAGATTCTTCGACATTTGGGAATCGCGGCACGCTTCGTCTCCGGGTATCTGATTCAGTTGGCGGCGGACGAGAGCACGTCGGAATGTCCGAGCGGTCCGCAAAACGACTCTGCGGATTTCCATGCCTGGGCAGAAGCGTTTTTGCCGGGTGCGGGCTGGATTGGGATGGATCCGACCTCGGGCCTGTTCGCCGGCGAGGGTCACATCCCGCTCGTCTGCACCCCGAACGCTTCCAAGGCCGCACCCATCGAGGGCACGGTCGAGCTGGCCAATGTGGACTTCGGCTACTCCATGTCCATTCGTCGCTTGAATGACGCACCGCGGCCGTCCAGGCCATTCACCGAGGAGGCTTGGCTGCAGGTCGAGCAGGTGGCGCGTCGCGTCGACGCAAGCCTGGAAGAGCAGAATGTGCGTCTGACCATGGGCGGCGAGCCTACGTTCGTCGGCATCGACGAGCCCGAGAGCCCGCAATGGAACATCGATGCTCTGGGGCCAATGAAGCGAACGCGCGGCTTGGCTCTTATCCGATGCCTCCGCGAGAGAGTGGCGCCCGGCGCCCTGCTTCACTACGGACAAGGCAAATGGTATCCAGGCGAGCCGTTGCCTCGTTGGGCGCTAAGTTGTTCTTGGCGCGTCGACCGCGTCCCCGTTTGGGAGAATATCGATCTCATCGCTCGCGAAGATCAGGACTACGGCTTCGGCACGGCCGATGCTTTCAAGTTCATGGAAGCGCTCACGCGTCGCCTCCAGGTGAGCTTCGAAAATATTCTGCCGGCCTACAACGGCGAAGCTGAGTGGACGGAGCCGACGGGGTACATTTTGCCCATTCGCCGCCGTCAACTCGAGGGCCTGTTGTGCTGGTCGAGCCAGTTGTGGTTCCATCGCCCGGAACGTCTGTTACTGTTGCCAGGCGATTCCCCCATCGGCTACCGCATATCAACCGAGTCGATGCCCTGGGTGGCGCCCGATGAGCTCGAATACGAGTACGAAGCTGCCCCGTTCGCAGATCGGGTCAAGCTCCCATCACGCCCGAGCCGGCGGATGGATCTCTTCCGGACAAATCCTTTGACTGATTCGCTACCCGCTCTCCCGAGCATGTCCGGAACAGCACGGGAGCTGATCCGTCCATCGCTGTGCGCGCAGGCTCGAGAAGGCCGCCTGTACGTGTTTCTGCCGTATGCGTCGAAGCTCGCGGACTATCTCGACCTGCTCGCCGCCGTCGAGGATACGTGCCAGCATCTGCACAAGCCGGTGTGGTTGGAGGGCTACCCTCCTCCTTCTGATCCGCGGTTGCGATCATTCAGCATCACTCCCGATCCCGGCGTTCTGGAAGTAAACCTGCCGCCCGCGAGCAATTGGGAAGAACTTGAACAGATCAACACACTGCTGTTCGAGGAAGCACGCCATAACCGGTTGACCGCTGAGAAATTCGCCTATAACGGCAGCCATCTCGCTACCGGCGGAGGCAGCCATATCGTGATCGGCGGAGCGACCGTGCTGGATAGCCCTTTCCTGCGCCGTCCGGATCTGCTGAGAAGCATGCTGGCATTCTGGCAGAACCATCCGTCGCTCTCATATCTGTTTTCCGGCATGTATGTCGGCCCGACGAGCCAGTCTCCACGCATAGACGAGGCGCGCATGGATGCTTTGTATGAGCTGGAGGTCGCCTTTAGTAATTTGCCTGCGAGCGACCGCCCGCCCAACATTGTGGATGGATTGTTCCGTAACCTACTCGTCGATGTCACTGGAAACGCGCATCGCGCGGAGTTTTGCATAGACAAGCTTTATCCGCCCGAAGGTCTCGGGTTGCGCCTCGGCTTGCTCGAATTACGTGCCTTCGAAATGGCTCCGCATGTCAGAATGGGTCTTATGGAGATGCTGATAATCCGCGCGTTGGTATGCATGTTTTGGAATCGTCCATTCGAAGGAGGCCTGGTGCGTTGGGGCACCGCGCTCCATGATCGTTTTATGCTGCCGCATTTTGTTAGGCGCGACTTTTCCGATGTGCTGGCCCAGTTGCGCCAGGCTGACTACAATTTCGAGGAGAAGTGGTTTGCTGCGCAGATGGAGTTTCGCTTTCCGAAGATCGGGTCGGTCGCTGTAGAGGGGGTCGAACTCGAGTTGCGTCAGGCCCTCGAGCCTTGGAATGTTCTCGCGGAAGAGACTACTTCCGGCCGAACGGTTCGCGCCGTGGACTCATCGTTCGAGCGCATTCAGGTAAAGGTGACCGGGTTGACGACGGAATCCCGGTACGTGGTTGCGTGCAACGGTCGCAGGGTGCCGCTATATCCTACCGGCAAGCCTGGAGAGACTGTCGCTGGCGTACGATATCGCGCCCGCCAGCTGTCGGCAGAGTTACATCCAACAATTCCCGTGCATGCGCCCCTGATCTTCGAGATCATTGAGCACTGGAAAGAGCGTTCGATTGGCCGATGCGCCTACCATGTGGAGTCACCCGACGGTCGCCCCTACACGGCCCGCCCAGTGAACGCAACGGAGGCCGCGGCCCGCCGTCGGCAGCGTTTCCAAAAATCCGACCCTACGCCCGGGCTAATAGCGGTGCCGGAGGAAGAGACCAGCCCGATCTTTCCCATGACTTTGGACCTGAGGTTGCCTCCGCCCGGAAAACAACCCCACATCGAGAAGTCGGGGCTTGTCCCATGACTGTGGATCTAAATCAAAACCCGCTCTGCTACAGAGATGCCTATGACGAGTTATCGGCCGATGGCGTAACTCCTCGGCCGCACTGGGCACACCTGATGGAGTCGTTGCAGGCGATCGGCCCCGAGGAACTGGGACGACGCTGGGCCCGTGCCGAGCGCCGCATTCGCGAGAACGGGATCACGTACAACATTTACGGCGATCC
>Ga0181532_10004883_pt1 | contig 11559 bp, 14 predicted proteins | sample PEATcosm2014_Bin_33_FD_119768 | JGI IMG/M metagenome (GOLD analysis project Ga0181532, IMG submission 119768) | Peatland microbial communities from MTU Mesocosm Facility, Houghton, MI, USA - PEATcosm2014_Bin11_30_metaG | ecosystem: Environmental > Terrestrial > Soil > Wetlands > Peat | place...
TGAGGCTGAAGACTATGTGATACATTAGAACAATGACGCCATACACTTCGTCAATCAACTTCTGATAATCGATCGAGTCGATGTTAAGCTCAGCCGGCTTAGTCGGGTGGACGCCGCGATTCCGTATCTTTCTCCATGCCTTCACGTAAGCGATATCCGTCTTGCCCCTTGTGACGAGCTCATTCATGCGATCAATCGCACGGATTTGTGTGAGACCGTTCACCATCCCTTCGATACGCGGCACAAACTCCCGATGGTCGGGGTTCGCGGTCACCTGATCAACGATGAAAGTTTTGAGTGCTTCGAGCTTCTTCTTGGCCGCAGGATCGAGTTCTTTAGGCAATAGACTGGCAAGGCCCTCCACGGCGACGCTGAGGCCGACAGCCCAGGCGTCGAGTGAGTTCGCGCTTGCCAAGCACGCATTATAGAGATGGCTCGTGCACGTATTCCAGTAGCCCTGCTTGGTTCCATGGACGACGTGGTCGAGATAGCACTGAAAGAGGTGCCATGAGTACGGAATCCATAAGTCGCGATGACTTGCACCACTGCGCGCGATCGGGGGCGGTAAGAGCGTTCGGTGTATTCGCTGATTGCTCGAAAGAAGCTGGAGCTGGCCGCGTTGCAAGAGTGCGCGATAGTTAATTGGACGCGCAAGGACAAAGCGAAGGCTCTCGTCAACTCGCTCATGGAAGTCTTTGGGTACCGTCGTGTCGGACTTTACGGTGACGGTAAAGCCGACTTCCGTTGAATCGATTTGGAATTTGAAGCCGCCGGCTTCGAATTTGGCTTGGCCGAGCCAGCACGGGATCTCGGCCTTTTCGAAGTAATAAATTTTCAGAACGTCGCCGGTAAGCGAGCCTTCGCCGCGCACGCAACGTGAGAGGCGCCCCTGCACGACGGGGTTGGCATTTGAAAGCGGCCAATCCACATTAGGCAAGACTTTTTCCGCCACCCAGATCGTTCCGTCAACCGCGGTGCCGGTCAGCGTGTAATAATCTTCCTCGTCATAAAGCGTGCCAGAGACGAAGCGATTGAATCTAATAACATCGGTGGAGTAGTCGATGTTCGCGAAGTGGGCAGAATAGAGTTTAAAGGTAAGAAGATCATCGTCCGTTTGGCGGATATAGCCCGAGCCCGTGTAGGAAATCGGAAGAACCGCCTTGTTCTGAACGAGTTTAAGCTCAATAAAATCGATTTGCAGCTTACGCTGCCGAAGGTCTTGCACAAATTTGTTGTCGTCCGCCGAAATTATTGGCTGCATTCTTCGATTATACGTCACATGATAGTATCGTGGCGAGCGCTAGAGAGAGATTGCCTGCAGTTTTGTGAACAAGCCATGGTTGGGATATCCGATATTCAGAAAGATCTTGCCGGCTGGCCGGACGATGTGATCGAGCAATGGCTGCTCTATTTCGCGAATGAACCCGATTGTGGCTGGCCGCCTCCAGAGCCGCTTGGTAATCACCGCTGGAAGGCGTTGCTCGGCGCCCGTCCGCTGTCATGATGGCGCGACGTCACATGGAAGACCGAAAAAGTAAAAAGCGATCTGGCAAGCCTGACGCCGCGGGCACGGACGGGGGTCAACGAAATCCTTACTGAGATGATCACCGGCACGGCCGATGCGACGACAAAGAGGCGCGTGCAGCAACCCTACCGCCACATCATGTATGAAGGGACGTTTCCCCGCCAGCTGGTAATGATGAGGACGCCCACTGGATTGAACCTTCTCGACGGGAGCCACCGCATGGCCGCGTTCGAGATGTTGCAGCGGACGCCCGACGCAAAGTTCAAGGCCCTCGGGAAGGTTAAGGCGGCGCTGGAGCAGAATGTTTGGATTGGCACCCACAGCAAGGGCGAAGTACCGCTGCGTTGAGATCAACTCGGCATCTTGAGGCCAAATTCGCCGGATTTCTGCATCCGTTCAATTTCTTTGGTCAGTATGTAAGCTGCCACCGCGTTCTCCGTCGCTCCGAAGGATGTGTGTGTTGCGAGGTGAACGAGGGCACTGCAAAGCGCTACTGGTACGGTGACTTCAAACGTCTCCGTCTCTTGCCTTTTGGGTGGACGACCCATCTTCCCGGCTCCCTTTAAACCGGGATTAAAGAGGGTTTAAACTTGCAAGGCGAGTCGAATCGTGGCACCCTGTTTCATGGACTTTCGCCGTTGCATGGCTATGGGCTGTGTCGCCGCCGAAAAATCCTGAATCGACACGGCGTAGTTTTTTGCACTACGCTAAAAAGTCGGGGCGGCCCCGCCGCCACAATCAGCGGGACCGCCCCCGAGACCCGGGCCGGAATCGAACCGGCATATCGCCCCTTGCAAGGAAGCTGCCTAACCATTCGAGCCACCGGGTCGAACAGCGAAGCGCCTCGCCTTAACCGGCGGGGCGTTTTGCTATTCAGCCTGTGCGAAGACGACGAGCGGGGTATGCGTAACCGCATCGTCGCCCCACCCATAGTGGCTTTATCGGCCGATTCCAGGGATTCGGTCAAGACTTTGGCGTCATAACTTTCCGTCGCACGCGCTGCCACTACTGCATCCGACCGAATGCGGTTGACCCCGGCGAAAATCCCACGACGATCCCAACATGGGCTTCAACAAACGCCGAACGGAATCCGTACGAGCGGTCGGCGCGGCGAAGCAGTCCGAGGCGCGGCGTGCGTTCGGACCGCAAATCATTGAGGATGCGGAGCGGCTAGTGACTACATGGAACGAGCGGCAAGAGAGGCACATGCCAATACTGTTCTCGCCGACGATAGGCGCCGCCATCACCGCCCGGTATTGGTATCTGTGGGTGCGCTGCCCGGCGTGCTGCACCACCGGCGACGTCGACCTGCGGACGCTCGACCGGCATCGCGCCGCGGCCGTGACGGCCCTAACCCCGGCGCTGTCGTGCCGATCCTGCCGCCCGAATGCGCCATTCGCTGAGCTTGTGCGCTTGTCGCGAACGAGCATGGTGGATGAGATACGCGAGGAGCGCACACGGCGAGTTCTTGATGCTCGCCGAGCCTAATATGGTCGCGGTTCGCCGACCTGTGTTTGGAAGCCGGGATTAGACTTCGTATCTTGATTGCCGACGTGCATAGCCGCGGCGGCCAAGATTCGGTAGAAACTTTTGGTCTGCGGATCGCCGGCCTTCCATGCAACGTGATTTACGCGGTAGTCGCTGACCCAAAGAGCCCGTGCTACCGCTTCAATCGTCTCTGGACGGCCGTCTGTTACAGATGGTGCGGTTGGTAGATCGCTTTTCACGCGACCCTCACCGTCAATGCACCAGGGTGCCACCCATTCGGCGGAACCGGGGATTATGTCGCCGCGAATTCGAGCAATGCGTTCGGCCGTACTCTTACTTGGAGGCTGCACTGTTTCGTCGGCGCCACCATCATAGATTTTGAATGAATGCACCTCTATTAGGCCGCCGGTGCGCATTACCTCATTTATCAAATACTGGAGATCGCCATCGAGGGCCTCAAGTTGAAATCCCAGATCGCGCCATACGCCATTCGGAATTTCATCGGTGCCGGCAATCCATCTGCGCATACTGCGTTCGCCGACACGGATATCGCGCGCCAATGGTGCTTGCCATTGCTCGCCGTAAAGAAACTCACCAACACGTTTCAGCAGTTCTTTGCTCATGAGGGCCTCCTGCCCAGATTTCCGGCGGGGCCAATCCCCTTCCGAAGCATTTCATGATTTAATACCAAATGACCGATAGCGCAACCGGTGACATAAATGCATATCGAGGACGCTTCCACCTTCATAGTGGATTTCATCGCGAAACCGCGCTCGCCTGCAGCTTATTCCGGCTATAGCTATGACGTTTACGTGCCCAATGTTATCGCGGCCTACCTGGCGGAAATCGAGAAAATTCCTCGGCATCTTGTCCGTGACCACCAGCGCGGACGCGAGCTGACGCCATTTTTCCTCGACGCCGCATGGGAGCTTTGCCGCCGTGGAGTACTTCGACTTGGCGTGCCTAACAGCGGAAACGCGGATAATCGAGGTTTTTCGGTCACAAACCTTGGCAGAGCATGGACGGCTCAGCGAGTTGTTCGCAACGCTATCGGGTCACTTGGGGGCGGGTTTCCTGCAGCGCGCCAATGAGGCGGCGCGATGCCATGCATTCGGCGCCAACCTGGCAGCATGTGCGATGTGTGGCGCTGCGGCTGAATCGATTATGCTGGCGGTCGCAATCGCAAAAACCGAAAACGAGGGAGCGATACTGAAAATCTACTTGGCGTCCCATGGCAGGAAGCGGACGATCGACAGCATCATCCATGGCGCGCGGGCTGGTATCTCGGACGCCTTCAAAGCTGCTACCGATTTACTATCCTACTGGCGCGACGAGGCAGCACACGGACCTGCATCCGAGATTTCCGAGATTGAGGCGCATACCGTACTCGGCCGTCTCGTGCGGTTTGCACATTTCGCCTCCGACAACTGGACCGAGCTTACCAATCCAGCAAACGAACGATGAATGGTAGTCCACGACGTTAAGCTAGGGCGTGTATTCATAAGGTCGCATGACCTCTTGCCCCGAAAGCAACCATCGAATCAGAGGAGACGTTTGATGAGAGCAAATCAATGCGCCATGGCCCTTGTGGCCGGGATCTGCACCGTCATGGCGTCGACGGCCATCTTCGCACAAGATCCGCCCTGGCGGCACGAAGTCCGACGGCTGGAAGTGCCGGGCGCGCCCGACAAGCAGATCGTTGTCGAACTGAACGAGTTCAAGCCAGGCGATGGGCTGGATCGTCATTCCCATCCGGGGATCGAGCAGGGCTATGTCATTCAGGGCGCCATGGTGCAGCAGCCCGGCAAAGATCCGATCATGTTTCCGACCGGCACGCGCTGTCGAACATGCCCGACGTCGTTCACGGCGGCTTTAAGGTTGTCGGGGACACGTCTTTGAAGGCTTTCTCGGTCTACGTCGTCGACCGCAACAGGCCGCTTTACGACTGGGCGAAGTAGTTCCGGCGTACGGTAATTTCGGATGTCTTGACGCTTGCTACGCGAAAAGCTTCGGCCGCCTCTGGATCGAGCTCCGGCGCGCGCATATGCACCCTAGTTTGCGCCAGACTTCGCACACCCGATCAGCTCGACCTCCCCCCCTTCGAGGTATTGATTCCGCTCGTCGGTAAGCTGATGCCAAAGCTTATAAGCGCCGGCCTCGCCGGCTGCCCGCATTTCATTCATTGCCGCCACTGGTCGGACTGCGGAGCCACCGGGTCAAGTGGTTTTGTGGCACCGAGTGGAGCATTGAGCTGGCAAACTTCTCACCGTCCTCGGCGGAAGACCCGAGCCGCCTACTAGAGCGCCTTTCGTCCGCTCCGAAGGGGCTTAGGCGGCATAGCACCACTGCGCGGTTGCTTGAAGAACTCGCCAAGTGGCACTTCGAGCGTTTTGGCTAATCGATCCAATACGTCAACGGTTGGATTCTCGACTTGCCGTTCCAAGCCACCAACATACGACCGATCAACCTCGGCATCGTAGGCTAGACGCTCCTGCGAAAGGCCCCGCTTGACCCTAAGTCGCCTCAGATTCCAAGCCACTAGTGCTCGCCCTTTCATTCCGCAAGGCGGCCACTTTGGAGGCTATTAAACCACTGGCTATAGGCAGTAAATTTGTGATTGAATAACCCAGATGAGCCAGGCGAACGCGGCTAGTGCGCAGTCTCGTGGGGAAAGCCCCCGGAATGAGGAACTGAGCAAATGATGCGGCGGCCCGTCGCTTTTTTTCCATGCGTGATCCTTTGCGGGATCAGCGTCCCTTCGCTCGCGGCTGAAATTTCTGGCGCGTGGAAAATAGATACGAGGGGTGGCCCAGTGCCTCTCTGCAACTTGACGCAAGTGGGTAACAATTTAAGTGGCTCGTGCGTCGGGCCCCAAGCCGTAGGAACAATCAACGGTACTGTGGTCGGGCCGGTGGTTCGATGGCGGTGGCAGTGGAAAACGTACGTCGGTAATCGGGAGGGAACTTTCAACTTCGCAGGCACATTGCAATCGGACGATGCAATGACGGGGACGATCGAACGCCCAGAGCTTGGTCTCTCGTTTGATTATACGGCCACAAGACGCAATCCTAATGGCGGCGCTTCCTCTGCTGGTTCAAATCAATCCCTTGCCCAATTCATAGACGACTTCAATAAGCGCAGTGGTTCGAACAACAGCGTGAGCGCGGGTGTTCTTCGTGTGGGACCGAGACCGAACACGCAGCCTGCTGCCACCCCTACTAATAATGCTTTGCCGCAGCATTTGAATGACACATTTGAAGAAGCGAAAGCGTATTACACAAAAGGGCCAAGTCCAGCTGTAGTCGCCGCTGCCCGCCAAATTTTACCAGATTTCGCCCACTTATCTGATGCTCAAGTCAGAGAGCGCCTTGTGCCAAGTCTTACCCGTCAAGGGATGCAATCTGGCGAGTGGATCGATAGTAAATCGCGCGTAGGTATTCCTGGTGATGCGCGGCCGATTTCTTTGCAAGAAGGGTGGAATACCTCTGAGACAGCCTTCGTCGGAAATGATGGCATCGACCCACAAATCGAAGCGCGAGCGTTAAAGCTTTTCCCGTTGGCGAGCCAAGCGAACGAACGAACACAGTATATTATCAACGAAATGAACACGGCGGCTGATCGGCAGCAGGGTAACTCCTACTCCATCCACGTCACCAAATAATGAGCACCCTTGCGGTGAATGGTCACCACCTAACAGTGCGTGAGAGCGATGTAAAATTTTCACCTTGTTACCGTGACGCCTGCGCCCTTCTGCATGCGAACATTGATTAGCCTCGCGGAAGGGCAAGCGTAGTGGCTATTTTCTCCCTGATCACTTTAATCCGTTCGGTAGTCATATGCTGACTAGCATTAAGGAGAACATGGATCGCATCGCTACCATCACGCCGAGACGTATTGTCGTGGCTAAGATTAGCTCCCGTGAGGCCGACGAGACCCATCAATACAGAAGAAGCCAACTCCAAATCGTAATGTAAATATTTGCAATAAAGTTTGGCGATCCACGGCTGCCCACGATTAAGAGCGCGAAGGGACATTGCTGCATTACTAAGCGCGCTACGAGCGGCGTTAATCTCATTTTCTTCGTATCCGTATCCGACGAAGCCGTAAAGCTCAGCCGCCTTGAGCGCGTCAATCCGCGCGAACCGCACGTCCAGTATGGGCTTTCCCATCCAGTTGTAGGCGATCCACGCGAGGAATGTCACGGGTGCGACGGCCACCGCTCCGATTATGATATTTAGCATGTCGTGTCGCCTCTTGGCCGCGCAAGTCTTGCAGCACGTCAGATTTTCATCTTACTAGCGGACGCATTGCCGTAAGTGCGGCGGCCGATCCTAGCGACCGACATTTTGCATAGCTTCCCACTGCGTGAATGCGGTCTCCACAGCTAAAAAATACGCGTGCTCACTGTACTCAGGGTGCTTCTTGACGGCAGCGCGTGCCCTTGCGAGGCGGCCACGGCGTGCCGGACCAACTGCATTCTCCGCGAGAACTTCCGTCAAGGCATTCGTGAACTCATTGTAGAGTACCGAAATGTCGGTGATGGTGCTCACGGTCCACCTCAGACTTGAGACACGTCCGATATATTACCCCACGGCGCGTGAGGGCTGCGTTACCTATTCTACCGTAATGCCCTGGGCGGCACGAGCCGAGCAGCAACAAGCCCGTCAGGAGTTCACCCTTTTTACCTTCGCTAGACCAGTGCGGCACGTCCGCTCTTTCCCCAAAGCCTGTGGAAAAGCGCGAGGAAGGGTGGCGGAACAACCCTTGGTTCAGTTACCTTCCGCGGGCAAAGGGAAGCGATCATGGACGCTCCTCCTCCCGACAATCCCGCAGTAGCGGGCCGTAACATCGTTATCCTCTCGGACGGCACCGGGCAGCGTGGCGGCGTTTATTTCGACGAGGCGCGCACCAATATTTACAAGCTCTATCGCTCCGCGCGATGTGGGCCTGACACCTGCATCCCGCCGGAGCGGCAACTCGCCTTTTACGATCCAGGGCTCGGTACGCAAACCGCAGGCACCGACATCCTCACCTCGCTTGGACGAACCATCTATAACTACGTGAGCCAAGCGACGGGTCTCGGCATCACCCGCAATATTATAGACTGTTACGCTGCGATCATCGAGCTTTGGCGTCCTGGTGACCGCATCTTTCTGTTTGGTTTCAGCCGCGGCGCCTACACGGTACGCTGTCTTGCCGCGGCGCTGTGCCTTTCTGGAATACCGACGCAGGAGGAAAACGACAAGCCACTCAAACGAGACCAGTCTTCCGCGCGCAAGCTCGCCACGCGCGCCGTCAAGACTGTGTACCAGCATGTGAGCTCGCCGCGCGACACGCAATTTCTGGAACAACGGAGGGCGCTAGCGCGACAATTCCGCACCGAGCACGCCTGCTCCGATGATCAGACTGGGTTTCCATTCTTTATCGGCGTCTTCGATACAGTTGCCGCACTGTCCGATCCCGGCTCACTCCTGGTACTCACAGGTGCCTATCTCGCCGTACTGGCAGGGGCCGCGTTTGCGCTCGGCTGGTTTACCTCCGAAACTGCTGGATATTGGGCAGCGTGGATCATGATGGATACCGTGTGCGTGCTGGTCGCGGCGTATATCTGCACGCATCTGAAAGTTTCATTCAGGCTACCAGTATATCATTGGTGGGAGACAGTTCATCTCACGACGTTTCGTCAGAAATTCTATGATGAGCATTTGGACGATCGGGTCAGCTACGCGCGGCATGCAATCTCGATCGACGAGCGCCGCGCCGACTTTAAGCGTGTCCGCTGGGGCAGCTCGCTCGCGGTCATTGAGGGCTTGAAGATAGACCGCTTCGAACAGTTCTGGTTCGCCGGCAACCATGCCGACATCGGTGGCGGCTATGCGGAAAATGAATCGAGGCTATCGGACATCTCGCTGAAGTGGATGATCGATGCGGCAGCGGACGGTCTCGGGGACGAAGGCCTCCTCCTTGATCGCACGGTCCTCCAGCTGCACCCTGCAGCCGACGGCATGCAGCATGACGAAACGCGGAGCATCGTGTTCCGGCTCGCGGGAAAATCCGACCGCGATCCCGTACCGGATGCGACGCTGCACCATACCGTCGTCGAACGCTTCAACCTCGCGGGCGGTGTGTTGCAGTACGACGTCGTGGCGCCCTACCGGCCCGAAGCCCTGCGGGGTCATCACAAGTTTCCGGGAGCTTACGACAACATTCCGCTACCGCATCAGACTTGCGCGCAACGGATAAAGGCAGAGTACAGAGCGGCGCGGCACGGCCAGCAGGTTGCCGCTCGACTTCACGGCAGCAGTTTCATGGCATTGGAGGGAAACGCGATGGACCGGTTTGTCTCGTGCAGCGCGCTTCTGCTGCTGATTATTGCCCTCGCGGTGGGGACGGCAATCTTTGGTTATCAGTGCTTTGCGTGGTTGCATTCAGGTCTTTGGATCCCGATGCCGCTTGACCGGCTGCTGGGCTCGATCCGGTCACTGGGTTCGCAGTGGGTCGGCTTGCAAAGAATCTATGATTGGTTGTTGGCGCTGCCTCTCGTCATCGTGTTGTACGCGGTTGGAATTTTCGTCTTCTCGATTGGTGGCGTGATGTCAGCGGCGCTGTACAAGAGGGCGGCACAATCCCAGGCCAAGACAGTCACGCCCGCCCAGACGCATGCTTGAAGTGTGTTGGCGACGCACGGCGTTTCGACGCGATGTGCGATGACAAGGCGGTACCGCGTGGCGAGTGAAAGCCCGTAAGATTTTCACCTTGTTACGTGACGCGCTCGACTGTACACCTGAATCGCAGCCCTTCGGACCGAAGAATCGGTTCTATCAAGTACCAATTCGGCAATGGGCGGCGCGTGTCCTCAAAATAATACACTCGTTTCCCAGGATATCCGATCTGGTGTACAAGATGATTGGCTTTGGGGCGCCGCGGTCGTCAGCGCTGGGTCCGGCAAAAAGGTTAAAAGTGTCGGCTCGTCATGGCGACATTTATTCTAGTACACGGAACGTTTTCCAAATCGGCCCATTGGCCGGCATTGCAGAGCGCTCTTACCCAAACATCGCAAGCGGCCGGTGAAGTTCCGGCCTTCAAGGAGCTAACGTGGAGCGGGAAGAATCGAGCCACCGCTCGTCAGGCTGCTGCCTCTGCAATCTTGAACTTAATACAGAACATTCGCTTGACGTCTTCGAGTGAGAAGATTTTTCTTATCGGACACAGCCACGGCGGTAGCGCCATCGCTTACTTCTTGAAGGAACATCAAGATGTGGCGAAAACACTGAGCGGCTGCGCATTCCTATCGACCCCTTTTGTGGCCATCCGTCCTAGAAGCCAAGGTTCTCGCTTGGCGTCTACATTAATGGTCTTCCCGCTGTGCGTCGTTCTGATGTCCTTGGTGCAGATGCATGGAGTTTCTGTAGAGGGCCAGGATTTCATGGACGCGATCGTGGCTACTATTCGAAATATCTGGTTCGTAATATGCCTAGGCCTAGGCTTTTTAGTTGCGGCGGGTCTTGTGGCGTATGCAATGTTCGGCCGACATGGTGCCGAAAATGCTGTCGAGCGGACTGTAAGACAACAGACCGCAGATATACCCGATGGAAATTATCTATTTTTGCGATGCTCCGGGGACGAAGCTGCCGCTGCCCTTTCGGCCATTCAATTCATTGCGTGGCTTGGTATGAAGGTGGCCAAAATGTTAGATGTGCTATTTAAGCCATTATACAATTCACGGAGATCCGTCCGGATCACATATTTTCTCGTGCTCACCTACGTGGGTGGAAGTACAGTAGATCTTGCCTGGACCTTGATTCCACGGCTAGCTAGGCTTGGCATTTCCGGGTTTTTTGGCTTTATCGCCCACGAATTTTCAGTTGGGGAAGGTTGGCCTGTCTCCCTGATGTTGATCAGGATTAGCATTCCATGTTTATTTGTTCTGTGCAGTTGTGCGGCGGTACTCGTTCTGACGACAGAGGCGCTCACTACCTGGGCGTTTGGATGGACCGATTTGTCTACGGCATTTGCGGTTGACTTAGCCGTTGAGCCGCTGCCGTTTGGTACTCATATGTTAACGCATATCGATTGGACTCCCGGCGCGTCCCCGCCGGAAGGGATCGTACACAGCTGGACGTATAGTCATCCAGGCGCGATACGCGAAATTCAAGATTGGGTTAAAGCGGCGCTGTGAAAGCGTCAGGCTAAGCGAACCTGTGCCGGCGTGCCAATGGGGGAGCAATGAAGGGGCTGCGTTGGACGTTGTGGCCTAAAAACGAACTCAACCGTCCGCGAAAGTTCGGCGGAAACCTGCACCTCGATTAGCCTGAAGAACTTCCATGGTCGACCCTCTCGTCGGTTACCGTACGGTAACGACACAGAATTCGAATCCCTGATTTAGCACCAAAAAATTCCGTTTGGAGCCGACATGACCCACCGCAAGCTTGACGCCACTCCACGCGGGCACGGCCGGTTTTCACCTTCAAGTGGTGCAGTATGCAGCAAGGCGGAGAGCGCCGGCGGCTAGATTCTTGAGGCGCGGCCGGTCAAGCTTGCCGAAA
>Ga0181532_10004884_pt1 | contig 11556 bp, 9 predicted proteins | sample PEATcosm2014_Bin_33_FD_119768 | JGI IMG/M metagenome (GOLD analysis project Ga0181532, IMG submission 119768) | Peatland microbial communities from MTU Mesocosm Facility, Houghton, MI, USA - PEATcosm2014_Bin11_30_metaG | ecosystem: Environmental > Terrestrial > Soil > Wetlands > Peat | place...
CGGCCCAGGTATGGTTTGCCTCCAGCAACAACATCAGCCGCGCCCGCCGCGCGTCATCGGCACGCCCGCTACGGCTCGCCGCTCGCTGGTTGAGTTCCAAACGTTCCGAATCTGTCAGCACGATGGTGTTTTCCATGAACGCCATCATACTACCGTTTCAGTTGTTACAGTACACTAGTATTGCGATACGGAACATCGAACCCGATTCGAGCGCCATTGGTGTTCTTCCCTTGAATTAAGGGAGGTGCGGGGTCCAAACAGTATATTCTAGAAGCAGTTTCTTCTGTTTCTTGGGAAAATTCAGTAAAGGTACGGAACACCTGTCAGGCCAGTTAGGGATATGGCTTGCCTTTGAATACTTGGTCTGTGGTCCCATTTGTAATGGGTTTCGTCTGTGGCCCGGCAAAACATTTCCTGCCAGGTGGATTTCTTCTACCTGCTAGTCTGTACAGTTCCAAAGCAAGGAAAATCTGAAATGCGACTGGCTTTCGTCTCACAGTTTGTAGACCGGCGTCACGGCACGGAACGCTCCGTAGCAGAGCTCCTAAGTCGACTTACTAAGATCTACGGGTGGGAAATCTACCTGTATGCGCAAAGTGTAGAAGGGCTTGAGGTCGTCACGACACGAGAAGCGCATCGGCAGAATACGGGCGTTATCTACTGGCGCCGCCTTCCTGCCGTTCCTGGCCCTTACGTGTTTCGCTTTCTCTTTTGGTACATCCTGAATCGCTGGCGGCGCGCCTGGGATCGCCTTTTTCACGGCGTGAATTATGATCTGGTATGTTCACCCGGGATTAATTGTTCGGACGCTGGCGTCATTCTAGTGCACGTCGTTTTCCATCGGCTTTCTGAATTGCAAAACGATTCTTCGCGCATCGGACTCCGCGCCTGGCACCGGCGGGCTTACTACAAGACCCTTTGCGCATTGGAGCAGCGGCTCTATCGCGATCCTCGTGTGGCACTCGCTGCGGTCTCTCGTCATACCGCGGAGCAGTTGGCTTTTTATTTCGGCCGTAAAAATGTCTCCGTCAGCCCTCATGGGGTGGACATGCAGTTTTTCCACCCTGGCGCACTGGCTCCACTGCGAAATTCCGCCCGCGAGCGCTGGAAATTCGCGGCGCACGAAGTGGTTTTGCTACTCGTCGGGAATGACTGGAGTAACAAGGGTCTCCCAACACTTCTTGAAGCAGCGTCCCTCTGTCACGAATTACCCCTCCGCCTCCTTGTCGTGGGAGAGGATAATCCAGCTCCCTTCATTTCCAGTGCGCGTCAGTTCAATGTCCTCGATCGCGTGATCTTTGCTTCTCCTTCCGCGGATGTCCGGTCATTCTATGCAGCCGCAGATATACTCATTTCTCCCTCCCTCGAGGACTCCTTCAATCTTCCCTGTCTCGAAGCAATGGCATGCGGGCTGCCCGTAATTCTGAGCCCGAACGCCGGGATCAGCGAATGGATCCGATCCGGAACCGATGCGGTTCTGTTGTCGGATCCAAAGGATTCGCACGAGCTCGCCGGTGCCATTCGTGCATTACTATCTAACCCGGAACGCATGCGCCGGCTAGGTGAGAACGCTGCCCGCACTGCGGCGACGCTTACCTGGGACCGGCATGCAAAAATCATCCATGAACTCCTTTGCTCGCGATTAACTTCTTCTTTCTAGAAGGACGCCCTCGCCCGCGCAGCCATTCACGATTAGCAGGGATTCGCCGCAAGGTGAGGGAGCCAAGCACTGCCAATACGTTCTGGATTACAAAAACGTCGACCCACGATACATGATCCTGAAAAGCAGGATTGCCTGTCCTCCACTAAACTGCGAGGTGGAGCAATATTTCCAGCGAGTTGCCAACGGCTTCAGGTTTTCGGCTACAAACTAGCTAAGCCCCATTCTTCGGAGGAATGTGTCGCTGTGGAGGTGGCTCTCAGACGAAAATGACTTACTGTCCAGCTAATGAAAAGCTCTCCGTGACGGGCTTTGATCGACAATAATCTCGAAGCCGCCGATTGAGACGGAAAAGGCGAGGGCTAGCGAGATTTGAGGAGAGCGCTGAAGCGAGCAGCGATGACAGACCAGGCAAAGTGAGTTTGGTAGGCGGCACGACTGCGGGCGGCGAGATCCATGCGATAAACAGAATCAGAGAGGACTCGAACCAGCGCAACATTAAGGTCATCAGGTTGGTCAAGCGAGACGAGGACCACGCCAGCGTCGGTAATGGGGGCGGTAGTTTCAGAGCCTCGATAGGCAATGACCGGAAGGCCGCACGCAATGCCGGCGATCGCGCTGCCGCGGCGTGAAGAGATGGGTCCGCGAACAAAGAGTAGAGCATCACAAACGGAAAGCTTCTGGACAACTTGCGCGGGTTCCACGAGACCTTCCACAGACAGTTCCAAAGGGAGATCACGGAGTCCTTCTCGGAGTTCGGTTTCGCGAAGATCAGCGTGGCGCCCGAAGATCAAGAGGCGCAGCTTGCCGATCTGCTGCACGGAGTGGCGGACAGACGCGAGGATGACTTGTGTTTCACGTGCGCCAGATTCGCCTCCAGTGATGCTGAAGACACCGATCGTGGGTATCTGGTCCTGCTGCTTAGGCTTCAGCGGCGTAGAGGGGATGGGCAGGTTGGGTCCCACGGGTACGAAGACGGCATTCGGCGGTGAAACAGACAGCCACGAGAGATTTTCCGGCGGAACTGTAAAGACCGCAAGATCGGCGAGGACGAGCACGCGGCGCATCGTGCGGACCTGCACGAACCGGCGAAGGGAATCGATCAGGCGCGTCCCGGAAAAGGGCTCCACATCATGCAACACAACGCCGATGCGAGCGCCAGCGGATTTCAGAATGGTCAGGGCACGCAGGAATTTTTGCGGAAAACCGCGGGAAGACCACGCTAGCGCGGTGTATTGAACCAGCACCCAGCGATTTCTCCAGTCAGCGGCTTGAAGCCGAAGCGCAGTGAGTGAATCGGACCAACCGCGAATGTCCCAAGGCACGCGGCAGATTTCGAGTTGAATGTCGTGCGAGTTCAGCGCGGTGCCAAGGTAGCGGCAGTATTCCTCGACCGCGTCTGTTGGTTCATCTTTGCGGCCAAGCAACGCGGTGACAGGCAGATTCATAGGAGCAAAGCTTCCAGGTGGCGTTTGCTCAATGCCGGGGCCGCAAACGAGAAAAACAACGTGAAGACGTCTCTACGTAATTCGGCCATCCTACTTCTCCACGAGGTAGCTACCTAGAACGAGTGCATCCATGCCAGAACTGAAAAATGTGCGGAGCGCGTCGGTAGGCGTATGGACAATCGCTTCGCCTCGGAGATTGAAAGAGGTGTTCATGACGACGGGGACGCCGGTCCGTTTGCCGAATTCATCAATTAGGCGGTAATAGAGTGGATTGATGTCGCGTTCGACAGTTTGTGGGCGGGCGCTGCCGTCCACGTGCGTCACGGAAGGAATGATGGAACGCTTTTCGGGACGGACTTGGGCAGTAAGGATCATGAAGGGAGAATCATAAGCAGATTCGAGGTATTCGGGGGCGGCTTCTTTCTGGAAGGAAGGAGCAAAGGGACGCCACCATTCCCGGAATTTGACGGCATTGTTGACCTTGGTGTTCATTTCCGGATCGCGGGGATCGGCCAGGATAGAGCGGTCGCCCAGAGCGCGCGGGCCAAACTCCATGCGGCCCTGGTACCAGCCGAGGATCTTGCCCTTGGAGAGAAACTCCGCGGCAGTCGCAGCGGGATCGAAGAGACGCGAGTTGCGGATTTTGTAGGTGTCCAAGGCTGATTCGATGGCATCGTCATCAAAAGCGGGGCCAAGATAGACGTGGCGCATGGGTTTCAGGGGAAGCCGCTCGCCGCCATCAAGAAAAGGTGCGAGCGCGGCGCCGAGCGCGACACCATCATCAGAGGCGGCGGGTTGGACGAAGATATTGTCCACGAGGCTAGAAGCCGCAATTTTGCCATTGGCTTTGGAATTGAGTGCCACACCGCCTGCGAGGCAAAGATTGCGGCTACGAGACTTCTGCAGGGCGAGGCGGACGACGTTCATCATGGCGGCTTCGCACAAATCTTGGACGGCGAAAGCCACGTCTTTGTGGATGTCGTCAATTTCGCTTTCGGGAATGCGGGGTGAGCCGAGAGAAGCGGGCCAGCCAGAGAAAAGGCCGGAACCGTCGCCAAGAAGGCGCGCCGTATCCACAAGATAGGGAGCAACCGTGAGATCGAGGAAGGTACTGAGGTCCGCGCCGGGCTTGCCGTAGGGAGCGAGACCCATGACCTTCCACTCGTCGGCATTGGGAGTGAACCCGAGGAATTCGGTGAAGCGAGCGTAGAAGAGGCCAAGGGAATTGGGCCAGTCGATTGTCTGAAGATGCTCGATACGGCCATTACGGCCATGCCAGATGGAAGTAGCTTCCCAGGCGCCGCGGCCATCCATGATGACGATCGCGGCATCCGCAAAACCGGAATAGGAGTAGGCGCTGATTGCATGGGCGAGGTGATGATCCACGTGCCGGAATTGTGCCTTGTTGCCACCAAATCGTTGAGCAAACTGCTTTGCACCGCTGCTCTGGTGCCGCATGCTAACGAAATAGCGCGTGGAATTAAGGAAGTTCAGATACGTAAACGGCCAGCGGCCCGTGGCGTACAGGCTGAGGTCGTGCCGGTACAACTGCCCGATGGGTTGCCAACCCAAACAAACTTCGTCGATATCGCGAGGGCGGATCCTGGCAAAATCAAGGCAAGCTTGAATCGCTAATTGGGGAAATCGGGCATCATGCTTGGTGCGGCTGATGCGCTCCTCGGCCACCGCGAAAAGAAGTTCCCCATCGCGGACAATGCAGGCAGAAGAGTCGTGCATTTGGGAATAGTTCAGGCCGAGAGTGATCACGCACGTGCCTCCGGCTGCTTGAGGCCATAACACCAAGCCAACGGCGTGCCTGCATCCAGGAAACCCTCCGGTGAGCCACGCTCGGAGCGAACGGCATTTTCAATTTCTGAGGCTGAAAGAGCGGCGCCACGCCAGGTTTTACCCACCATTTCGGGATCGATCCCGACTACGCTAGCGATACGTCGGCTAGCACGGTGCAGCCCGATGGAGGCAATGCCATCGAGAATCCCAGAAATGGTCCTCCCTTTCCAATTCATCGTAGGTCTATCAGAACCGTTAAACTGAAAGAGAAAGACTCCGCCGGGACGAAGGATGCGCATCATATCCCGGATGGAGCTGTAAACAACCGCCTTAGTGGGCATATGCTGGAGTACGAGGTAACTAAAAACTAGATCGACCGAAGCATTCTCAATCTCGGAGAGCGTTTCCCCGTTTGAAAGGACCCATCGGATATTCAAGAACGATTTAAGGTAGGCTTTCGCGCGCGCCTGCATCTCCGCAGAGATGTCTACAGCGGAGACAGACCGAAAGCGCTCGGCAAAACTCTGTGTCATGCGTCCGGCTCCGCAACCGAGTTCCACCATGGATTTGTCAGCTGGCTCAAATTGAAGTTTCTGAAGAATGGGATGAACGAGCCGGAGGTAGTCCTGTTCCCCTGACTCAAAAAAAGACGCCTCATCCCAATCCTTTCGCCAACTCGCGATATACCGAAATGCATCGCGCCGGGCCCGCTCATCCCAGTCTCGGCGCATGATGTCTTTAGCCCTATTCAAATCAATTTCTCCCTCAAAAAAAGGTAAAGCCGCGGCAAGGCGGTTCGCCATCAATACATTCCTACTGAACACGATCCCTCGGACTTCTGACCTCTGCTCACAAATGTGGCGGAATGACCTTGCCAACAGTATCTCAAATTGTCTTCTTTTGTATCTGCTCGTGGGCTGGCTCCGTTGTCCGCCCTTGAGAGGGCGTCTAGGTCGCTTGAATGGGATCGGGCAGGGGGGAATCGTACATGTGGGGGTAGTCGATACCGAGGGTCAACATGTAAGGCTCGCATCCACTGCACAGGATTAGTTAGGCACGAGAGTTGCGCAACCTGCGGTGATGCTTGATCCAAGCCTTGGCAACTAAGATCGCACCCTCGAACGTCTCACGGAAGCCGTGACCGACGATAAGTTGAAACTGAGCAGCAGCACAATCGAGAACAGCATGGGAAGCGAAAAAGTCCAGTGCCATGAGGCGCGCCCGAGGTTCCGGCCAGTAACGGGCTGGGGCAAGCTTTTTGCTTCCGGCCTTTTCGAGATGAGCGAGTAGCTGTGCAGCTCGGGAATCGTAGGTGTGTTCAGCGAGAGTCTTGGCGCGTGCGGCAGCGGCGATGCGGGTGCGGGTGGGTTCATCGACGAGAAATTTGCGGACAAGGGGGATCATTTCGTTTTCGTCGTGGTAACCGATGAAGTGGACGCCATCTTGAAAGCCGAGATCGGTAAGTTCGCTGGGCAGCGATGTAAGGAGAAGGGCACCGGAGGCAAGTGCTTCGAAGACGCGGAGGTTGGCATCTTGAGGATAGTCGTCGCGACCGATGTTGACGACGATCTGGGATCGGCGATAAACATCGGCGACTTCTTCGAGGGAGTAGTGGCGCGAGAGATCGTTGGTACAGAATTCGGCAGCGAAGCGGGGGAGCCACTCAGCACGACGGCGATAGATGTGACCCGTGTTCTGGCCGACCCAGCCGACTTCGAATTCGCGGAGGAGCTCGGGGCCGTCAAAAAATTCGCGGCGGACAGCGTAGGGAAGAAGAAAAGCGTCAGGATGGCCAGCACGGGTGAAGAGTCTGTCGTAACCAGGATGAAAAACGGCGACATGATCGAAAAGGTATGACCAGCGGATTCGCCTACGCGTGAACACATAGGTATCGGCGTGGAAGCAGACGGTGGGGATCGGCGAGGATTCTAAACCCTGAGGGAGAAGAGGAAGAGCTGACTCAAAATGGAAAATCCATGAGGGGCGGCCCGGAGAGAGTTTGAGAATTTCGTCGAGCGGGACATCGAACGGAAGGGTGTCTTGTATGCAGAAAAACTCGAAGCCACGGCGACGAAAAGCGGCAGCGTAGCCGGGGATCAGCTTCCAATGATAATTCTCGGGACATAGACAGAGGATCACCTGCGGTTGAACGGTCGGTAGAGTCATCGCGGTGGCGCAAAATGAGAAGTGCTACCTGGACGCGTCTTTTCGGAGAGTTGCTCAAAAGGAGTATGCTCGCTCGATTTGGTGTTGTAGCAATCAAACGTCCAGAGCCAGTAGCAGAGGGCGGGGAAAGCACCTAAAGTTCGATAAGACTTTTCCACAAGACGGCGAATGCCGCCTGCAACCATACGCCCGTTGAGAATGGGAATGTGCCGAAGAAAGAGAGGCAGAATGGTTTCGCGGGGCGCCCATTGCCAATATTCCACGCGCCTAATATTGAATCCAGTCTGTTCGAGAAATCGTCTGAAATTCTTGTACTCAAAGAGTCCAGGATAGAGGTAAGGGTGGCCAGTGCGAGGATTCGGAATGCTACAGAGGAATCTGCCGCCGGAGCGGAGAGTGCGGCGAACCTCTTGCAAGGCATAGTGAGGATTCATCAGGTGCTCGAATGTTTCGAGGCTGATGACGATGTCGAAGGAATCATCAGGGAACGGTACGCCGTCGGTGCTGACATCGAGGCATTGTGCGCTGAGGCCCGCTGCAGTGCAGCGATTAATCCCAGACGCCGAGGCATCCACCCCCACGGCGTCAATGTTGCGCTCTGCAAGAAGCTGAAGCATAGCGCCGTCGCCGCAGCCAATTTCTAAGACCTTGCCAGGATTTGAGGAGGACAAAAAGGTCTTTAATGTCCAGGAGAGACGGTCGCTGTCGTAGCTTCCGCCGGCGTAATAGTCGCGGTGAGAGGCGAGAGCAATTTCCTTTGGACTGCGTGTTCCGTACATAATCCCTAACGCCTTACTCCTGCGACTGTAGTTCTACCCCAATTATGCCCTGGCAAGATGGCAGGCGCACACGCCTCAGAGGCATATTTATGGTAACTGATGAGAGGCTCTAAGAATGAAAAGACACTTGCAAGATCATTTGCCCTCATGGTTGCTCCGGATGGGTGGCAGTGAATTGGTTTTGGTCATTTGGGGCAGCGGGAGCAAATCGCGGCGGGCACGCTTGTACCAGGATTGCGAGCCGAGCCAGCGGCGGCCGGTATAGAACCAGCGCGGAGGAAGCAGCAGCGCCGAGATCATGGCGAATGCGTGGAAGGCACGGCTTTTCCATGGAGCGTTTTGGTGCTGGATGCGATAGAGAGCGCGTTCAGCGCGGTAAGTTATCCAGGGCATGCCGCCATCTTGTTGTAAACGGAGTTGAGCGGCTTCGGCGTTGATCAATTCAAGTACGGCAGCGGCGGCGTCCGGCGGAGCGCCGGCAGCGGGGAGGGCTCGGCGAAGTTCGAAGGCAAGTGCAGCGATAGCACGTGCTTTGCGGCGCTCGCCGCCTGCAAACGCACCGGGAGCCATGAACAGATTGGCGCCGTGGATGCGGTAGTGTGTCAGCGGCTCCGTAAGGATGATGGAATCCGTGAGAGCAGCTGCGAGAGTGAAGAGGTATTCATCGGCCTCAATGATGAGTGCTTGGGGAACTGGAAGAATTTTGCGAGCGACGGAAGAGCGCAGCGTGAGGCGGCTTGTGCCGAGATAGCAGCGATGCCGCCTGAAGAATTCGGCCGAAGAAAAAGAGTCGAGACGGAAGCGCCTTGGGGCATCAGGAGTGATTATGCGCTCGGAAGCATCGTTGAAGGATTCAATGATAGCGTGGCCGACCATGCCAAGCGCGGGATCACCGGCCATGAGTTCGGCAACGCGACGGAGTTTTCCTTGGACCCACCAATCGTCGCCATCAAGGAAGGCGATGATCTCACCTTGGCATTCGGGAATGCCGACATTGAATGCGGATGCCTGGCCGCCGTTGGACTTCGTCAGGATGCGAATTTGTGGTTCGAACTTGCTAAGGATTTCGGGCGTTTTGTCGGTCGAGCCGTCATCAACGACAAGGATTTCGCGCTCGGAGGTTGGAAAGTCCTGGGCAAGGACGCTGGAAAGCGCTTCCTCAATGAAGCGCTCGTGGTTGCAGGTGTCGATCAAGACGCTAACGAAGACTTTTGTCATTCGGTCATTAGCGCAACTCGCGCCGTCCAAGCGTACTAGTGGCCTGTAACATCTAGTTTTAGACTGCGCTCTCGCCACGATAGACGAGATAACGGTGTTACTATGCCGGTCAATCACGCCATCTCAGTACACGATCAGTTGGTACAGGCCGCCAGTAAGCAACAGGAATTGTCTTAGAAGACACACGGTTGATTATAGGATAGGGCAGGGTTAAAGAAAAATTTCATGGACTCATTCTCCACCGAACAATTGCCAACGCTACGAGATGCGGGTCGGTCATCTATGCAGAGCAAGCCTGTATATCGCGGTGTGTCAAGCGGTTCTCCACACGGCAAACAGTTCTCCAAGCGATACAGGAACCAGGGCACGGCCCAAGAAGCTCGCCGCCACTTTCTGGAGCACCTTGGATCCAGGAATTTGGTGCTGCGCAGCTCGGTAGGCGATATATTTTGCGGAGAAAAACGCACAGCGCCGGCCAGATAGAACCCGGATCAACCCCGCGCGCTCTCCGCACAGCCACAAGCTGTTTCTATTAAAGTAATTCAAGTGCTCAGGAAGTAAAAGAGGCCAACGGCGCCCTAAGATACGCGCTTCCAGGCTACCCAAGTCCGGTACGTTCAGAAATAGATATCCACCGTGCCGTAATAATCCGCGGCAAACACAAAGAAAACTCCGGGGATCGGGAACGTGTTCCAACACATCCCAGAGAGTTATCGCGTCGAAACCGCCCATGAGGCATGCATCCTCCAACGTTGCCCACTGTATTTCGCCTTGGCCACCTAAGTTTGTCCGGGCCTTGGCGCATAAACTCTCTGATGGTTCGATCCCAGTGACATCCCAGCCTGACTGCAAGGCGTGGCGTAAGAAGAGTCCGGAAGCGCAGCCAACATCAAGAATACGCCCGGGTCGGACGTGCCGCTCTACAATCTCCAAGTGCTTGCGCGCCGTACGGTTGCGTCCCCGCAACTCCGATTCATAGACCATTGGATCCATCTGACGGTATAGCTGCCGAAGCTCTTCGGGTGAAGAGCGGGTCTGCCGAAATCCAAGTCCGCACGCACAACACCGGAGTATTTTGCCGGGGGACGTCTGCTCCCGCGAAGATCCGACAAGCGAATCGTTCAAGTCCTGTTCTTCACCGTCTAGGTAGAGTTCCGTCGTCTTCGCTTCACACACAGGACACGCAAACGCTCGGGCCGGAGCAAGTACGTTCATGGTGTTGCTGTTCCCCGGGTCGTCCTGGCAACCCTTTTGTGACTGCGATTTCTAAATATCCTGACCAAGGAACGGGAGTAATTTGACGCCACATTGATAATGCGAAAAGACGAGCTGCCCATGTCTATCGTCCGATTGATCCAAGAAATGGGGACTTCTTTGACCTTGTAGCCGGCTAATAAAGGTTTCAGCCCACCGTCTGGAGCCTGCGGGATTGTTCGGCAATGATCTGGCCGAGGATTTCATCGAGGGAGATCGTGACGGACCAGTTAGGGTAGTGGGATTTAAATTTGGTGAGGTTGGAGATATAGCAGATGTGGTCGCCGATGCGGTTTTGGTCCACATAGTTCCAGTGGAGCTTTTTGCCGGAAAGTTGCTCGATTTTGGTGATGGCTTCGAGGACGGAGACGCTATTCTGGCGGCCGCCGCCGAGGTTATAGACTTCACCAGGGCGGGGATTGTCCGCGAATTCCTCGATGGCGCGGACGACGTCACGGCTATGGATATTGTCGCGGACCTGTTTGGCTTTGTAGCCGAAGACGGAGTAGGAGCCGCCGGACAGAGCGACTTTGACGAGATAGGAGAGGAAGCCGTGGAGTTCGACGGCGGAATGGGAGGGACCGGTCAGACAGCCACCGCGGAAAATTCCGACCTTCATTCCGAAGTAGCGGCCGTATTCCTGGGCCATCAGGTCCGCGGAGGCCTTAGAAGCACCGAAGAGCGAATGCAGCGTGCGGTCGATGCGGCAATTTTCGCTGATGCCGTTATAGTCCTCGGGCCGAGCATATTCCCAGCGGGTTTCGAGCTCCTTGAGAGGAAGTTCGTTGGGAGAATCGCCATAAACTTTGTTAGTGCTGAGATAGACGAAGACGGCCTTTGGACAATGAAGACGTGTAACCTCAAGCAGATTCACGGTCCCGAGAGCATTCACCTCAAAATCGAGGATCGGGATGTCGCGCGCCTTGTCGTGGGAAGGCTGGGCGGCGCAGTGAATAATGAGATCGAAGGGATGGGAGCGGAAAATAGTCTCCATTGCAATCCGGTCGCGAATGTCGAGGTTGTGGTGCGTGAAATTTTTCGTGGTGCGGCCCAGGCGGTCAAGGTTCCAGGTGGTGTCTCCCTGCTCACCGAAGAACACGGCGCGCATGTTATTGTCGATACCGTGGACCTGATGTCCTTGCTGGTCGAAATGTTCCACGGCCTCTGAGCCAATTAGGCCACTGGAGCCCGTAACAAGAATGGTTTTTGCTGACATCCTAGGAGCCCCTTCTTTCTGACTGGA
>Ga0181532_10004886_pt1 | contig 11554 bp, 8 predicted proteins | sample PEATcosm2014_Bin_33_FD_119768 | JGI IMG/M metagenome (GOLD analysis project Ga0181532, IMG submission 119768) | Peatland microbial communities from MTU Mesocosm Facility, Houghton, MI, USA - PEATcosm2014_Bin11_30_metaG | ecosystem: Environmental > Terrestrial > Soil > Wetlands > Peat | place...
GCAGCCGCCGTCCGGAATTACCTCAACGTGGAAGTGGCGCTGATTTCTTTTATCGCACCCCGTGCGATACCGAGAACCAGTTCGGGCAAGATCATGCGCCATAAGACCAAGCACATGTGGCTGCAAGGTCAATTTACCGTTCTCTCGGAGTTTTCGCGGGAAAAGGACGCTGGACCCTCATCGGGTTCTGTGGGGCAGTCGCCTTTCGACGTGTTGAAAGCCCGTTACAACCTGACGGGCACGGAACCGTACAACCTTGTCGAAGCCGGGCTGGATTCCCTCGATCTGGTTGTGTTCATGCACGAGATCAAGGAACTTTTAAAGGAAAAAGGCGCGGAGATGCTGGCGAGGCAGGTGGATATCGGCCTCATTCAGCGGGTGAGCGTAGCCGAGGTGTTTCGACTGGCCGAACAACTGGAGCGCGCTCCCGAAGAAGCACTGGTGCCGCTGCGGCATTCCTTAGCGGCTTTCCGTGAAGAGCAACGCGCGGCGGAAGAGCAGATGATGTGCAACGACAGGAAGCTCATCTTCGAGCCTCCTGCACCTGCGTTATTGTCCGAAGTACCAATCCTAAATCATGTTCTACTCACGGGCGGAACCGGCTTCATCGGGCCGTTCCTGGTGAAAAGTCTGCTGGAACAAACGCGGGCGAAGATCCACGTTCTCGTGAGAGCTTCCGACGAGCATCAGGGCAGGCAAAGACTGCGAGCGGCGATGGAATCGATGGGGCCTTGCACGGCGCAGCTGATGCAAATGTTCGAGACTCGCGTGATTCCCGTTTGTGGAGATCTCGGCCAGAAGGAGCTGGGATTGACGCGGAGGGCATGGGATTTCCTCGCGAATGAAATCGATACGGTGTTCCATAACGGCGCAACCGTAAACTACTTGCTCAACTACGACCGGATGCGTGACGCGAACGTGCTGGGGACGAATGAGGTCTTGAGACTGGCGTTCAAAGGACGGCCCAAGAGCTTCAATTATGTCTCGACTACTTTCGTGTTTGGCTGGGCGGTTAAGAAAGTTCTATATGAGACCGACTCGAACGAGAATATGGAGCTTCTCGATTTTGGATACAGCCAATCCAAGTGGGTATCGGAGCAAGTGGTTATGGACGCGCGCAGCCGCGGGCTTACTACGCGGATCTTCCGGCCGGCTCTGGTGAGTCCCTCCATTACCGGCGGAGGCAATAACTTCGACATAGCCGTTCGGTTAGTTGCGTTTATGGTGAATCACGGCATTGGCGTCGATGCTCTGAACCAGGTTAGTTTTGTTCCCGCAGACATCACGGCTAACAATATCGTTGCGATTTCCACAACTCCCGGCACGGCTAATAAGACGTACCACGTTACGAGGGATGACTACGCGAACATGCTGGATATTACCGGACTTATTACTAAGGCGACCGGCCGGCAATTTGAAGTGTTTAGTCTCCCTGACTTCGTTCCCGAGCTTATCAGGAGATGCAGGAAAGAAGATCTACTCTTTCCACTGCTGGATTTTCTGGTGGGCTCGGTGGACAACATCTCATCGATGGAGTTCAAACGCTACGACAGTTCCTGCTATCAAGCGGCTCGGGATGCTTCCGCATGGGGCAAGCCTGATCCGTCTCTCGAAGATACAGTCAATGGCATCCTGCGATTCATGCAGCGAAGGGGAATCATCTCGGTTGCGGCTCGTGAGTTCAACGCCGTGGGTAACTCGCGGTAGGCGTCGCCGTAGCTGAAATCCGAAGCAGCGGCCGCGCGCGGGATGTGAGTCTCCTTAACGGTAACGATCTTGCGTGACATTATGAATCTCGCACTTCTGCGCCGTTTCTGGCTGGCCGGGGTAGTCCTGGCGGCGGTCCTTGCGCTTCTGCCATTTTCCTTTCACGCAGAACAGCATCTTGAGACTGCAACGCGCATCGAAGGTAGCGAGGCGGCAAGTGTCGCACAGGAGTTGGCCACTCGCTTTCATTCGCCATTCGTTGACCGCGTGGTCCTGGTGGTTCAGGGACTCCCCCCTGCCGATTCGGCGGAGGGCGAGCAAGCGTTGACAACAATTGAAGAGAGACTAAGACAGGAACCCGGCGTGTCCGGAGTCGTTTCCCATCTTGACTTTCACGATCCGATTTTTCTGGGCAGGGGAGGAGGAACTTTTGTTCTGGTTGGACTCGCCTCGACCGAAGGTCCCGTGGAGTCGCTCGTCCCTAAGCTTCACGAACTGGACAACTCTCTTCAAAACCAATTGCGCGGCCGTTATCCGGCGGTGAGGCTCGAACTGACGGGAGAGACACCACTTAATTTCGACATTCGGAAAGCTAGCGCCGACGACGTACAATTCGCCGAAAGTCTCGCCATTCCTGCCACACTCGCACTTCTGCTGCTGGCTTTCGGAAGCTTGGTAGCGGCCCTGATTCCGGTAGCCATTGGTCAGCTTGCCATCGCGACCGCTCTGGCGGTTGCAGGATTCCTGGCCCTGCGTTGGCACTTGTCCATCCTGGTTCAGAATCTGGCCACGATGCTTGGGCTCGGCTTGGGAATCGACTACGCGCTCCTCATGGTCAGCCGCTTCCGGGAAGCGATTGCCACCGAGCAAAACGGACTCAAAGCTTCTGCCATCGCGGCACGTCAGGCGGGTCATACCCTCCTGATTTCAGCCTCGACTGTGGCCATCGGATTTCTAGCGCTCTTGACCGTCCCCATCAGCGAAGTCCGTTCCATCGGTGTGGCTGGAGTACTGGTGGCGGGAACGAGTGTGCTCCTGGCAAATACCCTCGTTCCGGCACTGCTGGCAGCTCTCGGTCCGCGCATTAATGCTGGGCGGTTGCCCTTTATTGCAAGTTTCGATGAGCGTCGCGCAACACGCACGGCCAACCGCTGGAGGCGATGGGGGAAGGTGATTGTCGTCCATCCCTGGCTTGCTATCTTTCTCGCGGGCACTCCTTTGCTTCTGCTCGCCTCGCAGGCCGCGCGGCTCGATACCGACGTCCCCAGAGGGGATTGGCTTCCGCCAGCGGCGGAATCGGTTCGCGCGCTTCACACCCTTGAACAAATGAATCGGGTTGGTATTGTTTACTCGTTGCGCGCGATTCTCGAACTGCCAACGGATTCCATTGCGCAAACCGACTCGGGGTGGAATGCACTCGATCGTTTCAGCAAGCGGCTCGCGAGCGACCCTCGTTCCGACCGCGTGATCTCCGTCACAACGATTGCGGAAAGTGACCGGTCTGGCCTCGACAACCTCTCGCGTGAGACGCGTCGAACGTTCCTGAGTGGCGACGGGCGGGCGGCGCTGCTTGAAGTGTTACCCGCGGCTTCCGTTTCCCTGAACGATCAGGTCAACTGGGTGCGGGAGCTGCGGAAGGCCGACGTGGCAGCTCTCACGGGAATACCCGGGGCTACGCTGCGCATTGGAGGCATCCCGGCGCTAACTGCCGACTATCAAACGATTGTGAGGGACCGGTTCGCTTCGGTAATGGCGTTGGTGGTGGTAGGGACGCTTGTGGCGCTTCTTGGCGGGTTCCGATCGCTTTTCGCCGCGGTGAAGGCCATTGCTCTGAACTTGCTCTCGGTTGCGGCCTCCTTCGGAGCATTGGTTCTGGTGTTTCAGGACGGACACGGAAGTAGATTCTTCGGAGTGCCTGAGGGAACGGGCAGCATATTTCCCATTGTGCCAATTGTCGCCTTTGCCATCGTCTTCGGACTGAGCATGGATTACGAAGTGTTTTTGGTCGCGCGAGTCCTCGAAGAGAGGAGGAACGGGCTGAGTGAATTGGAGGCGATCCCCGAGGGGCTAGCCAGAACCGCAGGACTGATTACGAGCGCCGCCGCGATCATGATTGTGGTATTCGCGGCATTCACCTTCGGGAGCTTTTTGGTGGTTAAGATGCTCGGATTTACGCTGGCGGTAGCCGTATTAATTGACGCGACGCTGGTTCGCGTTGTGATTGGACCTGCGCTTCTTCGTGTTGCGGGCGATTGGAATTGGTGGCCTGGAGGACTCGCCGCCGCACGCAGTGCAGCGGTGATCGCCAGCAGGGAATGATGCGAACGATGGGCGCAGCTCAACGCATTTCGAATCCGTCCGTTTTCGTCGGGCCAGCGTTGAAGCGCTGGGCTGAGCTCGGTCGGCACTCCGGGGCTGGATTTTCTCTTGCATGAACCGTCCGCTCACCAACACGATCCTGCTGATTGTTCCTCTTTTTGTTTTTCTTATTGTCCTAACCGCGGCCGGTCAAACCCACTCCACTGTGCGCCACTACAAGATACCGGTGGACGACACGCCTCCAGAGATTGCGCAGGCGGAAGATGCCATCCAGAAGAACGACTTCAGCGGTGCGGAAACGCTGCTGAAGAAGGCTCTCGACAAGGATCCCAAGAATTATCAGGCATGGTTTGATCTGGGATTTGTTCTCAATCGCCTGGGCCGCGTTGAGGAGTCGATCCACGCCTACCGGCAGTCGGTCGCGGCCAAGCCCGACGTATTTGAGACGAACCTGAACCTGGGCTTGATGCTTGCCCGCTTAAACAGTCCCGAGGCTGAGCGGTTTCTGCGCGCGGCCACGACGCTCAAGCCCACAGCGCATTCTACAGATGATCACGCTGCAAAAGATCACAGCGCAGACGATCTCGTCGCAGAAGGTCAAGCCCGCGCCTGGCTCGCACTCGCACATCTGTTGGAAAGTACTAAGCCGGCAGACGCATTCCAGGCGTACCGCAAAGCCGCCGAGCTCACGCCGAAAGATCCCGAGCCTCATCTCTCAGCTGGGCTGCTGCACGAGCGGCAAAAAGAATTTTCCGACGCTGAGGCGGAATACAAACAAGTCCTGACACTTGATCCCCACTCGACAGACGCCGCGATCGGGCTCACCAACATCTATATGAAGTCGGGCCGACAGGGCGACGCCGAGCCTCTGTTGCGGCGGCTGGCGGCTGAGCGACCCGATGACGCCGGCATTCATCTCCAACTGGGGCGCGTACTCGCCGCGCAGGGGAAGAAAGACGACGCCATCTTAGAAATCCAAACTGGCGTGAAACTTGCCCCTGCGGACTCAGAGGCACAACGCGACCTGGCAGACCTTTATGCGAGTGCGGGGAAGAATGATCTTGCGGAAGGCGCATATCGCGCCTTGGTCACTGCCCATCCGAATGATGCAGAATTACATCGCGGACTGGGGAAGGCGCTGCTGCTCCAGAAGAAATTCCCGGAAGCAGAACAGGAGTTTCTGGTTGCGGTCCGATTGAAGCGCGATTGGCCCGATGTCTACGTTGATCTGGCCTTTGCGGCCAGCGAGAACAAGAACTACGAACTCGCGGTCAGAGCCATCAATGGACGCACCATGTTAAATGCGGAGATGCCCGCACTCTGTTTTTTTCTTCGGGCGTCCGCTTATGACCACCTGCGTGACTACAAACTGGCTGCGGTCGATTATCATCATTTTCTGGACGTTGCTAACGGGAAGTATCCTGATCAGGAGTGGCAGGCTACCCATCGCCTGATCGCCATTGAACCGAAGAAGCGTTGACTGCCATGCGACGAGTTGCCTTCACCGTTCTCCTCCTCGCGCTCTGCATCACCTACGGCGCGGCGAAGGACGAAACTGTAGCGGCACTCAAAGCGCGCTTCGAAAGTGCGCATCCCGAGGATCGGCCCGACTTGGGCATGCGGATCGCACAGCAACAGCTTCACAATGCAGACAAGCTCTACAGCGAGGGCAACGTTGACCAGGCCGGCGCAGACGTCGATGACATCGTCACCTACTCCGAGAAAGCCCGCGACGCCGCGATACAAACCAGGAAGCATCTTAAGAATGTCGAGATCGATGCGCGAAAAATTGCGGAGAAGTTGCGTGACATCAAGCGCACTCTCGCCTTCGAAGACCAGGCTCCGGTGGAACAGGCCGTGCGCCGACTCGAAGACGTCCGCACCACGCTCCTAAAGGAAATGTTCGCCAAGGAAACCAAGAAGGGGAACAAATGAAACGGGGCGACGCCTGGTTCTGGCACCGGGACTGGCGCTGGCGCGACGCGTTCAGCCTGGCGCTGTTGCTCGTCTTCCCGCTCGTCGCTTCGACTTGGTGTCCGCTTAGGGCCCAGAGCCGGCGCGATCCGCTGAATCCGCTGGAGATCGACCAGCTCCGCGACGCCATGCTCTACCCCGAAGAGCGCTTAAAGCTTTACGTGAAGTTTTCACGGGATCGCATGACCAAGCTTGAGCAGATGCGCAGCGATCCAAAGACGACCGAGCGCGGACACCAGACCCATGACATGTTGGAAGATTTCCTCGCCGTCTATGATGAACTGAACGACAACATCGACATGTATGTCGGGCGTAAGGACGATATCCGTAAGCCGCTGAAAGTTATCATCGAAGCCGATGTCGAATTTCAAGCAAAGCTGCGCGCCCTCAAGGACGCGGCGAACACCAATGCAGCCGAGGCGAAGCAGTATGAATTCCTGCTGACCGATGCGCTCGACACCGTCGACTCCAGCGTCGACGACCACCGCAAAACGGTCGCCGAAGTTGAGGAGTACATGAAGCACAAGAAGAAGAAATAGAGCGGCGTCCGCAGCAAAGTTCTTCACCACAGAGGACACAGAGGAACACGGAGGAAAACTTTACGGTGCCCTGGTTTCTCTGTGCTACCTGTGGTTAGATTTTTGTACTTTCCGCGATCTTAATTAAGATGGCGGGCCGTGCTACTCTTCCCCTAACGTGTCTCCAAAGCTCAGCGAAATTTTCCACGAAGCCTATTGCGAACTTCGACCCCGAACGCCCGCACCGGCCCTGCACGCGCGTTTCTATCCCTTTGTTTCCATCAACAACACGATCCGCATGCGCCAGGGAGAACTCTATATTCGGCTCTCCGACCTTCTGGAAGGCGCTCCGGAACCGGTACTGCACTCGATTGCGCACATTCTGCTCGCCAAGCTGTATCGCAAGCCCGTTGATCGCACCCACAACACCCGTTATCGCCGCTATGTTGCCGGCCACGACGTCGCCGCCAAGGCGAGGCTCGTGCGGCAGATGCGCGGACGCAAACATATCCGCTCCGCTCGCGGACATCACTACCATCTTGAGGAGATCTTCGACGACCTCAACTGGCGTTTCTTTCACGGACTCATGGGACGTCCGCAACTTACCTGGAGCCAAAACCACGCTCGCAGCAGTCTTGGCCACTATGATCCGGCGCACAACGCAATCGTCATCAGCCGTGTGTTCGACCACCCGCGCGTGCCGCGCTACGCGGTTGAATACATTCTGTTTCACGAGATGCTGCATTTGAAGCATCCGGTCAGACTCAACGGTAGCCGGCGCTGCGTGCACTCGCGCGAGTTTCGCGACGAAGAAAGCCTTTTTCCGGAGCTCGCCCAGGCGCGCAAGTTCCTGCGCATGGTCTAGTGGAACCCCCGTCCCGAGGGCGGGGCGCGCCCGATACTCCACCAACAAGCTAGGAACGCGAAGCGCCATTCAATGCTCCGTTTCCCCGTGTGATGCAAATCACAGCAATCCGTGATTCACTGCGTTGACCGCTCCCCACCTGAAACCGTATCCTATTGATATTGAAATTGAATTTCATTTTCAATTAGAAAGCGGCCTTTTTCGATGTTGCAGGCATTCATCATTACGCTCCGCGAAGGCGTCGAAGCGGCGCTTATCGTCGGCATTACTTTGGCCTATCTGGCCAAGATCGGGCGCAACGATCTGCGCAAGTCGGTCTATGCCGCGCTCGCTGCAGCTTTTGCCGGATCGATCGGCGTGGCTGTGCTGCTCTCCCGTTTCAAGTTGAACGAGGACGTTTTCGAAGGCTGGGTCATGCTGGTCGCGGCCGTTTTCGTCGTCACCATGATCGTCTTCATGATGAAGACCGGGCGCAAGCTCAAAGGCGAGATCGAAAGCAAGGTCGGCCTGTTCGCCCGTGGCGACGCGTGGATTGGCCTCTTCATTTTTGTTTTTCTCATGGTGCTGCGCGAGGGCGCTGAAACCGTTCTCATCCTCTCCGCCGTTACGCTGAATTCGAGCGAACTGATGAGCTTCATCGGCACGGTGATGGGAATCGTCGTGGCCGTCCTGTTCGGCGTGATGTTCGTCAAGGGCAGCGTCAAGATCAATCTGCAGAAATTCTTCAAGGTCACGACCGCAATTCTTTTCCTGGTCGCTGGACAGCTTGTGATTTCCGGCCTGCACGAGCTTTCCGAGAACGGTGTGCTTCCCTCGTCTCGCCAGGAGATGGCGATCATTGGCCCCATCGTGCGCAACGATTTTTTCTTTTTCGTCACCATCCTTGTGCTGGCCGCGCTGATGGTGCTGTTTGAAATGAAGAGTCACCAGTCGATCGAACTGCCGCCTGCCGGCGCTGCCCGCCGCAAAGCGCTTTGGACCGTACGGCGCGAGCGCTTCTGGATGGCCTCGGTTTACATCTTTTCGTTCATCTTCATCGTAATGATCACCGCCAGCTTCATCTACGAGAAGAGCGCCAGCGCACTGTCACCAGCCACGGAAGTCACGTTCGTCGACGGCAAAGTCTCCATCCCGCTGCAGCAGATTTACGATGGCGAACTGCACCGCTTTGAAGCTCAGGAAGGCGGAATTGAAGTGCGCTTCTGGCTTTATCAGAAGCCCGACGGAAAAATCGCGACGCTCTTCGACGCGTGCGAAATCTGCGGGCCGGTCGGCTTCTATAAAGGAGCGCAGGGCGTGATCTGCAAAAACTGTGCCGCTCCCATTAACCCGCAGTCGGTCGGGATGGCCGGTGGCTGCAATCCGATCCCGCTGAAGGCGCAGGTCACCGACGACGCGGTTATTGTTTCCGAGGCCGACGTGGCGGCCGGCAGACGCTACTTCGAGCAGAAATAATGTTTCCTCGCATCGTCTACGAATCGTTTCGCCGCCAAGCCCGCCGTAAGCTGCTTGCGGGCATCGCGATTACGCTGGGCGTAGCGGTTGCCACCGCCATGATCGCCGTAGCCACCGACATTGGCGACAAGATCAACCGCGAACTGCGCAGCTACGGCGCTAATCTGGTGGTTACTCCGCAGGAAGACACGCTAGACGTGGAAGTCGGCGGCATCAATCTGAAACCTCCAAGCGACGGCGCGTTCCTCAACGAGTCGGATCTCCCGAAGATTCGTGGTACGTTCTGGCACCACAACATTGTCGGCTTCTCTCCGATGCTCCCCGTCACCGTGAAACTCGGCAGCGGCAGCGGCGCGAGAGATGTCACTTTGCTTGGCACGTACTTCAATAAAGCGCTCAGTTTCGGGAAGGACGACTTCACTACCGGCGTGCGGATTACCGATCCATGGTGGAAAGTTTCGTGCGGGGATGGCAAAGAGTCTCCGAAGTGCGGCTGGCCCGCGGACGATTCGCAGGATGTGTTGCTGGGCGAACGCCTGGCGGCCAAGGTCAATCAGAAAGCCGGCGACACAATCGAAATCGCCGGCCACCGGCTCACCATCGCCGGCATTATCTCTACCGGCGGCGCCGAAGACGACCAGATTGTCGCGCCGCTCGCACTCGCTCAGCAGATCCTTGGCAAACCGGGCGCCGTACGCCGCGTTTACGTCAGCGCTATGACCAAGCCGCCGGATGCGCTTTCCGTCCGCGATCCCAAGACGATGACTCCCGAGGTGTATGACCGCTGGTATTGTTCGCCCTATGTGGAGTCGATTGCCTATCAATTGCAGGAGGTCATTCCGCATTCGCACGCGGAGCAGATTCGGCAGGTCGCGCAAAATGAGGGCACGGTGCTCTCGCGCATCAAGGGACTCATGCTGCTGATCACATTCGCTGCCCTTTTCGCTTCCGCGCTCGCGGTTTCGGCAGCGATGGCCACGGCCATTTACGAACGACGCGTGGAAGTCGGTTTGATGAAAGCCCTGGGCGCAGGCAATCTCGCGGTCTCCGCCATTTTCTTTGCGGAGGCACTGCTGCTGGCGCTGGTTGGCGGCATTGCTGGGTTCTCCGCCGGAGCGCTGCTGGCCCGCCAGATTGGCCGGTCGATTTTCAACTCGCAGATTTCCATCGAGCCTGTACTCTTCCCGATCATCATCGCCATCGCCGTCTTCGTGACCTTTGCGGGAAGCGCAGCCGCTATTCGCCGCGCCGTGAAGTTCGATCCTGTCTTCGCGTTGAGAGGTGAGGGATAACGATGAGCAGCATTCCCGGCGCGCTCCTGACTCCGAAGCAAGTTGCCGATCGCCGCGCTCAGGCACTGCATACGTCGATGTTCGCGCGCATGTTGGTGCGCGCCGCAGTGCTCCGTCGCCGGCGCGCAGCGTCCGCTCTGCTGGCCATGATCGTGGCCGCCGCCGTCGCCACCGCGATGATGAACCTTTACGTCGACGTGCAGGCCAAGCTCCGCACCGAATTCCGAAATTATGGCGCCAATGTGGTCATCGTCGCTAAAGAGGGGCAGTCTCTGCCCACCGACGCATTGGCCAAAGTCGAATCTGTTGTTGGTGCGAAGACGCTGGCGGTTCCGTTTTCGTATGCTGTCGCCCGGATCAAAGACGGACAATCTGACGGGCAGTCTGTAGTGGTCGTCGGCACCGACTTCGCCCGCGCCCGCCAGTTGAACCACTGGTGGAAGGTGAGTCACTGGCCCAGCGCACCGAACGAAGCCCTCATCGGCATGCGCGCCGCCACCGTGGTTAGCCCCAAGGCCGGGCCTAACCGCCAGCCCTTCGAACTTACCTTCCAGGGCAAATCGATCGAACTTGCTCCCGCCGGCATGCTGCAGACCGGCGCGGGAGAAGACAGCCGCATTTATCTCGATCAATCTGAATTCCAGAACTGGACCGGGGTCGCGCCCTCCACCATCGAAGTCGCGGCCAATGGCACCAGCGCGGAGGTTGAAGCGTCCATTCGCCAACTGGCGCAGATTCTGCCCGCCGCGGACGTTCGGCCCGTCCGCCAGATCATGGAAGGCGAAGCCAATGTGCTGAACAAGACACGCGCTACGCTTTACGCTTCCGCCACGCTGGTGGTTCTTACGTCGGCTCTCTGCGTGCTGGCCACTCTGATCGGGTGGGTCTTTGACCGCCGCCGCGACTTCGCTATCATGAAGGCGCTGGGCGCTTCCGAACGTCTGATCAATGGATTCTTCGCGGCAGAGGCCGCAGCCCTGGGTGTGGTCGGCGCGATTCTTGGCTTCTTTATCGGCATCGGCGTCGCTGCCTGGATTGGACGAGTCAACTTCCACGCGCCCGTGGTTCCGCGCTTCAGCGTTTTTCCGTACGTGCTCGCCGGCAGCGTCGCCGTTGCCCTCATTTCGGCGGTTCTGCCTATCGGGCTGCTGCGCCGCGTGCAACCGGCTATTATCTTGAGGGGAGAGTAGGGGAAGGCGATTGAGTCATTGAATCATTGAGGTATTGAATTAGTGTTTCGATGTTTCGATGACTCAGTAAGAGGAAAGATCAGAATGATTCGACTTAAGAACGTTACTAAGAGTTATCCAGCCAGAGCGGAAGAAAATAACGGCGGGCTTAGCCTCATTAAGGCGCTCGACGATATTTCTCTTTCCATCGCGTCCGGCGAGTGGGTCGCGATGATGGGGCCATCGGGCTCTGGC
>Ga0181532_10004887_pt1 | contig 11553 bp, 12 predicted proteins | sample PEATcosm2014_Bin_33_FD_119768 | JGI IMG/M metagenome (GOLD analysis project Ga0181532, IMG submission 119768) | Peatland microbial communities from MTU Mesocosm Facility, Houghton, MI, USA - PEATcosm2014_Bin11_30_metaG | ecosystem: Environmental > Terrestrial > Soil > Wetlands > Peat | place...
CACCACGCCGGGAAGACCGTAGCCGTATCCATGAGCGCCGAGCAGCGCAGCCGCCACATGCATGTGATCGGTGCGTCGGGCAGCGGCAAGTCCACGTTACTCCTCAATATGATCGTGCAGGATATTCTGAACGGCGAGGGGCTCTGCGTCCTCGATCCGCACGGCGACCTGATCGATCAGGTGATCGGCCGTATTCCCGAGGAACGCATCCCTGATGTCGTCCTCCTCGATCCGTCCGACGATGCCTACCCGGTCGGGTTCAACATTCTCTCCGCTCATTCCGATCTTGAACGCAATCTCCTGGCATCGGACTTGGTCTCGGTGTTCCGTCGCTTGTCCACGAGTTTCGGCGACCAGATGACCACCGTGCTCGGCAATGCAATCCTCGCATTCCTCGAAAGCAGCGGAGGCGGGACGCTTTCGGATCTCAAAAAGTTCTTGGTCGAGCCGGGTTTCCGCGAGCATGTGCTCGCGACCGTACAGGACCCCGAGATCGTCTACTACTGGCACAAGGAATTTCCGCTGCTCACGGGCAAGCCGCAGGGTCCGATCCTCACGCGCCTCGACACGTTCCTCCGTCCGAAAGTGATCCGGCATATGGTCTCCCAGAAGGAGGACCGGCTGGACTTCGCCGCGATCATGAATGGCCGGAAAATCCTTTTGGCGAAGCTCGCGCAGGGTTTGATCGGCGAAGAGAATTCGTATCTTCTGGGAACGCTCGTGGTCTCCAAGCTGAACCAGATCGCGACGAGCCGGCAGAACATGGCGGCGGCGGATCGCACGCCGTTCTACCTTTATATCGACGAGTTCCACAACTTTGTCACGCCCTCCCTTGCCGCCATATTGTCGGGAGCACGCAAATACAACCTGGGGCTCGTCCTCGCGCACCAGGAATTGCACCAACTCGTGAACCGCGACGGCGATGTGGCGAGCGCGGTGATATCGAACCCCTATACCCGCGTCTGCTTCCGCCTGGGTGATTTCGACGCTAAAAAGCTCGAAGAAGGATTCTCATTCTTCAAGGCCAAGGATCTCCAAAACCTCTCCGTCGGCGAGGCCATCGTTCGCATGGAGCGGGCGGAGTACGACTTCAACTTGAAGACCGTTCCGCTTCCTCCGGTTGATCCCGCCCTTGCCGCGGCGCGCCGGGAACAGATCGTGGCGTCCTCGCGGGAGCGATACGCCGTGAAACGGGAGGATGTGGAAGCGACCCTCATGGCGCACCGTGCATCTTCCGAGACGGAAGCTGAGCCGCGGGGCAGGAAAGCCACAATCCGATTGGAGGTGCCGTTGCCGGTCGGGAAACCGGCTCCCACGCCTCCCGAGGAAATGCCATCGCTCCCGCAAACCCCCGGACGCGGCGGCGAACACCACAAATATCTCCAGCAACTCATCAAGCGCTGGGGCGAAGCCCGCGGCTATGCGGTGACGATCGAAAAGGCGATCCTCGATGGCCTGGGATCGGTGGATGTGGCGCTCACGAAGGGGACCCGCATGATCGCCTGCGAGGTATCGGTTACGACCGATGCCGAGCACGAGACCGGAAATGTCCAAAAGTGCCTTGCCGCTGGTTTCAATGAAGTGCTCTTGGTCTCCTCGGAGAAACCGCTGCTCACGGCGGTGAAACATGCGGCGATATCGGCACTCACCCCGCAGCAGTACAAGCTGGTCAAGTTCCTGACGCCCGAACAGCTATTCGCCTATATCGAATCGCAGGAGGCCACGGCCGGAAGCAGGCCCGCGCCGGTCGATCCGAACGAAATCATGACGGCAAAGGAGGTCGAGGAACTGCTCCGGATCGATGTAAAGACCGTGTACAGCTACGTGCAAAAAGGCCTCTTGCCCTACGTCAAGATGCAGTCGAACGTCCGGTTTATCCGGTCGGAAATCCTGAAGTGGATGGAGGAGCGGCAGTTCAAGCCCACTTCTCCACGCTCGCGGAAATGACGTTTTCAGACATGCTGAACCCTTTATTGTCTGTCGTCTTTATTGTCTGTTGCTCGTGTTATACTCACGGTCGTGGCCGACCTTTTGAACTTTGGGAACGGGGGAGGGCGGCTTCTCAGGCTCGTTATTGTCCGTTTTATTGTCTGTTTTGGCCTCTGAAGAGGGGGTATGGAACAGACAGTATAGACTGGATAGACAAATTCTTAAAGGCGCAAGCCTTTTAGAATGAGCTAAGTAGCGGAAACGGCAAAATGCGGGAGTAATTCAGTGGTAGAATGCCAGCTTCCCAAGCTGGACGTCGCGGGTTCGAGTCCCGTCTCCCGCTCCATGTTTTCAACAACTTAGGAAACCTCACCGATTCCTCGTTACTCCGTTTACTCCGTTAACGCCGGCGACTTCACGCTGACAGCTTCTGTTGCGGTTTTCGAAGCACCGCGGCTTCGAGTTTGTTTACGGCATCGCGCTTCTGCTTCAGATCGGAACTGGTATACACATCGAGGCTGACGCCGATCCCGTGCCCCCTCTGGTCCGAGGCGACCTTCGGATCGATGCGGTACTTCTTCGACAGGGTAGCGTTGGTCTTTCGCAGAACCTGGAACGTCGCCCATTCCAGCCCGATCTTTGCCAGTTTGGGCTTCATGATGCGACGCCAGAGGTTGTCGCGAGACACCGGCGTCCTGAGATTTTCCGATGGGAATAAGAACCCATCTGGACCCGGGTCTTGCGCCAGGGCGGCCCACTGCTCCAGTAGAGCCAGGCTTCCCTTCGAGATCCCACCCTCGCGAGATTCGCCGCCCTTGGGTGTGTCGAAGACGCCGTTGTAGACGCGCTGCTCCACGCGGAGCACTTCGTCGCGGACCGACTTCCATCGGAGCGCGAGAATCTCGCCTGGACGCATCCCCTCGATGATGGCCAAGCGCACTATCAGTTGCTCGCGGAGGTCCAAAACCTCCAGATACGCCTTCACCTCCTCTTCTGTCAGCGGGCGCATGGCGCGTCCAGGCTTGCACTTCATCGGAATCCTGAGTTCGGCAGCCGGGTTGTTGACGACCAGGCCATCCGACATGGCGAGTTTGAATATTGCGTTCAGGAACCATCGCAAGTGGCTCACCAGGCTCTTGCCACATTCCAGCGCCTTCCGGTCCAGGAAGTCTTGCATCTCCTCGCGCCCGATGGCACGGAGCAGAGCCCCCCGAACGCCTCGACCAGGTGGGTTCGTACGATCTGCTCTGATGTGCCGTCCGTAGATTCCTTCCAGCTTCGCCGGCAGAATGGCAAGTACACGCGTTCGATGTATTGCCCAAACGTGTACACAGGTCTTACAGACTGACCGACACCCGCGTTGACGGGTTGCAGAATCGCCGAAAGAATCCCTTCGGCTACGCCCTTCCCGATTCGCGAGCAACGGCCCAAGACCTTTGACCTCCGGCCACCGTTCTCCCACCAGCAAGCAACCCAGACGCGATGGCGCCCGTGCTTGCGTTCCTGTAAACTTCCCTTTTGAAATCGCTTTCGACGCATATTTTTGTCTCTTTCCTGCATCGAAAGCGCTGATTCTTGGCATGCACCAAATATTACCATCCCTGAGCCGCTTCCTGTCCGGCTGCCTGCAGCCACTCGTCCGCCCAGTCGCGCGTTATCAAAATGCGTCGTCCAATCCGAGCACGCCGCAAGGGAGGCACGCCGGGCACCTTGCCGTTGATCACGTTCGACAGGTGCGCTTTCGACACCCGGAGGTATTCCGCGGCCTCTTTCAGCGTCATCACTACCGACTGCTCACGCCGATGCAGCATTTCATGTGGCCGATTCACTCAGCGGCCTCCGTCCGAATCAGCAGCGTTAGGGGTCGTCACCCCAGGATTCTCTAGGATGACGAACGGTAACGTGGGGACCAGCCGTTTGCCGGATTCTGGCCCAGAAGGAGCGTCCCGCTTGCTCCTTCGTGGCTGGCACAGCGCGCCCGAGCGCAGAAGTTGCTCAAACTCTTCCTCATCGACGCGGACGGTTCCGGCAATGCGGGCGATGCACTCCGCTGGAATCTTACCTTGCCTGATCCAGAGGTAAACCGCATCAGTTGAAACCCGGAACCTATCGGCAATTTCGCTCACCTTGGCAAATCTTATAAGCCGAAGGTAACGCATCCTATTTCCCCCGACGCGCTCCGGGGCGTCTGAGGCGGGGGGCATGTCCGCATATTCGATCGAAATGCGTCCAGCAAGCGCGCCGTTAGCCACGCGCACCATCATCGTCTGCTGAGCTCGGTTAACGCTCGGCGCCGGTTTGGAGCGCGGCCACACGGTCGGAGAATGACTCATCCAACCTCCGTTTGCCCCAGACCTGCCTGCTTCAGGCGGCGCGCCTTGGGCGCAACCCTTCGGCGAATCAAATGCTGACACGTCGCGTATGTGGTGCCAAGCGTCAGTCCACCGGACTTCGACCGTGTGTGGCTCTAATTCAGGTTTCCCTCGGCCGTTGGCAACGGAAGAAAAACTCGTGCTCATTAGCTCGCCCTAGATGGATTCCGGTCGGGGTATGGTTGTACTGGCGAAGGAGTCGGAACTAGCTCGCCACCGGCCGGCCGAGAAGAGAGCCACGACTCGACATCGACAGTTCGGTATCTGACCAACGCGCCCACCTTGATAAAACGTGGTCCTCGTTTCCCAAGTCGCCACCGCCGAAGTGCCGCTATGCTAACTGACAACACCTTCGCCACGTCCGATTCGGTTAGTAGATGATTTGATCCAGTGTCATCCATACCTCCATGGTGATATAGGTTGCGGAATCTACGATAGAGGAGCAAAGAAAAATATTATTTGTCCCCCGTGGTGCCCCTTGCCAGCACATTTTCGGCTTGTTTTCAAGGCGCCGCACGTGTTCTCCGAGTGGACCGGTGCAACATTACTGTGAAAACGCCAACCTTGGCTAACATGTAGAATCAACTACTTACGCGGGGATGGGTGTTTTTCCCAAATCGATTTATGGTCTCGGGTTTCCGCCCGCCGTTCCATGGCGCGGGCCAGGCGTGCCGATGGCTTTGCTCCGAAGGTCGGATAGCCGCAAGTCCAATCTGGAATCGGCCTCCCGCCCCTTTCGCCGTGCTGCTTGCCTGCTGCGTGTAGTGTTTCGCGAAATGTTGTCGACATCAGTAGAGGCGCGTATAGCACGTGTTCGAAAAGCGCGTGTGCGGCAATCAGAATAAGACACCGGTCCATCCGCTTTAAGAAGCCTCAATGTCATGCATTGCTGCAGGTTGATATTTGGCGATAAGATCAACACAGAGGACGACCTTCATTAAATGGATCCTCGGGTGCCAATCGACTAGGTTCAGCCCGTATTTTCAAACGCGAAGGAAGCAGATGTCGGCAAATCCACTGTCGCCGCAACGCAGATCTAAACGCAAGACACTGACCAAATGGGCAGAAGTCTATGAAGAGCTCCTGGCACTCCCCTACGAAAGAGTTGGTCGTGGAATCAAGCGCGCTCGCCCCCCAGTCACACCCGATATCGCTCAGCAACGAATTACCCGGCTCACTTACGCGTTGATTAAGCTAGCGCCCCAACGGCCAAGGTCTTTCTCACTATTGCTGCAGAATTGGCTGTCCCTGTTGGGCATCGGATGGCCCAAGGGAGTGTTCAAATACGATTATTCGGTTCCAGAACGCGGGCGCTCATCGCAAACCGAATTGGGGGGTGAAGCGCTACGCCTTCTTGAACGTGGGCATCAATGGCCCGCAATAGCCAAGAAGCTGGCCCCCGAACTCTACAAGCGTAGAAGGAAGCAAGCGTTACGACAGGTGCGGGATGCCTCGTCCGCCGTCGACAACATGCATAGAAACCTCGTAAGGTTGTGCAAACTATCAGTCAATCCCTTCTTGAGTCCGGAAGAGTGCAACCGTCTCGCCGTGATCGCGCAGTCCGAAGCGACGGGGCACACCCTACCCGAATACCTTCGATCAGTTGCTAAGAGAATGAGCCAGGACCGTTCCGTCAAATAGCGAGCGGCTGGCGCACACCCAAGATTTGTTTTGGGCCAAGGCCAGGGCTCTACGCCGACTCCTCCTCACCCCCCTTGACTCGCCCGCCGAACTCGGACTCACACTGTGAGGCAAAGGGGCAATTTTTGAAGCTACACAGGTTCGATGAGCGGTTGGGCAGGTAGATTCCCTCACGCATGGCCTCGCGCACCAACGGATACAGCTTCTCGGTCATCTTCAAATCCGCCGGCGAGACCGTGTATTCCTGGGTGACCACCTGGGGGCTCTTGGTGGCGACCAGCGTATCCACGCGCGCCTTCCCGTTGGCGCCGGGGCAAAGGCGGGCATACGTGGCCACCTGGAACGCGTAGTCAGCACTGACGCCCGTGGGTTTGCGGGCCGCGGTCTTCAGATCGATCACCCGCCCGCTGGTATCGAGGAGGTCCACGAAGCCCCGCACCGGTACGCCACCGATAACGCCTTGTACCGGAAATTCGAGCGCGGCCGGCTCGATCTCGGGCGCCACTTCGTCGAGGTACTTGCGCGTGAGCATGGCCGCCTGGCGCTTCAGCAGATCGACGTCTTCGTCAGCCCCAAATGCGGCGCCTGCTGAAGCGGTGTCCCAGGCCTGCTCGAAGGATGCTTACAGATCGTCGGGATCGGGCGATCCCCCGTTCAGCTTGGCGCGGAAGTAGGCCTCGGCCATCTGATGCACGACGCGCCCGCGAACCAGCGAGCCGTTGGGCGGATCCGGCAGGCCGAGCGCGTATTTGTAATACCACTTGGCGCCGCAGTCACGAAACGTGCGCACCTGCGACGGGGAGAGTACCCCGCCCAGGTCGTTCAGGGGCGCCGGTTGCGGCGTAGCCGCGGGGATTACCCGCGGCTCCGATTCGATCGGGAGGCTAGGCAGCATGGCCGCCACCCTGTTTCGCGAGGTTGATGAACGCTGTCGTGAGCAGCGTTTTTACGTCCTCAGGCTTGACGGCTTCGCCGTGCTTGGCGCCGGCGTAGTTGAGCGCCGCCGCGTACACGTCAATAAGTATGCTGGTCTGGCCGAGCAGGATTTGCGCCCAACCCTGGTGGATGTTGCTTTCGGTCGGGCGGCCGTTTTGTGCCGCGCCGTTGCCGTTGGGTTTGCTACCATTGCCGTTGACGATCGGCTGTTCGTTACTTAGGGCAGCCACTGTTCCCGGCGCGCGTGTTAGCGCACTCGTGCCGGGCTTACCGTTGCGAGCGGTGGCGATGGACTGCCGTAGCTGGCGCTCCAGGGCGCTCTCCGGCGCCGCGGGTGGTGCCGCTTGCACGGCGAAGGTTCCATCAGGCTGTTCGCCCACTGCGGAAGCGACCTTCTTCACAACCCAGTGGATGGTCTTCCTGCCGCGCCCCTGGGTCACTTCAGCCTTACAGATTTCGATCGGTTCTCCCTTCTGCACGCCAAGTTTCTTGAGTTGATCGGCGATGATGTTGCCCACCATCTCGCTTACGAAGAACACGCGGTTGTCGGTGGTGGAGAACAGGTGCTGGACTCCGCCGAACTGGCTGTCCACGGGTTTGCCCTCCAAGTATTGCAATGCCAGTTCTACGGGGAGGTTGGTTTGAAACTGAATCTTTTCGGACATGGCTAGGCCACCTCCGGCATATCGCTGAAAAGGGCTTCGGCGGCCATCGCCGGCGCCTGCCGGGCGGTGCCATCTTCTTCGGCGTCATCACAGAGCATCGGAACCTCGAAGGGGTCTTCGGGCTCGAGTTCTTCGGGTTCCTCGTCGTCAGGTGGCTCGGGGTTGAACTGGGCGTAGTAGTCCAGGTCAGACGGGGCGTTCCACATCGAATACATTCGTTTTTCCTTTCGCACTTTAGAGCCTCGCGGCTATGATGTTGTCCAGCTTCAATATATGCTTAGCTCGTCAAGCATGTCAAGTACAGAACATGCTAAGCGTGCTAAGCTATTGAGCGGTGACGGAAAAAAGAAAGCTGGTAACGATCGACGTTGTGGCGTTGGGAAAGAAGGGTGGCAAAGCCCGAGCTGCCAAGCTAACACCGAAGCGCCGTAAAGAGATCGCCCGAAAGGCGGCGGAGGCGCGATGGGGGAAGAAAGAACGCTAGAGGCCCGACTTCGGCACGCATTACACAACGGGGCAGCGAGCCGTCTACAGATCGCGCCACCGGGGCGTCAACGCCGTCCCGCTCGAACGTGGGGCTGCGCCGGTCCGAAGTGGCTGCGCTTACGATGGGGCATATACCGCGGCGCCGTGGTCGGTGTTGCAACAGTGGCGTTAGGTGAGGCCGGGCGCTGGGAGCGCGTCCCTCAGCACTTTTTACGGTCGACGTTCTGCACTGGATGCTCGGTTAAGGCCTTAACCTGGAGAGTTGTTTCCGAATTCGCTTGCCCTTCTTTCCAGGCCGGAGAGAAGCTTCGAAACGGTCATTTCGAGGTGCTGCGCGACCGTCAATATGCTGACGATGGTCAGATTTCGCTCGCCTCTTTCAATGCTGCCCATGTACGTTCGGTGTAGGCCGCAGATGTCCGCAAACTCTTCTTGAGACAGTCCTCGCCGTGATCGCAGATCACGAATGCGTTGACCCAATGCCTGTTGTACAGCTTGGTTCTTCCCTTTCGGTTTTCGTTCTCGCACTTCCAGCCAGTGTCGGAGGCTGCCATTCAAAACGTCTACAGACCCTTGCTAGACAGACAAGTTATAGCGTATCCTCAGATGAAGCGCGCGGCCCTCTTCAAGAAGCAGGCAAGGGGATACGCCGCCTGCTGGCTCCGGTCGGAAATTGGGCTGAAAATGTCAGATCTTTTCTGCGCCATCGACTCGCAACACATCGCGGACCTCATCCGTTCCGCCGAGCGCTTCGTCGGCTACGCAGGGCCGGGGGTGCAGATGGACCCGGCCCAAGCCATGGTTGAGATTTCTGCTCGGCTCGGCGTCGACATGGTCAGCGTGTGCCTGGATGTCGACGAACGAGTTATGCGAATGGGCTTCGGCGAAATGAATGCAGTGAAATGTCTGCGCGAGGCCGGGATCGCTGTACACCACGCGCCGGGATTGCGCATAGCGCTGGTGCTTGTGGACGACAAAGGCTACATCTTCACACCGACCGCGCTGTATCTGGAGGCTGAACCCCATGGCCATGGGGCCTCCAACGCGATGCATCTGTCCGGGCAGCAACTCCGGGAGGCATTGGCCCGCCTGTCGCCGGTCGCCAGGGAGATCGCGGTCGCCCAGACACAGACCGCAGAGGAACGCGAGAAGATCGCCAACCTGCCCATCGAGGTCGCCATCGAGACGGTGACCAAGGACCAGTGTGCGCATGTGGAAACGAGCCTGAAGGAGGCGCCGCCGGTCCAGTTCGACCTCGCGCGCCAAGTGCGGGTCTTCAATTCCTATCTGCAATATGTTGAGCTAAATCTGACCGGTGCCGCGATCCAGCGCCACCGGCTGGCTATCCCGCCGAACATCCTGAAGCTCGGCGGCAGCAAGGACCTGGAGGGCCGCTTGCGCACGACCTTCGACCTTATCGAGAAGGGCGGCGAGCTCTCATCCAAGAAGCTGGAAGACGAACTCAACGACATCCGCAAGAATTTCACCCGGTCGCTCGGGAAGGATCATGGCCGGGTCGTGCTCAAGTCGGCAAAGCCACACCTGGAAAAGCGACTGGCGGCCTTTCGGACAAGTCTCGAAACACATCAGAAAGACGTGGCCGAAGAGCTGCAAGGGCAACTGGATCAATCCCGCAAGCAGATCATCGACTATTTCTTGCCCAGAGTTATCGAAAATCCGCCGGATGCCATGCTTGGTCAACTACTGCGGGAAAGGCCCACCGAGGACGATGGTCGAAACTGGCTCGATGCGGAGCTGGACGGCGTGTTTCCGAGGGCCCACTGGCTGATCCAGAAGATGCAACTCGATGTGCGATACAAGGATGTGACCTTCGAGACGCTGAATCGACCGGAGTTTCTCGAATCCATCAAGGAAGCCTTCTCACGCGTGGACTGGGACAAGGCCTACGAGGAGTTCATGGCGGCTGGCGAGGCGCATCGCAGGGAATGATCGATGGCTTCACCGACACCGACAGCGAAAACTGGCACGCGCAGGCCACGTCTTCGGTGACAGCGCCGACCATTCCGAACGCCGGTTGCTCCATCCCCGCCGCCGCGCCCGAGGCCAACATCCGCGCCATGGGTGCACGCTGCCCAGTCGTGGTGAGTGGGCAACCGCACTCCGGCATCGCGCCGGCCGGGCGTCGAAGCCGTCCGCAGGCGGCTTTGGCGCTTACGATGGGCACATACGCGGCGCCGTGGGTCGGTGGACAGGGTCGGAACACCGGCGTGGCCGTCGTCGCCGGAAACCGTTATCCCGCCTGGTTTCTCCTGCTTCCCCTGCCGCACCAGCAGGCGCGCGAAGAGGAGCCAAACGAACCGGATTCGCGGGTTGGGCGGCCCGAAGACTGCCGAGGGCTGTGATCAGCTCTCAGGCCGCAATGTCCCGCGACGCGCTCCACCCGATGGAGAGTCTCGTCCATGAATCCTCTGGCCCCGCGGAGTGCGGAGTCCAAACCCGCGAGCTCTTCAATGATGGCGTCCCGGCCCTGTGCGCCTGCCGCTTGCTGTATCTCCGGCTCACACTCACATGCGAGAAGGGATATTTCCAGCAAGCCCAGAAGGGACTCAAGAATGTTGTCCGATTCGCTGGCCCATCCGAGATAGGAGTCCGGCAGCCGTTTGTTCCCGAGAATCTTGCGCAGCCTGGGTAATCCCCGCCATCTCCGTTCCAGCAGGTGGTCTCTTATTTACCAGCCGTATCAAATCAGCCCCATCTGAATCTGCGGCGCACCCATCGCGACTTTGCGGTTGCCCTCCGGGCGAAAGATGTTGTGCTTTTCCAGAATCCTTATGGGGCTCTAGTGGCTACGGAGCGGCAGTATGTCATTCTGAATTATCATCAGCCTATGGTACGTCTTTCGTTGACTTGGCTCGCGGCGGCTGCTTCGGTGTTTGGTCTCTTGTATACGATCTGGCCGACCGAACACCCACTCACCGGGATGCAGGGGGCGATAGTCGCTCTCCTTGGATTCATATTCCTTCTTGCTGCCTACGCCGACATCCGGGATCACCTGCATCGCCAACCAAAGCGATACAAGTCCGAAGCCGACATCAACGCATACATGTTTCGCTGGATCTCGAAAAGCGGCCGCGCTGTGGTTTTTACGAGAGATCATACTTGGGCCCGTGAGCCGAAGATTAGGGACTTGTTATTTGCCAAGGCCCGCCGGAACGAGCTAGCAATCTGTCTGCCGGCTGATACCGACCTTACTTTAGAGTTGCAATCCGAAGGTGCGGAGATCATCGCTTATCCACAGCTTGCTTACACTCCAGGCGCTCGGTTTACCATCATTAATGACGGCCGAATCGCAGATGCCGCAGTCGCAATCGGCAGGCAGATCGATGGCGTACAAGTGATTGAGGAATTTCCGGCCAGTGACCCTGTGTTCGCTGTAACCAAGGATCTTGTAGAAGTACTTCGGCGGATCGTGGCATGAAACCAGTTTCCTTGCGATCGAGGACCACTACGTCCGTTGCAGCCGAGTGGGACAAACTAGCTCCTTTGAGGGTGCGGCAGATTGA